>JGI12329J12844_1000334_pt1 | contig 12234 bp, 10 predicted proteins | sample A23E3SouthBayCA_FD_12844 | JGI IMG/M metagenome (IMG submission 12844)
TCACGCGTGAGCGTGACCGCAGGCGAGAGATTCTCGCTCATACAGCTCATTTATCCTGTGGACAGAAATATTGAACGAATCGAGTCTGAGTGGATATTATTGATCTGGTTTGCAGCTTTCAGCCTCTCCCTGAGTAATTCATAGCACTTCCACTGTCTGAGTACACACCACTGTGTCCGCTGTTCTCCTCTCCGGCCCGCAAGAACAGCGGACATCGTGGTGTGACTACGACCGAATAACACCACGATGTCCGCAGTAATTGACTCCTGATTTCTCAAACGCCCAGTAGAACAGCGGACATCGTGGTGTCGATTTAGTATTATGCCTATCTTTTTCGGTCAGACGCCACGATGTCCGCAGTAATCTGGCAATAGAGACCATCTGATACGGTGTTACTGCAGACACCGTGGTGTTCTCTGTGACACACTGCTTGCTCGATGATCTGGGAAGGGCCTCCGTGAGACGTACAGTTCTGACCCCTGTCTGTAATCTCCTCTCAGATTGGTCGACCCCAGAACGCTCGACAGTGTCGTCATCATAATTGCAATAGCAAATACAGAATCCACCATGGCTCTAGCTTCCGGTTCCAGCGTCAATGTTGGCGTCATATTGGTCGCGCTAGACGCTGCAGCGTTCCTGGTCATCTGCCGGGACCGCTGCTGAACTCAGAATATCATTGAATAGTCCATTCTATATAGTTTACAATAACCCACTTGCCAGTCATCGTGATAACCAATAATCCACCCGCGACGTTCTACTGCCTTCACTCATTCAAGTAATTCAAACACGGGAGTGGTGCACCGATATCTAACCATTTTTGTGGTAGCTGTCATCTGAACGTCCGTTCAACAAGCCGTGCCTCTGCTTTTCTGAGATGGTTCGATGCAGTGCTCGGGGCACAACCGAGTTCTTTGGCAACGTCCTCGACGCTCCCATTTCGTGGGACGTCGTAGTACCCGACTTCTCGTCCCACGGTGAGTGCCTCGCGCTGGCGTGAAGTGAGGCCGGTGGCAAATGTTCCGGGACTGGCATCGTATTCGCCGATTTTCCGGACATTTATCGAAATCCCATCGGGAAGTGCACTCCGGACCTGTTCGAGCGCGGCAGGCTCCCCGACGACGTCGAACAACACGATCCCATGCGGCCGGTAGGCAACCGGTGGGACTATCATTAGGGTCGGCTGTTCGAACGCCGTGTAGAACTGTCGTGATCGGTCAGTCTCTTGGCCACGGATGAACGCATAGAACGCCTCATCCCGAACGGGTGTAATATCGTAGCTTTCCATGGTTTCAACCCCACAAAGCGCCGATTCGTAGGGCTCGCGATCGCCGACGACATAGAACAACGTATAGGCAATTCCGTCTTCGACGCCGACTTTCCATGTGACGAGCCATTCGCGCTTGATTGCATCNCTTTCGGTCATAAGGCGGTGCATCGGACGCTGATACTCCAGTGCATACTGGATCTCCAAGCGGAGATATCTCACAGGCGAGTTCTGAAAGCGGCTTCCGAATAAAGACACTAGTGTGTACGACAGTTCGTGCATCCGGCCCCACTATCTATCACCATCTGGCCATGAGTAGTGATCGGCGGAATGTGGACGACGCACAGTCAGATGAGCGGATATGCCCCGGCAGAAGAGCAAACGACCGATTTAATTCTACACTTCGGGAGGTGCTTGGGTCATCTCCGTTCATACTCACGAAATTCGACACGTTCCTGAACTGGGTTCGGGGGTCTTCCATGTTCGTGCTGCAGTTCGGCATCGCCTGTTGCACTATTGAGATGATGGGTACTCTCGCGACGAAACATGATCTCGACCGCTTTGCTGCCGGAGTCCCTCGGGTATCACCGCGACAGGCAGATCTGATTATCGTTCCAGGAACAATTGTTTCGAAGTTCGCACCGCGGATGAAGCGCGTCTACGACCAGATGCCCGAGCCGAAGTTCGTCGTCTCGATGGGGTCCTGTACCATTTCCGGTGGCCCATTTCAGGAAGGATACAACGTGATCAAAGGTGCAGAGCAAGTCATTCCGGTCGACATCCACGTCCCGGGCTGTCCACCACGCCCCGAGGCACTCATCTACGGCATCGCCAAACTGCAAGAGCGCATCGCTGAGGGTGAGTCCTCACCGGTAACGGTCAAACCCTACGAACTAGAACAGTTCGGCGATCTTGAACGGGATGAACTCGTAGACAAACTCGCCAGCGAAATCGATGAGGACGACCTCGTCATGCGGTACGACTGGAGTTCGCCATAGGCTCTGGAAGCCGCCTCGACTACACTACCCGTCCGTAATGATATTGGCAACGCGGTCGCGGCTGAAAAGCTGTTCAGCCGATGGGATCTCTGGATAGTGATCCCCGTTTTCGTAGGTTGGCCACTCACCAAAGATATCTGGGTAGAGTTGTTTCGCGGTCATCTCGATCTGGAACAGATTCATGATAGGGCCGTGGTATCGCATTCCGTGTGCGTACACACGGTCGGTTTGGACTGCGGCGAGCTCTTTCCCAACGCTGTGTGACTCGAGTCGCCTGCGGATATCATCCATGTCGTAGCGCGGTGTCATTCCCCAGAGGTGGAGGATTACGTCAGGGTCCGCCTCCAGCATCGTTTCATAGCCAACTGAACCCCAGAGACCGTCCCACGTTTCATCCCCGAAAGCGTCGTTGGCTCCAAGTGGACGCGTGTCGGCGAGCCAAAATCCCGGACGGTTCAGATGATACGTCCAAAACTGGTCATCGCCAAGTGTAACCCGAATCGCTGTCGGTCGTTCTTCTTCTGGCGGAAGGTTCGTTTGGATGGTATTGATGAGATCATCGTGAACGGCTCTGAGCTGTTCGTAACGCCTTCGCTCCTGAAATACGGTGGCGACACGACTGAAAAGCTCCCACAGCGTGTAATACTGGTAGTCCCCACTGTAGGGTCCCTGCGGGTCACTGTGTGTTCCGCTGTAGAAATTTCCGAAAAAGGGGCCGATGTTGTCGATAATTTCCTCGATATCGCTCATATCCCAGTTCTCCTGGGTAATCGCCCATGCGGGGTCAAGGAAGTGAACGTCGCTACCGAGGCTATAAAAGAACTCCTTGCTGAAATTATCGTAGGGGTTGGGAAGGTCTTCCCACTCAAAAGAGACGCCAGAAAGTCGCTCGTAGTAGTGGTTCATCGATGGCCCAGCCATGTCTGGCACGAACATCGAATTGACCGCGTCACCGTGATTGAGCGCAACTAACATATCTGCATACTGATTGTACATCGTGAAGACGTTCTCCGGGACGGAGTCGAACTCGACTTCCCCGACAGGAGAAAGTGAGGCAGTGTAGGGGCCATTATCTGATGGGGTCGATGTGTCCGTTCCGCTATCGCGCGATGTAGCGGTACTGGGCGATTCGCCACCGTCACTGGAACAGCCAGCAACGATCGACGTGCCAAGCAGCACACTACCGCCGGAGAGGTAGTCGCGCCGGGTGAGACCATTTGAATCGTCTGCCTTGTCCATGTTTTAGGTTGGCCTAATATGGTGTATATGGCTTTCGGATTAACTGGCCATCTGTGGCGCAGGGATGCTAGAAGATCTTCGCGATGAGGAAGAAATCAAGTCCGAACATGGCGAAATTCTAGTACCCCACCGACGACAACGCTCATTATTGACAGGGCGATCCAGAACACCCAGATAGCATCACTTCTCACCGGGAACGTTTCATGAATACTCCTGAACGGTGGATCGTGCATTGTCTGCCCCAGTTAGTCTACGACAGGTCATCGGCCTCACTGAAGCCATTCTGTGCTTTGCTTGCAGTGCGAGTGACTGACCACGCCATTACTGCAGTGTATGTTGCACAACTTCACTCTGTGACGGAATACCTCGATATTTTCTGTCCTTACTATACATATGCACTTTCTAGTGATAAATTCGCTATAATATAGCCATAACAAGCCAAGTACGACAATAACAAAGATACTAGTAAAAACTCAAATACATAAACAAAAATATGGGGTAGGAATTGGGGCCTTTGTTTTATACTCGATATTTCAATCACAAGAATACACAAGCCTCACCAAATAGTGATATATTGTGGCTAGATAGCCTTAGACGGTAAGACCTGGTTTAGATTCAACTGTATATGATCTCTGCGACAGCAAGTCCGTAAGCTGCTATACCGAACACAGGTGTCCGATACTAGTGGCCACAGGCCTGTTGAGTTCGCTGGGACCTCTCACATAACATCTGTACAGCTGTTATTACCTTTCGGCTTCAGCTCTGGGCCATAGCTTTTTAAACGAAACCTGGTACGATGGATTGTAAATCTTCGTTGGGGCTTTCAGCTAACTATGGCTCCGAAAACAGATCTTCAATCTTGGAGGGTGAGCGGAGTGGAACCTTACCCAGAAACTCTTTCGAAATACGATACTGTGATTGCGCTGTGCACCGTCTTGACTTGAATAACACGATAGCCGCTATTGGCACATAACTGAGCTTCAAGACAATATATCAGCGACAGAATTAGAAAAGCCGAACGACTCAGTTACAGTTCGACGACATCGCTGCTCTCCGCAGCCTCGTGAATTGCTCGGATGATCCGCATATCTTGGAGGCCATGGCGACCGTCCGGGACAATCTCAGCATCAGTCAAAACGCGGTCAGCGAAGTAATCGAACTCCTCTCGCATTTCATCCTCCGCGTCGAAATTCTCGTGTTCGACAGTTACTGTGGTCTCGTTCCGAGACAGATGGAGTTTCGCTTTCCCGTGGAACGCTGGACGGAGTTCGATCTGCCCGTCCGTTCCAGTTATTTTCAGTTGCGTATCACGGTGGGCGTTCTGGCTATCGGTCGTGACCATTTTGACACCGTCTTCCAGCGCAAGCAATGCCCCGGAGCGTTCATCAGGCACGTCCTCGAAGGCCTCCCCATGAGAATCCATCTGTGACTGCACCGCCAGCGGTTCTCTTTCGAGCAAGAACCGGGTCGTGTTAATCGAGTAAATCCCGAGGTCCATCACTGAGGTGCCATATCCTGACAGGTCCGGATCGAGCCGCCACTGGTCTGTGTTCGGATTCATCTCAAGCAACGGCTGGCTATTGTTGCCGTATACGGATACTGGCTCACCGATGAATCCGTCTTCGATGAGTTCCTTTGCACGCCTGACGGCGGGGTCAGTTTGCATTCGATAGGCGATCATCAGCGGCACGGCGGCGTCCTCACAGACCTCAACCATCTCTTCTGCCCGTTCGACTGTTGACTCCATTGGTTTCTCACACAGGATCGCTTTGTCTAACTCCGCGGCTGTTTTGGCGTACTCTAGGTGGAAAGCGTTCGGTGTCCCGATGTAGATGGCATCAAACGCATCGGACGCCTTCCCGTCGTGGAACTCCTCGTAACTTATCCCGTGGTCTACACCGTTTTTGTCGGCGAGACGTTTGGCTTTCTCCGAGGAACTACTGACAAACGTCGTGACTTCACCTAGATCAGAGTCTTGAATCGCGGGGAGTGCCAGGTCGATTGTCCACCAACCGAGGCCCAACAGTGCGTACCGAACCGTTCCGTCCGTTGTGGTTTGCCAGTCACGTCCGTTATAGGCATCAATCCAATCTTTCATACGAATCCATTTTAAATGCCGGCGGTAAAAACTTCGGATTCTGGGGACGCAAACACCACGCTGGTGGGAGGAACATGGGGACTCTCGTTACAGCTTTGACCGAACGCGTGTTTCCCAACGGCGGTGCTTGATGGTGTATAAGCTCTGGTCGTTTTCCCGCCTGTTCTACTGGTGAGTGGGGCGATGTCGCCGCAGTCAGTCATTATTCGATACTGCGATAGCATTACAAACAACCTGTTGTTACTCAGGTGCTATTATGATCTTTTTGACTGTGAGAAAAATAGAGAGAAATCACAGGTCGAACGTTCTCGTTCAGCAGTTAATACAGTATTATATGAGTAGGTGTAACCTAATAAATATGAATGCACCAGAATTATCGGTATCTTGTTCGCTCTGTGAAGGCATCACCTAAATATAGCTCAGAATATATGTTAGTCTGACATATAAATTAATACGTGGACTATTACGTGGGTGTCGGATTCTGTGAGTTGTGCCTCCATTCAAACTCTGATACATTGCCAGTGATCTATCTCGGCCGGTCTGAATTGATAGTTGGGTTGAGGAGGTCGATTCCGATTATTTCGTGCCGGATAAATCTCAGCTACAGCTGCCTATCTCATATAAATATAAACTCTATATTCGACCGTGGTGTAGCCGTAGCGAGCGCATATTCATGTTTCGAGGAAGTGGAGCATTATGACATTGGTACATCTTACAGGGAGTTACAGCGCATGAACAATAATGAAAACCAGACATTGATATCAGGAGGAACCGTTGTTACGCCTACTACTGAAATAGAGAAGGGGACAGTAGCATTCTCTAACGGGAAAATCGTCTCAGTGGAAGCAGAATCTCATGACAACCCTGATATTGATGCGACGGGTAAATACGTTCTTCCTGGATTGGTAGATCTCCACGGTGATGACATCGAACGGCACCTTTTTCCAAGAGCGGAAGAGCGTGTCGACACAACTATCGCTCTGGATCGATGCGATATAGCCAATGCCAGTGCGGGAGTTACGACAAAATATCACGCTATCTCATTCGAGGACGTTCCAGATGATAACCGGAGTATCGAATTAGCCCGTCGCCTCGCCGAGCAGATACGAAATTTCAACTACGAAACTGGCGCCCGAGTCGACAACAGACTCCATATGCGGTGTGAGCTCACCAATGAAGCGTCAGTTGACGCTGTCTCGGAAGAAATCAAATCGGGGGGCGACCTCGTATCTCTTGTCACACACGTTCCTGGAACAGGTCAATTCACCGGCGAAAACACACTTGCACAGCGCTATGACCGCTCTGACGGGGAATTAGAAACAGGGCTTCAATCCCTCAAAACACGTCGCAGTGGTGTCCCCGAAGCAGAGTTGCTCGCGCGCGCACGAGAGGTCACAGAATTAGCGAGCAATAGAAATATGACGGTCGCTTCACACGACGATGAAACTGTTGCGAGTGTAGATAACGCTGCTGCCATCGGGGTAGACATCAGTGAGTATCCGCTTTCCCACCGTGTTGCGCAGCGTGCAACCGAGCTAAACTTGACCGTTGCAATGGGTGCGCCGAATGTGGTGCGTGGTGGGAGCCTATGGGACGGGCCCGATGCGTCTCAGGCAATCAAAGACGGCGTTGTTGACATCCTTTGTAGCGACTTTCGTCCGCAATCACTGCTTAGTTCTGTGTTCATTGAAAACGATGAGCCGCTCAAAGACCGGGTGTTTCGTGTTTCTACTGCACCAGCTGCTGCTGCCGGCCTGTACGACAGAGGGCGGTTGGAGTGCGGGGCAAGGGCCGACATTATCATCGTTGATCCAGATCCGTCTCCATCTATAGCACGAACATATGTTGCCGGCGACCAAGTGTATTGCTCGGCATAGCCTACTCAGTACGTGTACTGCGTGAAAATTGGGTGCGGAACCAAACCGTTCTTATCCGGCTACTCGCTGTCCGGTGCTTCCCGCTCAACTGACCAGTGATAGACGGAACACGCGCCTGCAACACCTACGACCAGGGAGAACAGTCCGAAAACCATGGTCCCGGAAAGTGAGAAGGCGACAGAAGCAGCGAGGACCATTGCGCCCAGCACCGAGACAGCTGCATAATACCGATACCACTGTCGATTCTCCGCCTCCTCCTCAGAGCGGTTGAGGTACTTTTCGAAGTCGTCGGCCTTCTCGGTAAGGGTGATATGCCCACGGTCTTGGTTGAAATCGACGACACCGATATCGTCCATCTTCGGTAGATGGCACTGGTACAGTCCGACGTACACGCGCTTGCGCTCACTTGATGTCAACGCATCAGTCGTGGTTTCGTTTTCGATGGCCGCGACGTGTTCCGCAAGTTCTCCAAGAGATACCTGTTCGTCCCGTTCTCGAAGAAAATGGAGGACCTCTCTACGGCGGCTGTTTTTCAGTATTTCAAAAATAACGTCCAGAGATGCACCGTGGCCGTCCTGCTCCTGCGACGCTGCTTGGTCGGCACTGCTTTCGTTCCCTTTTGTCGCTGGGACGGATTCATCGCTCAGTTCATTATTCGGTTCTGCCTTCGTTTGTGCGGTGTCTTTGACTCCCATATTTACCCACTTCCTGTGTGCTGCGACATCGTCCACCCGTCTGGAATCGCGCTCACACAGCCCCCCGGCTGTATCGACGGAGCGTTACGCTGTCGGCCAGCATTTCAAATCAACATCACCTTGCCACTTAATACTTTGTTATGTAATATATTAGATAGTTTTTCTTTGATTACCGCCAAGGATAGTCAGTAGTTGATTCAGTATTCTGGGAGTAACAGTGCTCTTCGAATCAATATCCGGTGATCCACGGTAGGAGGGTGTTTTGACGTGCGTTGGAACACGATAAATACATAGAATGACCGTTTCATTTGCTGAGGCGCGGATATATTGTACTTATACGTAATTGCTCTCTCTATGATTGTACAAGATAAATCATCGCGTATACTGTCTGTTTCCGTTGGCTGTACAAGTAACGTAATCCTATGAACCCCAATTGAAGGGCTACCTGCACCGGTACAATGACGTTGCACGTACGAAACCATTGATGGAACTTTCCTTGGGATGGTCGTCAGGAATTGGAACCGTACGAGCTCTGCAGTATCGGTTGTTGACTGGTGGCCGAACAAGTAGGTGGAACGCGCGATCTGTGAATCAGATGGAAGAGCGATATTACTCACCATATACTCAGTATGTGGGGTAATCAACCGGAATGGTGTATGGTTACGAAGCGAGAGCAAGCGACACGAGCGAAACAATTAACCACAGGCACATGGAATATCATTGTACACGAGTTTGTGTCCAAGAAAAGTAGTTGGTACACTCGTGCATACGAATAGATACGATGGCAGACTTTGATCAGTGGGACGAAGTGAGCTACGTAATCAGTTCACGGTATCGAGTCGAGACTCTCCGCCGGTTGTCAGAAGGCCCTGCGACACCGTCGTTAATCGCGGACGATAGAGAAATGAGTATTGCTCACGTTTCACGCGCCTTGCAAGAGCTTCGTGAGTCGGAACTGGTCGATCTACTAGTTTCGGAAGATCGGAAAAAAGGCCGTGTGTACGACATTACTGAGAAGGGTGTCGATATTTGGGAAACAATCGAACGGAAGAATATGGCATAACTGCCGCGTCTCGGCCTCGAACTGACATGATCGTACAGGCGCGTCGACTTAGAATCATCTCCGCCCTTCTTCGGTTTGAATTGAACTATGCCTGGACCTGGATATCTCGCGTATACGCGACTCCGTAACAGCAACTCCGGTACTAGGTCATAATTTGGTGCGCTTTCCACAGGCCCAATTACGGTTAATTGAGACGCCAACAAACGGTATCGACTTACTACGACTGTGGCTGTCAGTTCATCGTTTGACGGACGCGTCTGGTGGTAAACGAATGCTACCCATTCCGAGACATCGTCTAAGGAAACCCGGTTTCGGATATTGAATGCAAAGAGTGTCTACTGACTAGTATAGCGGTCGTAACAATAATGATTTGTAACCTACCTGCGTACGCATGTTGTCAATAGGCTCCGGAAAATTACTGATTGGATGCGTCGCTGGACTCTTAGTCCTTGGCGGCGCTACGCTAGGGCTTGGAATCGGTGGCTTCGCTGATGTGCCGGCAGATTCTGAGACCACTGTGGGCGAGGACGAACTGGAGATACGCGCTGTGCAGACGCCAACTGAAATTCGGCCGGACGAGCCGTTACGTGTGCAACTTCGACTTACAAACGCAGGGTCGGAGACGACAACGAAACAAGTAGCGCTACAATTGAGTGGGGATGGAGACCAACAGTCTCTCGAAACGGTAGCGACAAAACAAGTCGAGGTTTCGGCAGCTGAACCGACGAACGTGACCCTGACTGTCGAGCCTGAGCAACTCAGTTCTGGAGAGTACACGTACGCCGTTGCTGTCGGTGAGTCTTCCTCCCCGGAGACAACTGGGAGTGTGGCTGTCCTCACTCCGCCTACGTTTGTACTCGACGATACCACTGAAAACGCTACTATCGTCCGTGGAACGAACGTCTCGATCCGAGCAAACCTGACCAATGCCGGTGCATATCGCGGCGTCCAGACCGTTCGAATCGCTGTCGATGAGGACCAGAACGGCCAATACACCGATGCTGAAAGGCTGGACGAGAGCGTATACTCGCTTGCGGGCGGCCAGAGTCAAGTGAGCACTGCCACGGCCCACACCACTGATATGGAACCCGGTCGATACCAATACAAGATCGCCACGGAAAACACAACAGCGACTGGCACCCTCTCTGTCCAGCAACCGGCGACGTTCCGAGTGCAGAACACGACAGCACCGGTCAACGTAACGAAAGGCGAAACTGCCAATGTCTCTGTAGTCGTCAAGAACGTTGGTGATGTGGACGGTACCGACAATGTCACAATCCGCAGTGATTCCCTGAACACCACCTATTCGCGCTCTGTTTCACTTGCTGCCAACGAAACGACAACGGTGTCTATTGGAGTGAATACGACAAATTTGAGCAGCGGGACACACAACCATTCCCTTGGAACTAGTACTGACACAGACCCTGTCTCGATGACGGTTCAGGACAGTCATTTCGAGGTATCGGATCTGGATGGACCAAATGTTCTGTACGTCGGTGATGTGGCTGTGTTCTCCGCAGACGTAACGAACACCGGTAACATCACTGGAACCCAATCGATCCAGCATCGCATCGACAGCGATGACGACGATCGACCGGAGGCCTACGGCGTCGACAGAAACGTCACGCTTGCACCCGGCGAGTCGACTCGCGTTCGGTTCGAGATTGACTACACAGTAACTGACTCGACAGAGTACCCCGTAGAACCACTGAGACTGCAGACGTACGTCCATGGAATCTATTCAGAAGACGCGCGTGCGTCAACAGCGATGTCGGTCAAGCCGTCATGGGCAAAAGACGGAGGGTCAAGCAGTTCTAGCGGGAGTACCAGCGTCTCTGAGGGTGATCGCGCTTCGCTTGATGAAATAACTCAAGATAAGTACGGACGCTACTATGATGAGGTGAGCGGTGAAACGAAGCGCCAGGTCGAAGAGATTCACGAACGCCAACCGTTCGCAGACGGCCTTGCGGCCGCAGAGGTACGAACGCGTGAGGAAATCGCCCGGCAAGAGTATGATGCCGATGTGACAGCTGGCGAGAAGTTTAATTTCACAGGATTAGATATTGAAACTCAACAGAAGGTTGAATCAGACTTTGATGCACAGTTTGAGACTGATTCCGGTGACCGAATTGAGTCATGGGACGAACTGGCCAACAACACATACGGAACGTCGTATGAAAATCTAACTACTAGTCGCCAGGCAGACATCAGGACGACGTATCAGGATCAATTCGAATAACCACTCTTTCTGTCAGGAGTAATCGCCGTACATGGGCCCTTTTCGGAATCGTTCTAACGAGATATTTATGGATCTAACAGTTCACTGTATATGACCGCTAACCCTGGAAAGTAAGGAATAACAATAGATTGATTTGTCCAACATGGTGACAGAGAGGGGCCCTACTGGTGGCCGGTGAGTGGCCCCACAACCTACCATGACTATCACTGAACCAGAGGTTGCTATTGGCGCGTGGGTCTGGCATGAAAGCCGACCCTGGATGAGTAGCTCCCTTTTCGGTAACTCTGTGCGTACTGTAGCGGACTCACTCCACTCACCAACAGGGGGGACATAGAGTGTATAAAGGCTCTACCGTCGGTGTCGTCGTTCCGGCACACAACGAAGAGGGGTTCATCGGTGAGGTCATCGACTCACTTCCGGAGTACGTCGATCAAGTGTTCGTTATCGACGACTGCTCGACAGATGGCACGTGGACCGAAATCAAAGAATACGTTGATACCGAGGTAACACAGGCAAGTGTGACCGGGGACTCCGCACAACAAATAGTTGTCGCCGACGGGGCCGGGACAACGGTATCTGAAAGCCAGACGTTTCTCGATAAGCGGATCGTCCCAGTCCGTCATCAGACTAACGGCGGTCGCGGGGCTGCCGTACAAACCGGATACGAGCTAGCGCTTATGAGCGGCATGGATACGGTTGCAGTCCTTGATGGCGACGGCCAGATGGACCCGAACATCCTCGATGAGATACTCGACCCAGTC
>JGI12329J12844_1000341_pt1 | contig 12165 bp, 12 predicted proteins | sample A23E3SouthBayCA_FD_12844 | JGI IMG/M metagenome (IMG submission 12844)
GGAGGTGGCGAACCTCTTTATATTCGGCTTCTCCAGCCACGCCAAGCATCTCAACGGCGGGGACCTGCTGTTCGACGGTGGGTACGTGAACACGTATGAGTGAGGACACAGCGCCGACTCGCGTCGCTATCGCCTGTCAGGGCGGCGGGAGTCATACGGCGTTTACCGCGGGTGTCCTGCAGGAGATACTATCGGAGTGGGATGATGAGAACTACGACCTCGTCGGCATCAGTGGGACCTCCGGCGGCGCGTTCAATGCCCTGGCGACTTGGTACGGACTCCTCACTGGTGGCCCGGAAACGGCGGTGGAGTTACTGGACAGTATCTGGGACGATATCGCCGTCAGCGGCGCACAGGACCGGTGGATGAACACGCTAGTGACGAACATCTCTCGGCTGGACAGCGCCGGGTTCGCCATTCCAAGCATCAGCCCGTCTCAAATTCCGATGCCGGAAGTCGGCAAACAGCGCATCCGGACCATTCTCGAACGCCATATCGATTTCGAGGAAATCCCTGGTATCTGCCAGCGAGACACGCCGGAACTGGTCGTCGGCACCGTCAACGTCAACGCCGGCGTTTTCGAGACATTCGTCAACGAGGACGTGACAGTGGAAGCAGTACTTGCCTCCGCTGCTGTTCCCAATATGTTTGAGGCCGTCAAAATTCATGGCCACTACCACTGGGACGGCCTCTTCTCTCAAAACCCACCGGTGGGCGACCTGATGGATCTCCCGCCAGACCGGAAGCCCGAGGAACTCTGGGTCGTCCAAGTTAACCCTCAGGAGTTCGAAGGCGAGCCGACGACGAGTGAGGTCATCGCGGACCGGCGTAACGAACTATCGGGCAACATCTCCCTCAATCAGGAACTGGGCTTCATCCACCAAGTCAACACGTGGGTCGAGAACGGAAAACTCCCGGCTGACGAGTTCGTAAAGACCGAGATCCACCGGATTCAAATGGGCGAGCAGTACCATTGCTCGACCAAGGTCGACAGGGGCCCCGATTTCATTGACGAATTGCGAGAGTTGGGTTCCCGCCGAGCTCGTGAGTTTATCGATACAAAATAATATTGCATTGTAGGAACCGACTTCCGACTGAAAACTAAGGATTTCTTTGGATTACTAATCAAACCTGTACGAAATACGCGCTGTCAGGCGTGTTCCCCAACCCATGCGCTCAAAAATTTGATGAGTTTCTCAGGCTGCGAGTAACCCAAAATAAGTGCGGCCTCTCTGAGGTCAGATTTCGCCACCGAATCCCCCAGCGATTTTTCAACCTCCTCACGCGTCGATTCTTCTAATTCTATAATTTGTTCTTGTAGCCGGAATGTTCTATTAGTATTCCGACCGGCTAAGACTTCAGACCGCCCCATTGCCCACGGATAAGGCAGGTCATAGTCCTCTGGTGTATATTTGAATGCCAGTTTTTTCGGATCAGAGTTATGTTTGTTGGATTTCATAAGTGTTGTTTTGTTTGTTGTTACACAATGTTGTGCTGAGTTCCAGCCATTTCCCGGTGTCAATTTCATCGCCTCCCAACTTATATAGTATCCTATTTGTTATCCGTACGGATAAATTTAGATATCCGTATGGATATTTTCATACCACCAAATAAATATGAAACCAACTTCTACAATTGTTTTGTTGGACGTAATCAAATCCAAATCCAACAAACCAACAAATATAGTATGCGAAAGAGAGCTGACTGGATGGTGCCTGCTGATGACAAAATACTAGAATACCTTGAGGTAGCTGGAGAAGTTCGACCAGCTACAATTGGGCGTAATGTAAATATTACTCGAGATTATGCTGGACTCAGAGTAAGAAAACTATCTGAATATGGGTTAGTTGAGTCACTAGACAGTAGTTATTATAAATTAAGTTCAGAAGGAGAGCTCTACTTATCTGGCGAAATAGATGCGAGTGGATTGGAACGTTGACTACTCGGTAATACTGGTCATAAATTCTGACTTGGTCTGCTTCCAATCTTCAATGATTTCTCGCCGGTCATGTGCTTTCTTTGCTAGAGAGAACTCTGAGGCAAATTCAAATAGCTCTTGACCTGTGTCGCTAAGTTCGTAGATTTTTTTGCTAGCGCCTTCGGTCTGGGAATCCAGCTTTTCTGCTATTAAGCCGGCTTCCCTCCCTTCTATCAATCGATTTGATAATGTGGCAGTGCTGATACTGACCTTCTGCTCTAATTCGGAGAAGCGCTTTGGGGACTCTCCTAAAAATACGAATAACTCTACAGCTCCTTTTTTATCAAAAAAATCTTTGGCACTTTTTGAGACATGATTTTCAAGTTTCATAGTATACTCTGTGAAGTGGTTGCAGTGGCTGTCTTTCGTCGCATGTTGGATTGTAGTCTACTGCAACTTATAATTGTGCGCCGCCAAAGTAGCTTTATCTCAAAGTAACCCTAGAACTAAGTAACTCTACTATATATCTAGTTTTAGCTAAGCCCACTATGGCCGAACGTGATCAGGAAGGCCCAGAATCCCAATCTCAGAGTTCTGAAGCACAGTCAGATACTGATAAAAGTAAACAGAAAGGCTTCTTGCACTCTCTATCAGGGATGGTTGAAGACCTATGCCATATCCATAATCATGTTACCCGTGTTATCGCTAATCTTGAAATTCCCGAACACATTTTCGAAGATTATCATAACCCAGAAGACGCAGATTTTCCGATCAATGGAATAGTGAAATTGTTCTTATATAAGCATGTCCGGGGGCTTAATCAGTCTGAAACCGCTCGTCGCCTCCGTGGCGCTGCATATATTTATTTGACGTTCGATCTCCCTCGTCCGATTACGCAAGCTGGCATTAGCCATAATTGGCGCAACCGTCTCTCACTCGAGGAGCGCAGCATGATCAAAGATATGGCTGAATCTATTGAACAAGTCTGTGCAGAGCACGATATAATTAAAAACCATGAACCGGCTCTTGAGCCGGATGATTTCAACGGTCAAGATTTTAAAGAAGGGCAAATTATGGAAGCGGTTGAGCGGGCAACTGAACTCGCCTTTAGTGAGTTCACTGATCCACGAGCGCAAAACTCCAAGTATGCCTTAGAAGCGTACTTTGAGCGGCAGGGCTATTTGAATATGGTAACAGCGGGCACGACAACAAAGAGTCGACGGTTCGCCCGCCTCAGCAATCGTTTGGAGGTGCCCCACGGTTCTAGTCATAATCGGACAATGAAGAAGATCGCCCAACCAAATCCCCAAACTGACCTCTGGGACTTCGCTGACGGCACCGGCCGCGACGAGTGGAAAGAGATTCGTGACACCCTATTACCGGCATTTCACGCTGGTGTTGAGAACATTTTGGATGATATCGCTGGCCACGAGCGCACCGGAATCCGGGAACCGGTGAATGCTGCGTTCGACATCACGACGTGGCCGTACTGGTCTTCACCATTCCGTGACGAGGAGGAAGTAGAGTGGTGGGAGGAGCCAGTCGAGATTACTTATAACAACGGACCAACGCGAGAGGTTTACCCGCGGGATGACTACCCCGAAATGGTCTCTGGTGTGAAAGAGACTCACCAGCGTGCGTACAAGTTCGCTACTCTCACTATTGTCGCCGAGGACACACCGATTGTCCTCGCAGTTGAACCAGTGAGAGATAGGCGGGCGTGGGAGTCAAAAAGTATTGATACACGCACACGCGGCCAGTTGGTTGAGCGGCTCTTGGAACAGGCCGAGCAACACGTAGATATTAACAAAGTCTTCGCCGACCGCGATTTTGACAGCTACGAGGTGCGGCACCGAATCAACCAACATGACCAATTCTACGTGATTGGGAAGCGAAAGCAGGCGAATGCCGATAAGGTGGCTATCGAAAAGACCATTTATCACGAGACGGCGGACGTGAGTGTCGAGCAGGGGTGGTTAACCTACGAGGGTGACCGCCAACCAATATCGTTCCTATATGTACCGAAAGACACAGCAAAGGACGATGAAGAGTACATTGAGGGGGACTATGCGATTTTCACTGTGAATGCCCATGTCGGACCGGATAGAGCGATGGGACTAGCCAAACAGTACCGCAAGCGATGGACGATTGAGAACGAGTACAAGACAATAAAGAAGCATTTCCTGCCAACATCAGCATCGGCAGACTACCGGAACCGATTGCTGTACTTTTTGATCGGTGTAATCCTTTATAATGTCTGGCGGCTGGCGAACTTCCTATTGCGAGACGAGGTGGACGTTGACTTAGGTGAGAGCCCGCCTATCTTGGCGGGTGAAATTGTAGAGCTGGTCGGGCTATGTCTGTTCGATCCAGGCGGATAAAAATATCTCTATGTTTCTGGGTACATTTTTTGGTAGTTAGTGACAGCAATATCTTTTTTGACCCTATTTTGGAGATATTTCGAGAGTATATGGAATTAGTACGGTTTGAATAGCTGAATTAGGGGAATTATAAGATTGGCTTGCATCCTGTCTCCAACCCTGATTTTATTCCACGTTATTTCATATGTAAAGGAGATTAAACAGTCAGTCTCTGCATTGCAAAAGGGCCGGTGGCTCACACAAGAGATACCCGAGAAATCAGGTGATTTCGGCAGATATGCGTTCTGTGAGGTAATAACATAATCTTTATTGAAGATATATGTGACTACACGATGGAGTCAAAAATATGGAAGGCCTGCCTTTCAGTAGTCACAACAGTCGGAGAGAATACTGCAAAGCAGTAGCAGCACTGGGTGGCACAATGTTCGTTGGAACTGGATCAGCAAAGTCTGAGACCGAGAAGTCAGAAGGAAAGTACAGCGGTGATTCCCTCTATACACCGCCGGAGGGTACGCCTGCCCCTGGGTCACTCTATCCTCGCGTTACCCGTTTGGAACGCGCCGGACCCGGGAACAGTTGCGGGAACGGTCAGAGTGGACGCGGCCCGCTCCTCGCTACATTCGAGTTCTATCCGTCGATGAGTGGTGGGTCGAAACCGTATTTCCCAGTGTATCGGAGCACTGACGGTGGGCGCTCCTGGTCGAAATATTCGGAGATACACGACACAAGCGGGAAAGACTGGGGGCTGCGATACCAGCCCACCCTGTTCGAACTGCCCGAAGAGGTTGGACCCTGGCCAGCGGGGACGGTACTCGCCGCGGGTAATTCAATCCCGATTCTGGACGACCCTGAAGACGTTCCCGAGGGTGAGATCGGCGAACTCGGTGAGACGAGCATCGACCTGTACGCGAGTACCGACGAGGGCGAGACATGGGAGTTCGTAAGTACCGTCATCACCGGCGGCAAGGCCGTTCCGTATGCCGGAAACAGTCCCGTGTGGGAGCCGGAACTCGCGCTCGACGACAACGGAAACCTCGTCTGTTACTTCGCCGACGAACGGGGCGGTGAAAACGGGTACAACCAACTCGTCGGGTACAAGGCGTCCGAAGACAGCGGCCAGACGTGGGACGACGAACAGTTCGTGGCCGCGGTTCCAAACGAGACAACCCGGCCGGGCATGCCGACGGTCACCGAATTACCCAACGGCAAGTACATGATCTGCTATGAAGTCGTCGGCCCGGACTATCTGCACGGCGAAGTCCACGTCAAAACCTCACCCGACGGCCGCGACTGGGGGGACCCGTCAGATCTCGGGCATCTCGTCGTAACAACGGACGGACGGCGGTTCATCAACGGGCCGTATGTCACGTGGACACCGCGTGGCGGAGAAAACGGCACAGTTCTCGTCTCAGGCAAACAGCTGGTCGACGAAGATCGTAATCTCGCAGAGGGGAACGGGGAAGTCGTGCTCGCTAACACCGATCTGGACGGGGACGGCGACTGGACGGCAGTGAAAGCACCGCTCTCGTTCGAAACTGAGAGCGAACTCGGGGGCCGTACTTTCGTCGGCTGGACGACGCCGATACTGCCCTCGCCGAACGGCAAACAGCTGCTCCAGCTCACCTCGACTGCGTCAAGCCCGGAACTCTGTGAGATCCGATACGGCAAACAACCGCTGAAACTGAACAAGCTCTGAAACGGACTGCGGTACGTCCTCTCGGGATCGAGTGTCTCGAATCTCGTTGCGGTACCAGGAAAGGCAGTCCGAATTGGGGGCGTAGCGTGGTACTGGATCACCGCCGAAAATGCTTTTTTGACGAAGAAAGAACCCCAAGGAGGGTGCTATCCCGTGGTTACGTCAGTTACCCACGGGACGGAGCGAGTCGGTAGTCAGTTCCGTGTGGAACGTAGCAGCGAGCGCCGGAAAGACAAGCGGGAGCGCGATCGTGAGGAGCGTACAGACGACAAACAGCGTCCCCGTGACGATGCCGACGAGGACGGTTACGACCGGTCGCTCGACCGACCAGCGGTAACTGTTGGTCACGGCGTCGACGACGTCGGTACCGCTGGCGAGCGACACGAACGCCAGGGCGAACACGACCCAGGCGTGGTAGGCCAGGTAGATCCCGACCGCACCGAACACGCCGGCATACCCAGTCCCGGCGGTGATGAACTGGTCCATATAGAGGACAGCGATAACTGGGAACACAGCCATCAGCCCGCTGAAGAGGATCGCATCGAGCCAATGGTTGCGAAGCGTCGTCGCAATCTCAGGACGGTCGATGTATCCGTTTTCGCGGACCGAGCGGACCGCTGCGTATGCGCCCAGCGTCGACGGCCCGACTGTGACGAGTGGCAGCGACGCGAGCACCCAGCCGACGCTGATCGCGACCATCGGAACCGGATGGTCGTACACCGTCCGGAACGCGGTTGCGAGCGCGCGGTGGACCGAAAGGGTCCCCTCGGCCGATTCAGTCATCCCGTTGCACCCTGCATCTGGACCGCCCGGACGAGCTGTCCCTGGAACAGCAGATAGACGATGAACAGGGGAAGCGAGCCCAGGATAGCCACGGCCATGTGGAGCCCGGGCGTGTCGATGTTCCCCTGATACAGGTTGACGAGTCCGATCGGGAGCGTGTACGCCGTTTGTTCCGACAGCACCAGCAAGGGCCAGAGGAACGCGTTCCAGTTGTAGACGAACATGAACAGCGCCAGTGCAGAGAGAATCGGCTTGGCGAGCGGGAGGATTATCCGCGTGTACACCTGGAAGGTCGAGAACCCGTCCAGCCGCGCGGCTTCCTCGTACTCTTCGGGAATATCCTTGAAGAACTGGTAGAGGAGGAACACACCGAGCGGACTGGCGGCCGCGGGGAGGATAACGCCCCAGTAGGAGTTAATCAGCCCCAGGTCCGAGACGATCTGGTAGAGCGGGACGATGTTCATGTAGTACGGGACCATGAAACTCGCGAGAATCAGCCCCAGGATAGCGCCCTGGCCGGGCCAGTCAAGGCGTGTGAGCGAGAACGCGATCATCGAGTCGATGACGACTATCAGTATCGTCGCCCCGCCGGCGATTACGAACGTGTTGATCGTCCACTCGACGACCAGCGTGTTGTTCACAAGGTACTGGTAGTGTTCCAGTGTCACCGGTTCGCCCACGAGCGGCGGAATCCAGTACGGCCGTGGGTCCCGCAACAGTTCGTTTGGCTGGAACGACCGGGAGATCGTGTACAGGTACGGAACAGCCATCAAAAACGCGAGACCGTACAGGAACACGTGGAGTAACGCGTTCCGGACGGTGTCGCTGTCCAGTCGTGACCGAATGGGAGCGTCAGTCATTGGTATCACCGATTACTTTGAAGTTAATAATTGCTATGACAATGAGGATGGCGACCAGGACGTATCCCATCGCCGCCCCGTAGCCGAACTCCTGCTGTGAGAACGCGCTTCGGTAGAGATAGTAGACGAGCGTGTCCGAGGAGTCCTTCGGACCGCCCTGGGTCATGACGTAGGGTTGTGCAAACACCTGGAACTGCAGGATGAACTGCACCATGACGACGAAGACGACGGAGTTGCGCATCTGGGGGAGCGTGATGTCCTTGAAGGCCCGCCACCCATGTGCACCGTCGAGCTGGGCCGCCTCGTAGAGCCGGTCGGGAATGCTCTGTCTGGCAGCCAGGAAAATCACGAAGTTGAATCCGACCAACCACCAGACAGTCATGAACGCGAGCGCTGGCATCACCAGGTTCGTCGACGTGAGCCACCCGGGCGGGTTCTCCATGATGAACCCCAGATAGTAGTTTATGAGCCCGAAGCTCGTCGAGTACATCTGGACCCAGACCAGCGTCACGACCGCAACGGTCAGGACGTAGGGGCTGAAGTAGATGGCCCGGAGCGTTCGTTTCCCGGCCACGTTCTTGTTCACGCCGAGTGCCATCACGAGCCCGAGAATCACCAGCAGCGGCACCGAGATGGCGACGAAGAGAAACGTCCCCTCCATGGCGTTGTAGAACACCGGGTCATTGAACAGCTCCACGTAGTTCTGCAGGCCGACCCATTCGGTCTGCGAGAGGTCGAACTTGTTCGGATACGTGTGGAGGCTCATGTAGAGCCCCCGGAGCGCGGGCCACACGAGGAACACGGCGAAGACGGCGAGATAGGGAAGCGACCAGACGATCCCCTCAATCGTCTCTTTCCGGAATCCCGCGACCGTCTTACGTTTCGTCGTGTCCGCACCTCCCGTGAATCGTTCTGTCAGCCCCATCCGTGGCTACCCCGAGATACCGTCGCCGACCGTCTGGATGCCGGACTCGATGCCTTCCTGTGGCTCCGAGTCGTGTGCCCAGATGTCGACCAGCCAGTTGTACCAGTTCTGGGCGTTCGGATCACCGTCCGGGACCTTCGGATGATAGAAGTAGGTTTCGTCCTCAGCCATCTCGACGTACTTGCTGAGCGTCTTGTCGTAGTATGCGCTGTTCTGGAACTCGTCGGACTCGTAGATACTCGTCGCCGCAGGGAGGTGACCGGCCTCGGTGGCCCAGGCTGGATTCGCTGTCGTCATCCAGTGGGCGACCTGGGCGGCGATCTCGGACTTCGCGTCACTCCGGCTCTGTTTCTGCGGGAGCACGAGCGTGTGGCCGTCGGCCCACACCTTGTCCTGTTGTTTGTTGGGTCCGACGGTCGGTTTGAAGAAGTCCCAGCTGAGCCCGTCGACGTTGTCGAGTGCGGCCACGTACCAGGTCCCGTTCATCGCCATAGCACAGTTTCCGTTCTGGAAGGCGTTGTTGCCCCAATCGGCTTCGCTTGTCTGTTGTGACCAGCCCATGTCACCGGTCATATCGTAGAAGAGCTGGGAGATGTTCTGGCCGGCCTCGTTGTCGAACATCGGGTTCCACTCGTCGTCGAACAGCGTCCCGCCCTGTTGCTTGACCCAGGTGCTCCACGTCCGGAAGGAACCGAACCCGTCGTTATACGGCGACTGAGTGAACGCGTGGGCATCGGTGTTCTCGGCGACCGCGTTCCCTGCCTGCTGGAACTCATCCCAGTTAGTGGGCGGGCTCTCCGGGTCCAGCCCGGCCTGCTCGAACAGGTCTTTGTTGTAGTAGACGCCGATCGGGTGCATGTCCATCGGCAGGGCGTTCACGCTCCCGTCGACCGTGACGAGATCCCAGTGACTTGCCGTGTAGTCCTCGCTGTACGTGTCGGTGTCAATGTAATCGCCCATCGGGTCGATGCCGCCGCTCCACGCACGCAGGTAGGCGGCGTGCATGACAGTCATGTCCGGGGCTTCGTCGCCCGAGAGGGCCGTAAACAGCTTGTTGTAGTAGTTGTCCCACGGTGTCCGCTGGCGGTTGATCGTCACTTCGGCATCGGTATCCAGCGGCTGGTTCTCGTTGAACTGCTGGACGATGTTTTCCATGATCGGCCCTTCGCCACCGCTGAAGGGCTCCCAGAACGTGATCTCGTAGGAGTCACTGCCTGCATTACCTGTGCTACCGCCGTCGCTACCGCCATCGCCACCGCCGTTGCCGCCACATCCGGCAAGTGCGACCGTGCCTGCGGCTCCGACTGACTTGATGAATTTACGACGCGTCTCTCTGGTGGCGCTCTTACGACCCATGGGGAGTCGGTTAAACCATCATTATTATTAAACCACCTATATGGGTCAATATTTCCTGTATCTGTCCGCGTACTGCTACGTTGGTACCGATTCAACGCTTCAGGTTTCGAGAGCGTCTCAAAGCACGCCGACGGCGCGAGATCTGCATCATTGTTCGGTCACAACAATTATTACGCCGCTTGGTTACTACCCCTGTATGAGCGACGTTAGTATCGAGAACGTCCGCAAGGTGTACGACAGTGACCCGGAAGTCGTGGCTGTCGACGACGTCAGTTTCGAGATCGCCGACGGGGAGTTCCTGACGATTGTCGGGCCGTCCGGCTCCGGCAAATCCACATTACTCCGGATGATCGCCGGTCTGGAAGACATTTCCGGCGGGACGATCCGTATCGGTGACCGTGCCGTCAACGGCATCCAGCCACAGGACCGCGATGTCGCGATGGTGTTTCAGAACTACGCCCTGTATCCACATATGACGGCCCGGAAGAACATGAGCTACGGGCTACAGCTAACGACAGATCTCCCCGACAGCGAGATCGACGACCGCGTCAAGGAGGCCGCGGAGATGATGGGGGTCGAGGATCAACTCGACAAGCGCCCCGGAAATCTCTCCGGCGGGCAACAGCAGCGGATCGCGACGGGCCGAGCGATCGTTCGGGAGCCCTCTGTCTTCCTCTTCGACGAGCCCCTCTCGAACTTGGACGCCAAGCTACGCCTCCACATGCGGACGGAACTGCAACAGTTACAGGACAAACTCGGGACGACGACGATCTACGTCACCCACGACCAGGAGGAGGCGATGACGATGTCGGACCGGATAGCTGTCATCGATCAGGGCACACTGCAACAGATCGGAACGCCCGATGAGATCTATCACCAACCGAAGAACCTGTTCGTTGCAGATTTCGTCGGGAGCCCCCCGATGAACACGTTCGAGGTCACGCTTTCCGACTCGACTCTGGTCGGTAGTGGATTCGAATACGAGCTCTCGGAGGACCTCCTCTCACACGTCAGCCAATATGCGGAGGGCATCAACGAGTTCGTGCTCGGAATTCGCCCGGAGAACATCAGGCTCGCCGACGGCGACGAGCCGAACGTCATCAGCGCCCATCTCGATGTCCGCGAGCCGGTCGGTTCGGACAATTACCTCCACATGGATATTGACGGCGAGGAATGCTGGGTTCGAGTTCCCGGCGGGGTGACTCCCGAGACGAACCGGGAACACGAAATCGTCTTCCATGAGGAGCACATCCACCTTTTCCGGCATTCAGACGGTATCAACATACTCGCTCAGGAAAAATCACGACTCGAAACGCCTGCCAACGACTGAGGACCACTGGTCAGATACCGAACACGGACTCTCGGTATTCAGTCATAGTGGAACACGGTGTATTCGGGCGGTACGCGAACTACGCAAGAACGACCGGGACCGTAGGCCCCACATTCGGGATGGATGAACGACTGATAGACAGCTACTGACGAATCACCGATAGATAGAATCGTGACCTTTCTTGGGTCCCTATTTTCGCAGTGTCCGGATAGAATCAGCTACAGCCGGCGTCCGGAATTACTCCCGTATTTAATTCATAATGAGTGAACAGAAATTTGAAGAGAGATGGAAGCAATTCAGACTGTCAAGGGCGTCACTCGTGTAATATGCAGCAGTACACTGCGGCTAATACGGTTGAACCCCGGGTCCAGGACTGTCCATTACTGTGTAGAATGTGGCCGTAATATCGGCTGGTCGTTCGAATATAGGAGAGAAAATAGCTGATACCAGTGATCGCAATTCGGGAGCATCTGTATGCGATGGCAATCATACGAATGCGACAACAGTTATTCAGACAACTGGAATGGCCGTTTATTCATTAATTTGGAATCTCATGCCATATTTCGGATACGCCGTTCAGGTCGGCATCCCCTCGGTAAATGGGACCAAGGTATCTTGACGCCAAACCACGCTCTGTAGAAAGCGATCCCGTCATCGGTTGGAACCACAGACGCAGGTCCGATTTCTCGATAACAAGCGTACTCGTGTTATTCACTGATGCCGGTCACCTATTCTAATAATAACACTAGGTTTCATAGCCTTTAGCTCTCTTACTTCAGTTGTATAAAGACTATCCGGGACACTATACACATTCTACTCCGATCACGCCCTCTTTCGAACCCATTAATCTGCCAAGATCAGCTCTCGAATCAACTGGTGGTCAAAAAGAAACCAGATAATCCACATCCCAGTCTAA
>JGI12329J12844_1000350_pt1 | contig 12035 bp, 8 predicted proteins | sample A23E3SouthBayCA_FD_12844 | JGI IMG/M metagenome (IMG submission 12844)
GAGCCGATCGGAGCCGTCTCGTCTATCGCCTCCGATTGCGGTTTCGTGTGGCGGCTGCTCACGCCTGTTTCAGCGGGAGGGAGGTCTGTGAAGCCACTTTCTGCTGCCTTCTTGCGGATAATCCTGTGATGGTTGGCATAGCGGTTTTCAGCCTTCGTTTGCTTCTCTTTGCTATCCCACCAGGGAACGTTAGGGAACTCATGAAGGTATCCTTCGAGCTGTATTCCGTCTGAATCACTTGCCATTGCCAGTGCCAGTTCGCCGTTAAAATTGTCCGTCGGGATATCGTTCAGATACACGAACGGATTGGTGTTATCCACCGCCAATGGTGATGGTAACCGCTGGATAGGCGTCGACGTAGGCCTTGGCTCTGTTTGCGAGGGGGTCTCCCCCGGTGGCGGAGCGGCGGTATTCTGTCGAGCAGGTGTGTCGGTTGCGGGAGTTCGAATGGACCCGGTGGAGGTATTTGACTCCGATTGCTGAAACCCAGGACAACCGGAGATCAGCGGGACCCCTCCTGCTGTGAGGGCTAAGTACGTTCGACGGTTCATTCGTTTTTCATATCGATCCGTATAATAACAGTTCTTTGGGATAATGTGGGTCACTGCCGAGTACAGCGTCACTCTCTTGCTGCCCTGATAACCAGAGTAGTGTCGTGTGACGCGTTAGTGTTGGTGAATCGGCCATACTTCGTCTGGGAAACCAGTTTCTAACCCGCATACCCGAGACCAGACAGCACGAAGCAGTTGTTTCAACCAAGGAATAACAATACCATCAGCTAAAGTATGAAACGAGAGAACGCTAAGTAGACAATTCAGTTCATCATGAATACGGCCACATTCAGATCCTTGCTAGTCCCCGCAGTGCTTCCCGCGGTGTTGCTCGCGGGGGTAGAGCTCCTTACTGTATCACCGCTGGTGGTCACGGGCCCATTCGTTTTCGTCTTTCCGGAGCTGACAATCGCAGCGGTTTCCGGGATGTTGCTGGGGCCGATCGCGCTGATCGGAATCGGGCTTGGTGTTCTCCTCGATATATTCCTGACCGGAGTTAGCCCGCTTACAGATCTATTACTGCTGACAATCGGTGGCTGGTGTGCGCTCTTTACTACAGAGCGGAAGTACAGGCGGGAGGATGTGGAAGAAAACCAGCTTCTCATGTTTCTTCAGGATTACGGGCTGATCGGAACCGGTGCTGTGCTGTTTTCGGCAGCCGTATTCTCGTGGGCGTACGTGATCACTGACACTGGGCGATTCTATCCACGAGCGCTCGTATTGCTGGTGAATCTCTTGCTCTCCGTGGTGTTTCTCGGCGGGATCGCTATCGTCCTCTGTTATCCGTTCTTTCGAACCCCTCGCTTGCGAAAGGAGTTGTCTGCCATTCATACCGTCTCCAAGAAGGAGCGATTCCCCACACCTCCAAGCCGATCTGTCCTCCTGTTCAGTATCACCTGGTTGCTCGTCGGTTCTGCCATCAGCGTTTTCTTCGACGTGCTTGACCTCGTCCCGCGGTTCGTGTTTCGTCGACGGGACATCGAATCTGTGCTCTTCGTCAAACAAATCAGTGCAGCGACGGACGGTGGGCAAACGATTCAGATTCTGTACGGTGGTGTCATGCTCGGCTTATTGATCGTGTTGCTGTGGAACGTATCGGCCGCCGACCGTGAGTAGTAGGATTCTGAGTTCAGGCTTTAGGAGTCTCGAACCGCTTATCGAATAGCATCATCGGACAGCACTGTTCACGACGACCCGAGGACAACTCCATCACGTTTCCAGAGAATCCCAAGCCGTCCTGAATCGTACACTTGATTCTTACTCGTCGACTCCGTACGGAGCCACTCTTCAGACATCAGTACCTTCCCGCTCTCGAAATCGAATACGACTGGATGGTCAGCCCAGGTGTCCCTGTAGAGGAAATACCCATCTTCAGCCCTCAGTGTCCCATTGTTGACAGTAGCGCGTCCCACCGACGTGCCGCCATAGCGCTCAATCGCGAGCGTATCGATCCAGGCAGTTTGAATGGGAGTACTATACGACCGCTTGAACTGATTGAGTTCCTGGAACGATTCCATCTCCGCCTCGGAAAACGCGACCTGTCCTTGCGGCGGCCCGTTCGGTGGATCGTGGATCCGATACAAATCGTCACCAGCCCAGACGAACAGCGGAGTTGTGGCTGCTAACAACACAAATACGATGACTGGGACGACCCGGAGCGCAGGGCGAGACGCGGTGCTGCGGACCAGTCGGTATAGACCAAGCCCGAAGACCAGGGGAAAGAAGAACGCAAACGGCATTCGTGACCGAGACAGTCCGGGGAACACGAACGGTGTCTTGAATACGATCGGCGCTGCGAGGACTGCAAGCACTACAACGCTCAGCGAATGTCTGTACTTCGGGTACCGCTGTAGTAAAAAGGCGAGTCCAACGGCATAGACCGCCGTCATCGAGAGGAGGTACAGGCTGTTGACCGAGAGGAGATTCAGTACCGCAATCTCGATTGTCTGTTCCGGAACTGTGGTTCCGAACGCGATGAATCCCGCTGCCTCTGACGACGAACCCGCGATTAGGAACCCCTCGAGAATCGAACGGATCGCCAGTGAGAAGTTTACAATAAATGAATCTGCAGCCACAGTCCAGTAGGTTACTGCGGCGATCCACCCGGCAACGAGCGGGAATATCTGCGGATGAAACAGACTGTGACGACTGAACTGACCGTCTCGGAACACACTAACGGCAATCGGCAGTGACGCCAGGATGACGATGATCGGCGTCAGAAGGATAAACGACAGATGATGGGTGAAAATGGCGCTCCCCATCACTAATAGCCCCGTAGCTGTCCAGTTGAGCGGTCGGCCGTTCTGTGAAGCCGTCGCCCTGAACCCGATGTAGATGACGAATATCAATAGCGGGACGGCAAGCGCTTGTGGGAAAAAGTACGTCGAAAAGTACGACAAGGGGTACAGAAGCGTCGCACTGAGCGCCACATACAGCGCCACTCGGGACCACTGGAGCGCCGCCCGTGCGAAGACGTACATCAACGGAATAACCAGCAAGCCATAAACGAGCATCCCTCCAGTCAGAAGGGCACCATATGCGTCGAGACCTGTAATCGAACTGAGGCCGCCGATAAACAGGTGTAAGCCGGGAAAATAGCTGTACAAGCCATGTCCGATGTATTCCCCCCTGATCGCCATTACGCTCCCTTCGGTTAGCAGGCGCTCGATATGATGGACATGAAAGAGCGTGTCTCCGCCAGAGAAGTAGAATCCGAGTGTGAGATATTTCGTAACTGGCGAGATCAAAAACAGACTGATCGCCTGCGGGAGTACAACACGCGTTGTGGCCCCCGCGATGAGTTGGTACACCACCAGCAGATATCCGATTGGTAGCGCCGCTACCAGAACGAGGAGGCGATGGTCCGTCTGATGCGCTACGACAACAGCGGCCAGCGTGATCAGGTATACGCTTTTATTCGCCCACCGAAGTGCTGGTCCATTCACACCCGCCGGCTCCGTAAACTGGTAGCCATAATAAATGACGCACCCGATGCAGAGTCCGATGAGCGCGTAGAGGCCACGGATACCAACGACAGCGCTTAAATTGTAACTGACAAAGAGAACGGTCGCTGTTCCCGCAACTAGTGCCGTTGGAAAGAACGCTCGGTGCAACAGCGCCCGAATATTCGGTCTCATGATTGACCATCACGCACTCCGAAATGCGAAGTGACACCAGCGAAACGCAGTTCACCCTGTTTCTGGTGGAGGTTTAGTTTGGAAGCCGTATTCCGAAGAGGGGACGATGAAACTCCGGACACGTGTGTACTCCTCTGAGTCAGTGTTGCGGCGATACCCTTCTCACAGGATAACCGGTCCAGTAGTGGCGGTTTCACGGAACGGCGACCGAACAAATCATCGCGACAGTTCAGCCGGTTGGATCTATTGCCCTCCACCGAACCCCCTAGATCGTCCCCGCGGTGTTCACCCTCCTGCAACGGATTGCACTGCAAATACCACCGACAATAGACCCTGTTTCGCGGGGAGCAGCGCATGGTAATCACCTACAGTGCATTGTCTATATGCTCTCCAGCTTTTAGTGCTAATGCCGCGATAGTAAGAGTGGGATTCATTGCGCCGCCCGTCACGAACACGCTGCTCGATGCGATATAGAGGTTTTCGAGGTCGTGTGTCCTGAGTCGTGGCGTAACGACGCTTTCCTCCGGGTCCGTTCCCATCCGCGTCGTTCCCATTTTATGCGATGCAGGGGGTGGGTCAGCGAGATCGGTTTCAGAAACGACTGTCGCCCCCAGCTCGTCGAAGATATCGTACTGAATCTCTCGGATGAATTCCATCGTTTCGCGCGCATGCGAGCCGATATTCCACGAGACATCCGGAACGGGATTCCCGAAATCGTCAGTCTTCGATTCGTCCAGCGTCACTCTGTTTTCCCGACGGGGAAGCAGCTCCGGGTTCGCGAGCAGGCGGACGCTATTGTTGGGATAGTTGGATTCGATTTTCTCGAGGACTTCGTCCCCCCAACTGTCACCCATAGCGAAGTCGAACACGTTTTCACGCGGCGTCAGATCACCGCCGCTGAGCATGGGCCTGACTACGGACTCGGGGTTTACGTTCTCGAACACCAGCTTAATGCTGCCCGGTTGCGGGTCATCGTGGTCGTAGAACTGGTGTGATTCTCTCGTGTGGTAGCCGATGGGTTCCTGATTCGCCGGCTGCTCCAGTTCCCCAGTCACGGAAACAATCGGTTGGTCCATGAAATACCGGCCGACGGCTCCGCTACTGTTGGCTAACCCGTCGGGATACTGTGGGGACTCGGAGAGCAGTAACAGACGCGGCGTTTCCACGGCCCCACAGGCGAGAACGAACGCGTCCGCATCTTGACGATAGGTATCTCCGCTCGGCGTCGCGTACACGGCCGCATCGACTGACTCCCCACTACTGTCGTGTTCGATCCGTTGCACTGGAGCCCGGTCTATGACCCGTGCTCCTTCGGCCTCGGCCTTGCGGACGTGGACATCCGCACTGTATTTTGCCCCGGAAGGACAGACCGGGATACACGTACTGAATCCGACGCACTGGCTCCGGCCGTCGTACGCCTCCGAATTCCGTGCCTGTGGGGTTGAGTGCATCGTGATCCCGAGTTCATCACAGGCGTCTGCGAACAGTGTGTCCGAGTAACTCGCCGGAAAGGCCTCCATCGGATAGTCAGTCTCTCGGGGCGGTGCGAACGGGTTATCCTGCGCGCCGGCGACTCCCATCTCCTGCTCGGCCGCTGCGTAGTACGGCCTGAGATCTTCATAGTCGATGGGCCAATCCGTCGCAAGACCGTACCTGGTGTTCATTTCGAAGTCTTTCTGATGCAGTCGCGGGGTAATTCCCAACCAGTGCAAGGTCGTTCCGCCGACAGCTTTGACGCGCGTCTGATTCAACGGATAGTACGCCCCACCGGAGGTGACATATTGGTCGCGGGGGCCGCCCATGTTCCAGATATCTAGGAGAGAGCCGTGCGGGCGGAGACTCTGTTCCATCTGTTCGAGACGGTTCCCCGGGTCGAACCGCTGCCCGGCTTCAAGTATCACGACATCGTGTCCCCGTCTCGATAGCGTGTAAGCGACCAGGGCACCGGCCACTCCTGAACCGACCACACAGACGTCAGCGTCGCTCGATGGCTGTCGGTCGGCTGTACTATTCTGTGGCATCTGGTTCGGTTTGATACGACTGATAGCCGCCCGGGTAGCCGACCGGGTTTTCGATACCAACGAGTTCGCTCCCTTTCGGGACGGTAAACAGTCCGTACAAAAGCTGATTGATCAGATGATATCGAACACGTTCTGGGAGCGTTCCGGTCGGGTCCGGGCTCATTCGGTCGACACCCAGTTCCTGAAGCGCGACGTTCCGGTTTGGAATCGACAGTTCCCAGAACGGCCGATCGTGAACATCTCTGATATGACTACTGAAGGCGTCGATGACAGGAATCAGGTCTGCCTGCTTTTCCGAACGGAGACCAGTCACATATTGCTCGACGAATTCAGGGATTCCGGTTACCTCGGTCGGATACACAACTTCTGCGATCGCCACAACCGTCTGGAGTTGGTCAGTTGAAAATCCGGTTTCGTTCTCACCACCTGTATTACCCGTTGCTCCTCGGTCGGCGTACGCGGCTGCGCTAACCCCGATTCCACCTCCCATGACGAGAGCATGTAGCGCATCGCGTCTCGTCAGCCTCATTATTTTGTAATTTGGCCTACTTGTTATGAAGCTTGCGACAAGACACTAAATCAACTAATAGTCTCCATTGAGGTATTTTATTCCGTAGTGTGGTCTGTAGCTATACGACTGAAAACTGTACAGGTCACAGCATGGGCCGTTCGGAAAAATCTCTGTTTTATTAAAATTTCGTATATGAATAACTGAGGGATGGGAAAATATGCGTACATCGTACCTGTTTAGCGGTACAGTGGCTCCCACGGCCAGTCCACAAAAAATAAGCCCAATTATACATAGATATGACATATGTCTAAACTGGCCACAATAAAACAGAATTGGAATGAATCAAAGTGGTGGAGAGAGGTTTTTATTCCGATGGCAAAAAATAATATGTGTAACTTATTCGCAAAACTTTATTATAGCTTAAACAATATTGAATTTATTTCAGTTACTGATGCAGACTGGGATAATTTACTTATTCTTGATGCTTGCCGATATGACTTTTTCGACGAAATAAATGATATCGAGGGGTCTCTTACAAAGACATACTCACAGGGGAGTAATTCGATGTCTTTCTTACGCAGAAATTTTGGTAATGATGATTTTAGTGATATAGTTGTCGTAACTGGAAATCCGTATCAAAAAAAGGTGCTTGACGATACACAGTTTCATAAAGTGTACCATGTCTGGTCGTCACACTGGGACAAGGAATTACAAACAGTCCGTCCGGAAGCAGTCACTGATGTTGCCTTAGAAGCTGCCGAGACCCATCCAAATAAACGATTATTGATTCATTATATGCAGCCACATTTCCCGTTCATCGGTCCGTGGGCGCAGAAGCACATAGGTGTTACCGCTGGGAACTTAGGTGCGCGGGAAGCGGTCATAGGTAGAGAAACAGACCCCGGTGAAAAGACTGTTTTTAGACGCGCCGAGACAGGAGAAATTAGCAATGAAGTCCTCAAACGAGCATATAGAGAAAATGTTGAAATTGCTATTGAACATGCTAGTATTCTTATTGAGAAGCTGTCTGGCAAAACAGTAGTTACTGCAGATCACGGTGAAATGCTCGGGGAGCGTGCTTGGCCGTTCCCATGGCAAGAATATCAACATCCGGGAATCTTAGCAAAGAAACTAATTGAAGTCCCGTGGTTGGTAGTAGAGGGAAATCAGAGAAAAGAGATAATAAAGGAACCTCCACGTGGTAGCGAAGCTGTTGAGGAAGCAAAAATCCAGGATCGATTGGAAAGCCTTGGATATACGTAAGCAGGGAGTTACACAATTATCATAAGCTTCTAACAGTTATAGGATTCTATACCATACTTTCCACCTGATTTTTACTTTATATAAAGATAATATTTACTAGAATAAACCAGTTAGCGGGTTTAGAAACCGGATTGAAGAAAAGATGGTGTCAATTTTGACCGCGTAAACTCCCATACGCAGTACTTTCGACAATCAAGGATATCTTCCTTTTCCCTTCTCTCGGGTGAGACCATCAAATAACCCTTCAACTAGTCCTCTGACACCTGCGAGCTCCCCGTAGTATACCCGGATCCCCACCTGCTCGACGACCCAAGCGAACAGATACAACAGAAACAGATCACTGACCCGTTCCCGGAACTTCTCCCTGAAAAGCACCATGTTCCGAGACCGGTAGTACGAATACATCGGTCCGAGTTCCCCCTTCGAACTCTTGCTTTCCTTGTGGTAAATTCGAGACGTGGTATCCGTCGCCAATTTGTATCCCGCGTCCTGTATCCGGACCGCGTGTTCGACATCATCGTAGTAGAGAAAATAGTCTTCCGGGAGCAGTCCAACCTCATCTAACACGCTTGCCGGGAAGAGCAAGCTGCAGTTCGGGATGTAATCGTTGTAAACGAGCCCGTCCGAACCGCTAGATTCCGCGTCAGCGTGGTCAGTGTTCCCCGTCTTCCAATCGATCGTACCTTTCTGGAACCAGATAGTTTCGGTATCGGGATACTCCGTGACTAGCGGTGTGAGCATCCCGATGTCCGGGTTCGCTTTCATTGTCTCGACAAGGTCAGACAGGAGCGATTCGTCCGGGATGACAACGTCGTTGTTCAGTTGCCAGACATACTCAGCACCAAGTTCGAGGGCTTTGCGGGTGCCGACGTTCATTCCGCCCGCATAGCCGAGGTTCTCACCGGTTCGGATCATCTCAACCGACTCGTACTCGGTTTCTAGTCGGTTTGCCGAGCCATCTGTGGACCCGTTGTCGACGAGCACAATGTCGTGGTTCGGATAGTCCAAAGTGAGCAATGAATCGAGACAGGCGCGTGTGTCATCGTAATTGTTCCAGGTAACGACAGAAGTGACGACGTACGGGACGCCCATTGTATCCAATTTAACGACACTCGGTAATGTAAATTTATTGTATTTTAGTACTTACAAGAGTCCCGGACTTGCGTTTCTAAACAAGAGTGGACTACCCTGCTGGGCAAACAGTGATCGTATTGGTCGGGTAGGAGAGGTCACGGTGATGCGACGTTGTTCCAGCCACAAAGTCAAACTTATCACTACCGTCGCAGTGGGCTGGATTCGCGACCGGTTATAGCTAAGCGCACGATCCTACAACGGGGGTCAACGACGCTTGATCAAGTCGGGTGCGAAGTCCCCATCGCGCCAAGGAGTGTTCAATAAGGCGCAGTATAGCAGTTTGAGCAGCGAGTAAATATGACAAACTCGTCCTGTCCCGTAAATTGATGTATCTCGGACGAATATGTCATCTCACCGAATACTATGGTGACTGTAACAGTGATTGGTGCGGGCGTGGCCGGGTGTACAACTGGGTACCTTCTCAGCGAACGCGGGTACGACGTAACAATCCTCGAAAAGGGAGAAATCGGGGGACTTCTCCGAGAGATCGAGTTTGACTCGGGATATCACTGTGACTCTGCACCACATCTCCTCTTTTACGATCCGGAAGAAGAGGCAGTTGTGGGTGACCTGTTTAGGCGATTTACCGACTTGGACGATCATACATTCTATGCGAAAACGTATCCAAAAGGGACGCTAGACGAACCACACAATTACCCCGTTACGCGGTCGAATATATCGCTCTGGGACGACGCCGACGAAATCGAAAAAGAGTTAGCGACTGCGGAGGGGAAAACCGACGCCGATTACTTCGAGCCCTATATGCGTCGGCAGGTCGGAGAGCGGTTATACAACCGATATTACAAGAACTACACGAACAAGCACTGGGGAATCGATCCCACCCGGATTACTGGCGACTGGTTCGATTTCAAAATCAGTTTCCCCGACACTGAGGATTCGTTTTTCGATGGAGCCGCGAAGTATCCGCAAAAGAAGTATTCCACAGTCCTTACCGAGATGGTTGAGGACTGCAACGTCGTTTACGACGGTGCAACCGGATTCGAGACGGCGGGATCTGAAATTGAAGCTGTCACGACCGAAAGCGGGGAAGTGATCTCCAGTGACATATTCGTCAGTACGATCGATCCAAGCTTGTTGGTGGATACTGACAACTCGTTGCAGTATCGGAGTATGGCAATACTGGGAGCCCACATTGAAGCCTCCGAGAGGCTGTTCCCCGAACACGTGAGTTGGGGGTATTTCCCGAACGATTACGAGTTCACCCGCATTACTGACTACGATTTCACGCCCCAGGACATCCCGAACGAAGAGTACATTTTGACTGTCGAATTCCCCTGTTTCATCGAGGATGACATCTGGGCTCGCTCCACAGAGTGGTTCGAAGAGTACCTCCTTTCGTTCCTGGAGGAACAGGGCGTCGAGGCGACGGTGAAAGACGCAAAAGTGCGGCGTGCGCCGCGGGCGTATCCGCTCCCTGTCGAATCGGAGATCGAGACGTTCAACGAAATGAACAATCGACTGAACGCGTACGAAAACATGTTCAATCTCGGCCGGGTGAGTACCTATGAGTATATCTGGATCAAAGATATCGTACAGCAGGCACATGACACCGTGGATGAGCTGACCGCCGCGACACCGCTGCAATCGTAGTGAAGGCCCAACAGTCATCGTCAGAGTACGCTCGTACGTCCACTCCAGTCGTGAACGTCTTCCAGATCACACCGACAAACGTCTATCCACCGTCTGACGGCGGGCAACACAGGAGCCATGGGCTCGTCACGTCGTTTCCCACCCATGGGGACGTGGTGTATCGATACTGTCAGGGCGGACATCTCGAAAACTACTTTCGCGGCGACCTGCAGCAGACGATCCAGATCGAGGATGGGTACCGAGAGTTGCAGCATTTGCATCCGCTGTTCGATCTCACCCGACTTCCCGAACTGTTCGGATTGCCGAACGTCTTTCTGGGCGCGTCGCTCCGCTTGCTGAAACCCGCGGTTTTCCAGCGACGAATCGACTGGGCCGACGTGATACTCGTCGAACTCCCCTGGCAGGTGCCAGCTGTCACATCACTGTCAGACAGTACCCCGGTCGTGTATTCGAGTCACAACGTCGAACAGGAGCGGTTCGAGTCAACCAGCGATGGCTTCATCGGAGACCGGTTTACCAGTCGGGTCTCAACAATCGAACGAACGGCACTCGAACAGGCCGCGGCGGTTGTCTGCACGTCCGAGCGCGATATTAGCGAATACCGCCGCCGGTACGACGTGCAGACAAACTATATTGTCTCCCCGAACGGCGTCGGCAGAGAAACGGTATGGAGCGAGGAGCCCCGAGAGTCCGCGTCGAGAACAGTTCGCAGGGAACACGACATCAGTACAGACATGATCGGGCTGTTTGTTGGAACGGATTACGGCCCGAACCGCGAGGCAGCGCACGAATTAGTTCGGATCGCCACGGAGGCGGCCGAGCGGGGGCTCGATATGCACTTTTTGATCGTTGGCAGTGTTGGCGAGTCGATAACTACCCAGCGAGACAACGTCACTTGCACCGGATTCGTGTCCGACCTAGACCCGTATTTTGCGGCGGCAGATATCGGGTTGAATCCAATCGACTCCGGAAGTGGCACGAACATCAAACTCCTCGAATATCTCGCAAAGCGTCTCCCCGTGGTGACCACTGACTTCGGGCGGCGTGGATTCCAAATCACCCATGAGCAGGAAGCCCTCGTTGTTCCGGTCACCGCGTTCACTGACTCGATTGCGCGTCTGGTCTCGGAAAGGACCCTTCGCGAGCGATTAGCCGCTAACGGTCACGAGTACGTCCGGGAGACGCATCTATGGGAGCGGATATCCACGGACTTGCGCGTCCAGCTCAGCAATGTTATCGCCGAGTACTCGTAGCGGACCAGTCACTCAGCGGCGGTTACGTTAATCCAGAGATGGGTCTCGCGGTACGCGTTCTCAGTCGTCGGCTCGGCTGGCGGTTCACCGCGGTAGAGCAGATATGCCAATCTGAGTCGCGGGCCGGACAGTTCTGGCTCAACGCTATGAGGAATCGTGTCACTTTGGTTGTGTGCGAGCGTAATCGTAAACCGATCCAGTTCGTTCTCGCGTACGACCGTCGTCTCATCGTCTGCTACTTCTTGGATTTTAATTACGGTCGTGTAGCTGGTCGTCTCGTGCTCATGGTTGTCCAGCCCGATAACAACCTGTTTCTGTTGGCCGCTTGTGAATTCGGTGGGATAATCCCTCGCGACGAGGTCACCGGTGGCTGTTTCGGTCAGCAGATACATCTCTGTGAACGACCCTTCATCAGTGGGCTCGCCAACGCCAAACCCGACGGTCACAACTGTGAGCACGACTCCAACGACCAGTAGTATATTCAGTCCGAAATCGACCCGTGTCGGCGGGTTACCGAGCCGGTGACGGACAGTTCGGTACCAGTGGCCGATGGG
>JGI12329J12844_1000352_pt1 | contig 11969 bp, 6 predicted proteins | sample A23E3SouthBayCA_FD_12844 | JGI IMG/M metagenome (IMG submission 12844)
GAGGAATACTATGAGGGAGAAATCCATCATGGGAGGCTGTACCCGAGCCTTGACACACTTGCCGACAAAGGGCTCATTGAGAAGGCACAAAAAGACAGACGAACCAACATCTACTCAGTCGCGCGACGTGGCGAACGAGAGATAGCTGCTCGAAACGAGTGGGAACAACAGTACGGAACGAGTGAGCTTTCTGGATAACTGTCAACGCGCCTGATTTTGATCCGACTCTGAATGGCCACGCCGCAGTCGAGATCGAGAACGTGGTTCACGCGGACGTCTCAAAATCGCGAGGTAAGAGGATAGGTAAAGCAGCCACAGCGTGTGTATCAAAGCGATAACCCCGGCTGTCACTAACTCAGGACAGGCATCATCGCTGGAGAGTCCATATCGTATTCTAAGTCTGCAGGATTACACCACGTCGAACCCTCGCTAAGGACACTGTCACTCGCGGCCTTCGTCACTGCTTACAGCAGCTTCGCTTCGATGTACTGGTCGATATTCTCATTGTCGTCGAGTTCGTTCAGCGTGTCCAGCGCTCCTTCCATCGAGCCGAGGTCGTCTGCCGTGAAGTCGTCCTGCCGGGCTACCCGCCCCAGACTCACGAGGAGCTTGATTTTGTTCACGTCCGTCTCAAGACGCATCACTTTCGTCACGACGCTCTCGTCGTCGGGGTCGTCCAGTCGGACGAACGCCGGCGGGATTACGTCCCGAAGCAACGCCGAGACGTAGAGGTTGTCGTCGGTAGCGTCGCTGGGAACGTCAGCGAGCATCTGCTTGATTACTGAGTGGCGGTCGTCGGAGTCAGCGTAAACGACGTTACGGACGAATTGTCCCGAGTCGACGCGGCGCAGGTCTCGGTCCTCATTGACTTGGACACGAATCAGTTCTAGAATCTCGTTCGGGAACTCTGTGCTAATGTCGTCGCGGTGGACACACACGTCTGCACCGTACTCACCGATGTCGAGAGCGGCGAAGGGGTCGCCGAGGGTAACTGAATTCGGTCCACTAGCATCAGTCACGCGTCATCACCGTCCAGAAGATGTTTATCGAGTGGATGGTCCCGACTTACATCGGCCCACGGCTCCTGTGTCTTGATCAGGAGCACAGCACCAGTGTCGAGCTGGTCAACTTTCCAGGCTGGTGAAGCCGAAATTCGATCTGTCCACCCAAACTGGTCTATGAGTGAGGGGGAATAGACGCTTAGCCAGGGAAGACGTTCTATCTCGAATACCCCCTCAGTTGGCATTATTTCGAGTGGTGATGGGCGAACATCCTTCACTGGATGTCCAACCGATACGTAGTCGGGTTCGAGTGCAATTGAGAGCCGGCGTATTAGATCAACGAACGTTGCTGTGTATCCCTCGTACTGATCGCCGTGTTCGTCGGTTCCCACCAGGTAGCGTGCGCTAGTACTCAAGCCCAGAAAACGCTTTAACCGACGTTCAATCTCGTCATCCGGTTCAAATCGTATCCGAAATTCCGTCTCATCGGCGTGCAGAAGGAGCACATCGCCGAGACCGATATCAGTTGCTGTAGCAGGTTCGTCGCCATCCCAAGTGTAAGGCAGCTCTGCGTGGTCGGCGACGCTCAGTACCTCGTTGAGGACGTGTTCTACCCCGTTCGGGTCCCAGGTGTAGAAGCCCGCCTGTGCAACACCTTCCATCATGAGGTCTCTACCTCGTTGAAACGTTTGAACGTTACTTCGACACCGTCGAAGTTGGATTCAACCTGGTCGCCGAGATCACGGAGTGACTCCGCACCGCTCAGCTGCCCGGAAAGACTACGCTGGACTTCTGGGGCGAATGCCGTATCGGCATCTTGCCGAACCACAACGACAATTTCGTCTTGACCGCTGGCACCGAACGTGTTGAGCTTTGTTCTGAGGTCATCAAGTGAGTCAGCAGTTTCCTCGTACGCTCTCGGGAACTCTGCAAAGGGTTCGTAATCCAAGTTCTTCACCTCGTAGGCCGGACCGCCATCGATATCGCTATCGATGTCAGTGTTACTGTTGTAATCACTCGACTGCAGGGAATCGGTTTCCCAACTGCTATCCTCTCTAATCTGCTTGTCCATCTCGAGGTCGTTGGCGTCGATATCGTCTCTGTCCAAGAGGTCTGAGTTTACCTCTACTTCACCGTCGAGCCCTTTCATGTTCGAGCTTATATCGTCGCCAGAGCTGCTTGTACCTCTGTTGATAGCGTCGTCGAGACCGTCGACATCGTTCTGGTCGAGGTCATCGATGTCGTCCTGTATGTCCCTGACATCGCGGCCATAACTTTTGTCGCTGTAGGTATCGTAGGCCCTTACTAGGTCATCAACCTCCCCGTCAGTCAGAACACTATTGCTCCCGTCACTGAGAACAGTTGCGTCGTTGGTGACCGAGACACCGTCAGTGCCCTCGCTCTCGATGAGATTGGTGGCTGAATCCTGTGCGTCCCCGTCTAGCTCGTTGATAGATCGGCGGACATCGTCGACGCTGTCGGCATCAAGGTCTCCGTCGACATTCACAAGGGCATCCTGCAGGTCATCCTCTACGTCAACCGGAAGATCGGGACAGCTTCCACCGCTCTGTGCGAGGGTCGACGGCGGCGTTGCGACCGAGTGATACCGGTCAGTGCGAAGCGACCCCGCACGACCGAGCGACGGCGCACTTCTGGCCCCACAGGGTGAGACCACAGCATCGAACGTATCCGAGTCCGTGCGCCCGGCGAAGTCGGCCGCGTCGTCGCCGTTGCGCGCCAACATCTCGTCGAACTCCGCCTTTCCATCCGCATCTAAACTGTCGTAGCGGGTGAGTGCCGTCGTGAGTTCATCGCTGTCGACCTCGCCGCTCTCGTAAGCTCGAACGAACCGGCGTTGGGTCGCAGCGTCGTCCATCTGCAGGAGCGCGTCGGCGGCGTCCTGATCGCTTTCCGCCAGATCGTTGAGCGCGCGACGCCCACTGGGTCCGGTGTTCTCGAAGAGGTCGGTAGCCTTCAGCGTCGGGTCGTCGATGTCAGTGTCGCCGAGGTAGTCCTTGCCATCGCTGTCGAGTTGGTCGAACTGCTCGGTGGTCTGCTGGCGGCGCGGCCCGGGCATGTCGTTGAGCTTCGCGCTCATGCGCCCGGTCGGCACGTCCGCGTCGGGGACCGAGTCGTCGAGTTTCCCAGCCCGCCGTAGTGCCGTCGGCTTGACGCCGTTTGGCACTCTGTCGGGTACCGCCGAGTCGGCGGCGTCGACCAGCCGTCTGAGCTTCGATGAACTACTCAGTCCCTTCTGGAGGACGCTTCCGCCGCCCAAGGCCGTCACAGGCGCGACCGTGCCGGCTACTCAGTGCGTGTTCAAGCTATGTGAAAAGCTACCGCAGTCACAGAAGCTTCTGTTCGATGTACTGGTCGATACCGTCTTGATCGTCCATCTCACTCAGCTGGTCCAGTACCCCCTCGATAGTCGCCATTACATCGTCAGAGACATCCGCAGAACGCGCAGTCTGTGCCAGATTCACCAACAGTTCAAACTTGCTAGTCTCGATGTCGAGCGCCAGCGTCTTCGAGACGATCGATTCGTCGTTGGGAGCGTTGAGCCGGACGAACGCTGGCGGAATCGACCCCTCGATGAGCGCTGAGAGTCGCTCGTCGTCCGTGTCCACACCGTCGGGGAGCTCGCCTAACACGTTTCCATCATCGATGAGCCGCCGGACGAACGAATCGTCCTCGACACGGCGGAGGGTGTCTGACTCGTCCCGGTACACCCGCTCCAGTGTCAGTGCTTCGTTGGTGAACTCGGGAGCGATATCGTCTTTCGTAATGACGGCGTCCGTCCCGTACTCACCCGGATCGAGTGTCATGAACGGGTCCGAAAGATCGAGGTCAGTCACGGTTTCCCCACGCTGCAGGTCCCGCCGCTTCGAGTTGGTGAACTCGGAGTTCTCCCAGGGGCCGTCGGAAGTCATGGCGAAAACGTGTCCGCTATCGAGTTCTGCGTACCGCCACGGAGTCCCGCCGTACAGCGCGTCGAAACCGCCCAACTCCTCGAACAGTGTCTCGGAGTAGACGGCCAGTTGTGGGACCTGATCGATGTGCTCAGCGAAGGGCATACCCGTCGGCGCGATTGTATTATGCTTAGTGGTTTGGAACAGCGGGACGTATTCCGCGTCATACGCAACGGCTAGCTCACAAGCAAGGTTGACAACAGCAGTCACGAATTCGGCGTAGTTCTGCTCGTCTGACCAATTCGACGGGATGAGGATGTCCGAAAGTCCCACAGATAGAACCCGTTCATACGTCTCTCTATCCGAAGAGATGTCGAACATGAACGAAACGGTCGTTTTGTTGTAATTACCGTTATAGTACGGCCACTCGCCATCGTCCGATTCCTGATCTCTGTCTATATCGAATCCAACCTCTTCAGCCGCGTCGAAGCCGGTCGAAACGATGTCATCCGTAAATTCGGGAACGTGGACCGTGAGATGGCGTGGTGACATTATTATAGGTCACTATAGCTAGTCACTTCAACGGTTACGTCTTTGGATATCCCGAACTCATCTGCCAGGGTTGTTTCGATGTCATTTTCTAGTCTGTTGCTCAGGACCTCTCGGGACGACGAACTACTGCTCCCGCCAAGGCGATTAGCCTCCACGTCGATATAGTCTTGATCCATGGCCACCACGATTTCATCTTCTCCTGCTACTGCGTGCGTCCGTAGCTTCTCTTTTAACCCGTTCCAGTTGTCTCTTCGGAAGAATTCAGCGCTGTCCGGATCGAGGTTTTTAGATTCGATTGCTGGGTCCTTGAGCGTCCGTCCGTTGATTTCTACCTCAGTGTTCGCTTTCGCATCGATGTCGCTACTAGAGCCACCTCTCTCACTGTTGACGTTCTTGAACGCATCACTGTTCTCGACACCGTCGGCAATGTCCTGACTGTACTCATCCGCGATATCATCCGAAGAGAGGTCTTTTTCGAGTTCGATATCGCCATCGCCGGCATCGATATTAGACCGGTCATCGAGTGCACGTCCGACGTGTCCTTCACCGGCAAGACCTTTGAACCCCTTCTTATTGCCCTGGATATCCCCTGCAATCTTGCCGATGTCGTCGAAGCCTTCTCGGCCTTGCAGGTCGTCCAACAGGCCTTCCAGTTCGTCGGCGGTAGTGATCGGCCCGCTATCAACGTCCGATCCCGCATTCAACGCAGAGAGATATTTGCTTTTCTCACTGGCCGAAAGCCCCAGTTTGTCGGGGAGACAGTCACCGCCGCTCTGGAGGGACGGCGACGACGGTGCCGTGACTGAGTGATACCTGCCGGACCGCAATGAGCCCGCAGCACCGAGCGACGGTGCACTACTGATGTCACATCTAAACGTCGAATCGAACGTGTCCGAGTCCGTGCGCCCGGCGAAGTCGACCGCGTCGTCACCGTTGCGCGCCAGTAGGTCGTCGAACTCCGCCTTTCCATCCGCATCTAAACTGTCGTAGCGGGTGAGTGCCGTCGTGAGTTCATCGCTGTCGACCTCGCCACTCTCGTATGCGCGNNCGAACCGGCGTTGGGTCGCAGCGTCGTCCATCTGCAGGAGCGCGTCGGCGGCGTCCTGATCGCTTTCCGCCAGATCGTTGAGCGCGCGACGCCCACTGGGTCCGGTGTTCTCGAAGAGGTCGGTAGCCTTCAGCGTCGGGTCGTCGATGTCAGTGTCGCCGAGGTAGTCCTTGCCATCGCTGTCGAGTTGGTCGAACTGCTCGGTGGTCTGCTGGCGGCGCGGCCCGGGCATGTCGTTGAGCTTCGCGCTCATGCGCCCGGTCGGCACGTCCGCGTCGGGGACCGAGTCGTCGAGTTTCCCAGCCCGCCGTAGTGCCGTCGGCTTGACGCCGTTTGGCACTCTGTCGGGTACCGCCGAGTCGGCGGCGTCGACCAGCCGTCTGAGCTTCGATGAACTACTCAGTCCCTTCTGGAGGACGCTTCCGCCGCCCAAGGCCGTCACAGGCGCGACCGTGCCGGCTACTCAGTGCGTGTTCAAGCTATGTGAAAAGCTACCGCAGTCACAGAAGCTTCTGTTCGATGTACTGGTCGATACCGTCTTGATCGTCCATCTCACTCAGCTGGTCCAGTACCCCCTCGATAGTCGCCATTACATCGTCAGAGACATCCGCAGAACGCGCAGTCTGTGCCAGATTCACCAACAGTTCAAACTTGCTAGTCTCGATGTCGAGCGCCAGCGTCTTCGAGACGATCGATTCGTCGTTGGGAGCGTTGAGCCGGACGAACGCTGGCGGAATCGACCCCTCGATGAGCGCTGAGAGTCGCTCGTCGTCCGTGTCCACACCGTCGGGGAGCTCGCCTAACACGTTTCCATCATCGATGAGCCGCCGGACGAACGAATCGTCCTCGACACGGCGGAGGGTGTCTGACTCGTCCCGGTACACCCGCTCCAGTGTCAGTGCTTCGTTGGTGAACTCGGGAGCGATATCGTCTTTCGTAATGACGGCGTCCGTCCCGTACTCACCCGGATCGAGTGTCATGAACGGGTCCGAAAGATCGAGGTCAGTCACGGTTTCCCCACGCTGCAGGTCCCGCCGCTTCGAGTTGGTGAACTCGGAGTTCTCCCAGGGGCCGTCGGAAGTCATGGCGAAAACGTGTCCGCTATCGAGTTCTGCGTACCGCCACGGAGTCCCGCCGTACAGCGCGTCGAAACCGCCCAACTCCTCGAACAGTGTCTCGGAGTAGACGGCCAGTTGTGGGACCTGATCGATGTGCTCAGCGAAGGGCATACCCGTCGGCGCGATTGTATTATGCTTAGTGGTTTGGAACAGCGGGACGTATTCCGCGTCATACGCAACGGCTAGCTCACAAGCAAGGTTGACAACAGCAGTCACGAATTCGGCGTAGTTCTGCTCGTCTGACCAATTCGACGGGATGAGGATGTCCGAAAGTCCCACAGATAGAACCCGTTCATACGTCTCTCTATCCGAAGAGATGTCGAACATGAACGAAACGGTCGTTTTGTTGTAATTACCGTTATAGTACGGCCACTCGCCATCGTCCGATTCCTGATCTCTGTCTATATCGAATCCAACCTCTTCAGCCGCGTCGAAGCCGGTCGAAACGATGTCATCCGTAAATTCGGGAACGTGGACCGTGAGATGGCGTGGTGACATTATTATAGGTCACTATAGCTAGTCACTTCAACGGTTACGTCTTTGGATATCCCGAACTCATCTGCCAGGGTTGTTTCGATGTCATTTTCTAGTCTGTTGCTCAGGACCTCTCGGGACGACGAACTACTGCTCCCGCCAAGGCGATTAGCCTCCACGTCGATATAGTCTTGATCCATGGCCACCACGATTTCATCTTCTCCTGCTACTGCGTGCGTCCGTAGCTTCTCTTTTAACCCGTTCCAGTTGTCTCTTCGGAAGAATTCAGCGCTGTCCGGATCGAGGTTTTTAGATTCGATTGCTGGGTCCTTGAGCGTCCGTCCGTTGATTTCTACCTCAGTGTTCGCTTTCGCATCGATGTCGCTACTAGAGCCACCTCTCTCACTGTTGACGTTCTTGAACGCATCACTGTTCTCGACACCGTCGGCAATGTCCTGACTGTACTCATCCGCGATATCATCCGAAGAGAGGTCTTTTTCGAGTTCGATATCGCCATCGCCGGCATCGATATTAGACCGGTCATCGAGTGCACGTCCGACGTGTCCTTCACCGGCAAGACCTTTGAACCCCTTCTTATTGCCCTGGATATCCCCTGCAATCTTGCCGATGTCGTCGAAGCCTTCTCGGCCTTGCAGGTCGTCCAACAGGCCTTCCAGTTCGTCGGCGGTAGTGATCGGCCCGCTATCAACGTCCGATCCCGCATTCAACGCAGAGAGATATTTGCTTTTCTCACTGGCCGAAAGCCCCAGTTTGTCGGGGAGACAGTCACCGCCGCTCTGGAGGGACGGCGACGACGGTGCCGTGACTGAGTGATACCTGCCGGACCGCAATGAGCCCGCAGCACCGAGCGACGGTGCACTACTGATGTCACATCTAAACGTCGAATCGAACGTGTCCGAGTCCGTGCGCCCGGCGAAGTCGACCGCGTCGTCACCGTTGCGCGCCAGTAGGTCGTCGAACTCCGCCTTTCCATCCGCATCTAAACTGTCGTAGCGGGTGAGTGCCGTCGTGAGTTCATCGCTGTCGACCTCGCCACTCTCGTATGCGCGGGCGAAATCGCTCCGGGTACGGGTATCCATCTCGACCCGGGTCAGGGCATCAATTTCGTCTTGGTCCATTTGCCGGACGGCACGGGCAACGGCTGGATCGTTTTCTGCAAGCAGTGTGCCGAGGCGTCGCTGTTGGGCTGGGTCCAGCTCCGCCATGTCGACGTCTGTCCGACGGATCGTGTGCCGGATGCGGACTGTATCAGTTGCTGTTCTGGCGGGTTTGAGGACACGCCGAGCGCCGCTCCGTGGGACCGTCGTTGCCTTCGATAGTTGTGATATCGCTCGCATCTGTTGCCGGGCGCGCCACTCCCCAGCTCGGTCCTGTGCCCGACTGTACGTCCGGGCCGCCCGCATTACGCGAGTCCCGCCTAACCGGTCAGCTACAGTGTTCGCCGTCTGGGTTCGCTTGGCCGCGCTGGCTGCTTGGCTGCCGGTGACGGACCGGGCAACCTCGCCCCAGAGCATCCCGGCGAAGTAGTTAGCCCGGAAGTCTTTGTGCAACTCCGGCTTTGCGTCTTGATCGTAGGGATTCGCCCTGTCTTGACGATCCTCATAGCTCTGTACCATCGCGTCAAACACTGCCGGCGCTTGCGAGAGGAGGTTGCTCAGTGAGTCCAGACCAGGAATAGAGTCCAGAAGGGTACTGATCGCCTCGATGGCCCTCAGTGGGTCTTTAGCGAAGGACTGGAGTGACTCAATGCTACTGCCAAACGTTGTTGCTAGTCCCGAAGAGAACCCCAGTCCCTGTGCAGCTACTCTGGAATTGGTATCTACCGCCTCAGAATGCTGTGCTCCCTCAACAAAGATCGTGCTTCGAGTGAATGCAGGGGACGAGCGTGCATTCCCATGCGTATCTGTAACTCTGATTTTTGTTGTTGCCGCTGAGAGATCATCCTCAAGGGACTGGACGTATCCGGTCCGATATTCGATGAGGTGAGTATACTGGTTCTCTCTAACTCGGGGCGTTGCCTTCGTTTCACCGTCATGACTGACTACTATCGTTTGAACCGCAGATGGGTCGTCAACCTGAAACGTGAGTGAGTACGTCGCCCGGTTGTCGGCCCACGAATTTGGCTTACTGAACTGAGCGGTAAAGACAGTGACCTCCGGTGGCTGGAAATCATGGATCGTCGGATCAAGGCCCTTAACGATCTCTCTGTGGTCGGAAATCGAATCGTTATCTGTATCGTGACTATGGGGGTCTAGACGGTACCGTCGTTCCTGTGCGTCAGTTACCCCATCGGAATCCGAGTCCGAAAGTGTCGGATCAGATTGGACTGAGATCGTCTCAAGATGCCCCATCCCATCCCCAGCAGAACTGTACAATGTGTTCGTGAACTCGGTCGATTGGTCAGCACTGGTCGTCCGCTGAACTTCCCAGCCTGCGACTTCCTCCGCGTCGGTCAGGTTGTCGCCGTCAGTGTCGACCTGCCTTGGATTGGCGAGATGGTTGTAATAGGAGGCGGTCCTGCCACTATAACTGACTTCCGTGTACTGGCCGATTTCTCTGCTGTCGGAGAGGCCGTCACCGTCGGTGTCAGCGCTCTTCGGATCTGTCGTGACGCGATCCCCATTGGGTCCACCTAGTATGACCCCCTCGCGTTCCATCTCGTCACTCAGGCCGTCACCGTCCGTATCGTTGATCTCGGTGGTGTTCTCGGCGATCCGTGAGAACACGTTGGGCAGTTCCGAGCGGTCCGTGACATAATTGAATTCTCCGTCGGTGATGTTGGCGATATCCCGGAGTTTGTCACGATTCGCGTTGTCGAAGCCGACGGTGTAGACAGTGGTGTTTTGATTAGCGGCCGTCTGGGCCTCCGAAATCCCGCCGTTGCCTCGCCCATCAGTCAGCAGTATCATCACTTGTGCACGGGAGTCGTTGCTGTTAGATGCGAACTGGCTGTTTGCGGTACTGAGTCCCGAACCAATGTCAGTCCCACCGCCGCTGCCGAGATTATCTAATGTCGAATTGGCAGCACCGAAATCCGATGTCAGGTCCTGTGCCACGTATGCGGATGAGTCGAAGTCGACCACTGCCGCACGATCCACGTCAAGCAGTCCCGCAACGAACCGCTGTCCAGCTGTATTCCGAAGCTTAACGCTGCTGCTCATCGATCCTGACGTGTCCATGACCAGCGTCACGTCGACTGGGCGTAGCCCATCGTCGTCGGTCTGTCGCACTGGCTCAGTTGCGTTGTACGTCGTCGCCCAGTTGCTGATATCAAAGACCGCAAACGTGGAGAAGTGAGTCGTTTCTGCAGTGGCCGTGTTGTTAGTGGCGTCAACAGTGGAGTTCAACGGCACGAAGATCCCCGCCTCGGGATCGTATGTGAACACGGCGAGGTCCTGGCTCTCATTTTCCACCCCAGTCTCGTTGTACCCCAGAGTAACGTTAGCCGAGGAGAATTCTTGCTCGGAGTTGAGTTCAACAACTGGCGAGGCACTCATATTCCCCACACGGGACGTGTTGAACCGTGGGTCGTCTTGTGGGGCGATGGTCGTCCCATTGCCGATATCACCGTTGCCAGTCAGGCTCAGTGTGACTCCGAGCGTCTCGTTGGTCGCCGTCGTGGTATAGCTCTCTTCACCATCACTGACGCCGTTGTCGTTGCTATCGGCGACGAGTGGATCTGTTCCGAGGCGAACTTCCTCGCCGTCTGGAAGGCCATCATTATCTGTATCCGCTTTGAGCGGGTCAGTTCCAAGCTGGTGTACCTCTGTCCCGTCCAGCAGGCCATCACCGTCCGTATCTGGATCGTTGCTGAGAGTACCTGCGACGGTCTCGTTGTAGATGCTCAGTGAGTCGTTATCTGGATCGGCAGCGCTATCCTGCACGCCGTCGTCATCCGTATCGGGGTCGGTCGGATCAACGCTCTGGAGCCGTGATTCGACGTCATCAGTGAGTCCGTCACCGTCTGTATCGTTGCTTTGAGGGTCAGTACCGAGTCGGTATTCGCGATATGCCGGTAACGTATCATTGTCCCAGTCTTCTGCGCCGTCAATCACAGCATCCCCGTCAGAGTCTGCTACCCTGGGGTCGGTCTTCGTAACGTTTCGCTCGTAGGCATCCGGAAGTCCATCGCCATCAGTGTCATTGGAGGGCGTCGAGCGCGTGGCGACGAAGAGCCACTGGATATCCCCGACATCGGTTCGGTTGTCACCCGTGTAATCATACGCGCTCCAGTTGGCACCGGCTGCTGTGGATTCCAAATGACGAGACAGTGCGTCGACGTCGACGATGTTGACAGCGCCATCGCCGTTGACGTCTTCGTAGAGTCCGTCGCCATCTGGATCAGTAGGCTGGTTATCGCCAACGAGCGGGTACGGGTGCGAGTCGTTTTCTCGGGGTGCTAACTCCGCGATGGCACTCGCATTCGGCTCGGTTGAGCCATTCCAGCTGGTCGAAAGTGGTCCGGTCGCTTGGTTCCCAGCCGTTGCGGCGGGTGTTTGTGTCGGTTGTGTCTGTGTCGGCTCGTTTCCGGCCGTGGTGACGGCCTGGTTTCCGGTACTTGTACCAGAGATGTCATTGCCGGCCGTCTGCAACGGGCTAGTCCCGGTACCGGTCATCACCCCTGAGACCGGACCGACAGCCACTAATAGTAATACTCCAAATAACGCTTGTAATTTTGTCGTTGAACTTGCCATATAAACCCCCACCAGAGGTAGTATTGTGAGTTTGAATCAGTAACCAGAATACTTAATCCTACTTATTGAGACAGTATATTTAATGAGGAAGCTTGCGACAGTATTCGGCCTTTGTATAGCAGTATCCCTCTGGGCGGGGATCGCGATGGGGG
>JGI12329J12844_1000357_pt1 | contig 11866 bp, 11 predicted proteins | sample A23E3SouthBayCA_FD_12844 | JGI IMG/M metagenome (IMG submission 12844)
TCCCGAAACAGCAATCGACGCAGCGGACACAATCATTGAAAGTGCGGATATAGCAGAGGTACAGAACTGCATTCCAACGGCATAGCCCGCTATTCGCTGGTATAGACTTATATCCAGATAGGGTGTTTTCTTATTATTTCTGCAATATATGTTCTCAAATCTGCAATATGCTTACCCATATAGTTCATATTACATCCAAATGCCGGTTCTGAAGCAGGCTTAGCTTTCGGCGTGAGAACTGGACCGCTGTCGACGTTACTCACTACTACACTGGTCCCAACCGTGTATTCCCCGGACAGATGCCGCCCGGTCATCGGCACCGCGTCAGTGGTCGCTGGCGCAGTGGCAACATCTAGCAATTTGCAACAGGCTTCGACGGCCCTTTTACCGTCGGGTGGTGACCGGCAACTGAATGAGTCGCTATCGAACGACCGGTTGCTTTCTCCTCCTGGCTGCAATCTGGGGTACTGCATTCATGGCGACAGATGTCGGCCTTGCCGACCTGCCGCCAGTACCGTTCGCTGCCGTCCGCTTCGACATCGCCTCCGTTCTCCTGTTTGCCGCGCTGGCTGTCACAGGCGCGCTAGAGCGGCCACAGACCCGCGACGACTACGTGTACGTCCTCGCTGGGGGTTCGCTTATGATCGGGGTGCATCACGTATTCCTGTTCACCGGGCAACAGTACGTCACCGGGGCCGTCGCCGCCGTACTGCTCGGTCTCGTTCCCGTCGTAACGCCCGCGCTGACGAAGCTCGCGTCGAGCGATGACACGTTCACCGCGAATACTGGGGTCGGCGTGGTACTCGGCTTCGCCGGCGTTGTCGTCATTGCTGACCCTGACCCAGCGAATCTCCTCAGCAGTACTATCGGAATCGCGCTCGTGTTCGCAGCAGCACTGGCGTTCGCCATCCCGGCCGTCGTCACGCACGACACCAGTCCGTCGATGTCGTTTCTGGCCACACAGGCGTGGTTGATGGCTATCGGAGCCGCTGTCCTCCATCTCACCGTACTCGTACTTCCCGGACAGTCGTTTGCGGACGCATCGTGGACGCCGTCCGCGCTTGCGGCGCTGTTGTATTTGGCTGTCGTCGCCGGTATCGGCGGTTTCCTGCTGTACTTCCGGTTACTTGACCAGCTGGGCCCTATCGAGATGAGTTTCATCGAGTACGTCATCCCCCTGTTCGCCGCGCTCGCCGGCTGGCTCGTGCTCGGTCAGCAGGTCACGCTCGCCACCGTCGGTGGGTTCGGATGTATCCTGCTGGGATTCATCGCGGCGAAGTGGACGGCGCTGCGAGCGGAGCTTCGTCGGGTCGCCGAACCGAAAACCAGTCCACCGGCCGACTGACCACAACCGGGTGAGCAGGCCGTCACTGACTGGACCACTCTCTAGATACGGGAAACTCGACAGCGAAGCGAGAAACGGTAAGAATGACCGTCAGGCAGGAGTGCCAACGGCGTCGCGCTTCTGAAAACAAGCGAATTCCAACCGCTATTTTGCTATCCTTTTCAGATGAACGGCTGTAGCACTTGCCATTTGGCGACAGACCCGTCTGAAAACGGAACCTTGTAAGAGAAAACCGCATCATAGCCGCTTGCACATACTGGCGGGGCTAACGGGTTTTTATAAGACTACCCGTTGCTGTGTAATATGATACAACCCATTCGCACGCTATGGAGCCGGTATCGATCTATCCCGCTCATCTGGCGCATCTTTGTCGCCTTCGTACTGGGAGCAGGTGCCGGTATCGTGTTCGGGGAGCAGATGGCTGTCGTCAGACCAGTAGGCGACCTCTTCCTCCGACTGCTCAATATGCTGGTCATCCCGATTATCGTCTTCACACTGCTGACCGGGATTCGACAGCTCTCACCCGCAAAACTTGGAAAAATCGGCGGTGCGACAGTCGGTCTCTACGCCCTGACGACGACCCTCGCAGGAATCATTGGTCTCGCGGTTGCAAACGTGCTTCAGCCGGGTCGTGGGCTCGAATTCGGCGGCGGTGAAGCGCAATCGAAAGCGCCGCCGTCGTTGCTTGATGTCGTTCTCGGTATCGTGCCGAACAATCCCGTCGCGGCGCTCGCAGAGGGGAATCTGCTGGCGACGGTTTTCTTCGTCATCGTCTTCGGAATCGCGCTGACATACGTCCGCGCCCGGCAAGACGCGCTCGCAGAGAGTGTCGATTCAGTGTTCGAGGCCTTCGAAGTGGGTGCTGAGGCGATGTTTGTCATCGTCCGTGGCGTCCTCGAATTCGGTGTGCTCGGTGTGTTCGCGTTGATGGCGTCCGGCATCGGCACTGAAGGCATCGGCCTGTTCTCCTCGCTGGGCGAGCTCGTGTTGGCAGTCACTATTGCAATCGGCATTCACATCGGCTTCACCTATCTCGTTCTTTTGATGAGCGTGATTGCCGACGTGTCGCCGATTGCGTTCCTCAGCGGAGCGAAGGACGCGATGGTGACTGCGTTCGCGACTCGGTCGTCGAGCGGAACGCTCCCTGTTACGATGCGCAATGCGGACGAAGACCTGCAGATCGCTGAGCGAGTGTATTCGTTCACGCTCCCGGTCGGTGCCACGGCGAACATGGATGGTGCTGCCATCCGACAGGCGGTCACCGTGATGTTTGCCGCAAACGTCGTCGGACAGCCACTAGTGCTTACTGAGCAAATTTTCGTCTTAATTGTGGCCGTCCTCATCAGCATCGGAACCGCTGGCGTTCCGGGAGCGGGGATCGTCATGCTCACTGTGATTCTCACACAGGTCGGCCTTCCGCTGGAGGTCGTTGGATTCGTCGCCGGGGTCGACCCTATTCTTGGGCGGATTGCAACTATGAACAACGTCACTGGCGACCTCGCAGTTTCGACCGTTGTGGGGAAGTGGAACGACGGACTCGACCGTGGTGAGGGTGTCTGGTCACGAAACCTGAGCGGAGTCGCTGAGTTCGTTCCCGGTGACGACTAAAGCGAACGGCGGGAGCGATTCCAACAGCCCCTAATGCTGGTACAGTTGTTATTCTAATCTATTAGAAGAGGAGTACTGCTCGCGACTGGACAGACAACAACAGTATGAGAGGTCCTCGGGCCGGGTACACCAGTCAGAAGCGTTCGTCCAGCCAATTCGTGGTATCTTTGCAGTCTCAGAAACCGGGCGATATCGGTCCCGGTTTTACTTGGTTCGTTTTCGTTCCTGTGTCGGGTGGTCTGTGACGTACACTTTCGTATCGTCCGGAATGTCGTCGGTGACCCAGGAGTTCGCCCCAATGCTGACGTGGTCACCAACGCTGATGGCACCCAGAACTTTCGTGCCCGCGCCGATGACGACGTGGTCGCCGATATCCGGGTGTCGTTTGTAGCCCTTCTTTAATCTGTGTTCGTCGCTCTCGTCGGCCTCGAAGTGGAGCGCGCCAAGCGTCACGTCCTGATAGAGGCGGACCCACTCCCCGACAGTTGTGGTTTCGCCGATGACGACGCCAGTCCCGTGGTCGATGAAAAAGTGGTCGCCGATTTCAGCGCCGGGGTGGATGTCGATGCCGGTCTCAGTCTTGGCGTATTCGGTGAGTTCGCGAGCGTACTCGGAGGCTCCGGCCTCGTAGAGGGTGTGTGCGACCCGTTGTACGAGTATTGCCATGAACCCCGGATAGGACCGGATTATCTCCATATACGTCTTTGCCGCCGGATCACCTTTGAACGCGGCCTCCACGTCCTTTTTAAGTCGTGTGCGAACCGCCGGGAGCTGATCGATGACGGCGTCAACTGTTTCAGCCGGGTCCGACCCAGAGTAGGGTCTAATACCGGCAAAGAAGAGGCCGCCCAGAGTGTCAAGACGGTCCAGAACGGCGAGCTCGTCCCGGACCAGTTCAGCAGCGTTCCAACAGGTCGGGAAGAACAGTCGTTTGAGGATGTCGATTTCCGGTCTTCGGTGTTCCCGCCGCGGGAACTCCATCTGCGTCTGGGTCGGGAACGGCTCTTCATCGGCCCGGTACGCCGCGAAGAGTTTCTCGTGTGTGTCGCCCGTGTAACAGTAGTCCATATCGGATTGTTGGGCTGAAGCATCTTAGTTTTGAAACAATAGTTGTCTTTTCCGCTATATGTTGTGTTCTCCTGACGCTGTAGAATTGAAAACGAGCAGCATCCCACACTGAGAGGTAGCTATTTGATACTGGCTTGTCATCGATTCTGTATGAACGGCGAGTGTTACTTCTGTCACGGCATCGTTTCAGCACCGGAAGAAGGCCACATCTGGCTGCGTGAGCACGACAGCCACGAGGTGTATATGCACGAACAGTGTGCCAGCGGTCACAACGTCATAGAGGGAGAACAGGACCCAGCAGGTGAACTCCTGATTACATGCCCGGAGTGTGGTGCGGTCGAAACGATATAACAGTCCACGCGGGTAGTCCTGCGAACGGGCCCTACGGAAGCCTAATATCGACGCCGGACTGGAGGCTGGCCGCTTTCACAGTGTTATACAGCAGCATCGCGATGGTGAGTGGTCCAACACCGCCGGGAACCGGGGTGATGGCGTCCGCTTTCTCTTTAGCGCTCTCGAAGTCCACGTCCCCGACGAGTTCGTACCCCTTCTCCGTGTCAGCATCAACCCGGTTGATGCCCACATCAATAACTGTCGTACCCGCCGAGAGCATCGACCCGTCTATCATCTCCGGAACCCCGGCGGCGGCAATCACGATGTCCGCGTTGCGAGTCTTGTCCGCAAGGTCATCAGTTCGGGAGTGGCAGACGGTCGTTGTCGCGTTCCCGCCCGGCCCGTACTGGATGAGCAAGTTTGCCATCGGTTTGCCGACGATGTCCGAGCGACCCACGACGACAACGTCTTTCCCCTCCGTCACAACACCAGTTTCGGCCAGCATTTTCTGTATTCCATGGGGGGTGCAGGGCTTGTATCGCGCGTTCCCCGCGACGAGTCGGCCGACGTTTTCGGGATGGAACCCGTCGACGTCTTTCATCGGGTCAATGCGCTCCAGTACGTCGCGCTTTGGCACGTGGTCGGGGACCGGCATCTGAACGAGGATTCCGTGGACCGCCGGGTCCGCGTTCAGTTCGTCGATGGTCGAGAACAGCGCCTCGGCCGACTCGTCTGCACTGATTTGATGATGAAACCCCTCAATGCCGATTTCATTACAGGCCCGCTGTTTCATCGAGACGTACGTTTCACTCGCGCCGTCGTCGCTCATCAGCACAGTCGCCAGCCCCGGTGTGACACCCTCGCTGACGAGCGTGTCCGTACACGCCGCGACGCCCTCCGTGATCTGGTCGCCGATTTCGTTCCCGTCGATTACTGTAGTCATTGTTGCTAGGTTTGCTGTCGGCCCCGAAGTCCCCAGTTAGATGTCCAGAGTGAGCAGACTGCTGCACGGTCAACTGCTGGGGTTGGCCAAGCGTTCGATGTTTCCCTCAAGCCCCGTCGGAATAGTGAGTGATGCGGAATAGTCCAGCCTTTGAAATGATATCGGCTATTCGTCCAGTGTTTAGCCGTAGTCAGTCGACAGTTCGGCAGTATTTCGGGCAGTAGGAGGGAGTACCGAAGGTTTTTGTCCTGACCCATGCTTGGTCTACACAACCACACCGGGAGGCAGGGCCTCTCGCTTAGGAGCAACTGCACTATGACTGAGATTCGATTCAGCACCGACAAAGAATCGTTCATCGAAACTGCGAGGGCAGCAGCGGACGGCACCCGTGTGCCGGTTGAGGCGCGCGTCACCGTTGCCGACCCGTTCGAAGCGTATCGCCGCGCCCGCGACGAGAACACAGACGGCTTCTATCTCGAAACGACCGGTGGGCAGTCGGGCTGGGGGTACTTCGGCATCGAGCCAATCGAGCGCGTCGAGGTGTCCGCAGGAGCGACACCCGCACAGGATGGCGGAAGTCCGAGTCTCGAAGCTATCGATGACCTACTCGACCGCGAACACCTAGAACGGGGCGACTGTACGGTTCCATACCCGTGTGGCGCGTTCGGGTGGCTTTCCTACGACGTAGCACGGGAACTGGAAGACATCCCAGAGACGACCGTTTCGGATGGCCTCCCACGGCTTCAGTTTGGCGTGTTCGACTGCATCGCCGCGTGGGAGGAGCCACACGACGGCGACGTCGAGATACATGTAACGGCCTGTCCCACCGTCGACGGGTCGCCTGAATCGGCATTCGAGCGTGGCCGGACGATGGCCCGAGAGCTAGCACAGGACGCCATCTACGGCGAGAAACACGTCCAGTCCCAGCCAACCGCTGCAAGTCAGGCCACGTTCGAGAGCGAGTGCGGCGAGGCAGCGTTCGCCGACCGCGTCCGGCAAATAAAACAGTACGTCAGGGACGGCGACACGTTCCAGACAAACGTCTCACACCGGCTGACCGCCCCGGCGGCCGTCCACCCGGTCGACACCTTCGACGCCGTCCGTCGGGTGAATCCGGCTCCGTACTCAGCCCTGCTTGAGTTCCCCGGCGTCGACCTTGTCAGCGCCAGCCCGGAGCTGTTGCTGGACGTCGATGGCGACCAGTTGCTCACGGAGCCGATTGCCGGAACGCGGCCGCGCGGCGCGACGCCAGCGGAAGACGAGGACCTTGAGGCAGACCTCTGTAGCGACGAGAAGGAGCGGGCTGAACACGCCATGCTGGTCGACCTCGAACGCAATGACCTCGGCAAGGTCAGCGAGTATGGGTCCGTCGACGTCGCCGAGTACCGCCGCGTCGACCGGTATTCCGAGGTGATGCACCTCGTTTCCCTCATCGAAGGGGAAGTTGCGCGACGCGGTGAGCATCGCCGACGCGGTCGCAGCCGTGTTCCCCGGTGGAACCATCACCGGCGCGCCGAAGCCGCGGACGATGGAGATTATCGACGAGGTGGAGCGGACCCGACGAGGGCCCTACACCGGCAGTATCGGGATGTTCGGTTTCGACGACCGTGCGACGCTGAACATCACGATCAGGACGCTGGTTCACTACGACGGCGAGTACCGCCTCCGCGTCGGGAGCGGCATCGTACACGACTCCGTTCCAGAGGCGGAGTACAGGGAGACACTGGACAAGGCCCGGGCGCTCGTTACTGCCGTCGACGAGGCGCTCGGCGAACAGGGGGGTCGAATCCGAGACCGAACCGATGGAGGGGATGCGATGATACTCATTATCGACAACTACGATTCCTTCGCCTACAATCTGGTCCAGTACGTCGGCGAGTTCGACGATGTCACGGTCCGCCGGAACGACGCTATCGATGTTGAGGGCATCCACGAACTCGACCCGGACGGCATCGTCGTCTCGCCGGGGCCCGGGACGCCCGCAGAGGCCGGCGTGTCCATCGACGTGTTCGCCGAGACAGAGTACCCGGCGCTTGGCGTCTGTCTGGGCCACCAGGCGCTCTGTGCGGCCCACGGGACTCCTGTCGGCCACGCGCCGAGCGTGGTCCACGGGAAGCCCTCGGAGGTCCGCCACGATGGAACGAGACTATACGACGGCGTCGACGACCCGTTTGAGGTCGGGCGGTATCACTCGTTGGCCGTCAAGGCATCGGAACTCCCAGACACGCTTTCGGAAACGGCCCACACGAACGACGAGCAGGGCATCGTGATGGGCGTCCGGCACGCCGAAAAACCGCACATCGGCGTCCAGTTCCATCCAGAGAGCATCCTCACTGACGCCGGGAAACAGATCGTCGAGAACTTCTGTACCGGAATCGCCGAGGCCTGAAACCACGCCGGTGGGCCTAATCCTTTTCAGGTGGGTCGACGTCGTGGTGTGTCTGAATGTCCGGCAGTTTCCTGACGGCGCGTCGGAAGAGGGAGGTGTGGCCCTGCTCGTCCCGGTACCAGGTCACGGTCAGCCCGCCGACCGCCACAAGTGATATTACGGCGAACGGGCCGCCAGTCAGGACGGCCAGGGCCTGAAGCGTCTCAGCACCACCGAGAAGCAACACCGAAACGGCGACTGAACCCTGAAAAATACCCCAGAAGACGATATGCGTCGCCGACGGTGCCATCCCCCGTCGCGTTGCCAGAACAGAGACGACGAGCGTCGAGGTGTCCGCCGACGTGGCCATGAACACGATGATGAGCGCGAGAAACAGGAACATCAGAAGCTGTCCAAGCGGTAATGACGCGAACAGCGGGAAGCCGGCGACCGCCTCCGAACCGCCACGTTGTGCGATCGCGGCGAGAATATCGGCCTGCCCCGTCTGCTGGATGAACAGCGACGTACCACCGAGCAGTAGGAACCAGACCATCGTCGCCGCCGAGGTCGCAACGACACTCGTGAACACGACAGTTCTGACCCGGCGACCGCGGGAGAGTGCGGCGATGAACAGCCCTGCGAAGGGTGCCCACGAAAACCACCACGACCAGTTCCAGACGGTCCACGCCGCGACCCACTGCCCGCCCGTGTGAAGACTCAACGGAACGAACTCCACCACGTAGGTCCCGAGTGCCTGCGTTCCTCGCTGGAGAATGAACAACCGTGGACCGACGGCGGCGATGAGAAGCGCGAACAGGCCAAACAAGACGATATTGAGGCCGGCGATGCGACGGATGCCACGGTGGATCCCAGTCGCGCTGGAGACAACAAATATCAGGGTCAAGCCGCCGACGAACAGGACCGGCCCGACCTCACCGGCTGCCACGTCCCACTGGTAATTGATCCCGGCGAGGAACTGCTCGCTCACGAGTGCGACCGAGGTGGCGATGCCCCCGATAGTGGCAAAAACGGCCAGCGTATCGACCAGTGTGGCCCAGGCCGAATCGAGCTCATCGACACCGAGCAAGGGGGCCAGCACTGTCGAGACCCGGAGCGGAGCGCCCCGCGTGAACGCGAAGTACGCTATCGGGACGCCGATGACAGCGTAGGCGCTCCAGGCCGAGACGCCCCAGTGAAAGAGGGTGTACACAAGCGCGCCGTTGACGGCGCCCGGCGACCCGGCTGCTGCCCCGATGTGCGGCGGTGGCTGGTCGTAGTGAAACAGGGCCTCAGTGGGGCCCCAGAACACCAGTCCGGCCGCGATGCCGGCGGTGAAAACGAGCGTAAAGTATGTCGGATACGTGTAGCTTGGCTCCGTGTCCGGACCGCCGAGTTTGATTTCGCCCCAGGGCCCAAGCAACAGAAACAGACAGTAACAGACCGAGAGGAAGACCGTGGCGAGAAACAGCGGGCCGCCGCCGCGAAGGACTGTGGCAGCAGCGGCGTCGACGGCACCCGTCGTCCGGGCAGGGAATGCGATCTGGAGCCCGAAGAACGCGGCGAACACGAGCACCGGGAACGCGAGGATGGCTGGCTCGTGCTGTGTGAGGAACTCTTTGATGGCCCGTCTGACCTTTGTCCGCCGGACGCGGAGCAGGACATCGGCCGCGGCCGGCGCAGTGGCGTCTTCGGAGTAGGGAAGGAGCGCGATGTAACAGAGTCCCGAACTGAAAAACACGAGCGCAATAGTCAGCCACGCCGGACCAGTCACGGCTTCGCCGACAAGCGTCGGAAAGAAGAACCCCGCGAGCACGAGCGCCCCGGATGCGGCACACAGTGGCACCAGTAGCCGGCCGACGATCTCCGAAATGCCACTGGCGTCCGAGGTGGCCATGCGTCAATATTCAGTATCGAATACATATATTACTATCCCACAGCGCGATGCAAGCCGGTCGACACCGTCGCTGGCGAGCGTCGGGACCGTTACTCTGTGGTCTCCGCTCTCCCCGTCATCCGCAACGATTCCGTCCAGTAGTGGTTCGCTCGACTCACGGCCCAGCACCGACTTTCCCAGAAGCCGTCCGCCGATAGAACGGGGGTTGATAACTTCGTCCGCCCCGACCGCGCGGAACTTCTCGACGTGTTTCTCGGCAGTCGCCGCTGCGACTGTGCGGATGTCAGGATTGACGTTCTTCGTCGCGATGACCGCAAGCACGTCGCGGGCATCGTCGTTACTCCCCACCACAACACCGCTTGCGGTCCCGACGCGTGCGTCCCTGAGGACATCCTCATCGGTGGGATCACCGGTGAGCAGATTCACGCCCTCGCCCTGCAGCGACGCGACCGTCTCCTCATCGGGGGTAACAACCACAACCTCCGTCTCGTCGCCCAGTTCCTCAAGCAGCGATGCCGTAACGTCTCCGTACCCAAGAACCACGACGTGGTCCTCGAGGAGTGTGAGTTCTGATGCTGTCATGACTCCGAACGCTGTCGCCATTCTGGATTCGATAGCGGGGCCAATGAGCGCGCCTACGGCGACGGTGAACGCGCCGGTTCCGAACAGGATGATTGAGAGCGAGAACCACCGTGCTTCCGCTGTCACAGGTGTGATATCGCCGTAACCAACCGTCGCGATTGTGACGACGACGTAGTACACGGCGTCGCCCCAACTGTCGAGTTCAAGGAACTGGCCTCGCAGTCCGTAGGCACCCACGGTCCCGTAAAGAACGACGCCAAAAATCGCCGACAGCGATGCGATCTGAATCGGCGAGAGGTCAAGAGACTGGTCGAACCGGTGACGGTTGCGGACCAGCAGCGGGTACGTGACCAGCGTTAGCAACAACAACGGGATATCAGTTGGCTGAAACGTGGTAAGCGGCAGTACTACCAGACCGAGAAGCACGACGGCCGCCACGCGCCACGCGAGTTGTTTGCGCCGCTGGAGCCCGACCGTCACGATGCCGAGGACGAACGCGAACAACACCCCACCGAACCTGACGAACGGTAGCGGAAGGTCGACGACGGCGGTCAGCGGGCCATTAAGTGCAAGCGACGCCTGACTCAGATTCGAAAGGCCGGTCACGAACGCCAGCAGCGCGACCGTCCCGGTCAGGACGACCGTCGGTTTTGCGCCGGATAGCTCGTCCCACTCGACGAACGGGACTCTGTCAGCCGGATAGAACACGTCCTCCAGCGTCCGGTCCGACGAGTCTTCTGGGACGTTAGCCATTAGCATACTTTTGTCGGAGTCAATATAAAAAACACGCGGCGAGCGGGCACCGAACTCAAGTCAGCGGGCCACATACGACCAAATCAATGCGTCGATTGCACGAGCATGGGTGTCGCCGTTCGCCAAGGACGCTTAGAGAGAGTTGGAGCCGACTCATCTGGAGAGCGGACAGATGAACGCCGCCGTCCTGTTCGGACTGGGAACGATGATAGCCTGGGGGTTCTGGATAGCGTTTGGCAACGTCGCGTCAAGTACAATGGACCCGGAGACCGCGGCGTTCGTGTCCTACGCCGCTGCAACGGTCGTCACCGGGATATACGTCGTTGTCTCAGACGCATCGTTCGTCGTCACGAACCGGGGGATGATGTTTGCCGGCGCGGCGGGCGTCGCGGCGGCCGTCGGCGTGGTCTCGACGTTCGTCGGCGTGACTGTGGGGCCCACGTCGATCGTGTCCACCATCGGCGGGATGTACTTCATCACTGCCGCAGTCATCGGCGTTATCGCGTTCGGGGAGTCCATGACGTTGACGAAAGCCGCCGGCATCGGTCTGGCGCTGATAGCGATTGTCGTCATCAATCAGTGACTGGACACAACTGGTTGGCTTTCGAGAACGTTGTGTGAGTGTCCCCCGTCACAGCAGGGGTTTATGAGATGGGGGCAGGTACGGCCGGATATGAAGCGCGTAGTCAGTACCGACGAAGCACCGGCCGCGGTCGGCGCGTACAGTCAGGCAACGTCGAACGGCGACCTCCTCATCACCGCCGGACAGCTCCCGCTAACGACAGACGGCGAACTCCTCGACGACGAGCCAGTCGCCGACCAGACGCGGCAGTGTCTTCACAATGTCGCGGCGATTCTGGAGTCAGAAGACCTCTCGCTGGACGACGTACTCAAGACAACCGTCTATCTCGACGACATCGACGACTTCGACTCGTTCAACGAGGCCTACAGCGAGCTTTTCGAATCGGAGCC
>JGI12329J12844_1000358_pt1 | contig 11851 bp, 15 predicted proteins | sample A23E3SouthBayCA_FD_12844 | JGI IMG/M metagenome (IMG submission 12844)
TGTGTCTTTGACGACACCGCCGTCGCTTTGTTTGATTAGTATTGAGGTCATGTGGCCTTGTGTTCCGTCGTTGGCAGTCCGGGCGTCGACGATGACCTGGTTTGTTCCAACATCGAATTCTTCGTAGAGTCCGTATGCTAGTCCTTCGGCTGCCTGGTGAGTTCCGACCCTGTTGTCGATGTGTGATGCAAGGTCTTCGATGAATCTGCTGTTGACTTCAAGATTAGCTAGGTCGTGGCCGTGTTCATTTTCTAGTTCGTTTTTGACGTCGTTCCAGTCGATGATTTGGCCGACTCCGCTGTAGTGAACCATTTCCTCCTGGTAGATTTCATCGAAACTCTTTGGGTCTGGTTCGGGAGTCGGTGTCGGTGTTTCCTCCGGGGTGTCCCCCGAGGTATCAGTTGGTGTCTCTTCTGGCGTATTTTCCGGGGTTGTCGTGTCGTCAGGAGCGGGTTCCGTCGGCGTGCCCGTCGTGGTCGTCGTGTCGGGTGCGGTCGTCCCGCCCTCCCCGCCGTTGCCCGTACAGCCAGCCAGTGCGATCGCAGCACCCAGTCCTGCGAGCAGATCCCGACGCGTTCGCATTGTCCGAGAGTTGTCGAGGGATCGTATAGTTCTACTGGACGGTTTTCGTGCTGTGGAACCACTGGTTTCCCACGCTGGACACGCTACCCGGGCCCCGACAATTGGTCTACTGACCAATAGAACTATGCTATTGGCCGCACAACCAATAGGTGAGGATGAGTCCCCTGCCGGAGGACGACCTGGACGGGATCAGTCGGACCATGAAGTACGAGGACGGGACGCTCGTCCGCGTCTTCGTGATGCGGACGGAACGCGATGTGTATTCCTCCGGGTGGGCGTACAACCTCCACTACGGAGCGACCGAGCCGAATCCGCCGGCGACGCTCGAAGACGGGACGATCCGGCGGTACGACAACGCACACGAAGACACGAAAGGCCACGAACTCCATGCAGCCCCAGATCCCGAACCGGTCCAGATCGAGTTTCCCGGAATGGTCGATCTCTGGGATCGGTTCTGGAGTGAGATCCCCAAAGCAGCCTTCGAGATCGCCGACGACCCCCAGCGAGGTGACCCCCATGACTGACACGCCACCGTTGCATCCGATGGAACGCGAACAGCTCCAGCACGAATCGACGCTCGTCGTTACCGTCGGTTCCTCGTCGGCGTTTCACGACGACGTCCGAGCGGCGATTCGAGGTCTTCAGGCGAACGAAGATGTCGACTCCCCGCCGACGATCTCCTTCGAGAGTTACGACGACTTACTGTCGACGTTCACGCCGCGGACGCTCGATCTGATCGAGGCGGTTCGGCGCGACCGACCGGCGAGCATCAACGAGACAGCCCGTGTCGTCGATCGAGACGTCAAGAACGTCCACGAGGAACTCACGCGACTCGCGCGACTCGGTATCGTCTACTTCGTCGATGAAGCACAACGAAAGCGACCCGTCGTGTGGTTCGACGAACTCCGGATCGACCTGCCCTTCGAACGTGACGGTAGTGACGCCGCTGCGGCTCCGTCGTGAAGGTCTCGAACACTTTCATCCGCCTCCGGAGGTAGCTCTGACCCAGTCGGCGTCGAGGCGTACTGCATCGAAAATCCTCTCGAAACGCTGGTCACTCGTGCCGTGCTCACGCTTTGGCGCGTCGCCACCGTGCAGAGTCCTACGAGCCACTGAACGCCGCGAGCAATCCACCGTCGCGAACTGGCGGTCGTTTCTAGAGCGCCGCGGCATCCAGCAGATCGCGTGCGACACCCCCGACCTCGATGTAGTCGTGGACGCTGTCCTTGATCGTCTTCATCGTCCGGACGTACGGTCGCTCCCGACAAAAGACTCGGCCAGCTACGCGATCGACCGCAACAGCCCGGGCACCCCTCGAAGGCCGCGTTGCCGGCTTTGACGGCCTCGTCGGGCGTTCGCCCGCTCTCCGAGACAGTCGTGATCGCTCTGTCCGGACCGATAGGCTGCGCCCATCGCTTTCCCGTAGGGACTCGGCCACCGCAACACTTCGACGGTGGCGAAAGCCTTTCTCACCTACCTCCCGTGCACCAGCTTATGGTGACGTTTCTCTCGGGCGGGACCGGCACGCCCAAGCTGCTCGCCGGGGCCGGCGCCGTCTTCGATCCCCAGGAGACGACCGTCGTGGCCAACACCGGCGACGACATCGAACTCGGGGGCCACCTCGTCTGTCCGGACGTCGATACGGTACTGTTTCTGGAGGGAGACATCCTCGATCGCGACGCCTGGTGGGGGATCGAGGGGGACACGGCCGAGACCCACGAGCGACTCCAGGCACTGGCCGAGGCTGCCGGCCTCGATAGCGGCCCGCGCTATCTCCCCGACGACAAGCAGACTGCGGGCCGCGAGATCGCGCGCTGGCGTCGCTTCTCGGCGGTCGCGGAGTTCATGCACATCGGCGACGACGACCGAGCGATCCACCTGACGCGGACGGGATTGCTCGACGAGGGCCACACGCTCACGGACGCGACGGCGACGCTGGCGGCGGCGCTGGGCGCCGACCGGACGGTCCTGCCGATGAGCGACGACCCCGTCGCGAGTCTCGTCCACACGCCCGACGGGATCCAGCACTTCCAGGAGTGGTGGGTCGCCCACGACGGCGACTCGCCGGTCGAGGACGTCGAGTTCAGGGGTGCAACCGAGGCCGAGCCGACCGACGCCGTGCTCGACGCGCTCGGGGAACCAGTCGTGATCGGCCCCTCGAACCCCGTCACGAGCATCGGGCCGATGGTCGCGATGGACCGGTTCCGGGCCGCCCTGGAGTCGACGCCGGTCGTGGCAGTCTCGCCGTTCGTCGAGGACCGGGTGTTCTCCGGGCCGGCCGCGAAGCTGATGGCCGCTACCGGTCGCGATCCCTCGACAGCGGGGACCGCCGAGGCCTACCCCTTCGCGGACGCGTTCGTCCTCGACAGCGACGACGGGACGGAGCTCGATCGGCCAGTCGTTCGGACTGACACGGCGATGGAGACTGACGACGACGCCGAGCGTGTCGCCCGTGCCGTCGAGCGGGCCCTGTCGGAGGTGCGATCGGTATGAGAACCGCCGCACAGAACGCCGAACTGGCGCTCCTGCTGGAAGTCGCGGGGACGCCCAAGCCCGGCAACGTCGACCGCGAGCGGGAGTACGAAGACCTCCGGTTCGAGCACTTCCTGGCCGGCGCGGTCGGCGCACAGGAGGGCTTACGGATGGCCGGCCGGGTCGACGGTCCGCCGGTCGGCGAAGCCTTCGAGCAGGCCGTCGCGGGTATGTGCGACCAGCGCGGCGGTAACACACAGTTCGGGGCGCTGCTGTTGCTCGCCCCGCTGGTCCGGGCCGCAGCGGACGGGAACCTCACGCGGTCGGGCGCGAGCGACGTCGCCGAGTCGACGACCGTCACCGACGCGGCGGGGTTCTATCGCGCCTTCGAGCACGTGGCGGTCTCCGTCGAGGACCCGCCCGCCGATATGGACGATCTCGACGTTCGCCGCGGCAGCGATGCCGTGCCGGCGCTGCACGCCCGTGACCTGTCACTCTACGATGTGATGGACCGCTCGGCCGATCGCGACGGCGTCGCCCGCGAGTGGACCGGCGGATTCGAACGGAGTTTCGGCGCGGCAGCACGGATGGAAGCGCTCGCCGGCCCGATGACCGAGCGGGTGGCGAGGGTCTTCCTCGAACTGCTGGCCGACGAACCCGACACGTTCGTCGCGATCAACCACGACGAGGCGACGGCCGAGCGCGTCAGCGAACGAGCGCGAGCCGCGCTTGAGGGCGACGAGGATCCGGACGCGCTGGCCGAGGAGCTGGTCGATCGCGGCATCAATCCGGGCACGACGGCCGATATCACGGCCGCGGGATTGTTCGTCGCACTCGAAGGGGGGCTGGCGATATGAGCAACGAGCACGGCGAGACCGCGGCGTGGCCGGTCGAACTCCGCGGGGTCACCGAGTCGATCGTCACCACGCGCGGTCCGAACGACCGCTGGAACGTCGCCGCGCTCGGACTGCACGCCGGCGACCCGGTCACGGCCCGGACCTGGGGGCGGACGCGCACGCGGCGGAACGTCGAGGCACGCGGACGGGGGTACGTCCAGTTCGCGCCGGACCCGGTCGCCTTCGCCGAGGCGGCGCTGACGATCCGCGAGGAGTCCGAGCCGATCCTCGACAGTGCCGACGCCTGGGCCGAAGTCGAATTCGATCGGCGCGAGAGCGGAACCGAAGGCGACACTGAGTGGGTCGACTGGGCGCTCCGTCCGGTCGAGAGTCGGGTCGAGCGCCGCGGCGTCCGGACGACCAACCGCGGCTATTACGCCGTCGTCGAGGCGACCGTCGCGGCCTCGCGGCTCGGCGTCGAGGCGTACGACCAGCAACGGCTCCGCCAGCGGCTCGACTATTTCGAGGGCGTCGTCGAGACCTGCGGCGGCCCACCGGAGCGCGAGGCCTTCGAGATCGTTCGCGCGAATGCCGAATGGTAGCACGTATGTCAATCCCGGCAGATCAGTGTCGCTTCGAATCCTTTTTGAGCACTGTCCGGTTACGTGGGGTCACATGGCGATCAAACCGGCCTACGTCAAGAAGACGGCAACGATCCTGATGGAGAAATACCCCGACGCGTTCGGCTCGGACTTCGAGCACAACAAGGACGTCGTCAGCGAACTCACCAACATCGAGTCCAAGGGCGTCCGCAACCGGATCGCGGGCTACGTCACGCGCAAGCAGAACCGCCCCGTCGAAGCCTGAGTCGGCTTGCTGTCGGCCTGTTCTGTGTTCTATTCTCGCTCTTCGATCGCGTCGCGGTAGACGCGCTTGATCGTCTCGGTCCCGTCGATATTCTCGCGTCGCTCGTCGAGGACGATCTCCCCGTCGTGCATGACCGTCAGCCGATCCAGTACCGACGCGAACGCGTCGATCCGGTGGCTCGAGACGACCACCGCGTTGCCCGCCGCGGCGTAGGCTTCCAGGAACGCGAGCAGCGACTCGCGGGTCACGTCGTCGAGATCCGCGAGCGGCTCGTCGAGTACCAGGAAATCCGGCTCTTTCAGCAGCGACAGCGCCAGATCCAGTTGCTTGCTGTAGCCGCCGGACAGCTCTGACGCCCGCCGGTGGAGCACCTGCGGTAGCTTGAACACCTCGATCACCTCCTTGACCCACTCGAAGTCCGGATCGCCGGCGATCGCGCGGAACACGTCGAGGTTCTCCCGCACGGTGAGGCCGTCGTAGAACGCCGGCTCCTGGAAGCCTGCACCGATTCGGTCGCTGTCCGGCCGGCTGACGGACCCCTTGGTGGGCCGGGTCAAGCCGAGCAGGACGCGAATCAGCGTCGATTTGCCCGAACCGTTCGGGCCGGCCAGACAGTGAACGTCGCCGGGCTCGATCGACAGGTCGACCCCCTTGACGGCCACGACCGGGCCGTAGTCTTTCGTCAGGTTCTCGACGGCAAACCGGTCCGCCACAGTCAATCACCCCTCCGATAGAGCACGATCGTGGCCTCCAGGACGACCAGCGAGGCGAGCGCGGTCACGCCGAGTATCGCGAAGTAATCCGCGTACAGCCCCAGTGGTACGTCCTTGAGCATCTCGCTGCGGACGATGATCGTCGTGTAGTGTAGCGGCACGGCCCGGACGATCTCCTTTCGGATCGGCGAGAAGAAGCCGGCCGGGTAGATCAGCCCGCCGAACGCGACCAGCCCGAACAGGACGATCACCGAAAGAAACCGGCCGACAGTCCTGAACCTGGTTAGAAACATGATCGCCATCGCGGTGGCCGCCATCGCGAGAAACGACACTAGGAGCGCGGCGACGAGCCCGACCGAGATCGGCGTGACGGCATAGCCCAGCTCCCACGTGACCAGTCCGAACATCGCGATGGGCACGAGCATGAGCAGTGTGAAATACAGCAGTTTCGCCGCCACGAGCGATTCCAGCGAGGAATCGGTCCGGATACGCTGGATCGCGCGCGACTCGCTGGCCAGGTTGTAGGGGACGTAGGTGAACGCAAACAGCGTGAGCGTCGCGACCAGCAGGATCGGGATCAGATACTCCGACAGCGAGCGCGACTGGCCGATCACGTGGCGCTCGACCGTGATCGACGTCGAGGCGCCCGACTGCAACCGGTAGTTGAGCACGCTCACCATCGCGTTCGAGGGCTGGTCGAACAGGACCATGCTCCCCTCGACTGTGAGGTTCAGTTGTGACTCCTGAGAGTCGTTCAACACGCCGGGCGGCACAGTGACGACGGCGTAGACCTCCTCGCGATGGAGCGCGTCCATCGCCGCGGCCTCCGAGTCGTATCGGACTGGCTGGGCGAACGTGACGGTCGCGGCATCGACAAGTTCGAGGCTCCCGTCGTCAGTCGCCTCTGACTCCGGCACGACCGCGACAGGCGCCTCCTGGGGGATGACGTGTTGAAACGTGACGCTCGCGTACCCGGCGGTCGCAGGCAACACCAGCAACAGCACGACCAGTGCAGCCACATTGTGCTTGCTCCAGCGCAGTTCTTTGCGCAACAGGGCTCGCAGGCTCACGGCGACTCGTCTGCGAGTGACAGGAGCAGGGTGAAAAGCGTTGCCGGTTCGACGTGATCTTCTATGCCAGTCAGCGATCTCGTTCGCCGCGCTTGATCGGGCCGTCCCATCCTTCCAGGCCGCCGGCGAGGCTCGCGACTGGCGTGTCTGTGACCCCTTCGTAGGAGGTAATCAAACGGGCGGCCTGCACGCTGGATTCGCCGTGGGGACAGACGGTGACGATCCGGTCGGCGTCGGCGTCTAGTTCGTCGATACGGTCGATGAGTCGGCTAAAGGGCAGGTTCCTGCTACCCGGGATGTGTCCGCGCTCGAAGGCAACGGGCTGTCGGATATCGACGATCTCGACGTCAACGTCGGAATCGAGCAGATCCGAGAGTTCCGACGCGCTGATTTCGCCATCCATACGTCCGTTCAGCACCCACTGCGGGAAATCCGCTACGGAAGCGGATTCGGCCGGACGACTCGCAATCGCGACTACAGCACCCCTTCCTCTTTCGCGAGCAGCAACCCTTCGATGGTCGCGTCGTTGGCGGGCGATTCCCGGGCTCGCTCCAGCGCTTCTTCGATCGGGACGGGGCGCACTTCGAGGAACTCGTTGTCGTCGTAGCTGGGTTCGACCGGTTCCAGCCCCTCGGCGAAGACGATCCCGCGTTTGTGCCGGAGGACGCCCGTCGCCGTCCAGAACGTCTCCAGCAGTGCGGTGCCGGACGGATCGAACCCGGTCTCCTCGCGGAGTTCGCGCGCGCCGGCGGTCGTGAACGACTCGCCGTCCTCGACGATACCGGCGGGGAGTTCCAGACAGTGCTCGCCGATCGCGGGTCGGTACTGTTCGACCATCACGACGGTGTCGTCGGTCACGGGCACGACGACCGCGGCGGCGGGCAACTCCGCCCAGTAGTAGCGCTTCCGCGAGCCGTCGGGCTGTTCGACCAGGTCGTAGCCGCCGGTGTACCAGCCGGTCTCGTACTCGGTCCGTGATTCGACGACCGGCCAGTCGTGGCGTTCGTCGCTCATGGTCGTTGTGTCACGCTCAACCGGTAAAACGTGACGTTCTCGCCGGTCGCGTTCGTTCGGACGTAGACCGCGTCCCCGTCGGCCGCGTCGGGATAGTTCGAGCGGAGCGCGTCGAGTTCGTCGAACGGCGAGTGGGTGAACGCCCCTTTGATCCCGAGCGGTCCCGTCCAGTACGGATCAGCGGCACCCGTTCCGTTCCCGGCGTCGGACAGTGCGGCCGTGGTGTACTCGTAGCGCCGCTCCGAGAGGGTCGCCGCCTCGACTGCCGCGTTTCGCTGGTCGATCGACAGCTCGTCCGACTCGACCTGCGTGGCCGTCAGATAGTAGGGATCGCCGCTCTTGAGCAGGCCAGGCAGCGCTCCCAGTGCCAACAGCAGGACGACCACCACGAGCACGCCGATCAGGAAGTTCCGGGCGATCGGACGCACGTCAGTCCTCCCGGAGCATCGTCCGGTAGATCTCGCCGAACGCCTGTCTGCGGAGCGTTCCGACGGCGGCCTCGCGCTGACTCTGGAAGGTCGCCGCGACCGCAGTCCCCGCGAACGGGGCGGCGTGCCAGACGACCCGGTCGACGTTGGCGTTGCCGATTTCCCGAATCTCGTAGTCGGGATGGCCGTCACACCACGCCTCGAACTCCTCGCGAGTGCCGACCGTGACCGCCAGCGACTCGGCAAAGAGGGCGTCACGCGCGGTCTCGACAACCTCGCTCGTCACGCGCTCGCGGTACTCCTCGCGGCCCATGTCCATCGCCTTCGCGACCTCTTTGACGACGACCTGTGCGGTCGATCCCAGCGTCTCGTAGCGTTCGCGTGCCGCCGCGGTCGTCTCGGGCTCGAACGACCCCTCTGTCTCCATACCTGCCTCTGGGGGTTGGAGTCCCTACTCGGTTTCGCCGTCCGACTCGTTCATCCGACGGGTCAGTTCCCGCGCGTCTTCGAGGATCGCCCGCGCCTCGTCGTCGAGTGTCTCGCCGTCCCCGACTGCCCGCCTGTCGATTCCGGGATTCTGGCGGTTTGCGTGGCCGCGATCACCGGTGTCAACCTCGTCGATCGGGTGGTCGGTCTCCTCGACGGCATCGATATCGCGCAGCCGTGCTGCCAGCGCCTCGTCGTCGTCCTCGCCCCAGTTCGGCGTGTGCTCGTCCAGCCACTCCTCGTGGTCGGTCCCGCGGATGAGGGCGGTAAACGCCATGTGGTTCGCCAGGTGCTCAGCGTCGGCCTGCGGCTCCGCACAGACGGGACAAAGGTAGGCCATGTACGAGCCGACGGTATCCAGCGCCAAAGGAGTTCACACGGTCGGTTGTCCGTCTGTTCCGGATCGGTCGAACGTCTCGAGCGATCGGATCGCACATCGTCACAACAGACCGTGTCAGTCGTCGGAGGTCTGCAGGAACTGTTCGATCGCGAACGGCTCGTTCTCGCCCTCGACGGCCAGCACGTCCAGGGCGGTCACGACCGCATCGACGCCGAGCAGCCCCGAGAGACTCGGCTCGGTCCGCCCGTCGTCGCCCGAGACGAGTTCCTTCACGTAGAGGCCGCCCTCGCCGTCGAGTTCGACTGTCGCGTGGGCCTCGTCGTCCAGTTCGCCCTCGATCTCGTAGACTTCGCGGGTCCGGTCGATGTCGGCCCGTCGGTGATCCACTCGCTGGGGGGTCCGCTGGGTGATCGTCGCGCCTCGCAGGGCGTCCAGCGCCTCGTGCAACTCCTCTTCGCTCACGGGCTCGTCGAACTCCACGGCCATCCGGTAGGTCTTGGCGGCGTCGTGTTGCTTGACGCGCTCGACCATCTCGTAGGTCGGGATCGCCAGGTCGGTGACCTCGACTTTGCCGTCGGCGAACTCGTTGATCTCCGCCTCCAACTGTGCGGGATCGACCTCTCTGGCGTGGGGATCTTCGACCTCGATGACGAACGGACGCCCGGTCCCGAGCATGAGTGCGTCGACGTCTTCGCGGCCGGCACCGTGGAACGTCGCCGACTCGCCCTCGTAGGCCTCGACGACCGGCGGCGCGGTCAGTTGCTCGACGCTCTCGTCGTAGCGAAAGCCCGTCCCGTCACAGCCGGGACACTCCGCGCCGCGTTTCAGGCCCGTGCCGCCACACTCATTACAGGGCCACTTCGTCTGAGGGATATCGCGTTCGAGTTTCCTGTAGCGGCCGTAGACGAACGCGGAGTTGACCTGCAACTCGACCTCGTCGGTGCCGAGATCGAGCAACAACTGGATGTCCGGGCGACCGAAGTCCACCTCGGCGCCGACCTCCTGGCCGAAGCGCTTGCCGACTTCCCTGTTGAGTTCGGATTTCAGTTGCTCGCCGGCGTCTTCCGCCAGGCTCACGTCCTCTCGCAGCAGCCGGTCGTTCTCCTCCAGCATCGGCGGGACGCGCGTCCCGACCTGGTAGGTGTCGAACTCGTAGTCGGTGACGGCCTGTACTGCGCGATCAGTCCAGATATCGATGCGATCGGATTCGCCCTCACAGACCCAGCACTCCTCCGGGGGTTCGTACGGTTCGTCGGCTTCGAGGGCGACAGTCGTTCGCAACGCACGGCCCCGCTCGGCGTTTCTGAGGCCGAAGCTCCGATCGGCGACCAGGCGGCCGAGACACGCGTCACAGACCGGCCCGGTCGCGATCGCGTCCCGAGCGATATCGAGGACAGTCATTGTCCCGTCTTCGCCCGCCTGGACGTAATTCGCTTTCGAGTCACAAGCGTCGGTCGTCTCCCGTCCCCGATAGGAGTAACATATTCCGATACCGGGGACGATAGCTCGACCGCGGTTCGGCCGGTAACACGTTCTCCAGCCACGAAATGGGGATGTATCGGCCGAAATCTGCGTACAGAGACGCCGCAGCGGTTGCCAGCAACTGTCCCCATAAACGAATCAATCCCGTTAGGTTCGGTAATGACGCCACGAGAGACTCGGATATCGCGACGGGCGTATCTCGCGGGAGCGACGACGGCGACTGTGGGGCTCGCTGGCTGCTCCGTCCTCGGCAGTGACAGCGGCGATCTGACCGTCGCACATATGCCGATATTCCCCGACTTGCAGTACTTCGTGATGGACGATCAGGGGTATTTCGACGACATCGACCGGACGGTCAACGGCGAGGAGTTCACCGACGGCCCGTCGATCATCAAGGCCTACAGCGGCGGCGACATCGACATCGCGATGTTCGGTATCGTCCCGGCGATGATTCTCATCGACCGGGGGCTGCCTGCGAAGGTGACGGCGACGAACATCAAGGAGCCGATGGCGATTCTCACCCACGAGGAGTTCGGCCCGCTGTGGGACGAACACGGTAGCGACGCCTTCGACGTCTGGCGCGAGCAGCGTGGCGAGCCGTTCCAGTTCGGCACGTTCCCGCAGGGGTCGGTGCCCGACATCCTACTGCGCTACTGGCTCGACCAAGAGGGCGTCGATCCCGAGAGCGCCGTCCAGATCACCGAGATAAACGGCGCGAACGCCGTCTGGCAGGCGATCGCCAACGACGAGATCGACGGCACGTCGATCATGGAGCCGGTACCGACCCGCGTCGCCGAGGAGTCGGTCCCCTACGAGACCTTCAGGACGGCCGCCCAGATCATGCCCGGCCAGCCCGCGGCCGTGACGCTGATGAGCGACGAGATCCGCGACACCGACGTCGCGACGCAGTTCCTCGACGCCCACGTCCGGGCGACTGAGTACATTCAGGACAACCCCGAGCCGACGGCCGACATCGTCGAGAGCGGGATCGGATTAGACTCCGATCGGGCGCTGTCGGCCCTGCAGGGGCCGCTGTCGAACTTCGTCACCGACCCGCGCGAGATCGAGAACGGGACGGAGATCTTCTCTGAGTTCGCCGCTCGCACGGGCAAACTCGACCAGCAACTGTCCCTCGAGGAGATCTTCGATTACAGCGTCTACGAGGCGCTCTAACGATGGCAACCGACGTCAGCAACGAACTCGAACGGACCGACAATCTCGGACCGATCGTCGAGGCTATCGATCCCAGGCGGCTGCTGTTGGGGCTACTCGGACTCGCCGGGTTCGTCGGTCTCTGGTGGTTCGGATCGACGCTCCAGCCCGCGTACATTCTCCCGTCGCCGCTGGCGGTCGCCGTGACTGTCCAGTCGGAGATCGCGTCCGGGACGATGCAGACCGCGCTGCTCGACAGCGTCGTCCACTGGCTCCCGGGGACGGTCGTGGGCACCACGCTCGGCGTCGCTGCCGGCGTCGCCCTCGGCTGGAGTCGGGTGCTGGACGAGGCGCTGACGCCAGTCGTCCGGGTGCTCCGGCCGGTCCCGCCGCTGGCGCTGATCGGCTT
>JGI12329J12844_1000359_pt1 | contig 11847 bp, 10 predicted proteins | sample A23E3SouthBayCA_FD_12844 | JGI IMG/M metagenome (IMG submission 12844)
GTCGCTCCCTCCTCTCAGACGCTGGACGGCCTCGTGGCTCTGCTCGATCTGTGCGGTCCGTCGGCGGCTGGCCGCCGCGATCCGTTCGATATCTGCCGCGATCCCGGTTTCCGCGGCTAGATCCAACTCGCCGACTGTGCGCCGTCGATCCGCGATCAGTTTCGGTGTGTTCGAGTCCATGCGATCCATCCTCCGCCGCCGATCCGGACCGGATCACGGCGGCCAAGCTACCGATACATTCGGGGAAGTAACTAATAAAAACACATCCCGAAGCCGACGACGGCGCCGGGGAGTCGACGCGCCCGGCTACTGTGCTGGGGCGATACCCTGGGCCTCGTCGAGTAGCGTTTCGAGGTCGGCGTCGGTCGGTTCGTTGTTGAGCAACACGTCGACCGGCAGGGTCGGCGCCCCGTCGATGAGGTTTTCGAGGATCACCAGCCGCTCGCGCGCTCGGGACATCCCGACGTAGAAGACCCGTCGCTCGTTGTCCGTCAGCGTCGGCACCGGCGAGGTGTGCTTGGTGAACTCGTCGATGCCCGGCACGTCGATGCCGTCCTGTTCGACCGTCGCGGCCATCTGCTCGACGACCTTCTCCGTGAGGTCGGTCGCGACGAAGACGTGATCGGCTTCCCGACCCTTCGCGGAGTGGATCGTTCCGAGTCGCAACCGATCGGGAGCCATCCCCTCGTACTCGCCGCCGAAGTACGCGTCGACGGTCCGTTCCTGGAAGCTCGTGATCTTCCGGAGCATGTCGCCCGCCGCGACCGGATCGGGCGCGAAGGGCGCGTGCTCCTCGATCAGGCCCGGCTCGACGTAGATCTCCTGGAGGTCGTCGGTTTCCTTCTCGTCGGTGATCTCGTCGATCGCGTCGAACAGGTCGTCGCGTTCGCCGGTGCCGAAGGCCGAATCAGCCAGCATATCGGCCAGCCGGCGGGCCTGTAGCGCCGTCAGCTGCTCGTCGGCGGCGAGGTTCTCGATCCCCCGGACGTACTGGGTGAGTCGATCGGTCCACATCCGCTGGTCGGTCAGACACTGGAAGGGGATCCCCTCGTCGATGAACTCGTCGATGAACTGGAACATCTGATAGCGCGCCCGGAACAGCACCATCGCCGTCCCGTCGTCGTCTTCCTCGATAGTCGCTTTGACGTTGCGAGCTAGATCCAGCATCGACGGCCCGGAGACGGCTTCGACGGTCCCGCCTTCCTTGCGGGGATTGAGGTCTTTCTCCTGGCGCTTGTCGATGTGGCTAACCTGCCTGTTGACCACGTTGAGGATCCGCGACGGTAGTCGATAGGAGTTGGGCAGAATCTCGTCGTCGGTCACGTCCTCGTCCAACAACAGATCCGGATCGGCCCCCTGCCAGGCGTAGACGACCTGGTCGTCGTCGCCCGCGATCAGGACCTTCTCCATCTGTGGCTTCCACTCCTCGTAGACGTCGTACTGCAGGGTCGTGATGTCCTGGAACTCGTCGATGATCAGGTAATCGACGCTGGGCAACAGCGAGCGCTGCTTGACCCGTTCGAGCATGTCCGCGAACCCGACCAGTCCCTGCTCGCCCTTGTACGACCGCCAGGCGCGGATCGCCTCGGGTACGTCGATCCGGTCGTCGTCGCTCGGCCAGGTCGGCGTGTACTTGTTGCCCGTCTGGGCGTTGTCGTCGATCTCCGGCGGGAGACGGACTTCCTCTTCGTCCCACTTGAAGGGGACGTCGTACCAGTCGGCGACGTCCCGGCGGGTCCGCTGGAGCCACTGGCTGGTCGCGATGATCTTGTTCCCGATCGTCGTCGACCGGGCCGATCGCCGCCTCGACCCCTCGTATTCGTCCTCGAAATCCAGGCCGTAACTCTCACAGAACTCCTTTTTGTCGTCTTCGCCGACGACGTCCCCTCGCGAGAGGTTCAGCAACTCGTAGGCTTTCGCGTGCATCGTGCTCACGTTGCCTTTCAGCGCACGTGGCGAGATGTCCAGCCGTTCGGCGAGTCGGTCCCGGATCTCCGCTGCGGCCGCACGGGTATAGGAGACCACCAGCACGTCGCGAACGTCGATGTCGTCGCGTTCGAGCAACTCCTCGACGCGGTCGAGCAATGCGGTGGTCTTCCCGCTCCCCGGTCCGCCGAACAGGCGGACAATCTGGGGATTCGCGTCAGTCATCGACGCTAGAAACGGGCTTGTCCCTCATAAACAACGTGACTTGGATGCCCCCGGCACGCGTTTCCCACTTGCAGCTGTGTCAGTTCGCACCGGGTCGCCACCACGGTGGGCCGACTATCCGCGTGCACGTACCGCTACCGGTATCAGGAGTGGCGTGGCGACCGCGCCTCCCTGATGTCGGCACCGTCCCGGAGTTTGTCCTCACACTCCGGACAGACTCGCGGGTTATCGACGCCGCGCGGCGTAAACACTCGTGCGTACGCTTCGGTCACGAACGAACCGCAGTTCTGACATTCTGGCATAGTCCCACACCCCGTTGGTTACAGCGGATCATGCCAGAAGTATATCCGTTTCGATGTGCGGGAGCAGTCACCGGTACAGCGAGAGGTACAGCATCGCGAACCCGACGATGAACGGCACTGTCTCCGAGGCCTGAAAGAAGATCCGGACAAGCTCGACCGTGTCGGCGACCCAGCCGATCTGGGCGACGACGTTGCTCACGGCGACGCCCATGCTGATGAACGCGAAGCCGATAAACGCGTACTGCAGCCGCTCGGTCTGCTGGGACTGATAGGCCTGGAAGCTGATCACGGTCAGCCCGAGGGACAGCCCGAACAACACCAGGCGAAGCAGGATCAACACGCCACGGGCGGCCCAGATAGTGAGATCCGGCATCGTCCCTGTCTGGGACGCTGACGTACTAAGCTATTTTCATCGGTCGCTACTCCGAACCGAGTTCGTCCCAGAGCTGGCTGAACCGATCGGGGAGATTCTCGGTCCGGTAGATACGGACCCGGTACTCGTCGTCTTCCAGCGAGATGACCGTACTCTCGAAGTTCGACTCGAAGACCTTGTAGTGGTTGCCGTCCTCCGCGACCAGGGTTCGGTTGGTGATGAGGTCGTACTCCTCGAGCATCTCGATGCGACGGTAGACCGTCGGCAGCGAGAGCTCACACTCCTCGCTCAGTTCCTTCGCGGACTTGGGCTCGCGACCGATCGCCGCGAGGACGCGCCGTGCGTGCTCGTCGCCGATCGTGTCCAGGATATCTTCGATGCTCCGATCGTCGTCCGGCACTACCGGTTGATTCGCATGCGCAGTAAAAAGGCTTGTCTGTCGGCTGCTGCCCGTGGGTCTGTCCACTTGCGTACGGCCGGCGCTACCCGTCCGTGCTATCGCTGCCGGGCACGAGAGCGCCCTCAAGCCGGTCGGCGACCCCCTCGCTGTCGGACTCCGGGACGGGGAGGGTGATCGATTCGTCGTCCGCCGCGAGTTCGATCACCAGCGACTGCTCTCGCGACCAGAGGTACACGCCGAACGGGACGATCGCGAACAGTAACAGGAGCGCGCCGAACGCCTGCATGAGATCGTCCAGGTTCCTGAGCAACGACAGGAGCTGCTGGAACAGTCCCAGCACGCCGCCGATACCGAGTTGCCCCGTCGTCTCGGGGATCGTGACCCCGGAGAGAAATCGATCGATCGGGAGGATCACGCCCGTGACGACCAACACGAGACCGTACGCCGTCGCCCGGAGCGCGTACCCGAGAACGGCCGAGTCGCTGTCCGTGGTCATCGAGACGCCAGTGACGTTCGGCCGGTCGGCCTGCTGGAAGTTCGCGCCGTCCTGCCGTGGCGTGAACGCCAACACTCGATGGCTCGTGACGACGACCGTCGCCGTCCCGACCTCGATCCGGTCGACAACTGACTCGCCCTCATAGAGCAGTTCCTCGACCCGGTCGCTCCAGCGACTCATCAGTCGGCCCGTTCGGCACCCGCCGGTATAACAGCACCGTCGACCGACAGTCGGAGGATACAACTCTTGGCCGATCGAAACGGGTGATATGTCAGAGACGGTCCGGTGCTGGCTGGTCGAGCGCGATTACTACGACGAGGACCTGGTGACGCTCGTCTACGCGACCCCGGACGGACAGCGCCATCTCACTCAACAGCTATCCACCGCGTTGCTCACCAAGCGCCCGCCGACCGCCGCCAAGGACGTCGAACCGGAGCGGCTCGAATCCGTCCCAGACGAGGAGACGCGACAGCGCTACGCTACCGAAGCCGAGCGCATGATCGAGCGGCACGATCCGGACGATCAGGTGTGACGACTGGCCGCGCCAACTCGGCGGCCTGCAATCCCCTATGCACAATCCTCTTGACGGCGTACCCCCTGGCTTCGGGTAATGGTTTCGACGCTGACCCTGGTGGTCGCGGGGATGGTCCTCTACACGGTCGTCGTCATGGGGCTCCGACAGCGTGGGGTTCTGCCGGGGTTCGTGCACGTTTCGGGTCCGCTGACGACGATCCACACACAGCGTGGCAAGGCGTTGCTGGACCGACTGGCGCGACGAGAGCGGTTCTGGCGGGCCTGGGGCAACCTCGGGCTGGGGATCGCGCTCGTCCTGCTGGTCGGGCTCTTTCTGACAGTCCTGCTGTCGGCCTACCAGAGCCTCCGCCAGCCGTCGGCCTCGGCGATCCAGGAGCCCCAGAACGCGCTCGTCATCCCCGGTCTCAACGACTTCCTGCCGCTGTCGGCCGCTCCCGAGATCGTCTTCGGACTCCTCGTCGGGCTGGTCGTCCACGAGGGCGGGCACGGCCTGCTCAGTCGCGTCGAGGACATCGAGATCGAATCGATGGGCGTCGTCCTGCTGACGATCGTCCCGCTCGGCGCGTTCGTCGAGCCCGACGAGGACGATCGCAAGGCGGCCGGCCGCGGCGCACAGAGTCGGATGTTCGCCGCCGGCGTCACCAACAACTTCGCGATCACCGTGATCGCGTTCGCCCTGCTGTTCGGGCCGGTCACGGGGTCGATCGCCGTCGCCGGCGGTGTCCCGGTCGGCGGCTCCATGCAGGACTCGCCGGCCCGGGCGGCCGGACTGGACGGCGGCGATCGTCTCGTCTCTATCGCCGGCACGGACGTCGAGTCGGCGTCGGACATCGACGGTGTGCTAGCCAACCACAGCGAGCAGACGGTATCGGTGACGACTGCCGCCGGCGAATCCGTGACGGTCAACCGCTCCGCGCTGGTGACGCGCGCGCTGGCGGACGGGCCGCTCGCAGTCGATGCTGGCGATACGATCGTCGCCGTCAACGACACGACCGTCTCGACTGAAAGCCAGTTCCACGACGCGGCGAGCGACCGGACGGTCGCGACGCTCACGATCGACAACGGCTCGACTGTCACCGGTCCGATCGGCGCCTACGCCAGCGCGGTCAGCGAGGACGGGCCACTGGCCGATGCCGGTGCCCCCGTGGGCGAGTCGGTCGTCGTGACGCGTATCGACGATACTCGCACGCCCGACGCCGAGACGCTCCAGGACACCCTCGCCGACCGCGATCCCGGAACGACCGTCACGATCGAGGCGTACGTCGATGGCTCGCCGGAGCAGTACAACGTCACGCTCGACGAGAACCCCCGAACCGGCGGCGCGCTCCTCGGCGTCCTCGGCGTCCAGCCCGGCTACAGTGGGATTGTGATCGACGACCTCGGGATCCAGGTCTATCCCGCCGAGTCCTATCTGGCGGCGCTGTCCGGTGACGGTGCGCTCGGCGGCCTCGGCGAGGGGTCGCTCGCGACGATCGCCGTGACGCTGCTGGTGTTGCCCTTCGCGGCCGTCGCGTCGCCGTCGCTGGGCTTTAACTTCGCCGGATTCCTCGACCCGATCACGAACTTCTACGTCGTCCAGGGACCGCTCGAACCGCTCGGCGGCGGCGTGTTCCTGCTCGCGAACCTGCTGTTCTGGACCGGCTGGATCAACTTCAATCTCGGGCTGTTCAACTGCATCCCCGCGTTCCCGCTGGACGGCGGGCACCTCCTGCGGACGAGCACGGAGGCGATTCTCTCCCGGACGCCGCTGAACCACCGCCGGCACGTCCAGGTGGTCACGATATCGATCGGGCTGATCATGGGCGTCAGCCTGCTCCTGATGCTGTTCGGTCCGCAACTGCTTTCCTGAAGACAAAGGGATTTTCCTGAAAGGCAAGGTTCCTTACGCCCTCGCCCCAAGAGCGGACAACGATGACCACGGAGCGACGGGACGCGCCCCCGACGGCGGAAGGGTGGTACGTGCTACACGACGTTCGGACGATCGACTGGGCCGCCTGGGACGAGGCATCCCAGCGCACCCGCGATCGGGCTATCGAGGAGGGAATCGAATTTCTTCAGTCGGCCACGACCGTCGAAGACGTCGACGGGGGTGACTCGATGGTCGTCTCGATGCTGGGACACAAGGGCGATCTCATGCTCGTCCACATGCGGCCGACGCTCGCGGACCTAGACGAACTCGAGCGGCGATTCGAGCGCACGGCGCTGGCGACGTTCACCGAACGGGACCGATCCTTTGTCTCCGTGACCGAGGCGTCGGGTTACTCCGAACGCGGCCGGGAGTTCATCGAGGGCGACCTCGACGACGATTCGGGACTGGCCCGATACATGCGCTCGCGGCTGTACCCCGAGATCCCCGAGAAAGAACACGTCTGCTTCTACCCGATGGACAAGCGCCGCGACCCCGAGTACAACTGGTACGACCTCCCCTTCGAAGAGCGGGCCGAGCACATGGACGCCCACGGCGAGGTCGGCCGGGAGTACGCCGGGAAGGTGACTCAGATGATCACCGGCGCGATCGGTATGGACGACTGGGAGTGGGGCGTCACGCTGTACGCCGACGATATGACCGACGTGAAGGACCTCCTCTATGAGATGCGTTTCGACCCCTCCTCCTCGAAGTTCGCCGAGTTCGGCCCCTTCTGGATCGGCCGGCGCTTCGACCCCGCGGACCTGGACGCGCTGCTGGCCGGCGACCCCCTTTCGACGCCCTGGGACGACACCGGTGGCGACCACTCCGGACACGACCATCCGCCGGCGACGCCCGAGGATGCCGCGGCAGACGAGGGCCACGGGCACGACGGTGGCGGGCATCCCCACGACGGTGGCGATCACCCACACGACGAGTCCGATGCTGGCGGCGGCCATCCTCACGGGGACGCCGAGCACTCGGGCGAGGACACAGACGAGGAAGATAGCCATCCCAGCACCGGCGGCGGCCGGCCCCCGACGACCGACTCCTGGAGCGAGGCGATCGCCGAGATCGACGGGATGAACGCTCGCCTCGGCAAAGCCGGGCTCTATGAGGGTGAGGACTACGCAGGCCGCACGTACGCGCTCGTCTTCGAGACTGACCGCGACGCCGCTGAGCTGGCGGAGGATGTCGAGGGGCTGGCCTCGAACTTCGATCACTACGACACCCACGTCACGACGGCGGTCCGCGCGAGCGGCGGGCACACCTTCCTGGTGAGTCTCTGGGAAACCGACGACGCCGCCCAGACGGCCTCGGGATTCCTGACCGATCTCGACGGCGTCAACACCGGCGCGCGCGGCTGGGCGGGCGCCGGCGACGCCGACGGCGCGAGCGAACCGGCCGGGACGGACGGGGACAGCGACATCCGGTCGCGACTGGCCGACCAGGACATCTACGCCGGCCAGCCTCACGGCGAGGACGTCTACGCGCTCGTGGTCTACTCCGAGGCGGATCTCGACCGACTTCGACCGACTGTCGAGGAACTCCGCGGGGCCTTCGAGGGCGACGACCACGTCAAGACGGCCGTCTACGACGACCCCGACAGCGAGATCGCGGCCGTCGTCAGCCTCTGGGCCGACGAGGACGCGGCCCAGGCGGCGAGCGACGACCTGGAGGCGGTCCCCGGCGTCGTCCGGAAGGCGGGCGAGGGCGACGGCTTCGGGACGATGGGGATGTTCTACACGGTCAAGCCCGACTACCGCGAGGAGTTCGTCGAGACCTTCGGAACCGTCGGCGAGCAACTCGCGACGATGGACGGCCACCGCGAGACCGCACTGTTGGTCAACGACGACGACGAGAACGACATGTTCATCGCCTCGCAGTGGGACTCCCGCGAGGACGCGATGACGTTCTTCCGGTCGGATGACTTCCGCGAGACCGTCCAGTGGGGCCGGGAGGTCCTCGCCGATACGCCGCGACACGTCTTCCTGGCGTAGGGCCTCCTGGCCGATTAGCCGGGTATAAACCCTTTTGAGACGCCCATCGCTGTTTGTCCATACAGGACCTATATGTGTCCGGTAGGTGAACACACTGACAGGAATGCTACGTGAGGGGTTAGCGAAAGCGGTCGATCTCGTTACAGAACACAATCGACTCACGCTGGTGGTGATGGTCGTCGTTTCGGCGGTCGTGCTGGCGGGTATCCCGATGCTCGATACGGCGAGCCAGGCCGGGGCGGACGCGTCGGCGTTTGAGGACATCGACCGCGTCCAGAAGGCGAATTACGTCGCGGCCAACTACGACACCTCCCGGAACGACTCGAATCGGACGGTTGCGACGGTGTACGTCCGCCAGCAAGAGGGGGACGTCCTCTCGAAATCCTCGCTGCTGGCGACGCTGCGATACCAGCAGGACATCCGTGCCAACGCCTCTGTCGCCACAGTACTACACGAGGACGGAATCGTCGACATCGCGAACATGGTCGCGGTGGCGGTCGCCGACGACCGCAACGCGTCGATCGACGAACAGATCGCCGCCCTCGATCGTGCAGACTCCGAGACTGTCGAAGCGCAGATCGAATCGACGCTCGCGAACAATCCACAGGCACTCCGGCTGTTGCCTGCCGGTCACGAGCCCGGGGAGACGACCGCGACCGACCGTCGGCTGCTCGTCGTGCTCAACGCGACGGCCGGATCGGCAACGGCCGGCGATGCCGTCGATGCGGCGCTCTACGACACCGCACAGGCCCACTCCGACAGCGGGCTGTTCGTGTTGAACCAGTTCGCCTACAACGCGTACAACAGTCACTTCTTCGGGGAGATCGTCTGGCTGGTGCTGCCGGCCGCACTGGTCTTGATCCTTGGCGTGCTCGCGTTCACGTATCGGGATCTGGTCGATATCGTCGTCGGGATGACCGGTGTGATCCTGTCGGTGCTGTGGATGTTCGGCCTGCTCGGGTGGCTCGGCGTCTCCGCGGGGCTGGTCAGCATCGTCCCGGTCGTCCTCGTGACTGGGCTGAGTATCGACTTCGGCTTCCACGTCTTCAACCGATATCGCGAGCAACGCGGCGTCGAGGAGGGGATCCGCGAGCCGATGAACCGCGGCGTCAAACTCGTCGCGACCGCGCTCGTGCTGGTGACTGTCACCGCCGCGATCGGCTTCCTCTCGAACGTGGTCAACCCGCTCGGGCAGATCCGCGATCTCGGGGTCTCGATCACGCTCGGTGTCATCGCGTCGCTGCTGCTGTTCGTCACCGTCGTGCCGGCGCTGAAGATCAGCATCGACGGCCTGTTCGAACGCGTCGGCTGGAGCCGACGGAAGCGGGCGCTGGGCCACGGTCGGTTCCTGCGACCGATCCTCTCGCGAACGGTCGATCTCGCCCGCCGCGGCGCGCCGGTCGTGCTGGTCGTTGCGATCGTCGTCGGATCGCTCGGCGCGGCGGCCTGGTCCGATCTGGACGAGGAGAGCTTCCAGCAACCGGACGGCGAGGTTGCGGAGTGGAAACAACAGCTTCCGGACCCAGTCGGCTGGGAACCCCACCCCGTCGCCGAGCAGCTAAACCACGTCCAGGACGTCTATCAGCCGGCGACCGCCGACGACGCGATCCAGGAACGCATCCTGCTCGAAGGTGACGTGACGGCCAACGGGACGCTGACTGATCTCCAGGCGGGCGTCGACACGATCGAGGAACGGGGCGTCCTGCTCGAACAGCCCGGCGTCCAATCGGTTACCTCACCGGTCACGGCGATGCGGGCCGTCGCCCAGCGCGATCCGGCGTTCCGGGCGGTCTTCGAAGCCGACACGCGAGACACGAACGGCGACGGGCTGCCGGATCGGGACCTCGAAACCGTCTACGACGCCTTCTACGAGGCCGACAGCGACACCGCGAGCCGGGTGCTCGAACGCACTGACGGCGAGTACCGATCGATGCTCGTTCGCGTGACGCTCGACGGCGGCTACGCCGATGCGGACGGGACCGTCGCCGACCTCGAAGCCGGCGCGGCTCGCATGGACGGCGGCGATCGGACGGCGACCGTCGTCGGCTCACTGGCCATCAACGTGGCCGTCCTGGATTCGATCGTCGGCGGGATCCTGCAGACGATGGCGCTCGCGCTGGCGGCGATCGCGCTGACGATGGCGATCGCCTTCCGGGTGATGCACGGCAGTGCGACGCTCGGTCTCGTGGTCGCCGTCCCGATCGCGCTCGTCCTCGGGCTGGTGATCGGCGGGATGTACCTGCTGTCGATCCCGCTGACGCTGTTGACAGCGCTGCTGATGAGCCTCGTCATCGGGCTGGGCGTCGACTACAACATCCACATCGGCGATCGCTTCGCCGACGAGCGCCGCGAGGGCAAGACAGCTGTCCAGGCCCTCGAGGCCGCGGTCACCGGCACCGGCGGCGCGTTGCTCGGCAGTACACTGACCTCAGCGGGAGCGTTCGCGACGATCGCGCTCGTGCCACACCCGCAACTGCAGAGTTTCGGCTCGATCGTCGTGATCGCATTGCTCACTGCCTTCCTGGTGAGCCTGCTGGTCCTGCCGAGTCTGCTGGTCCTGTGGGAGCGCTACAGCCCGGAAGCCGTGACGATGGTCTCCGAGGAGACGGCCCTCCCTCAGGACTGATACGGTCGGTTGTCTGTCTGTTTCGGTTCGGATAGTCAGTAGACTCTTTCTTCAGGGAGCCCAAATCGCAGGGTGATGGACGACCGAGACCGACGCGACCCCGACCGACCGCCACGCGACGACGCTCTCGGGCCGGGCGAGATCGACGACACGCCGACGATCACTTGCGAGCGCTGCGATCGCGCCTGGGACCTGGAGTACGAACTGACGGAGCTGGCCGTCGGCAATCAGGCGGTTCAGCAGTTCGCGCTGGATCACCACCGACACACGGGTCATTACCCCGACGGGATCGCGACCTGGCAGGCGAGTTGCCGCCAGTGTCCAGAAACCGTCGAACGTCTCGAAGAAAGCGCCGCCAAGCGGTGGGCAGAGACCCACGCCCGCCACACCCGCCACAGCGTGGCGATCGAACACGGCGAGGACGAACAGACGGTCGTGACCGCTCCAGAGGAGTAGTCTGCCGGGCGACCGTTGCCGGCGTCGCCAGCGGTCCTACTCGGGGACGTCTGGGTCGTCGCCTTCAGTTTGGATCGTATCCAGATCTTTCTCACCTAAATTTCACTCCTCGGATTTCCTCGTTCGCGGCGACGCCGCTCACTGCGGGAACCACCCGTCGCAAAATTTAGTATAAAACGACCCGCTGGCTCGCCGTCGGCGTCGCCAGCGGTCCTATTACTCGGGGACGTCCGGATCGTCGCCCTCGGTTTGGGTCGTCTCAAGATCTTTCTCGCCGAGGTAGATCTCCGCACCGTCCTGAGCGACTTTCTCGGCCAGCACGGCGCATTTCACGCGCATCGGCGAGATTTCGACCCCGAGCATATCGATGATGTCGTCCCGGTCCATCTCACGCAATTCCTCGATGGAGGTGCCCGGCAGTCGTTCGCTGAGCATCGAGGCCGAGGCCTGGCTGATCGCGCAGCCGTCGCCGCGGAAGGCCACCGCCTCGATGGTCTCCTCGTCGTCGTCGAGCACCACGTCCATCTTGATCGTGTCGCCACAGGACTGGTTCTCCCCGACGTGGGTGAACGTCGCGTCCTCGATCTCCCCGTAATTGCGGGG
>JGI12329J12844_1000363_pt1 | contig 11800 bp, 11 predicted proteins | sample A23E3SouthBayCA_FD_12844 | JGI IMG/M metagenome (IMG submission 12844)
GACGACAGTTCTGACAGTGGTAACTCCGATGGCTCTGACGGAAATTCTGGCAGTGACGGTGCTGACGACACCTCTGATAGTAACGGTGCTGATGATTCTGACAGCGCTTCTGACGGTGGCAACGACAACGCAAATGGCGGCGGAAATGATGGTGGGCAGGGGAACGACGGCGGACAGAGCGGTAATGGCGGAAGCGGTCAGGGGAGCGGCAACAGCGGCTCACAGGGCGCGTCGTGGATAGACCAGCTATCGTAGGCAGGTGACGCTAGCAAACCGCCCGACGAGAGTCACCCTTTTGAACCGTGACCCGCTACCTACGTGTCGATGGACTCCGCCGAGTTACTCAATCTCCTTGGAAACGCCAACCGCCGGCGGATTCTCAAACTACTCGCACACAAACCCTGCTACGTCACCGAAATCAGCGAATACATCGGCGTTAGCCCGAAAGCCGTCATCGACCACCTCCAGAAGCTCGAAGACGCCGGGCTCATCGACTCCCGGACAGACGACCAGCGCCGGAAGTACTTCTCTATCGCCCGGAACCTCCGTCTGGAGGTCCGTGTCTCTCCCTATGAGTTCGGCACCAAGAGCGCCTATCCGGCAAATCCCGAGTTCGAGATGCCCTCCTGCCGTCACCTCTCGATAGATGTAGGCGAGGAAGCTGGCGGGAATTTTCACGACCTGGCACGCGAACTGGAGCATCTCCAGCAGCTAGAGAACGAACTGTCGCTGGCCCAGCGGTGGGTGCAGGCCCGTCTGACGGACGTGCGGGACCGCATCGACTCCGGCTTCGAGAACGGCGACGGACGACTGTACGCAGAACTGGTCAGCGGGCTCGCAAACGGTATCGACACGGTGCCGGCGCTGGCCAGAGAGATCGAAGCGCCGCCGGAGATCGTCGAGGAAGCACTCACTCGGCTCGCGGACGATAACGTGGTCGAGCGGACCGACGACGGCTGGGAAATCGTTTAGACGAGACGACAGCACTTCAGAAAGCGGACCGTCTCAGTCCGCTTTCGACCCGTACGAACTCGGGACCTCGACGGACAACTGTTCTGAGAGCAGGTACGTCACGGACCCGACAGCGGCCAGTCCGATCGGAAGCGCGATGTACGCCGGGACGCCGTAGCCGGCCATCAGGAACAGTCCCGTTGCGACGATGCCGGCCAGCACCGCGTAGGGAATCTGGGTGTTCACGTGGTCGACGTGGTCGCTCGCGGCGAACATACTCGACATCACCGTGGTGTCCGAGATCGGCGAACAGTGGTCACCGAACAGCGCGCCGGTCAGAATCGCCGCGATAGCCGGTGCCAGCGGCGCACCGAGCGCGTGTCCGAGCGGGATTGCGACCGGGAACAGGATACCCATCGTCCCCCAGGACGTGCCGATGCTGAAGCTGATAATCACCGCGCTGACGAAAATGACGGCGGGCAACATCCCAGCCGTGATAATTCCCTCGCTGATGGCGATGACGTATGGACCGACACCGAGTGCCTGGCTCACGGCACCGATAGACCACGCGAGCGAGAGCACCGCGACGGGGAACATCACCATCTTGAACCCCTCGAAGATAGCGTCGCTCACTTCGTCAACTGCGATTCGTGCGTGCCCAACGAGAATGGTCAAAATGACCAGACAGGCCGAGAACGAGGCCCAGACGATGGCATCCGCAGTGGCCGCGTTCGACAGCGCGTCGGTAAGGCCCCGGCCAGCGAATCCACCGCCGGAGTAGTACAGCGAGAACCCGGTTACCCCCACAAGTGCGATGATTGGCGCGGCGAAGTACCACCACCGCGGCTCAACGTGGTCGGGCGTCACGATATCGTCTTCCTGTGTTTCCATCAGCGGGTCGGCGTTGTCGCCGAGGACCTTCCCCTCTTCTCTGGCTCTGCGTTCGGCCTCCGCCATCGGGCCGAAGTCGAGGTCGGCGATGACAACAATGAATACCATTGCAAGTGCGAGCAGGCTGTAGAACCGATAGGGAATCGATTCGAGGAACAGCAGGAACGCGCTTCGGTCCACCCCAATTGTGGTCAGTTGCTCGGCGATGAGGCCGACCTCGAATCCGAGCCACGTCGAGACAACTGATATCGATGCGGTCGGGGCAGTGGTTGAGTCAAGGATGTACGCCAACTTCTCGCGACTGATGTCGAACTTATCGGTGATCGGCCGCATGACCGACCCGGTAATCATTGTCGAGGCGTACGAGTCGACGAAGATCGTCATCCCCAGTAGCGACGTGCCAAGCGCCGCCTGCCGACGGGTTCGAATGCGCTTGACCATCTGTGACGCCAGCGCATTCATCCCGCCGGAGAGGAAGATCATCCCCAGCATTGCCCCGATAAGGAACGTGAACAAGAGCAGTTTGACATTAAACGGCTCAGTCACGTTATCCACGACAAACTGGAGGCTTCGAGCGGCTCCGGCGGCCGGGTTCCAGCCGACGAGAACCGTCGCACCGATCCAGATACCTGCAAACAGCGAGAGCAGTACTTGGCGAGTGAACAACGTCAGTACAATGGCGAGCATCGCCGGAAACAGGCTGATAAGCCCGTACGTTTCTGGTGCCATGCGTTCTATTCCGGGATTTACATACGAGGGTTATAAGCGTTATCAACTCAAGACACTGTGATAGAAACGCCGGAAAGTGAATCAGATGGTCAGATATAGGCCGATATTCTGGAGACATAGGTTTATTTTACCACCATATGACAAGACCAGTACAGTCGATATTACGTGACAGGAAGTCCGTTCACGGCGATACTGCTATCGGGCGCTTTTGTAGGCAGGCTACCGCGAAAACATCGACATCGTTTGGCCGGGCGACCGATATGCGGCATCGGACGGGAGGACCATCGAATACAGTGCAGTAAGCCAGAAAGGCGGTCGCGGCACTGACCCGAATCTGCCGTCGAGAGAGCTACAGGTCTTTCGTGAGTCCGCTGCGAAGGTCTCGGCCGAAGTAGTGCCCGACAAGCGCGAGCACGAGACCGACACCGCCGGCGATAGCGAACAGTCTGGTCCCGCTCAATCCTGCGGCGAGCTGGGGGAGGAGAGACAGAACAGCCGTCGCACCGCCACTGACACCACCCGCCAGCCCCAGTTCGGCGTATCGGCGCTCGCTGGCGAGCAGTCCGTAGACGAATCCGCCAAGCAGGATGCCGACCAGTTCAGTGAACGGGACGAGCGGTATCAGCCCGCCGAGCACCATGCCGCCGCCGACCGCGCCGAAGGCGAACAGCAGCGCCCGCAGTGAAAAGTAGCTGCCGCTGTCTGTCGTGGACGTTTCGGTGACAGACGACTCCGCGCCGCGCGATTCCCCGACAGCAACGTCCGTCTCGACCGACTCGGTCGTGCCGACATCGACGCCGAGGTCACTGCCCGATTTCGCGTCCGCGTCGCGGGTCCGCTCCTCGGTTCGTTCGGCCATACAGAGTGTGGGACCGCGAGTAGTATGGTCCTTGTGGGGTCTGCCGGCAGTCAGGGATACGATGGTGTGGCGCTCAGATGCCGAGCCACTCGTCGTTGCGAACCGAGTAGCCGTTCGACCGGCAGAACTCCGCCGCTTCACGGCGAACGTCGCGGGACCCGGGAAGCTTCTCGTTCTCGTGAATGTGCTCAATAATCCAGTCGGCGATGGCCCGAATGCCCTCGTCGTCGTCATCCGCGTCGATAGCCTGTAGCTCCCGGAACGTCCGCTCGTAGCCATCACGCTGTGAGGCCCCGAACGACGCGCTCTGGTGTTCGTCGGCGGCCGCCACGACGCGTTTCATCGCCTCGGCCACCGTCGGTCGCTGGACTCTGGCCCGGACCTCGGCTGGCGAGTCGAAAGACTCGACCTCTGTATCGGGCAGGAGGTCCGCGACAGTGTACGTCTCGTCGGCCGACTCGATCTCGTGGTCGCCGACCGTAGCGACCACTTCAGCCGCAGTCGCCGGGAATTCGAGCGTTTCGAGTTCTGTCTCGAAGTACGCGAGTTCCGTCGGGTCAACCGGCGGCTCAGGTTCGTCCGCGCGCTTGAGTTCCTCNGCGATAGCACGCTCCCGCTGGCGACGCTCCTCATTCTGGGCCTGGGCTTCGCGGCCGTTCTTGTTGTCTGCCATACCTGTTAGAAGAATGTCGAGTGAGATAACATTGTGGTCCGGTACCGCTTGAAAGCCAGCGTAACAAATGTCGATGCCTCGGAGTGCAACCGCGGTGGACACCGAAGTCGCCGCCCGGTCGGCAGGTCCAGCATATGGTCGAGCGCGCTCGCCGAAACGAGTGGGTTCAAGTCCCACCGGCGGAAAGTGCCGCCCATGAACGCAGGCGACCGGGTCCGCGTCGAACGCGCGGCCCAGACATACGAGGGCGTGTTGCTCCCATCGAGTACGCCCGACCACCTCGTCGTCAAACTCGACGGCGGGTACAACGTTGGCATCGACCGCGAAGATGCGTCTATCGACGTGCTGGAGTCGGATGTGTACGATGTCGAGAGCGCACAGGACGAACAGAGCCAGTCGGCAATCGAATTTGACGATGACCTCCCGACGGTCTCTCTTATTTCCACTGGCGGAACCATCGCCTCGACAGTCGATTACCGGACCGGGGCAGTGACAGCCCAGTTCGACGCCGAGGACGTGCTGCGGGCGGTCCCAGACCTGGCCGGGATGGCGAACTACCGCGGCCGCGTCGTCGCAAATATACTCTCGGAGAACATGACCCCGGCAGTCTGGCAGGACCTCGCGCAGGCAGTCCACGAGGAAATCGAGAACGGGGCGGACGGAATCGTCGTCATGCACGGCACCGACACGATGCAGTACTCCGCGTCGGCGCTGTCGTTCATGCTCGACACGCCGGTTCCGATCGTGTTCACGGGCAGCCAGCGGTCGGCGGACCGGCCGTCCTCTGATAACGTGATGAACGCCGTCTCCGCCGTCGAGGCTGCGACGAGCGACTGTGCGGAAGTGCTGGTCTGTATGCACGCCGATGAGTCCGACGACCGCTGTGCGCTCCACCGGGGCACTCGCGTCCGGAAGAACCACACCTCGCGCCGGGACGCCTTCGAGACCGTCGGCGCGAAGCCACTCGGCGAGGTCGACTACGACATCGACGGCGAGAGCACTGTCACGTTCCACCGCGAGTACACCGAACGGGACGCCGTCGACCTAGCACTGCATGACAACATCGAGACGGACGTGGAACTCCTGAAGTTCTCGCCGGGGATGGACCCGTCACTGCTTGAAGCCGCCGCCGAAGGCAGCGAAGGCATTGTCATCGAAGGGACGGGGCTCGGTCACGTCAACACCGACTGGATCGGGACCATCGAGGAACTGGACATCCCGATGGTCATGACCAGCCAGTGCCTCGAAGGCCGGGTCTGTGACCGCGTCTACGACACCGGTCGGGACCTGCTCGACGCCGGCGTCATCGAGGGCGAGGATATGCTCCCCGGCACAGCGAAGGTCAAGCTCATGTGGGCGCTGGCAAACAGCGACGACGTAGCCGATACGATGCAGGAGCCCCTTGCTGGCGAGATTCAGCAGCGCTCGACGCCCTGGTTGTAGCACTGGAACTGGCGCAGTGGCTCGGTCACGGTGCAAACACTGACCCCGCCATCGGAGCGCCTCTTTTTTATTGTCGCGGGCGAGTCTCCCGGTATGTCGCCGACTGTTCGGACGGCTCGTCACGACGACTACGACGATATTGTGGACCTGACCAGCGATGTCTGGGCCGACCGTGCGATGGCTGATTACATCCCCGACGTGTTCCGTGACTGGGTCGACGATGACGGCCCCAGCCGGAAAACCCTCGTCGTCGACGTTGACGGCCACGCCGTCGGCCTCGCGCAGGCCGTCATACTCACCGAGACTGAGGCATGGTTCCAGGGCATGCGTGTCGACTCGGATCACCGGGGGAAGGGGTTCGGGTCGCTGCTGACCGAGCACCTCATCGAATGGGCGGCCGATGCCGGCGCGTCAGTCGGTCGAAGCATGGTGTTTTCTTGGAACGAGGCTGGACTCGGCCAGTCGCTGGCTGCTGGCTTCGAAGCGGTCACGTCGTTCCGCTGGGCGCACCCCGATCCGGCGGACGAGACGCCCGAAATGACTGTTCGGAACGACCCCGCGGCAGCGTGGCGCTGCTGGCAGGAAAGCGACGGCCGAGGTACTGTCCGGACTCGCGCTCGACAGTGGGGAGAGCTGGGCGCTCTCGACGCTGACGCGGGAAACACTCGACCGGCTGGCGGCCGACCAGACTGTCCTCACTGTCGGGGATGACGGGCCACAGGGGATGGCCTGTCGGGTCCGAACGACAGACGCTGACGGCGAGCAACTTGCGGAGTACGCAGTCGGAGTGTGGAGCGATGTCGACGCTGCACGGGCCTTGTTCACTGCGATAGCCGCCGACGCAGCGACCCTTGGCGTCGACGGAACGCGGGTACTCATTCCCGAGACACCGCGCCACGTCGCCCAGGCCGCGTACGCCAGCGGGAACATCGATGAGTGCCCGGACTTCGTGTTCGAGATAGACGGCCTCGGAGCGTTATCATAACCGATAACGCGGTCACAACACTCATAGAAATACTCCCCATACCATGGGTAGATGAATTTGTTCGGGAGCCCTCCAGCGTTTCTTGCGTATGTCGCGGCGTACGCTCTCGCGGCGGTCGGTTGTGGTATCGGGCTCTACAGAGCGACTCGCATGGAAGACCCCGATACCCGCCGAGGGATGGTCGGGCTCCTCGTCTGTAGCGGTGGCTGGGCGGCGCTGGAGCTCGGCTTCCTGATCACGCCCGGGACGCTGGGGTACGCGTTCTACCTCGGCAGCCTCATCGTCGGGCTTGCGACGGTCGGCGCGTGGCTGTACTTCTGTTCGGCGTACACCGGTCGGGCCTTCCACCGGAACAGGTCGTACCGCGGGGTCGCTGTGGGCGCGTACCTCGGTATCGTCGTGGTAAAGCTGACCAATCCGTTTCATGGGCTCTACTTCGCCACGCAGTTCGTCGCCGACCCGTTCCCGCATCTGGCGGTCACACACGGCGTGTTTCACTGGGTGGTGACGGGGCTCTCCTACGCGCTCGTCACCGTCGGCTTCTTCATGCTGTTCGAACTGTTCCTCGAAGCGGACTACGACACCCGCCCACTGGGCGTTCTCGTCGGCGTCACGGCGCTCCCAGCGGTGCTTGACGTCATCGGGTACACCAGCGATATCCTGCTCGACATCAACCACGAACCGCTTGGCGTGGCACTGTTCGCGTTCGGTGTCCTCTACGTGTACGACGAAGCGTTTCTCGCCGTACAGTTGACCGACGGCGTCGATGATGCCGTGGTGTATCTCGACGATGACGGCCACATCAAGGAGTCAAACGGCAAGGCACAGCGGCTCTTCCCAGCACTATCCGGGAGCCGCGGACAGAATCTTGAGACGGTGTTGCCGGCCGTCACGGAGATACTGCAGACGGACGAGCAGATTCTCGAACGAAACCGAGGTGGCGGAGCGGAGTATTACCTCGTCAGCGACACCTCATTTTCACTGGGCCAGGTCGATATCGGTCGGATGCTCGTGTTTACCGACGTGACCGAGAGCGAGCGGCGTCGGCGCGAACTTGACCGGCAGAACGAGCAATTGGAAGGGTTCGCCACTGCAATCAGACACGAACTGCTGAACACGCTCCAGATAGTCACCGGCCGCGTCTCCGCCGCCGGCGACGCCCTGAACCGCGGGGACGTCGACTTGGCGAAGGAATCCCTCCAGTCAACGTCTGAGACAGCCGACCGGATGTCCGAAATCGTCGACGGACTCGCGACGCTGGCTCGACATGGGCAGACGATCGACGAAACAATGCCTGTCGACCTCCAGCCAGTCGTCGAAGGAGCCTGGGACCGTGCCGACACTGACGGGCTCACCATGGCGGCCGACGTGGAGGGACAGGTCGTCGCCGACCCGACACGCTTGCATCGCCGACCCGACACGCTTGCGGGACCTCTTCGAGAGCGGGTTCACGTTCGCGGCACACAACGACGCGTCGATGGTCACCGTTTCGCGGGAGGCCGACGAGATCGTCATCACCGACGACGGGACCCCGGCGGGCGAGACAGCGTCGGAGGCCTTTTTCGAGTACGGCGGCGCGATACCGGACGCCGCGGCCGGGATGACGCTCCCGAACTTGCGGATGCTTGCACGGACCCACGGCTGGGACGTGACACTCGATACTGAATATCAGGACGGCGTTCGCGTCGTCATCTCGAACGTGACAGTGGCGCGACCGGTGGAAAGCTGACCCGGCCAACGATCCGTCTCAACCGCCGCTGACCGGCGGGAACAGCGCCAGTTCCGTTTCCTCATCGACTGCCGTCGCCAGCCCTTCGCCGGCGGCGAACGGGTCTTGACCGTCGACGAGCACCCGGATGTGGTCGGCCAACTCTTCGTTCTCGTCGAGCACCTCCTCAGCGAGCGCCGGTCGCGTCGCAAGCAGCGCGTCGAGCGCCGTTTCGACCGTGGCGTCCCCCTCAATATCGACGCTGACCGACTGGCCGTCAGCCGCGTCCCGGAGGTGTGCGAACAGTTTCCACTCCATAGCCGTATTCCGAGCGTCCGGCAAAAGAGGGTTCCGGACCACGGTGTGTCCGGTCCGGCCCGTTCGGGCAGGCAGGAGAGGGACAGTCTGTGACGGGGTGTCCAGTAGTACCGATACTCGCCTCAGTTTGGTTTCTCCGAATCGTCACCAGCAGTTGATTCGTCATCTTCGCCGTCTCCGTCCTCGGTCGGCGCTTCAGAGGCTATCGAGTCGCTGTCGTTGGCTTCGTCGGCGGCCGGCTCGCCGTCCGCCTCGGCGATTCGCTCTTCTGGGTCCCACACCTCGACAGTGTCGTCGCCGTCGTCCGCCGGCAGGTCGTCGAACGCCTCGTCCGCAGTCAGATCGTCGCTTGGCTCTTCCATGTCGGTGTTCCGGAGTGCTTCTAGCGGGTCGTCGTCCGGGGAGTCGTCGCTGTCGGCAGTGTCCGCCATGGCTTCAGCTTCGGCGTCTGCTGGTGCATCCGCGCCATCGCTGGTCGCCGCCGACTCATCCTCAACAGCGGTCTCAGTCGGCTCGTCGGCAGCGGCGGTGTCGGCCGTGGATGTGTCCGCATCAGCGTTTGCCGTGTCATTAGCCTCAGTCTCGGTCGCGTCGGCATTCGGAGCGCCGTCGTTAGCCGTGGCAGCAGTCGCATCAGCCGCCGGTTCTTCCGTCCCGTCAGTCTGCTCGGTCCGGGCAACAGCGTCGGACGCGCCTGACTGGCCATCATCGCCATCAGTATCGCTGCCCAGTTCGTCCGTCACAGCCGCCGTCGTGCCCGGTTCGCCTGTTCCCTCCGTTGCCTGTTCCAGCCGCCGCAGCGCGTCCGGGGTGGCGATTGCGTAGATTGTGTCACCGGCCGCGAGGACGCGTTCGCGGGATGGGATTGTCTCCGGCGCTGTGTCGTCGCGGGTGATCGCGACCACCGAGACTGCCAGGCTGCCGACCGGCGCGCCGTCAAGCGTGCTCCCCGGTTCAACAGTGGCGGTTCCCATCGTCTCGTCGGCCGCACGGAGCAGCGAAGCGAACTCTCGGTCGGAGCGGTCCTGCACTGGGAGCGTGACGAGCTTGTACCGCGTTTGCGGGTCAAGTTTCGGCGTGTCGGCGGCGTCGATAGCGACCGTTACCACATCGTCGGCGACGCCCCGGAGTTCGCCGGTGAGCACGCGTTTCGCCGGCGCTTGCTCCCAGACCTGAACCAGATCGCCAGCGCTTGCAGCATGGGCCGGGTCAGCCTGAATGGCGACGGCGTTCGTCGAGGGCGGCAGCGTCGGGCCGATACCGGCCGCCCGCGACCCGACCGCAAGGTAGTCGACGGTGCCGTCGTCGGCCAGTTCAACGTCCACGTGGCCGACGCCGTAGTCGGTCTTGAGCCGGCCAACCAGCCGGTCCCGGAGTTCGTCTTTTGTCAGCCGCCGGGGGAAGAGAAAGCGGCGGTTCGCAAGTGTCTCTTTAGTCTCGTCGGGCATCGGGTCGTAGCCGATGATGTCATCGATATCCTCAGGGAGGCGGACAGACGTGACGCGACCGACGGTCTGGACGATCTCGCTCACGTCGGCGTCGATGTTCCGGCCGCCAGTCGCGGCAAAGAGGTCGACGCCCAGCCGGTCCCCAATGCGCATCCCACCGTAGGCCCCGACGCCGCCGGCAAGGAACGCAGCGAGATTCAACAGGACGACACCGGCCGCCAGCACATCCTCGTCACCGAGGATAACCTCGCTGAGCGCGGTCGTTGCGCCGATAACGAGGACAACTGCAGTCAGCCCGAACAGGAGCGCCAGCCCGGTCTGAATTCGTTCCCGGACGTACCAGCGGTAGAAAACGGCGATAGCACCAGCCGGCGTCGCGGCGAGGACCGCAATGGCGAGGAGCCAGACAACGCCCTCAACCAGCGTTCGTGACACTATCCCCAGTTGCAGGTTCGCACCGATCTGTGCGAGGAGTGGCGCGCCGAGCGGCGTCATGCGACCGCCTCCACGAAGGCATCAAGCTCGGTGCGGCGGCCAATCGCGTACAGTTCGTTGCCGGCTTCGACGGCCGCGTCGCCGCGTGGTGCGACCTGCCAGCCGTCCGGCGTCCGGATAGCGACGATGGCAACGTCGTAGGCCTCCCGAACGTGGGCGTCCCGGAGCGTCGTCCCGTCAAGCGGGCCGTCGGCGCGAACTGTGAGACGGCGAAACCGGCTTCCGGCCCGACGGAGCAGGGAGACAAGTTCGTACTCCCGATGGGTTCCGCGGGGTTCGACCACGACCTTTGGCTGAGCCGACCGCAGGAGTGGTTGCACGTCCGTCCGGGTCACGGCGACCGTGAGCCGGCCCTCGCCGCCGTCAGTCGTCGGTGCCTGTACCGGCGTTGGGGGCGCCTCGGAGTCGGCGATTTCCGGTTCCGTCGGGGTCTCGGCTGGTGTCTCGTCGGCCGACGGCGTCGACCGGGCACTGACGACGGTTCCCCGAACTTGTGCGTCCTCAGTCAGCACTGTCACCTCATCGTTTCGGGCCAGCCCGGTCGGCAACAGCGCGTCCACCGAAACGGCGTGGCGGTTGTCGCCCACACGCTTCGACAGGCCCGAAAACGGCGGCGCGGCGACAACCGTCGCTCGCCCCTGCTCGTCGATGGAGACGGCGGCGTCGCCGAGGTCGAACTCCGATTTCAGCCGCTCCTCCATCCGGCGTTCGAGTTCGCCGATGCGGAGGTCGGCCGGGAACCGCCACTCCTCGCTGCGGATTTCGGCCCGGAGCGGCTCCGCAAGCGCAGGATACCCTTCCATGTCGGCCACGTCGCCGACGATGCGAATACGGACTTCGTTGCGGCCGCCGACAAATTCGACCACATCGGCGGAGAGTTTCTTCTCGCGGAGCCCCTGGAAAGAGAGCCGCTTCGGGAACTCCGCCCCGAGCTGGTCGCCCTTGCTGTGAGCGTACAGCGACACCATCCCGACGAGAACGATTGCAGTAATGATTCGCTCGGCGTTGGGGGCCTGCGTAATCGACTTGTCTGCCAGTGCCATGAGGCCGCCGCTGACGCCGGCAAGTGCGATTGCCAGCACGACAACACCGAACCCCGGTACGGTAATGCCGGTAAAGTACTTGAAACTGAATCCCAGCGCCCACGACACGAGCGCCGGTATCACTCCCACCAACAACCCCAGATAGATCCCCATCAGCACCTCGACCGGGAGCGAAGCCATGTCCACATCCTGCGTGGCCGGTAGTAAATCGCTTCCGGCCCGCGGACAGTACATTTACACCGACCGCTGTAATCTGG
>JGI12329J12844_1000377_pt1 | contig 11604 bp, 8 predicted proteins | sample A23E3SouthBayCA_FD_12844 | JGI IMG/M metagenome (IMG submission 12844)
TCCNGTGAGGTGCTCGTGTCGGGACCGCGGGAGGGCAGCAACGACATATATTCCGTTCACTGCCGCCCAGCGTAATGAATCTCGTGGAACCTCACAGGGCCATTTGAGTCTCAGGGCGCGCTATTGAGGGACGAACGACACACCATCTACGACAGCAGTGCGCTCGGTATGCAGAGCAGCGCGCTCTGATTGCCACTATAGCATCCCGGTCACGGACTCCACTGCGTCCGGTGAGAGTGAATCCCGGGGCGGTCGCACCGTCGCGTGGTCGATGATGCCGCGGTCGGCGAGCATCGCCTTCACGGTGGGCGCGAAGCCGAACTCGGCGCACGCCTCCGAGAGCGGCGAGAGGACTTCCCGCTGGACCGTTCTGGCTTCTGCCACGTCGCCGTTGGCGACGGCGGTGCCCGCTCGTTCTAGCTCGCTGTACAGTAGATGGGAGAGCGCGCTGACGCCGCCGTCGCCGCCCAGCACGAGCGACGGGACGAACAGGCCGTCGTGGCCCTGGTAGACGGTGAACTCCTCCGGCGTCCGGTTGAGGACTGCGGTGACGTACGGGAGATCGCCAGAGGAGTCCTTGAGCCCCGCGACGGCGTCGGACTGGGCGAGCGCGGCGACCGTCTCGACGGATAGCTCCTGTCCGACAGCCCCGGGGATGTTGTAGAGGTAGACCGGTAGCGGCGCGTCGGCCAGAACCGCGTCGAAGAACGCCTCGTTGCCCGCCCCGCTGGCCCGCCCGCCGTAGTACGAGGGCACGACCAGTGTGCTGTCCGCGCCCTGTTCGGCGGCGAACGCCATCCGCTCGTGGACGGTCGAGACATCGGTCGCAGCCGTCCCGACGATGACGCGGCAGTCCTCGGGCACTGTCTCTGTCGCGGTTCGGACGACGGTCCGGTACTCCCCGGGTGAGAGCGTCTCGAACTCGCCGGTCGTCCCGCAGGGAACGATACCGTCGACGCCGGCCGCCGACACGTGTCGGACCAGCGCTTCCAGACCGGCAACATCGAGGTCGCCGTCGGCGTCGAATGGTGTCACCAGCGGCGTCAGTGCGTCGAAGGATTCGGCCATGCTCCAGGCCAGACGCGGCGGTCGCTTAGGCGTTTGCCCCGCCGATAGGGCGGAACCCACTTGCCGCGGCGGTCCTACTGGTCGGTAAGAGCCGACAATGGGAGGACGCGAGCGTCTCGCAGCGACGGACCCGGCTTTCGACCCGGAGGCGGTCGACATCGACGACGCCGAGGTGCTTTCCCGCCTCGCGCCCGTCGTCCAGGAGTGGTGGGTCGAGCAGTTCGGTGAGTTCGTCCCCGGCAACGGCGGCTTCTTCACGCCGCCACAGAAGGAGGCCATCCCGCTTATCCACGAGCGTGAGAACGCCCTCATCTGTGCGCCGACGGGGAGCGGCAAGACGCTGGCCTCCTTTACCGGCATCATCAACGAACTGTTCGGGAAGGCCCGCGAGGACGACCTAGAAAACTCCGTCTACTGCCTGTACGTCTCGCCGCTGAAGTCGCTGGCCAACGACATCCACCGGAACCTCGAGCAGCCGCTGGACGGCATCACGGCGAAGCTCGACGAGCGCGGCGAGGACGTCCAAATCCGGCACGCCATCCGCCACGGGGACACCAGCGACAGCGAGCGCCAGGCGATGCTCGAAACGACGCCCCACATCCTCAATACGACGCCGGAAACCCTCGCCATCCTGCTGAACTCCCCGAAGTTCAAGAAGAAGCTCGAAACCATCGAGTACGTCATCGTCGACGAGATCCACAGCCTCGCCGAGAACAAGCGCGGGACCCACCTCTCCGTGTCGCTGGAGCGGCTAGAGGAGATGGTCGAGGAATCGCCCACGCGAATCGGCTGTTCGGCCACCGTCGAGCCGCTGGACACCGTCGCGGAGTTTCTGGTCGGCCGCGCAGAACCCGGCGGCGACCCCCGGGACTACGAGATCGTCGACACGCGGTTCGCCCGCGATTTCGACATGGAGCTGTCCTGTCCGGCCGACGACCTCATCAACACGCCGCGGGACATCGTCACCGAGCGGTTCTACACCCAGCTCCACGAGCACATCCAATCGCACACCAACACGCTCGTGTTCACGAACACGCGCTCGGGGGCCGAGCGGGTCCTCCACAACCTCCGCGAGAAGTTCGACGACTACGACGAGTCCAACTCCGGCTGCCACCACGGCTCGCTCTCGAAGGAGAAGCGCCGGGACATCGAGGAATCGCTGAAAGCCGGGACGCTGGACGTGGTGACGACCTCGACGAGCCTGGAACTGGGCATCGACATGCCCCACATCGATCTCGTCGTGCAGGTCGGGTCGCCCAAGTCCGTCGCCGCGTTGCTTCAGCGCATCGGCCGCGCGGGCCACCAGTTGGGCGAAACAGTGGAGGGCCGCGTCATCGCGCTGGACCGCGACGAACTCGTCGAGTGTGCGGTGATGCTCGAAAAGGCCGAGCGGGGCTTCGTCGACCGCGTGTTCATCCCTGAGAACGCACAGGACGTGGCCACGCAGCACGTCTACGGCATGGCTATCAACGACGTCCGTCCCGAGGCGACGTTCAAGAGCGTCCTCCGGCGGGCCTACCCGTACCGGAGCTACGACGACGCGGACTGGGAACAACTGATGCGGTACATGACCGCCGACTACCCGGGGATGGAGGACAAGAACGTCTACGCCAAGATCTGGCGGGACACGAACGACGCGCCTGACGGCGAGCACCACTACGAGGAGTACGACGTGGGTGAGCACCTCATCGGCAAGCGCGGCCGGCTCGCGCGAGTCATCTACATGACCAACATCGGGACGATTCCGGACTCTTTCACGTGTGATGTCGTGACCCGCAGCGACGACAGCTGGGTCGGCCAACTGGACGAGTCGTATCTGGACACGCTGGAGAAAGGCGACGTGTTCGTGCTGGGTGGGGACAACTTCGAGTACCGCTACCGCCGCGGGTCGAAGGTGTACGTCGACCGGACCGCCGCCCGCCCGACCGTCCCGTCGTGGTTCTCCGAGCGGCTCCCCCTCTCGTATGACCTCGGCCGCGAGATACTCGACTTCCAGGGCCAGTTGCTGGACCGGCTGGCAGACGGCGGCATGTCGGAAGTCCGCAACTGGCTCCGGGAGTTCCCTATCGACGAGAACAGCGTGCGGGCCATCGCGCGGATGTTCCGCGAGCAGGTGGCCTACGCCGGCCCGGACAGCGTCGCCACGACCGACCGGCTCGTCATCGAGGAGACGCTGGACCACGACGAGTACGAGCGGCACTACCACGTCCACTCGAACTACGGCCGACGGTTCAACGACGGTTTCTCGCGGCTGCTGGCATACCACATCGCCCAGGCAGCCAGCGCGAACGTCCAGGTTGCCGTCGCCGACAACGGCTTCACGCTCTCGATGCCGCTGAACCGCAAAGTCGACATCGCCCGAATCGTCGACGATCTGGACCCGGAGACGGCCCGCGAGGACCTGCGGACCAGCCTCGACGGGACGGACCTGCTCCAGCGGTATTTCCGCATCAACGCCACGCGGTCGCTGATGATACTCAAACGCTACAAGGGCTACGAGAAGTCCGCGAGCGAACAGCAGGTCTCCTCGGAGATGCTGCTGGGGTTCGCCGAGGACCTCGGGGACTTCGCCGTCGTCGAGGAGACCTACCGCGAGATTCTGGCGGACAAGCTCAACGTCGACGGTATCGAGACTGTCCTGCGTGCGATTCAGGACGGCGACGTTGACGTGGTCCGGACCCGCGTCGATTCGCCGTCACCGCGCGCTTTTGGCCTCGCGACGCTGATGGCCAGCGACGTGGTGCTCGCCGAGGACGAGTCAGCCGTCTTACAGGAGTTCCATCAGCGAGTCCTGAGCGAGATTGAGGATGGAGACGCCGAAGACAGCGCCGTTGCCACCGACGATTGAGCCGGACCGGGGGTGTTCGAACTGCCCGCTTTTGATCCGCTGTATTGCCCTTGAGCGAACAGTAAAGGCCACGGGACGCAAAGGCGTGTTCTGCAATGCCACATCACACACACGGGAGTGACGACAGCGCGCATGAACACGAAGAGCCGGCGGCTGGCCACGTCCACGAATCGGTCGACGACGGCGTCGACGCGAGGGACGACTGGGCGCGGCGGCGGCGTAAGGGAATCCCGACCGACAAGCAACTGCTCGTCGTCGCCTGCATGGACGAGCGCATCCCCGTCGAAGACGCGCTCGGTCTCTCACTCGGCGACGCACAGATATTCCGGAACGCCGGCGGCAAAGTGACAGACGACGTCATTCGCTCGGCCGCGCTGACGACACAGTACTTCGACACGACCGAAATAATCGTCGTCAACCACACCGACTGTGGGATGATGAGCGCGTCCGACGAGGACGTCGTCGAGGGGTTCGAGGCCGCGGTCGACGGCGACCTCGACGATGTCGATCTGGACCCCGCACTGCCGGAGCTAACCATCGGTGATGCGTCCATCGCGGAGTGGGTCCGGATGACCGACGACATCGACGCGGCCTGTGCGGCACAGGTCGAGTACCTCGAAAACCACGAGCTGATTCCCGATGACGTCACCGTGACCGGATACGTCTACGAAGTCGAGAGCGGCCACCTTCGGCGGCCCGGCGAGCGGGTCGCCGAGCAGGTCAACGAGCGCGTGTAGGTCTGTTGCGGTCGTCACTGGGCGACCATCGACTGGGACAGAGCGGTATCGCGACAGACCAGTGTTCGGAGCGGTGCCTTGCCGGCACATTTGCGGTTGTGGCGGCGGGTTCTGCTGTGCCGTGCGTGTCCGCCTACTGCTCGGAGACGACCGGACAGTTGACCATCGCCGCGCCGGAGGCCAGGATGTTAGCGTTCTGGGCGGATTCGAGGTCCGAAACGCTATCGAAGTCGGCGTTGTCGTAGACGTTCACCGACCACAGCGGCGAGTAGGCGTCGTCGCCGGGCACCGTTGCCGTGACGTTGTGTGTCTGGTCGTTGCCTTCCTCGGACATGAATCCGGAAGCGGGGCCACCACCATCCTCGCCAGGGTTTGTATTGAAGCTCACGTAAATCGGGGACAGCGGAACGGAGCCGTCATTCAGCGAGAGGCTGGCTTCCTCGAACAGGAAGTACGAGACGACTTCGCCCTCGTACCAGCCCTCAACGAGCGACGCGGGACTTTCATCCGCGCTGTGACGCATCGACGCCGTTGACCCGTCGGGGACGATCGGGCAGTTTTTGATCGTGTCCGTCGGCGAGATGTCGAAGCCGGCGTCCTGAATCCCCTGGACGCTGGTCACCGTGTTTGCCTCGTACTCGTCGGGCACGGTCACATTATGGACCTGCCAGAAGTCGTTGTACCCCTCGTCGCCAGGGACCACGTCGACCACGTTTAGCTGGTCCTCGACGGGGTCGCCGTTCTCGTAGAGGAGGGCGTAGATGGGCGCTGGCTGGGTCGATTGCACGTCAAAGTCGTAGTACTCGATGATATCCCCGCCTGGGCCGTACCCTTGCGTCAGAAACAGCGAATCGAAGTCGATCGGTTCGTCCGGGCCGGGAAGGGCGTCGTTCTGGCTGCGCCGGTGTAACATCCCGGCGCTGTCGCTGAACCGGTCAATGCTGGCCCGCGGCGCCTCGCTGGGGTCGGTCGGACTCATATCGGCGTCCATCGACTCGGTCATCTCCTCGTCCATCGCGTCGGTTTCCTCCCCCATCGACTCGCCGTCGCCCTCGGTCATCGCGTCCTCCGCTGTCATCGATTCGGTCATCGCATCGGTGTTTTCGCCGCCGTCGTCGCTCCCGGCACAGCCGGCGAGCGGAAGGGTTACACCTGCAGCAGCGAGCGTCGTCAGAAACGTCCGTCGGCTTCGTGACATACGCTTTGTCCGGCGTCGGGGCTATACAAGGAGATTTTTCGAAGTTTCGGGCGATTCCGGCCTCACTCCACCCAGTGTCACGGTCGAAACTCTTCCAATTTCGCCCCTGAGCCAAACCGTTAATCCGCGACCAGCCCCTCAAATATGACATGGAGTCGCTCCACCCGCGGGTGAGATTGCTGTGGATTCTGTCGACAGTCATCCAGGCGTCGGTGCTCGGCGTCATCGCGTATCTCGTCGACCGGTTCGCGGTTTCACTGCCACAGACGGTGGTCGTCGGCGGCTGGGTCGTGCTCGTGGTTCTGGGTGTTGTCCACGCCATCGCCGCCCACCGAATCTGGCGTTTTGACCTGCAGGACGACGCACTCTTTCTCCTCCGCGGTGTCGTGACCCGGACCGACACGTCGGTCCCCTACGTCCGTGTCCAGCACGTCGACACCACGCGCGGCCCGGTAGAGCGCGCCATCGGGCTGGCGAGCGTCGTCGTCTACACTGCCGGGACCCGCGGCGCGGACATCACGATTCCCGGACTGCGGCCCGAACGAGCCACCGAACTGCGCGAGCAGCTCCGTGACCTCGCGAACGAGAGCGAGGCCACGGACGCGGTATGAACCGGCTCCACCCGCGGAGCGCCGTCGTGCGGATCGCCAGAGCGACCCTGCAGGGTGGCTTCTTCGGCTTCTTCGGCGGCTCGCTCGGGAGCGGGATGTTCGCGCTCCCGTGGTTCGCGGTGCCAGCGCTCGCGGTCCTTGGCGCAGTCGTTTTCAGCGGCTACGCGCTGGCGCGCTATCTCCGCTTTCAGTACGAGCTCGATGGCGACACGCTCACTGTCGAGTCCGGCGTCTTCGCCAGACAGTCCCGCCAGATTCCGCTGGGTCGCGTCCAGAACCTCGACGTGGAGCAGAACATCCTCAACCGCTTGCTCGGGCTCGCTATCGTCCGATTCGAGACGGCCGGTGGCAGCGCGACGGAGGCCACGCTGGACGCGGTCGACGAGGCCGAAGTCAAACGCCTGCGGAACTACGTGCGGACCCACGACCGGGACGAGGCAGCCGAGACGGCGGCAGCCACCTCCGACGCGGTGTCTGAGACTGCGACAGCCGGCCGCTCGGCCCATGCCGACCTTCCCGGCGTGACCGGTCCCACATCGACACACACCGGCGGCGCACAGACGGCGAATGACCTCGAAGAACCGGTTTCGGCTTCGGTCACGGAGGAACGCGACCAGCCGGACGGGTCGCTGCTGTTCGCGTTCGACCAGCGCGAACTCCTGACGTACGCGCTCGTTTCCGTTCGGCCGGCCGCGCCGGTCCTGACGCTGGCGTCGCTCCCGCTGGGGATGGACGTCGTCTGGGCGGTCCTGCGGTTCAATGCGACCCTTGCCGGCGCATCGCTGAGCGGGCCGGTGGTTCGATGGCTGGCCAGCTCACCTGAAACCACGCGGCTCGCCGTCTTTGCCGTACTCTCCGTCGTCCAGTTCTTCTTGCTCGCACTGGTCGTCAGCGTGGCGCTGACAGTCGTCGAATACTACGGCTTCCAGCTCACGCAGGCCGACGGCGACCTCAGGTACGAGCGGGGGCTGTTGCGCCGCTACAGCGGCAACATCCCGCTGGAGAAGGTCCAGACGGTCACCATCCGCGAGAACGTCCTGATGCGGCAGTTCGGCTACGCGACGCTGGCCGTCGAGACGGCCGGCTACAGCGGCGGGAACCAGCAGTCCAGTCAGGGCGTCGCCGTCCCTCTCGCACCCCGCGAGGAGGTGTACGAACTGGCCCGTGACATCGAGCCGTTCGGCGACCTCGATTTCGACCGGTCGCCGAAACGCGCCCGTCGCCGGTATCTCGCTCGCTTTTCGCTGGCCGCGGCCGGCCTCACTGCGGTCGCATACGCCGTGGACTCGATGCTATTGGAGACGGGCTACTGGTGGCTCACCGCCCTCCTCTTCCTTCCGGTCGTGCCGGCGGCCCACCTCCGCTGGCGACACCGCGGGTTCGACCTGGACGAGTCCGTGCTGGCGACCCGGAGCGGGTTCTGGCGGCGGACGACGCGAATCGTCCCGTACTACCGGCTCCAGACGGTCTTCGTCACGCGGTCGCCGTTCCAGCGACGCCGCGACCTGGCGACCGTGGGGGCTGACACGGCGAGTTCCTCCAGTCTGCTCGGCGGCGTCGCTCGGGTGTACGACATCGATGAAGGCACCGCAACAGAACTCAGAGACACGCTGCGGGAGCGGCTCACCGCACACGTCGCAGGGCTGCGGACGGGCGACAGGGCCAGCGACGCGGACGCGTAGTCAGCCCCGCGCCCACTCGACCATCCGACCGTACACCTCGTCAGTCGACAGCGCGTCGCCGTCGCCGACGAGGACGAGCGCCTTCTTCGCTCGCGTGAGTGCGACGTTGATACGCCGGTAATCCTCGAAGATGGGGCTGTCCAGCGTCCCAGTGGCGACGAAGGAGATGACGATAACCTCCTTGCTCGACCCCTGAAACCGGTCGACCGTGTCGACGGTCACGTCCGGCAGGCGCTTAGAAATCTCCGCGACCTGAGCGCGGTACGGCGCGATGACACCGATATCGCTGGCCGGAACTCCTGCGGATCGGTACGACGCGACGATTTCGGCGATGCGGTCGGCCTCAGCCGGGTTGGTGTTGCCGACCTGGCTTCCGTCGGGGTCGACGAACGCCACGCGATCCCGGAGCCCTTCGGGCATGCTCGCAAGTGAGACACCGTCGAGGTCATCGAGCCGCTGGGCGGCCACCTCGCCGGTCGCCGGCCGCAACTGCCCGTCGTAAAACTCCCGCGAAGCGAAGGCCTGGATGTGCTGGGCCATCCGGTACTGGCGGTCCAGCATCACGCCCGCGTCCGGGTGGGCGTCGATGAGCCGCTCGAACAGCGAAGTCGACAGCGTCTCGTCCTCGGACTGGACCACCGGCGGGAGCTGCTGGTGGTCGCCGACGAGCACGAATCGGTCGGACAGCGTCGTCGCCGCGAGCGTCCCCGGCTCGGTCAGTTGGCCGGCCTCGTCGACGACCGCAACGTCGAACTCCTGGGTCTGGAGCGTGCTCCCGCCGCAGGTGGCCGTCGTCGCCGCGACGACCTGCGCGCCCTGGAGCCGACTCGCGCACTCACCGGGGTCGCCGCTGGTCTCCAGGCGGTACTTCTGCATGTCATCGCGGACGCCGCTCTCCGTGCCGACGCGGACGATGTCGGTGTAGCCCTGGTCCTCCAGTGCTTCCAGCAGATTGTCGACGGCGCGGTTGGTGAACGCCGAGAGCAGCACTCGGTCACCGCGAGCAACGAGGGCCCGAACCATCCGCGCCAGCGTGTACGTTTTGCCCGTGCCAGGCGGGCCGTGGACGAGCGCGAAGTCCTCCGCGCCGACTGCTAGCTGGACGGCCTCGTTCTGCGCGTCGTTGTTGTCGATGAACGTCTCTTCGACAGCGTTGAACTCAGGCTCGCGCCGCCCGAACAGCACGTCCTTCTGCTCGGGCGACTGGAGGAGCACGGCGTCGTGGAGCGCGTTCTGGAGCCGGTCGGTCGTCAGTTCGGAGGGGTACACGTCCAGCCGGCGGAGGTCCAGTGGCTCGTCGGCCGTGACGACGATTTCTTCGCCGAGACGTTCCACGCGGGCCAGTTCGGCGTTGCCGGTCACCGGGTCGCCGTTGCTGGCGAGGACGAGATTGCCTTCACGAATCTTCGAGACGGCCCCGGTCCCGGTTGCCCGGAGTTCCCAGCGGCCGCCGTCGAGTTCCCGGCGACCGGTCGGTTCCAGGTCGATGAGCGCCCGGTCGTTCTCGGCCCGCTCTTCCGGCGTTTGCTCCCAGAGCTTGGCATACTCCCGGTGGACGGCCCGGCGCTCGGCCTCGACTGCCGTGTAGAACTCCTCGAAGTACTCCAGTTCCTCGTCCGGGACCGCTCGGCCGACCGTGCCGGCCTTGGATTCCTGATCGAGGCGGCCGGAGACGGCCATACAGGTGTCCTGCTCGAAGCAGTACTCGCATTTCGCGTTGGCCTCGTAGCCCGTCGGCACGCTGGAGTCGTATTCCATCGCTGCAATCGCGTTGCGGGTCCGGACGACGTAGTTCAGCAGGCCGCTCCCGATGGAGAACTCCTTGGCGGGCGAGAGGTCGCCGCTCTCCTCGTTGCGGTCGACGGCGGCGTTTTTCGTGTAGAGAAGCGTGCCTGTGTCCGGCGCGGCGTCGACGGCGCTGCCCGCGCCGGCCGCGCGCTCGCCCAGCATCAGCGCGTACGCTGTCGCCTGAATCTTGTCCTGAAACCGCGGCTCCCGCTTGGTGTTCTTGCCGGTCTTGAGTTCGACTGGCATCCCGCGCCGGACGGCGTCGGCCCGCCCCTTCATCCCGAACCGCTCGGAGATGAGCGTCATCTCGGAGCGCCACTCGCTCTCCGCGGGACTGAAGTCCCGGTCCGAGTTGTCAGCGGCTGTCGCCGCTCTATCCGTCTCAGTGAGCGTCCCCTGCTGCAGCCACCCCTGGATAGCCGACGCGTGGTCCCGGACGTCGCCGGCCACCTCGTCGGCCTCCCGGCCGAGCAGCCCGATATCCAGACCGGCAGCGTCGACCTGCTCTTCGATGGCGGTATCGAGGTCCCGTCCGCGAAGCAGGTCGCCGAACACCTCGTGGACGACGGTCCCTTTCACCAGCGGGTAGGCGTGCTCCGCGCCGTCGAGCTTCCGGAGGTAGTACATCCGCGGGCACTGCACCCACGCCCGGATGTCGGTCACGTCGACGAGGAAGTCCGGCTGGACGACGAGCGTGGCGTCGCCGCCGACGGAGTACTGCTGCTCGCCCCGGTACTCCCGCTCGTCGGGGTTGTAGACGGCGATCTCCATCCCCGTCTCGATGACGGCGGCGTTCTCGGTCCATTTCCCCCAGAGCGTCACCGTCGTGGGCTCGCCGGCCCCGCGGTCGGGCCGAATCGTCACCTCACAGAGGTCGCTCTCGCCGTACTGGGTGTTCACCGTCTTCGGCTCCTCGACGTCGACGACGACGCCGCGAACGCGGTCCGCGCTCACTGGCTGGCCCTCCCCTGTTGCACGGCCAAAGCGAAGAGGCGGACCCTCAAAAGTGGTTCGCGCCGCGGCTCACTCACCGGCGGAATCGGCATCGCTCCCCGAATCGGCGGCGTACTCCTGCAGCGTCTCCAGCGACACGTCTTCGAGCACGTCCTCGCTCGTCGCGTCGAGGTTCACCGGCGGCGCGGTACCGGCCTCGTGGGCCTCTATCCAGCGCGGGACGCAGACGCACCAGTGGTCACCGGGGTCCAGCCCGGGGAAGTTCAGTTCCGGCCGCGGCGTCACGAGGTCGTTGCCCTGGGTCTTGCTGTACTCCAGAAACTCCGCCGTCATCACGGCACAGATTTCGTGCCGACCCGGGTCGCGCTGGAGCGGGTAGCAGTAGCCGTCGCGCATGAACCCCGTCACTGGGTCCATCGAACAGGGGGCTAGCTCCCCGCCGAGGACATTGCGTTCGCTTTCCATACCACGTCTGGCTCTTCCGGAGAGTAAAGCCGTTCGCCTATAGGGCTCGCTCACTGGCTGCCACGCCGGTGGTCCGCCGCCGTACTCAGTGACGACTATGCGGTGACTGTGGCAACCGGGACCGATGGGTTCATTCTGACCCAGGCCGAACGGGAAACTGACAATGCGCGTTCGTGACTGGCAGGACATTCTCGAAGACGTGATGGAGAGCAATGCCAATCCGGGGGACTGGCGTGCCGTCGGGGGCGACCGC
>JGI12329J12844_1000385_pt1 | contig 11490 bp, 23 predicted proteins | sample A23E3SouthBayCA_FD_12844 | JGI IMG/M metagenome (IMG submission 12844)
AGTTCGGCGAGATTCTCGCGTGTCCCAACTGCTCGGCAAACGCCGGCATCGCCGAAGTGGCCCAGCAGCGCGCTCGCCAGACGTGAATGTCGGACGAACATCACGTGTACGTCCTCTGCTGTGCCGACGACACCTTCTATACTGGCTATACCACGGACGTCGAGCGCCGCGTCGAGGAACATCAGGCCGGGCAGGGGGCGAAATACACGCGCGGGCGCACGCCAGTCGAACTCCTGCACGTCGAGTCCTACGAAACGAGAAGCGAGGCGATGTCCCGCGAGTACGAGATCAAACAGCTCTCTCGGGCGGATAAAGAGCGGCTTGTCGATACGTCGTGAATGACACCGGTCGTCAGATCGGCGTGAGAACGATGTCCTGTGCCTCGTAGTCCTCGAAATACGCGCCGTGGCCTCCCATTGTCACGCGACCATCCCTGTCAGTATGGCCGACGAGCCCGATCTCGCCGAAAAAGGAATTCGTACTCGGCTCGACGAAGCTCTGACGGACGGTCGTCAGTTGCCCTTCCATCGTCTGCCAGGTGGAATCTTCCTCGGCGGGCGCCTCCCGGACACGCGCCTGGAACCCGACGGCGTTCCCCTCCCGGAGGTGCAACGCGGTGTTCAGTGCCGCGTCCCGGAGGTTGGCGGTTTCGTACGGGAGCTGTCGCGCGTCCGTGATGTACACCTCCTCACCTTCGTCCCAGTGCTGGGACATAAACTGCATGAACGCCAGCCCGTAGAGTCGATCCGTATCATACTCGAGCCCGATCACCTCTTCTTCCTCCTCGTTGGGCATGCCGATGACACCGGTCTGCTGGTCGACGGCCAACAGCGTGTCGAGCTCCTGGTCCCAGGCCCGAACCAGCGTCGCCGTCTCCTCGAAGTCGTATTCGGCTGCTGTCTGTGTGTCAGTGTAGAGACAGAGCGCGATGAACGCCCCGTCGGCGTAGCTCTCCGCTAGTGAGTCTTCGATCTTCTCGTAGACCTCCGGCGACGTCCCGATCAGGATCTCGTGCGTACCGGACTCGATCTGTTCGCGAATTCCCGAGATCAGTTGGTCGTTCGTATTGATGTCTTGTACTTGCATTCGATTGTCAGACGGTTACACGATCGCATAAATAAGCGTTGTCGTGCGAGTATCACATCTCGAATCGGGGCCGCGTTGGCCGCCCCGATCACCCGGTCAAAGAGTCAAACGTGATAATCACGAGTATTTTTTAAGTATAGTGAGCACCCAACGCCGTATAATGGCCGCAAACACTGGGCGCGTGCTCGTCGTCTGTCGCCCGGACAACCGAGAGCACGCTGTCGAAACGCTGGAGCCGGTGACCGCCGACGTACCCGTCGAGACAGTCACGTCCGTCCCGGACGCCCGGACTGCACTCGATACGAACGACGTGATCTGCGTCGTGAGCTTCGTCGAGGTACGCGACTCGCGCGGGAACGAATGGGTTAGCGGCATCGAGCTGTACGAGGAAGTCGACGACCGCCCGTCGAACATTCCGTACGTCCTTATCTCTGAGACCGGTAACGACGACATCGTCCAGATGGCGCTCGACGCCGGCGTGTCGAACCTCGTTCGACCCTGGCCGGGCGACCGTCCCGAACGGGACCTGCAGGAGATCGTCGAACAGATCGTCACGCGGCGTCGTATCTACACGACTGTCGACGCTGCCACCGACGGGAACCTCGACGTACGGATCGACACGGCCGATCTGGAAGGGGACTTCCGGGAGATCGCGACACGTGTGAACGGCCTGATCGACTCGATACAGGACGATATGGAACGGCGCCAGCAGGTCGCCCGGGACCTCGATTCGTCGATCCAGGAACTGCGGTCGCGATCCGAACAGGTCGCCGACAGCTCTGACGGCATCAGCGATGGCACCCAGGAGATGACAACCCGGATCGAGCAGGCAAACAGCGAGGTGTCGACGCTGTCCGCGACTGTCGAGGAAATCGCGGCAACGTCCGACGACGTTGCCAAGACGAGCGAGGGCGCGGTCGAGGCCGCGAACGACGGCCAGGAGTCCGCCGAGAGCGCGATGAACGCCATGGAGAACATCGACGAGGCGGCGACCGAAGTGGCCGACGACGTGACGCGTCTTCAGGAGCGGGTCAACGAGATCGACGAGATCGTCGAGCTCATCAACGACATCGCAGACCAGACGAACATCCTGGCGCTAAATGCCAACATCGAGGCCGCACGTGCCGGGGAGTCCGGCGACGGGTTCGCCGTCGTCGCCAACGAAGTCAAAAATCTCGCGACGGAATCCCAGGAACACGCCGAGACGATCGAGGACATGCTGGAGGGCGTCCAGCGTGACACCGAGACGACCGTCCAGAGCCTCGAACAGGCGACCGACGAGATCGAGACTGGCGTCTCCGAGGTCGAAGCGACCATGCAGGCCCTCGATGACATCGCCGAGAAGATTCGCGACGCGACGACCGGCATGGAGGAGGTCGCCAACGCGACCGACGACCAGGCAGCCTCGACGGAGGAAGTCGCATCGATGATGGACGAGATTGCGGAGATGGCCGAGGATACCGCCGACGAGATCCAGGAGATCGCGGATGCCAACAGCAAGCAGGTCTCCGAGATCAGTCAGCTGGAGCGGTCGATGCGACAACTCGTCGAAGACGACAGCGCGGTCTGATCGCGACCGCTACCCGAGGCCTTTTTGTCCAGCCGACCCCGAACCCGTGGTATGAACGAGGATCTGCTCGACATCGTCTGTTGCCCACTCGATAAATCCGAACTCGAACTCGACGCGCAGGACCGCGACGAGGGCGAGATCGTCACCGGCACACTGACGTGTACGGAATGCGGTGAGACGTATCCGATTGAGGACGGCATCCCGAACCTGCTGCCGCCGGACATGCGCGAGGAAACGCCGGCCTAGGTCAGGCGACGAGGAGGTATATCGCGACGAGAACGCCAGCCAGAACGACGAACGATCCCAGCAGCACGACGGTATTTTCGAACAGAAGCGTCGCAGCGATAGCGACCGCCAGCGCGACGGCACCGAGAACGAGGACAGCGATCTCCGGACGGATCGAGATATCGAACGCATCGACGGAACGGTCCCGTGTCCGGGTAGGCGTCGATCGTGGCTGTGGCTTCGAGAGTGACTCGTCGACAGCAACGTCCCGCGGTTCCGGCTCCGGTTCGGTGAGTATCACGTCCACATATCGGGTCGTCGCACCGTACGCCGTGGCGACTTTGAGCTTCCCGCGGACGGGGCCGGACCCCGATACGTCGACGGTGATACGCCGCGTCGAGTCGCTCGCGACGTGATGGTTGTTCGCCGACAGCGTCGCGATATCGGATAGGTCGTCGTCCAAGTGCAAGTGCACGTGGACTGATTCCCCGTGGTTCTGCAGGACCACGTCGAACGATCCGCTCACCTCGACTTCGTTGGGCACCTCGAGGCCGTGCAACTGATCACGGTTGACGTGGACCGGCAGCGTATCTGTCACGTTCGGTGTTGCGTAGCGATAGTAGAAAAAGCTTCACGGTGAACCAAGCGACGACTCGGAGAACGCTCACCCGATGGGCCGCCACACGCTGCACGGCCGAAATTCGGACCACGCCCAGACGTGCTCGTATTCGCTGCGCGCGTGTCTGCTCTCATTCAAATCCCCGTATTCCGCGTGCGTCGCTCGCGAGTTTACGAGCGACAGAAGTGCGCTGGCCGAGTATTCGCCTCTTCGGCGACTCGTCGGTTCTGGCCGATTCGTGATGGTGATGATGGGTTTCCTGGGATCATGGTTCGGAAAACTGGAGGTTCTGGATGTACGGGCGACGACGGCGCTCCAGACGCTCGCGCTTCGTCGCTTTGTCGTAGTGCGATTCGATGACTTCGAGAGTGGCGTTGACTCGCTCACTGACGATCTCCGGCGGGATGCCGGAGTCCAGCTGCCAAGTGATCGACCCAGTCCGAACGCGATGGGGCGACATCGAGGACGGGCACTTACTGGCGTCGTGGACCGTCAGGAACTCGCAGCTGTCCCGCTCGTGTCCGTGCGGGCACTCCCGATAGAGACACGGCTGGGTCGCGAGATAGCACCAGACTCGAATCGTATTCTGTGACGGGCGTCCCTTGGTCGACGTAATCAGGGGAGCACGTCCGGCGTTGTCGTAGGCCTCTGTGCGGTGTTGCCGAAGGTACTCGTCGACGACGTCACAGACTTCAGGCGGCAGGCCGACCGCTCGCTCACCGTCTGTGGCGTTCTTGAGCGGCGTGTCGGTCTGGGGTCGATGATGAAACTCGACGAACTCCTCGCTGCTGTGGTAGTCGTCGACGTCGAGCGACCGGATGCTCCCCAGGCGAGATCCTGTGTACCACAGGAGTTCCAGCAGCACGTGATTCGTCGACGCGCGGCGGGTCGGGTGACTTCGAAACATCCCGATGAGCTGCTCCGCGACCGAGTGCGACAGCATCTCGTCGTTGGACTCCTCGCCGTCGGGAATTGTCGGGACGTGGACCTTCTCCGGGAGATCGTCACCGACCACGTCGATCCGGGCGAGGTACTCCAACCACTGGCGAAGCGTCTGCATCTCGCTCGTCAGCGTGGCTGGTGCCAGTCCTTCCCCGCGCCGGTAGTTCTCGTACTGGTCCAGCATCCAGCCGTCGAGAGCGCTCATGCGCTCAACGCCGTTGTCCGCGGCCCACTGGACGAACTGGCGAAGTCGGTAGCGGTAGCCGCGGATCGTCTCGTCCGAGGTCTCCGTCTGTCGCTGGTTGAGGTACCGTTCCATCGCGTCCTCGGGGCTGAGATCCGGCGCGTCGCTCACGCTTCCCCCTCCGAGAAGTCGGTAAAGTCGGGATGGTCGTCGGCGACCGACCGGCGCGCTTCGGGCTGGATCGCGCGGTAGTCGTCGGCCCACTTCTCCATTCGCTCGCGCACCTCGTCGACGCGCTCCTCGAGCTCGTCGATCGTCTCGGCCGTGACCTTGCACTTCTGGATGTCTTGGCTATCGCCTCGTTTCAGCTTCACCGTGTACTTGAAGACGTCCTCAGCCATCGACGATCACCTCACCGCACTGCGGACACTGCTCGCCGGCGACGTAGCCGACAACGGTCGCGCCGCAGTTGGTACACTGCGAGATCCTCGATCGGCGCTGGCTCATGCGACCGCCCCCTGCAGAGTCCGTTGGCCGCTCCGGATCGGCGAGACGTTGTGTTCGTCGATCCAGTGGGACAGTACGGCCTCGCTGTGCTCGCTCAGGACGTGGTCATAGTGACCACCGATCGTCTTCCGCTCGGCGTCACAGTACGGGCACTCAGGCACGCTGACCACCGTCCTGGAAGACGTCGAGTTTCGAGCGCGCTCGCATCAGCAGGTTGCTGACGGTCCCGTACGAGCGGTCGGTTTGGCGGGCGTACTCTCGCGGGCCGATCCCGCGCTCGTAGACGGCCTCGTAAGCGTCGCGCTCGGCCTCTGAGAGCTTCGAGAGATCCGGTTCGTAGTCATGGAGTTGCGTCGGCTGCCCCTTCATGCTCGCCCTCCCGTGGCGGTCTTGAGACGAATCGCAGCCGTGTGGCCGCAGGGCGCGAGCGTATGGTCGCCGGGGCCGCGCGTCGTGATCGCGGTGATCGCCTGGCCGCAGATCGGGCAGCGCTCAGTCATCGACGACCACCGGCTGCTCGCCGGACAGCTCGACCTCGACGTCTTCGACGGCTATGCTGCCGACCTCTCGCCAGCGCTCGCCCGTCCACATTTCCTGAACTCGCTTGTACCAGTCACCGTCGGCGGCGGGCCGTTCGAGCGGCTCGAAGCGAATCCGTCGCGCGGTGCTTGGCCCCGACCACTGCACGGTAATGCCGTCAGTCATCGGTCCACCTCCGGGCTTCGTCGACGTCGACCTGTTCGGCGATGCTCAGGACGCCGTCTTCGGTCGATGAGGCGATGCTGTTCGGCGTCGGGACGTCGTCAGGGTGGCCGGAAAACTCGACGGCGACGAGCTTCTCAAGCGTCCGAATCTGGGTCTGGAGCGCGCCGTTCTGAATCGCCAATTGTTCGGCCAGGTCTTCGAGCGCGTCGGCCTGGCGCTCGGCGGCCTCAGTCTGTCGTTCTTGGAGCCGAACCAGGTGCTTCAGGTCGTCGCGATGGAGGTCAGTCATCGGCGATCGCCTCCTGGTCGCCGTCCTCAACAGCCGGCTGGGCGAGCCGGCGCGCCTCGCGCCGGGCCTCGTCGTCGACGATCGCGAGCGTCGACTTGTTCCCCTCGCGTGTCCGCTCGACGGCCACGCGCTCGATCCGCTCGACGCGGTGGGGCGGGTACAGCGTGCTCTGGCCCTGCCAGTCTTTGACCCACAACCAGCCGGAATCACGGACGGTGTGGCTGTACACGTAGCGCTCGCCGTCGTCGAGGTAGACGTAGGCTGGCGATGCCGAGTTTGAGAGGTGCCGCGGGTCGAGCACGTCGCGACCGCCGTCAGTCATCACTCGCGGACTCTGGTCGGCAGTCGGCTTCAAACGGTGGGCGTCTGCCCTGCCGTCCGGGTTGCTCCCCGCCCTGTCGGCAGGGGTGGCTGAGCAAACCGGGGTCTTTTGATGACGCGATGCGTCTGTGTCAGTACGGGCTGCAAAGCCCGTGCGGTGGATTTCAGGCATACTAGGCCTCTGGAACCACCCTTTTCCGGGCCGGCGTCCCAGCGCTGGCCCGCAACAGGTCGTCAGTAGGCGATGGTTTCTCGCTGGTAGGTGGTTCCTATGTCGTCCATTAGCCGGCTATGTTATAGATGTTATGGTCACCTCAAAGATGCCACGTCCATCGCATAAATACTATATTACTTACATTAAGGTACAGAGGGAGCGTTTGTGATGGTAATGAGGCGCTCTGGCGCGTGGATGACGATTTGGGATGATCGAATTTTAGAAGTAGCCAGAGACAGAGATTCAGTTTCTCCGAAAGAACTCGAAGACACTGGTTACTTCAGAATATCCCGGCAGCAAGTTTCCCGCCGGCTCAGCAAACTGAAGGACCACGGCTTGCTTCAACACCTCGGGAATGGTGTCTACGTCATCACAGAACGGGGCGAGCGGTATCTTGCTGGGGAAATCAGCACCTACGAGGACGAACCTGACGAAATCCGCGACTCGGACACGGACGCGATCAACGGCCCGAACGGGATCGAGGAACCAGGGAACGCGGGGTGATTCTCGATTCCAGACCGCCAATGTGCGCACTGGATGAAACGTGAAGACGAGCGGATCATGGAGTTTCTCGAAGAGGAAGGGCTGTCGACGGCGTCGCTTATCTCTCGCGAGGTCTTCGAGAGCGTTTCGACGGGACACGTTCGCGAGCGGCTGCACATGCTCGCCGGCGCGGAGCTGGTCTCGTCACTCACCCGCGATCGCACCCACTGGGAGCTGACCCAGGCGGGCCAGTGGTATCTCGACGGTGATCTCGACGCGGAGAACCAGCCCCGACCCCGGCTGGGCCGAGTGCTGCAAAACGACTGACTACTGGGTTTCTTCGAAAAAGTCGACGGCAGCGTGAACGAGTCCTTCGGCCTGCCTTTCGTCGACTTCGACTGAAATGGTGGTCTCGCCGTTGTAGAGGAACACCTCCGCAACGGAGTCACTGTCTTCTGATTCTCTGATACCGACCGCCTGAGTGCCTGGTTCGACTGGTCCTGGCATACTGAGAAAGACCGACGATTGTCGTATAAAGGTTCGATATACGTCGAATCGCGAGACACCAATCTTCAAATGACCGGCGCAACCGCTAGATTTCGGGTCGAAAGACCACAGAAAGTGATACAATGAGTAACGACACACCTGACGGTAATGAATCTGATGCTGGACGGCCTGAGACGTACCAAGAGATGTTTCAGCAGTTCGCGGAAGTATCCAAGGACCGCGATCTTCTAGCCGATGAGACTCAGGAGAGTCTCGACAACCTCACACAAGGAAACGCATCTGAGGAAGACATCGAGACACTGGTGACGTCTGTCGAATCGTATTTCGACGAAGTACTCGACGGAAGCTCGTCCGACGAGTAAGTCAAAGCCACTCGACTTTTTCGCGCTTTTGACACACCGAACGCCCCGCAACAGTTGCTCCGGGACAACACCTAACTGTCTCTGTCAACGACGTATTAGCATGAGCCACCAAGTGAGACTGAGTGACGAGGTATACGAGCGGATCAAGGGCCAGAAGCGCGATGACGAGACGTTTTCGGAGGCTGTCGACCGGCTGACTGCCGACTGGACGCTCGACGACTACGCAGAGGAAGATCCGGTGATGGACCCGGAGAAGCACCGAGAACTGCTGGAAGAAATCGATGAGGACAGCATCGAGGAAACCTCAGAGCGGCTGAAGCGCCAGGGGATCGACGTCGAAGAATGATTCTGGATACCGGATTCTTCATTGCACTCGATGAGGGCAAAGAGTCGGCGATCGAAATAAAGGACGAGCTGGTCGGCTCGGGACTGCCTCAACGGATTCCGTCGATCGTGGTCCAAGAACTCTACGTCTCGGTGGGTGCTGGGACGCAGTCATTCCAGAATGTAGAGAAGTACGAGAAGCTGATGGCGAACTATCCGGTGGTCCCGCTGGACGAGAACATCGCGAAGCGAGCAGGGGCGCTCGAAGGTATCCATCTGGTGAGCGACTCGAAAAGCAACCTGGGCCCTGGCGATGCGATCGTCGCTGCGACAGCACTCCAGTTCAACGAGCCCGTCGTCGGTGAGGATTCAGACTTTGGCGACGTCGAGGGTCTCGAAGTCGAGCAGATCTAGAGCCAATCCACTTTCTGCCGTTCGCGCCGCTGCGCCTCAGGTGTGTGCGTCCCGCGGTAGTGGTCAAGGAACGTGTCGAGATCGTTCCAGCCGCCCCAGTCGCAGACGACCATAGCGTCGACGTCGGCGCTGCGCAGCTGCGTGGCCCAGGTCCGTCGGAGATCGTGGAAGCCGACGTACTGCCAGCCAGGCTCGTCATGCAGCTCGCGAAGCTCCTCAGTGGCTTGTTGCATCCAGCGCCGGAGCGACCGCGTCGAGACGTCGATCACGGGCTCGTCAGCAGCGGCGTCGCCGAACTCGCTGGCCGCCCGGATCTGACTGCCCAGGTCTGTCGGGATCGGCGTCTCGCGGTACTCGCCGGTCTTCGCGGACTCCCAGATCCGGAGCATCATCCCGGCGTCGGTGTCGGCGATGTCCTCGGGGCAGACACGCACGATCTCGTCCGTCCGGAGACCGCACCGAACACCGATCCCGATTGCGAGCTTCTGTTTGCTGTCGTCGACGACGTCGAGCAGCTGCTCGATTTCCGTCTCAGAGAGCCATACTTTCTTGCCGTCCTGGTCGGAGTAGTCTTCGAGGTTCACGTTCCGCTATGCTTGCGACCCGGACATAAACCTCCGATTTGACCCCGTTTCGAGCGCCGATCAGCCCCAATCGAGGGGTGATTTCGTCCGCGACTGTACCAAGAACCGGACAGTCGATCCCTCGTCAGAATTTTGCAGCAGGAGGTAGATATCCTGGCTATGAATCGTAGTGACACTTTCGTCTGCAAGGAATGCGGATACCATGTCATCATCAGTGAAGACGGCTGGTTCTGTGATAACTGCAATATCGAGTATCGAAGTCGGGACCAAATGAATCGGTTAGAATAGTTACTCGAAAAGGTCGTAGTCGCCGAGAGAGATGATCAGACAGCCGGTCGTCGGATCGTAAGCGCGCTGGAGGCGATCGCCCTGCTCGATGTCGAAGTGGTCCCGCAACCGAGCTGGAATCGCTGAGTAGGCGGTCCCGCGATTCATCTGCACCCGTGCGGATCCTTCTGGCGAGAGTGAACCTGTATCGGAGAGGGCCGCGGTGACTCGTCGTTCGGCGTCGGTCTGGCTCATATCCGCTGGGATGGCCTGCAGGCTCAAATATGCCCGATATAGCGCCCTGACTCCCGCCCGTCGATCAACCCTGATACTCTCTGAGTTGCGGATATCTTACCCTGCTGTCACTCAGTTTCAGGGGTGTATGCTAGCAGAGACTATTCATCGTGACGGATCGACGTATCGACGAATCGACCAGGGCGCAGTCACCTACGAGTTCGAGATCGTCGGCGACGACGAAAGCGATCTCGCGGCCTACGAGTACCTGGATGGCGACGCGCCCGACGACGCGATCGCGGCGCTGCGGACGTGGATCGACGAGTATCACGACGAGGTCCGGGACACCCGCGACGAATGAGTAGCTCTCTATTCGGTGGTACGTTCAACCAGTACCGGAAGACCGCCCACACTTGGGCCGTTCAACTCCCCCGGGACGTCACGATCCCGACTCGCGAGGGCGAGGTCGAAGGCGAAGAAGGCGATTACCTCTGCATCGACGCAGACGAGGGCCTGTACCCCTGTGACGCTGAGACCTTCGAGAAAATGTATGAGGTAGTCGACGAATGAGTCCGACAGTCGAATTCGGGAGCAAAGACGCTGCCGACGCGGCTCGCGAGCAGTGGGCCGACCACCTCTGTCCCGACGACGATCGTCGACTCAAGACCGTTCGGTTCGTCGAGGACGTCCCCGATCGCGTCCTGGAGCGCGCCGAGCTCGAGGCCGCCGACTCGCGCGACGAGCACGAATCCGGGCCCGGCCAGGCCGAACTGACCGACCACGAACGCGATCGGATTGACTTCTCGAAGGGGCGGGCAAACGTCCCCTGGGCACAGTCGATCAAGGCGATCGCCACGGATGCGGGCGTCGACGACTGGACGGCCCACGTCGACCCGACGCTGACCGTCGACGAGCATCGCGAGGTGATGGAACAGGCCGCTCGCGAGGACCAGGGCCAGCGGATGGATGCCGAGGATAGCGCCATCGAGAAGGCTGGACAACACTCGCGACGAGCCCAATCGAACGAGTGCGATCACGCTCGGGGCCACTGTGAACACGGCGATCCCGACGCGTGTGAGTTCCTCCAGGAGCGCTGCGGCTTCGACGAGGATGAAGTGGCGACGATCCTCGACGATTCCGAGGATATGCCGGGCCGGATCCAGGGGGCTCGCTCTCAGCTGTGGACGCAGTATCAAGTCGGCCCCGCGAACGCGAAGGAAGCAGCGGCAGCGATCAACGAGATCAACCGGCAGTACGGTGACGATCTCGTTTCGTTCGAAGAGCTCGGCGATCGCGAACTGACGCCGGAGCAACTCAACTGGGACATCAACGCATGAGCGACACGCAACCCTGCCCGATCGACGGGTGCGACTACCGTGGTACAGTCAAGGGTCTCAAGGGCCACCTGGGGGCCCAGCCGGACCATCCGAACTGGAACGACCTCGACGAGGGGGTCAAAGCCGACCTCCAATCAGGGGACGGCGAGACCTCGGACGAGGGTCACGACCGGGGTGACGACCACCCTACAGAGGGGGATGACGACCCTGGTAGTGACCCCGACGGCTCCGACGACCACCCGGAACAGGACGGAGACCAGGACGAACCAGGTCAGAACGACCAGAACGACCACCCCGACGACGACCCTGATATGCC
>JGI12329J12844_1000386_pt1 | contig 11478 bp, 10 predicted proteins | sample A23E3SouthBayCA_FD_12844 | JGI IMG/M metagenome (IMG submission 12844)
GGCAAGCCGATGGCGAACCTGTTCATCCAGAAAGCGCCCGGCGGGAACGCGACGACGACAGTCTGTCACTCCCGAACCGAGGACCTCGCCGCCAAGACCAGAGCGGCCGATATCGTCGTCGCGGCGGCCGGCGTCCCCGAGATGATCGACGGGTCGATGCTCTCGGACGGCGTCGTCGTCATCGACGTGGGGATCAACCGCGTGGACGCCGACACCGAGAAGGGCTACGAACTGGTCGGGGACGTCGACTTCGAGAGCGCAAAGGAGAAAGCCAGCGCGATCACGCCAGTCCCGGGCGGCGTCGGGCCGATGACCCGCGCGATGTTGCTGTACAACACGGTCAAAGCAGCCGGTAGCCGGGCCGACGTCGAGATCGAACTGCCCTGAGCACGGGGTCGCAACATCAGTCGAGACTGTCGAGGCGATCACGCGCGGTTTCGAGCGCCGACTGATCGCCCGTGGCGTACCTGCTGAGCGCGATCAGTCCGTCCAGAATCGCCTCGGCGTTTTCGGGCGGGATCGATCCGTCCAGGGCCTCGATCCGCTTGCGGTGGTCGACGAACCGACCCATCGTCGTGCGCGTCTCACTGTCCGGGTGTTCGGAGAGGTATCGCGTCAGATCCCGACGATAGGCGTCGATGATCGCGGCGATCGCGAGTCCCCGCGCGGCGGCGAGCGAGTCGGGAACCGTCTCGGGGTCGGGCCGGTCCCCGTCGGTGAGACGGCGAACCAGCGAGAGGAAATACCGCTGTTCGTCCTCGGTGACACGCATCGAGCGGGCGATTTCGCTCGCGACATACTGGAGTTCGACAGCCATAACGAACTCCGTGTCGAGTTGGCGTAGCTCGCCGCCGCGGATGAACCCGCGCTGCCGGACGTATTCGCGACACTGCTCGACGGTGCGTTCGGCGACCTGGTCGATCGGGTCGGAATCGATCGCCTCGACGACGGGTGTGAGATCCAGCTCGACCGGATTGTCAGTGTGTTCGGTTCGCTCATCGACGCCGACGCTCCGCATGCTCCCACACTCCGGGCACGTGATCGAGCCGGTCTCGTAGTACGACCATCGCGTCCCACAGGCCTGGCACTCGCGCTCGCCACGGATCTTCATGCCTCTACGTACGCGAGCGGACACAAAAAACGACCACGCTGTGTAGCTCAGGACCGCGGCGTCACGCTGCTCACTCGCCGTCGACGCCGAAGGTCGCGGCCGCGTCGTCCGGCACGTCGAAGTCGTGGTAGTGTTCGCCCTTCTCCTTTGAGAGGATGTTCAGCGCGGCCGCCGCGCCGTCGCCCGCGGAGATGACCGCCTGCCACTCCTCGGCGCGGACCATCGCGCCCGTCGCGTAGGCGCCCTCGACGCTCGTCTCCATGGACAGATCCACGTCGACGAGATCATCCTCGAACGCACAGCCGAGCGACTCGGCGAGACCGCGGTCCGCACCGGTCGCCAGGATCAGGTACGACCCCTCGTATTCGTCCTCGGAAGTGGTGACCACGAATCCGTCGTCGGTCGCCGAGACGTCGGTGACCTCCTGCTCGCGGCGCTCGACGCCGAAGCTGTCGACCTGCGTCCGGAGTGTCGCCATGTACGCCGAGCCGTCCTGGGACCCGATACCCGGGTAGTTGAACAGATGCGCCTTGTGCATCCAGGTTCCGTCGGTATCGAAGACCGTCGTTTCGAGACCGTTTTTCTGTGTGAACAACGCTGCACTGAGTCCGGCGGGACCCCCGCCGACGACAAGAACGTTCGTCATACCTGTTATACTCGCGACGTCCTGAAAGGTCTTTACCAGACCGAAGCGATGACCGGAGCCGAAACCCACATTTATGTGATGTCAGGGACACCAGGGCGTAGTCGGACGCCCCGACCGAGTTGGGTCTACGGTCGTTCGATCGGCAATCGCACCGGTCGAGACTCATACTGGTGGCTATACGTTCGTACAGATATCCGGCACGCCGTCGTGCCGGATTATTTCGAAATGGTATAGCCACCAGTATCAGTGAGCGATCGGGAGCTCGGTGTCGATGTCCTCGCCGGCGACGAGCGCGGCGACCGCGTCGGTCGCGTCCGTCCGTTCGGCCTCGTTCTCCAGCAACACGGTTTCGCTGGGGAACAGCGACTCGCCGACGACGAGCCCGTGATCGCGGGCGGTCGACCCGGTGACAGTCAGGTAGACGCCCAGCCCTGCGTTCGCGATGGCCCGCTCTTCGGTCTGTCCCGACGCCGGGTACACGAACTCGATGCCATCGAGCGCGTCGGTACCGAGCACGGCCTCGACGAGTCGCTCGTACCGCGGTGAGACACACAGCGATCCCGTGTACGAACTGACGAACGAGCGATCGAGCGGCGTCTCACCCGACGGCAGCACGTCCGGGGTCGAGAGCAGCGTGTGATACACCGTATCGCCGAGGCCCGTCCGGAGCCGCACGTCGGTGTCCATCGGATCGATGCGTTCGTTGACGGCGTCGAGATCGCCGAGCGGGTCCGATCGGAGTTCGACGACCTCTTCGAGGACGAGATCGGCGCTGTCGAAGCCGAGCGCGAACTCGTGCGTCCGGAGTGCACGAAACGGTTCCTCGCGACCGATCAACCGGATGTCGGCATCATCGGTCGGAATCGTCACGCTGTCGAACACCAGTCGTCGCGGCATGCCGTCACGGTCGTCACGGAGCAGCGAGTATTCCGGCTCAGTCGGGTCCGAGACGTCACTGTACGCCGCGAGCCGGTCGTAAACGTCGTCGTCCGCCGACTGATTGCCTTTCGTGATCGCCTTCTCGTAGCGCAGCGTCGAACTGATCCGGTCGGCCACGTCCGTCGCTCCGGTGCGGTCGGCGATCCGTTCGAGCACCGCTTCGAGCGGCCGACCCTTGCGCGGGACGGCGACGCTGACGGTCGTCATTGTCGATCACAGCCGCGCGGAGAATAAAACGGAACCGGTTCGTCGCCGTCCGTCACTCGCCGCCGCCGATGACCGACGAGAGCTGCTCGCGCCACTGCTTGAGGTCCTCGATTTCGGACTCGATCTCCCCGATTCGGTCGTCGACATCGCCGATATCGCCGACGCGGTCGTCGACGTCCTCGATGTCGCTCCGGAGCGAATCGACTTCCGCTTCCAGGGTCGAGAGGCTGTCTTCCATCCCGGAGACGTCCTCGCCGAGGGTATCGACCTCGTCGCCAATCGAGTCGACGTCCGAATCGAGCGTCTCGACGGTGCCTTCGACCTCGTCGACGGCCCCCTCGACCGACGAGACCGTCTCCTCGACGCCGGACATCTGCTCCGAGACCTGATCGACCTCCGAGCGCACCTCGTCCATGGCCTCGTCGTTCTCCACGGTCATGCGCTGGATCCGGTCGAGTTCGTCTTCGAACGAATCGAGTCGATCCCGGAAGTCCCGGATCATCTGATCGCCGGTGCCGTTATCCGCCAGGAACTCCTCCAGGGCCTCGGTGTAGGCTGCCAGATCGCTGACCTCGTTCTGGAGGTGCTGAATCCGTGCGTCGGTCGCCCCGCTATCGCCGCCGCTCGCGCCGTCGAGGGCCAGTTCCTGTCGGAGTGCCCGGATCACGTCCTCGTCGACGGCGTCGTGGTGGATCTCAGCCAGCAACGTGGTCGTCACGTTCGACTGTGCTGACCCCCCGCCTTCGCCATCGCCCCCCTGACCGTCGTCGCCAACCGTCCCCGCGCTGGGATCGTTCGGATCCTTCAGATCGAGGGTCTCGATTTCCTCGTCTTCGTCCTCGTCGAGCCCGGGCACGCTGTCGCTCTCGCCCGCGATGACGTCTTTGACGACATCGGAACTGGACTCGTCGAGCACGTCGCCGTCGTCGTCCAGCGGCGGGTCGACCGTCTCGATGGTCGGCTCCGTGAGGAACTTCTCGACGTCGTCGGTGCCCGTCGATCGGATCCCGTAGACGGTCGTGTACTCCGAGTCGGGCTCGAACTCGCGCTCGAACGTGATCCGCTTGCCGTCGATCGTCCAGTGTTCACTCCCGTACTCCGGGTGGAATCCGAGGTCCTCGACAGACACGTCCTCCGGGACCGTATCGACCAGCGTGACTGTCACCGACTCCGTGCGATTAGATTCGATCCGAAAGGCGATCGCCGGCACCGGGAACTCGTCGGCCTCGAAGCGCTTGGCCACGGACACCCCATCCGACGACACCGTGACCGGATCGTACGTTTGTGAATTACTCATGCTACCATGTCGGTCAAGCAATCGTATTAAAGTTACCTCCCATTTCTCAGGAGATATACCGACGAATCGGCGACTCACCGCGAGCGGGAGTGGTAAGCTACTTCAGCGGCCGCGTCTTCGGTTTTCATATGACTTCTGGGTTTCACCTGACAAGGATAATATCACGGACGACGGCCGGCCGTCCGGGGGATGGCACATGAATCCGAGCCGCGTCGACTCGCTGGTCGATCTGACCTACGGGCTGTTGATCGCGCTATCGGTCGGACTGATACTACTGGTCGGCGACGCGATCGGGCTCGCGTTCGGGTTCGGTGTGTTGATCGCGTATATCGTACACGTCGTCTGGAAGATGTCCCGATTCGATCCCGACTGGATGACGACGGCCGTCAAAGAGACCGTCCAGGAGACCGTCGACGAGACGGTCGAAGAGCAGGTCAGCGAATCGGTCGACGAGACTGTCAAAGAGACAGTCGGTGAAACCGTCGACAAGGCCGTCGGCGAGAGCGTCGAGGAAGCAGTCGATCAGACTGTCGAAGAGGCCGTCGGCGAAACCGTCGAGGAGGCCGTTGGAGAGAGCGTCGAAGAGGCCGTCGGCGAAACCGTCGAGGAGAAAGTCGGCGAAACCGTCGAGGAGAAAGTCGGCGAAACCGTCGAAGAGGCCGTCGACGAGACCGTCGAGGAGAAGGTCGGCGAAACCGTCGAAGAGGCCGTCGAAGAGACGCTCGAAGACCAGCCGATCCCGGAGGGCGAAGATCAACAGCGGTGGACGGACGAGGAGAAGTGGAGCGACGACGATGACGACGCTGCTGGAAGCGACGACGAGGATGCCGAGAACAAAGACGAGAGCGGGGGGAACTGATGGTCGATCCGCTGCTCGTCGCCGGTGTCATCGTCGCCATGTTCGTGGCGTTCAACATCGGCGGCTCCACGACCGGCCCGGCGTTCGGCCCGGCAGTCGGCGCGAATGCCATCTCGAAGACGACAGCGGCGGGACTGATGACGGTGTTTTTCTTCGTCGGGGCCTGGACGATCGGCCGGAACGTCGTCGAGACGCTCGGCGGGGAACTCATCACCGACGCGAGCGTCTTCACCCTCGAGACGAGCATCGGCGTCCTGTTTTTCATCGGGCTCGCGCTGTTCATCGGCAACCTCTTTGGCGTCCCTGCCTCGACGTCGATGACGGCCGTCGGATCGATCGCCGGACTCGGCGTCGCGACCGGCTCGCTCGGCTGGACCACGATGGGGCAGATCGCGACCTGGTGGATCGTCGCTCCCGTCATCGGGTTCTGGGTCTCGCTGATCGTCGGTCGGTACTTCTACTCGCGGATCAACGAGTTGATCGCGATGGATCGCTCGGACGGGCCGCTGGTCGAACTCGATCGCTCCGGCGCCGTACCCAGGCCGTCTGTCCACGAGACGACCAACCGGCGGGAACTGTACGGCGTCGTCACAGTCGTCGTGATCGGGTGTGTGATGGCCTTTAGCTCCGGGACGTCGAACATCGCGAACGCGATCGCACCGCTGGTCGGAAGCGGCGCGATCGAGATGAACCCCGCAATTCTGCTGGGCGGTGTCGCCGTCGGGATCGGGACGTTCACCATCGCCCGTCGGACCCTGGAGACGATGGGCAGCGACATCACCGAGTTGCCGCTAACGGCGGCGATCGTCGTCGCGTCTGTCAGTTCCGCGCTGGTGATCTTCCTCTCGGCGATCGGCATCCCCGCCAGTTTCGTCGTCATCGCGACGATGTCGATCATCGGGCTGGGCTGGGGCCGGGCAACCCGTCCGGTCACCGTCACCGAGGCCGTCACCGGGGAAGAGACGCCGGCGGTCACCGTCGACTCGCTGGCAGTCGACGAGGAGGGCGAGGAACTGCCGCCGATCGGCGAGGAGGATCCCGAGGTTCCCAACGCGGCGGACCTGTTCAACCCGGCGACGACGGCGCGTGTCGTGTTGATGCAGAACGTCGTGCCCGTCATCGCCACCTTCGGGGCGTATCTCACCTTCGAGTTCGTCCCGATCTTCGGAATCTGAGTCGGCCCACAGGCCTCAGAATCCGAGCTATCACGCGATCTTATTGTCCCGAGAGAACTCAGGCCTCGCCGTATGCCGGGACGGCCGCGCCGCTGGTCGCGCCCGCGGCGTCACTGCAGAGGAACTGCACGACATCGGCGATCTCGACGGGATCGACCCATGTCTCGTGATCGGCGTCGGGCATCATCTCGCGGTTCATCGGCGTGTCGATCACGCTCGGCATGACCGCGTTGGCTCGTACCGTTCCGAGATGCTCCTCGGCGATCGTCTCGGTGAGGAGCCTGACCCCTGCTTTCGAGGCGCGGTAGATCCCGTCACCCTCCCCGCCTTCGAGCGATGAGCGGGCGGAGACGCTGACGATCGAGCCCTCGCGCTCCCGAAGATAGGGGAGCGCGTGTTTCGAAGCCAGAAACATCGTCTTGAGGTTGACGTCGAACAGGAACTCGAAGGTGTCGACGTCCGTCTCGGCGATCGGCGTCCCGCCGCGCCAGGTCCCGGCGACGTTCGCCAGGTAGTCGATCCCACCGTGATCGGTCACGATCTGCTCGATAGTGCTTTTGACCCGGGGCTCGTCGGTGAAATCGGACTGGTAGACCTCGATGTGCTCGTGGTCGGGATCGAGCAGGAAGTCCTCGCTTTCCGGTTCGACGATGTCGACTGCCGCGACCGTCGCGCCCGCGTCGGCAAAGCCGGTTGCGATCGCGCTCCCGAGCGCGCCGCCCGCGCCGGTCACGAGAGCGACACGCCCGCTGAAATCAAACGTAACTGACATCGGTGGCTGTTCACACGGCCCGAGAGTGAATAAACTGTCGCATATCTTCGCCTCCAAAGTCCTATTGTCACCCCGTGCGTGGCCCCCAGTATGCGCTGTATCGCCCATCGCGGATTCGCCGGGCTCTATCCCGAGAACACGCTGACAGCCGTCCGTCAGGCCGCCGAGCGTGCCGATATGATCGAAGTCGACGTCCGACAGTGTCGCTCGGGCGATCCGGTCGTCATCCACGACGAAACGGTCGATCGCGTCACGGATTCGACCGGATCTGTCGCCGACATTTCGCTGGCGACGCTGCAATCGATGGACGTGCTCGGCACCGGCGAGGGTGTGCCGTCGCTGGAAGCCGTGTTGCGGACCGTGCCGGATGGCGTCGGTCTGAACCTCGAACTCAAGGAGCCGGATCTCGTCGAGCCAGTGATCGACCTCCTCGACGCGTTCGACACCGAGATCCTGCTGTCGTCGTTCGACGTGGAGACGCTCGCGGCCGCGCGCGATCTCGATCCGTCGATCGACCGGGCCCTGCTGGTCGACTCGTCCTCCGAGGCGGCTATCGAGCGGGCGGCGAGTCTGGACTGCGAAGCGATCCATCCACACTGGCGACTGGTCGATTTCGCGCTGCTGGAGCGGGCCCATCGCTCGGATCTGAACGTCAACGTCTGGCCGATCAGCGATCCGGAACGGACGGCCGAATACGAGAAGATGGGCGTCGACGGGGTCATCGTCGAAGAGCCGGCCGGCTGTCGCTAGGTCCGCATTCCCTGGAGGTTCTGCCGGAGCTTGATTGTCGAGGTCATCAGCGTCGTCGCGGTCATGATCACCAGGACGACCTGGACGTGGAGGACGATCACTCGATCGAGACCGGCGAAGACGGCCAGCTCCGCGATCGAAATCAGCGCCGCGAACAACAACACCGGCAGCAGGTGTCGCAGCAGCGTCTCCAAAAGCGTTCCTCGAACGCGAACGTTGTCGAGCTGTCGCTGGCCGAATCGATATCCGTACGACAGGACGAACAGCCCGCTTGCCCCGACGAGCCCGGCGAGCCCCTGGCGATGTTCGGGGAACACGACCAAACCGGCCGAAAGCACCCCGACGACTCCGAGGAGCAACACTGTCAGCGATGCGCGCCCGGGGGCGGAGTCGTTTGCAGTCCCGGCGCTGGCGGCGTCGATCTCCCGGAGCGCGAGCGCGAGCACGAGCGCGAACAGCAGGGCTGCGCCGCTGGCCAACTCGAGCAACCAGTCCGGGGCCAGCGTAATACGACCGATCCCGACCAATCCGTAGCCCGTGCCGACGACACCGACCAGCAGTAGATACCCCCACAGCGTCGTCTGTGTGGTGTCACTGGCGCGACCGTTCCAGTAAGCGTACAGCGCGAACCGCACGCCGAGCGCCGTGAGCAGGAAGAACGCGATGAACGCGATAAACGTCAGGTTCGGATTGCCGGCCAGTTCATTGAGTCCGATCAGGTTCGCCATCTAGATTCGCTCCCGTGCATCGAGCAGGTCCTGTTGGAACGCGACCGCTGTTTCGTACCGCGTCAGCTTCTGGCGCGCCAGTGCCTTCGAGACGATTCCGTCGAGAAACGCCGGTACCGCCGCGGCCGCGGACGGGGGCGTCGGTCGCGTCTCACCCGGAACCCGCGTGCGAACGTCGGCGTAGCTCCCGTCGTAGGGCGGCTCGCCGGCGAGGAGATAATAGAGGATCGCCCCGAGTTGGTAGATGTCCGTCGCCTGATCGACGCCGCCGAACGAGGCATCGAAGTATTCGGGAGCGGCAAAGCGCGGATCGAGACAGGTCGACGGATCGACGAACCACCGATAGACCGTCAACAACCCGATATTGTCGAGTCGGGCACGCTGACCCGCCTCCGTTTCGAGCTCGACCGCGACGCTCTCCGGATCGATCCCGCCGTGAACAATATCCCGCTGGTGGAGCGTCGCGAGTCCGTCCGCAAGCCGGGCGACGGTACCGACGATCTCGGAGACGTTCCAGTCGGGCAGGCCAGCCCGCAGCGTCGCCTCGACGTGCTGGCTCGCGACCCACGGCTCCGGGCGCGTACCGCTATCGTACAGCGAGACGACGTGTTCGTGGTCGATCCGCCCCCACTGTTCGATCGCCCCGGCAAGTCGGCGCTGAAACGTCTGCCTGTTCTCGGTCGGCTGGTAGAACAGCCGGAGCGAAAGCGCCTGTTCACGACCCCCGTGCGTTGCCAGCACGGGATACGCGTGCGCGTACCGGCCCGGAACCTCCCCTGTCAGCACCATCAGCTGGTCGAATCGGCTTTGTTCGACGATCGATTCGACACGCTCGTGGAGCCGCTTCACTCGCTGGCGGGCGGTCTCGGAACTGCCACCGGGCGCCTCCTCGTCCGTGTCACTCCCGGGCTCCGACTGGCTGTTTTCGTCGCTGTTCGCCCCACCTGGCGCACGTTCGTCACCCCGCTCGTCGGCCTGCCCGTACACGAGTCCCGACCCGGAGTCCGCGCCACCGGGCTTGCGCACGCGTCCGACATCGTCCCGGCTGGGCTCGCCGGGCTGGAAATACCCGCTCCGGACGAACCCGCCCTGACGGGTGTACTGCAGCGGCTCCTCGTCGCGCTGCTCGCGCAGCTCCTGGAGGGTTTCGTCGACTCGCTCCGGGAGCTGCGTCATGAGGTACTCCAGCGCCAGAATCGACTCCGGACGTGCGACGTCGTCGTCGAGGCGGTCGACCAGCCGGCGGACGGTGTACTCGACGCTCCCCGGGTCCTCGCTGGCGATCAGACAGAGCCCACAGGCAGCTCCGATGCGGACAGTTCGATCGTCGCTGTCGAGACGGCCGACTAACCGCGGCAACGCTTGCTGACCCCGCTCGGGGTCAGCGATAATATCCGCAAGCATCGTCCGGACGGCCTCACTGTCGGCGCTCGACATTGTCTGTGGTAAGTGTCGTGATACTATTCGGTCCCGGGTAATGATATTACCGGCTCGGACGGTCGCGGATCCGCCATCGGTCGGTGTTATCACCGCTGAAAATCGAGGGCGTGGGTTTTACTGTGCGAAATCGAATTGTCTGTCGATGAAACCGTCGAAACGATCGCTGCTTCCGGCAGCGGTTCGTCAGAGCTACGCGATGCGGCTGGGGGTCGCACTCGCGTTCTCCATCGTGGTGATCGTCGCGTTCGGTGGCGTGATCAGCGCACAGACGACCACACAACTACAGGAGAACGTCGAAACGGATCTGACAGCTCAGTCGAACACCGAGGCGAGCCAGATCGATACCTGGCTTCGCTCGATCGAGGGCGACGCACGAACGACCTCGAAACTCCCGGTCTACGCCAGCGGGGATACCGACGAAATAAAACGGGACCTCGATTCGCTGGTCGCATCCGGACACACACCTGACGACGTGGTCGGGGTGCACTACCTGAATACCGAGAGCATGACGTTCGTGACGAGTTCCGCCGACAGGATGATCGGTGTCAACGCCAGCGTGCAGGGTGCCCCGTTCGCGACTGATCCACCGTCGTTCGACGGGAGTGACGACGTCGTCCTGACCGAACCGTTCTCGGTGTCGGTCGTCGACCACCCGATCGTCGCCGCGATCACGCCGATCGAGGGAACCGACGATCGAGCGCTCGTGTACATGATCGATCTCTCTGCTCACGCCGATCGGATCGCGGACAACGCCGGCGACACGACGACCGTCGTGATCGACCAGCAGGGTCGCTACGCGGCGCATCCGAATCAGAGTAAACTCCTGACGGACGCAGGTGTCGATGGCTTCGATCTCGGAGCCGGTGAGAGCGACTTCACGTCCGACGATGGGACGCTCCGAAGTGCGACGGGACTGGAGACGGTCGACTGGACGGTGATGGTCCAGACCCAACGGGCGGACGCCTACGCGCTGGCCGATCAAATCAACGCCGACCTGCTCGGGTTGGTCCTGCTCGCGATCATCAACCTCGGACTCGTCGGCGTGACGATCGGCAGTAATACGATCACGTCGCTGCGTCGGTTGACGGCCCGTGCCGAGGAGATGGCCGACGGCGACCTCGACGTGGACCTGCGGACGACGCGCGAAGACGAGATTGGGTCGCTCTATCAGTCCTTCGCGGCGATGCGCGATTCCCTCCGGGAGAAGATCGACGAGGCCCAGGAGGCGCGTCAGTCCGCCGAAGGGGCACGCGAATCCGCCGAGCAGGCCCGCCGCGAGGCCGAGAGCGAACGGGCCGAGATGGAAGCGATGACCTCCCATCTCACCTCGAAGGCGAGCGAATACGAGTCCGTACTCGATCAGGCCGCCGAAGGTGATCTGACCGGCCGGGTCGATCCCCAGAGCGAGAGTGACGCGATGGAGCGGGTCGGCCAGAAGATCAACGCGACGCTGGATTCCCTGGAGCGGATCGTCGCCGACGTCGAGTCGTTCTCCTCGGAGGTGCTCACCGCCTCCGACCGCGTCCAGCGCAACGCCGACGAAGTCAGCGAGGC
>JGI12329J12844_1000391_pt1 | contig 11431 bp, 20 predicted proteins | sample A23E3SouthBayCA_FD_12844 | JGI IMG/M metagenome (IMG submission 12844)
GGCGACCCCGGCGACGCTGGCCGAGCGGATCTGACCCGTCCGCCGTCCCCGACTCACTGTGTGGCTCGCCCGCACGCCGGGTGTGAGATCGAAACGCCTAAAGATGAATCGCGGCAACTCGGAAACGCGCCTGGGTAGCTTAGAGGTAAAGCGCGTCCTTGGTAAGGACGAGAGCCCGGGTTCAAATCCCGGCCTAGGCTTCCTATACCCGTTCTCTCCTGTAGTTAGCGCCTGAATCAGCGGTGAAAGAATGTACCCGACTCAAGGACCCTTCTCCGGGTGTGTCACGTGAACCCTTCCGCAGTCTTGCGATTCAGGAGAATGTCTGGCACAACTGTAATAAATTTTAATATTACGTAAGGCTAGGGTCAGATGATAGATTGGGGGCGACGAATAATGCCGTATGATGACGAGAACAAGTACGAGTGCATCGTGCCTGTGACGGATGAAGCTCGGGAGTATCTGAATCCTTGCCAGGAGATAACATACAAGGAGCACAGGACGGAACTGGCGAAGTGGGTGCTTCACAAAGGGAAGAACCCTTCAAAAGCTGAAGGATACAGCGAGTCCGCGGCGAAAAGCCGGATGAACAAGTTGGACTTGGTCTATCGCTGGGTGTGGGAACAGGAGCAGAGGTACGTCCAGGATATCACGACGGATCACGCCGATCACTGGATGGATTGGCTGGCACGGCAGGATTACAAATAGTCTACAAAGTGTCACTACCTGAAGCTTGCTCACACGTTGTTCAAGTTCCAGCGTGATGAGAAAGGACGGGTGTTCCCTACTATAATTCACTGTCGCCGGAGGAACGTGAGGGGTACAAGACCTTGCTGTCTCAGAGACTTCAGAAGCCGAAGGATGAGGTGAGGAAGCAGGACTTTATGCAGGCTAACAGCTTCAAGTACACCTCGATGACCTACGTCGCTATGGATGCAGGTTTGCGGCCTGTGGAAGTTCAAAGAGCGAATGTTTCCTGGTTCGATCAGGATAACGGGAAGCTCCGGATTCCTATGGAGGATTCAGCGAAGAACCGTGAAAACTGGAACGTGGTGTTGAAGTCGGAGACTGCGTCCATCCTGAAGAAATGGATTGAGGAGACGAACAGTAAGGGGAAATACGATGGCCGGGATGCTCTGTGGTTAACGCAGTACGAGAATAGGTATGATAAGGATAGTTACCGGCGTGACGTGTTCAGGAAGATTGCGCGGCAGGCAGGTCTTGACTTGGAGAACCGGGACTTGGTTCCTTACAGTATCCGGCACTCCACTGCGACGTCTATGGCCGAGGAAGAGGGCTTGGCAGTGGCCGGTCAACAGGTACGTCACAAGTCGAAGCAGTCGACTCAGAAGTATGAGCACAGTTCGGATACGAGGCAGCAGGACGCAGTGAACAGTATAGACTAACAGGGTCTACGGCATCGGCCATCCTTCTTTCCAGGCCCAGTGTGCCCGGCACTGTAGGCAGCAGAAGTGCATCCAGTCACCGTTGACCACGGCACTGAACCAGTCCTCCCTGTCTATTTCTTTCTCCGTGCTGCACCAGTTACAGGTCTCTTCCATATCTCGACCGAATAGTCATGTGAAGTAAATGGTTTATTCTGTGGTATGGCCGGGTACTCGTCCAGTGAGTCCTCTGAAAACGGGTTTGATACGACAAATAAGACACGGGCGAAGTTGATTAAAAACGGTGTTTATCCGGAGAAGGTTCGGGGCCACGCAGGAGAAGTTTTGGAAGATGTTGAACCGGGTTTGGAGAGGTACAGGTACGCCGCTGCATTAAGCAGGTTCGTCTACAGCGAGATTGAAACGGTTGAAGGCGGGAATGATTCTCTTTACCGGCCTGACTATGTCCTTGACCACAGTGTGGAGTGCGACTGTGAGGATGCAACAGTCTTGATTGCCTCTCCCTGCTGGAGGTTCGCAGCTTTACGACTCGTTTTGTAGGTGTTGTGAACCAGAACTGGGGGAATCATTTGATGGGCACTGTCTAGTTGAGGGATTGAGGAACGAGGTGGCCGTAGCGAGAAGTGCCTATGCAACCCGCAGACCTCCTCAGCGAAACGTTAGACGAGGACAATGAAGTCGTTTGAGAGAACGAGCGCACCCCGACACCCGTCCGGCGGTTTGGTGTTCGTCTCCATACGGCGCGGCTGTCGATCAGGGAGACGGTGGCGATCTTAGACTTGCTGGGTGTCGATCGTTCTCACGGTGCAGTCTGGAACTGGGTACATACGCTGTCTGAAGCCCAGAGCGACCTGCCGACCGCAGCGCCGTCGCGGGCCGGAGTCGACGAGAATCAGATCGAGGTTGACGGGAAAAAGTGGCTCTATGCCGCGATCGACACCGACTCAAAATTATTGCTCGAAATTGACGTGTTCAACCGACGCGGGACCGATCCCGCCGCGGCGTTCCTGCATCACCTCACCGAGAAATACGATCTCGCCGACAGAGAGTTTCTCGTTGATGCTGGTGGCTATTTGACTGCCTTCGCACGTCACGAATTGAGCGGTCGGCTCGACTATCGAACTCGGAACCACATCGAAAAATGGTTCCAGACCGTCACCATGCGAATCGACCGCTTCCACACGTACTGGCGGGGCAGTCTTCTGACTGAATGATTCAGGTTCCGCCGAACAGAGAAAACGTGTAGGGAGCGTCCTTGTACTCGTCAAACTCTTCTGTGAACCATTCTTTCAACTCGTCCATGTATTCGGGGTCGTCGATGCAGTACCAACCGGTTCCCTGTGCGTACATCATTACACCGCCGTCAACCTCTGGATTAGGGAAGTAGTAGAACGCTGCATCCCCTTCGACGTCGTTGAAGTAGTTGTACGAGTCCCCGAGGTCGGTGGCACTCTCAGCCAGTGAAATCCCTAGACTCTGTACGTTGACGATGTCGACCGCTACCTGGAACTTTTGCCTGTGACTGTATCTTTCCAAGCACTCCCGGATCTGATCAGGCACGTCATCATCTATACCCGGAGTATTAGGCCCTCGTGGACTCATACCTACTACTTACATATGTTTGCCACCAGGTTAAATTTTGTGTATGGTTTAATACAATGTGGTAAAAAGTAATATACACTAAACTGTTAACCTCTGTAAGGATGTGATGTTGAAGGAGCTAGGGGAGTTCCTAGAGAAGGCGAACGGCGAACAGGTGGCGTACCTGGAATCCAGAGACGAAAATATCTGGATGTACGCATTACCGAACTCGGATTATACGTTCCACTTCTCTGTCCACACCAAAGACGGTGAAGTACAGAGGATTCAGGCCCGGAGACTGGAGTATATTCAATGTGACCTGCCTTTGGTGGATTACATGGAGCCACCGGGTTTTGTCCGGGACGCCGTCGACCAACGTGTAGAGATTATTGAAGATCCCGACGCACTTGCCGTGTTGGAGGATGAGTGTATCAGGTGTATGGAAAGCTACGTGGTGACTGTTATGCCGAAGGCTGATTTATTGATTGACGGGTGCTACAGCCAGAGATTGATTCAGAAAAGTTGTCCGGACTGCGGCCAACCATTAGTCCAGAGGAAAACGTGGCAACCACCTCAAAGCTACGAGACTAGTGAAGTGGATCTAAGTAAGACTTGGAGTCACGGTCGTCGATGACTGGAGACGATGAACCGCATCCGATGACCAAGTTTCTGCACGAAACAAAGAATGGGAAGTGGCGTACAGTCCGTCGACCGAGATAGATACTGGTCGGCACTGGATCTTCAACTGGGAGAACGAAGGATTCAATTTCAACTTTGTAGTCCACGACAGGGACGGTGTTCTCGGATACGAGATATACGCTAAGGGAATCCAGTGGATATGACACTTCATCCATCCTCGGAACTTCGAGTACGTTGAAGAGCCGTGTAACAAGGTTCAGGAACTGGTTAACGCCAGTGTTGAAATCAGGGAGGACCCTCTGGATGTGGAGGAGGTGAATATTGGTTGCAGTGAGTGCCTCACCAATTACAAAGTCACTGTGTTGCCAAAGATGGATTTAGTGATTCACGGCGAAGCTGCCCAGCGTTTCTTCGTTGAGACGTGTCCTGAGTGCGGTAATCAAATGCTGGAGAAAAAGGCGCGCCCCAGCGGCAGCAGACGGTACTACATTGATGCCTCTGAACTGGATGAAATCAAGCTTTGGGAACACAGCCGTAGAACTCTTTAGAGTTCCTGTTTCGGAAGACCCTCTACAGCTTCTTCCTCGCAGCCTAAGATATGGTCACGGCGTCGAATCATAGATATGTATTCGGCAGGGCCTTCGTGTGTCTCTTGGACAAAGTAGTGAACTCTGTTTTTCTTAACTACCTCGTTTACTCTATTCATCTATTGTTTCCTCCCAGATGTTTTGCCAGGCTTCTTCCTCAATCTTCTGCTGGAAATCAGTCAGGTCAACACCGGCTTCTTCCAGTGTCTGCTTGGCCTCCGAGTTCTCTTCCTCCAACCTGGTCTTCTCAGTCTTGAATAGTTCCAAGACGTTCAAAGCCGCTTCACCGTCGGTCTTGACGAGTTCGGCGTAGTGTTCTCCCAGAGGGGTCAGTTCATAGGTCTTCTTTTTCTCTCGTGGCCGGTATACGAGGTCGCTTTTCACCAGTCTTTCAATATGTTTTTGAAGTCCGGACCGGGAGATATCCTTCTCTTTGTGTATGTCGGAGACAGAACCGCCCTCACCGAGTTTCAACAGTATTTCGAGGCGGGTCTGGTTGCCGAGGGCTTGATAGATTTCCGCGAGATCGTTTAATTCCTCAGTGTCAAAATCAGCCATCTTCTCCAAACTATACACACGCCGTATTTAAAATCTGAGGCAGTTGCTAAGGTAAACAATACAGTAAAGTAAAGTAAAATATATATCGCTCTAAAGACTCATAGAGGCATCTGCAACAGAGGTAGTAGAAACCAAATAATCGGGAAAATCAAATCAGTGTTCGGCTCCGGTTCAACCGGCAGTCAACCTGTTAACTCGGGGAGTACTGAAGACGGTGAAAGCAATCAACAGCGAATTGAGACTGAAGAGCTATTCGGTATTGAAAGAGGTTCTGAGGTGTTAGAAACCGGGTTTTCCAGGAAAGATCTGAAGAACCAGATCCAGGCAAGGAGTTATGACTTGGCGAGTTTCAAGGTAGAGATCCGTGGCGTCTTCGGTTGAATCGTCGTTGTGGGGGTATTAGAGTCGTTGAAGCCCGTGTCTCTGTGTTGCCTGTCGTCTTCTATACTATCTAGCAACTGTCTGAACTTCTCCTTATTTTTCCGTCCGATTGTTATTTTGTAGGGCTATTGTCTTGAAAATAGCTAACTTTTTGGCTGATTCAACTATTTGGACCACTACTAGGTTAGTAATCGTCTGGTTGCCTGTATTTGAAGTGTAGTGGGCGGTGAAGTGATAATCAGTGGCGAGGAGCAATCTTAACGAAAATATAAACAAGTTGATGATATTCGGGAAGATATAGACACGTTCAATTTGAACGTGAAGGGGCTCCGGACGATACGAAGCGATCTGAACTCGACACATTTCTACAGGTGCATTTGCTTGATGAAGTCCGGGAACTGGGTTTTAGCCAGGGCGAGCCGGTGTATTTGAAACTGGATTCTACATGTGTTGACGGTGATTCTGCGGATTTTATCCGTGGAAGTACAGAGGGGATCGGAAGGAACGACCCGGTTCTGAAGCATAGAAGTGATGGGAACCCGGAGCTGCACGTAGTTTCACCCGCTGAGTACACTTTTCGCAGGGAGAACCAGGTTTTCCACGGTTTGAAACCGGAGCATGAGATCACGGTTGAAGTGAATTACAGCGAGGGTGAGTTTCGGGTTTACCGGTCGGTTGATTACCCTATACGTATGAAGGAGTTGTCGGATCTGGGTGTGTTCCCCAGCCTAAGACCCCGTTGTTGGCCAGTGGAGCATACCAGGTGATAGACTGGATAGGTTCAGAGAACAGCGTATCTATCGTTGTTGGAGAGGTTGGATGATTTCCACGGTAGTTTCGGTGTGGTTACAAGTGAAGTAGGTGAACCCGGCTTGCACGAGCTGCGTCTTCGTGGCGTTGAACCGGATGGTCCTGCGGAGAACTCTGAGTACGTACAGCTACAGGTGCAGTAATAGAGTTTAGTCATCGAACCATTTCTCGTTGTTTTCTTCGATCTGATCGGTGATGTCCTTGATGGTTTCCAGGTTTTCTTTGGCTTCTGTACGTTTCTCTAAGGCGTGTATCATTTCCTCAAATGCTTTTTCTTCGTCTTCGAAGATCTCCTCAGGGTTGTGAAGCATCTTGTCCTCGAAGCTGGAGAAATCTTCCGGCGACAAATCTTGTAGTTCTTCTCTGTTGGGAAGGTCAATATCCAGTTCTTGCAGGATTTGATCAATGCCGGTGGCCGTGGATTTTTCCTGCTGTAATTGGAGGACGGTTTCCTCAGATTTCTGGAGTTCTTGTTCAAGGAACTGTATCCGGTCGTGAAGCAGGTCGATGTATTCCTCGTATTCTTCTTGAGTGAAATCGCTGGTATCCATACCGGAAGAGTTGGGTCTCTGGTGTATTGTGGTTTTTCTTCCAAAAAGGTAGAGCAGGCGTGTTCTATTTGTCCTGAATCACAGGTGGTTCACGGGTGTTCCAGAGACGTAATGCGACAGGGATTGAATCACGGGATGGAGACGTGTTTCACGGTAGAACACGGTAGGTAGTTTTCCACGTTACGCCGGAGTACAGAAGTACGTCGGAACTGAGATAGAAGAAGAATTGAAGAAGGAAGGGCTGGGAGAAGTCAGTGGTGAGGGTGTCTGTACGTCTCCATTTTCTTTTTCCATTCCTCATACTCTGATTTCTGAGTCAAGTCGTCATCCTCGGTGTCGTATTGCCTCCATCTGTAACCGGAGTAAACTGAGTCGCTTTTTCCAGTGACTATCTCGTCTCCCATTTTGAACGTGTCAACTCTCTATTGTTGTTCACTGAAACGTGGATGTGAAGCCCCATTGAGGCTTACCGCGGTCCGTTTCTCCGAACTGTCCTATCCTTGAGCCGTTAGCCCTCCATCACTTCCAGCCGAACGCACCGTCACGGAGGCCGATCCGACCGCCCGGCAATTGCGCGAGCGCCGGCGGCGCCGAGGAGTACCACACCGACGACGAGCAGGCGGCGGAACTGTTCGCGGCACTCGTCGACGAGATGGCGGCGCCAGAGACGACCGCCTGAGCGGTCGAGCAGAAAGTCGAGAGACGGACTACTTCTTGGGGAGCGTCGCGATGAACTCGTTGGACCCGACGCGGTCGACCGTGTAGCCCTCGGCGTCGAAGTCCTCGATTTCGGCGGCCATCTGGTGGTACAGCGGCGTCGGTTCGTGGTCGTTGACCAGCGTCAGCGCTTCGCCGCTCTCCAGATCCTCGAACGCCTCGAAGATCTTCGGGTGTCGCTGGGGCGGCGGGATCTCGCGGAGGTCCAGTTGGAGTGTTGCCATACCACTCGAACGGACGCGCCCCGCCCGCGAGTCGCTTTCCGGGAAGATGTTCGGCCGGCTGGCGAGCGGGGCGGTCCGCCAGCGCGGTTACGCCGAGGGGCCAGCCGTGACCGCCCAGACGGTGCTCTGGACCGACTTCCCGAGGAAGTAACCGACCAGCGCCCACAGGACGGATCGTTCGGGACGCTGGACGGCGGCGCCGACGACCCCGCAGAGCGCCGCGAAGACGAGTCCCGGTCGAGCTAGCGTCGATAGCGAGGGCATAGTCTGTCCTCTGTCGTGCCGGGAAGTGAGCCTTCGTCCGAACGGATTCGGTCGGTGGGGTGTGGGTGCGGTCGCGGGTCCGGAGCGTCACTCGAAATCGGTCCGGCAGGCGACGGACCACTCGCAGTCGGAGACCTCGCGGAGCCGGTCGTAAAAGCGGCGTAACCCTTCGGACTCCGTTTCGGGGAGGACGTGTAGCTGGACGGCGCGGTCGCGGACGGTGACGCGGAACACGTCGGCGGTGGCCTCGTCGCGGACGAGATACAGCGGCATGGGCAGCTCCATGAAGTCGCCAGAACGGTAGCTGTCGGCGTCGAGCACGTCGATGACGAGCGATTCGAGGGCGCCGTCGGAGCGGTCGGCCTCGGGGGTGCAGACGAAGACCGTCTCGCCCTCGTACTTGACGCCGCCGCTGCGGGGATAAGTGCGCTCTGGCCGCCCTGGGATAGCGAACGAGGGGTCGCGCGCCGGCATGTGGTCGCCTCGCCCGACGATACGGCGCGATGCCTTTTAAGCTCTCGCGCGGGCGGGGGGAGGGGCGGACGGCACTGCCGACGGTCAGTCGTCGGTGGGTTCGGCGTCAGTGGGTTCGGTGTCGGGGTCGGCGGTCGATCCCACCCCGGAAGCGTCGTCGGTGAGGTCGGCGTCACGCCAGGTGCCCCGCATGTACCAGGTGAAGGCGATGACGGCGCCGGCGACGTTCGAGACGGCGAAGGCGACCCAGATCCCCCTGTAACCGATTTCGAAGGCGGCCAGCGCGGCGAGCGGGGCGTCGACGAGCGCCGAGAGGGGGTCGAAGGGGATGGCGGCGACGAGCTCGGCGAGCCAGGACCCTTCGTATGCGAGGTCCTGGGAGGCGACGAAGGCGACCGGCAGGCGGATGGCGCCGAGCATCCCGATGGAGATGAGGGCGGCGGTCATCGTCTTGCCGGCGCCGCGGAACCCGCCCTTGTAGGAGTGGAAGATACCCGTGAAGCCGAAGGTGGGGGCGACGTAGCGGAGGAAGACGGTCCCGACCTCGACGACGTCGGGGTCGTCGGAGAAGACGGCGACGATGTTGCCGGCGCCGAGCCAGGTGAGCGCGCTGACGACGAGCAGGACGAGGAACATCGCGCGGGCGGCGAAGTGGGTCGCGGCGGCCGCGCGTTCCTGTTCGCTCGCGCCGATGTTCTGGCCGGACATCGTCTCGACGCCGCGGCCGACGGCGATGGCGGGGAGGAAGATGACAGAGAACATCCGGACCCCGACGCCGTAGGCGGCGACGACGACCGTCGGGAAGGTGCTGACGATGACGAGCATCAGGTTGACCGCGATGGAGTTGCCGGTCCCCTCGATCGAGGCGGGGATGCCGACCCGGAGGAGCTTGCGGAGGTAGGTCAGGTCGGGCTTCATATCCGCGAGTCTGATCTTCACGCCGCGGGTGCCCTGGAACATGATCCCGAGCCCGATGACGGTCGCGAGCGCTCGCGAGAAGATCGTCGCGTAGGCGGCGCCCTCGACGCCCAGGCGGGGGAACGGCCCCCAGCCGAAGATGAGGAACGGGTCGAGCACCATGTTGACGACGACGGTGACGAACATGACGAGCATCGGCGTGATGGTGTCGCCGTAGCCGCGCATCAGCGACATGAACACGAAGAAGGCGAACATGAATATCATCCCGAGCGAGATGATCTCCAGGTAGGCGGTCGCTCCCGGCAGGACGGCGTCGGAGGCCCCGAGCAACTGCAGTAGGTCGCCGACGACGAAGTAGCCCACGCCCCCGAGGACCACCGACGCGATGATGGCGAACGTGACCGTCTGGGAGGCGGCGAACTCCGCCTGGCGCTCGTCGTCGGCGCCGACGTTCTGGGCGACGAGGATCGACCCGGCGATCGAGATCCCCAGCCCCAGCGAGATGAGGAAGAAGACCAGCGGGAACGCGAAGCTGATGGCCGCCAGCGCCTCCGTGGAGTACTGGCCGAGCCAGATCGTGTCGACCAGGTTGTACATCGTCTGCAGGAGGTTCGTGACGACGATGGGGATCGAGAGGTAGAACAGGGGCTTGGCGATCCCCCCCGAGGTCAGGTCGAACTCCTCGCGGCCCTTGAACACCATGTTGACCCGCCTGCGGACGCCGGCGACGAGGCGGTCCAGCGACGAGTCGGCCATCAGTCGTCCCCTCCCGCGGCCGCCGGTCGCGCGTCGTCGTCCGCGCTGCGCTCGGTGTTCCGTTGGGCGTCCTCACCGGAGTCGAGGTCGACTGCCACGTCGGCGTCGGGTGCGAGGAGGTTCTCGCGGACGTACGCCAGGAACGTGTCGCGGACGCTCCCGTCGACGTCGCCGAGGGCGACGCGGCGGGTGTTGACGCCGTCGACGAGCGTCGCGACGAAGGCAGCGGTGTCATCGGGGTCCACGTCCGAGCGGATCGTGCCCTCCTCGATCCCGTCGGCGACGATCGACCGGACGCGGTCGCGGACGAACGCGTCGACCCGCGCCAGTTGCTCGCGGTAGGCCTCGACGTAGGGCCCCTGGGCCTTGATCTCCAGCAGCGCCGTCTGGAACTCTTCGAACTCGTCCGTTCCGGCGTCGTTCCCCGTCTCGCCGCCGCTCGTTCCGTCACCGTCCGACTCGGCTCGGGACTCGTCCGTCCGTTCGGCCGGGCAGAGCACCTCGTCGACGAACTGCACCAGTCGCTCGACGGCGTCCTCGCCGCCGGTCGCCCCGATGTCGTCGGTGAACGCGTCGTACAGATGGTCGAGGAAAGCGAGCAGCAACTCCTCTTTGGTGTCGTAGTGGTAGTGCAGCGAGGCCTTGCTCTTGTCCGACTCGTCGGCGATATCCCGCATCGTCAGGTCCGCGTAGCCGTGTTCGCACAGCGCGCGGTAGGTGGCTCCCATGATAGCTTCCGGGGTGGAGCCCTCGGCCGCGGCGCTGTCCGTCGTTCCGGTCATTACCGATTTTAACTGACCGGTCAGTCAAAAACGTTCCGGACTGACTGACTGGTTAGTCAAAGACTCACACGGTCCGGCGCCGCTCCCGCCGGTCGGGAATCGACGCGGCGATTGAAATGTGCGGGCGTCGTCCGTTGTGGTGGAGGCACACCGTGACACACCAGCCGGACCACGAGGTCGAACTGTTCAAAGACGAGGGCGCGTACGAGGTGTACGTCGACCTACCCAGGTACGACCGCGGAGACGTCGACCTGCGCTGGCACGACGGACGACTCCACGTCACCGCCGAACACCAGACCGAGGAGGGCGAGACGCGGGTGTTCAACCGCCACGTATCGGTCCCCAGCCAGATCGACGCCGAGGAGATCTCGGCGACCTACCGCGACGACGTGCTGACGGTTCGGCTCCCCGTTTCGGAGAGCGGCGCCCGACCGGGGACGTCGATCGAGGTCGACGAGTAGATCGGTCCCGGCCGTCTGGCGGCCCTCGTCCGGGCCCGCCGGCCGTTCGCTCACACCCAGTCCAGGTCGGGGTCGATCCGGTCGGGCGGCGTCCCACCGGTCAGCGCCGCCCGGACGTTGGTCGCGACCGTCTCGTGGAGGGCGGCGCGGGCCTCCTCGGAGTACCACGCCGCGTGAGGGGACAGGACCGCGTCGTCACGGTCGAACAGCGGTGAGTCCGTCGGCGGTTCCTCGGCGAAGACGTCCAGCCCGGCGGCGGCGACTTCGCCCGCCGCCAGGGCGTCGGCCAGCGCGCTCTCGTCGACGACGCCGCCGCGACCGG
>JGI12329J12844_1000393_pt1 | contig 11420 bp, 12 predicted proteins | sample A23E3SouthBayCA_FD_12844 | JGI IMG/M metagenome (IMG submission 12844)
CCGGCCCAGCGCGAGCGCGCTCGCCAGACAGTCCGGATCGGGGTTGTCGTGACAGACGATGTTGATCTCCTCGCCGTCAGCCAACAGCTCCCGGAGTTCGGCGGCCGTGCTCATCTGTGACTGTACTCGCTCTATGTAGTTAGGTGTGCAGGGGAGTTGTGGATCGATTACTCGGTTATCGCACGGGTCGAGTTATGCGTTTCGGGCGCGATACTCGCCGTGCTTGACGCCGAGGACTAATACGATTGCGCCGAACACCAGTGCTGACGGCAATACCATCATGAGCGTCGTTTCGAGTCCCATCGGCGTCATTGCGGCTCCGCCGACTCCGAGGGCGATCAGAGCGGCGAATGTGAGGGCCGTGGTCAGTGTGTCGAATTCCATCGCTGGAGTCTGAGAACCGCCGCGACTTCAAGCGCCAGGTTTCGGAGATGTTCGCCGGCTTGTGCTCTCGAATCCTATCCACTAGACAAGACACACCAAAACGATTCACTTGTCAAAGGTTGTACTGAGTATCCCTGCAATACCGACCTGATCGACTAATTCATAGACTTTCTCAAATAGTTTGTCGTCAGGATATGGGTTAGAATGCGGGAGTCGCTGAGTGATGTGCGCGACTCCGACCGCGCTGAGTGTAATGGTGAATATCTCGAACCGAGAGCCTGTACCCGACATCCCAGTACGCTCGCGCAGGTGGTTAGGGAGTGGCTGGAGGGCTCCGACCAGCGCTTTTACTAACTATAGGAGAGATATTTACGACGCTTAACTGCATATTACATATTTCTAAGATGTAGTTTTGGAGGAGTGCATCAGGCGCAACAGACGATTTTCAGTCACCGTGTACGGCTGTGGTCAGTGAAGACGGCTTATACCATCACCCAGTATGGCAAAAAGGGTCTGTCTGAGCTCGTTCGAAATAATAAATAGAGTGGTACCGTAAATGGCCCCACCAGCGATAACAGCGCCGATAACAACGTGCCATGATCCGAACGCGACAGACTCACGAGCCACAAATAAACAGCCACCCATAAGGGAGGCAGCGATCAGTTGGTGGCCCAACGGACGCGGGATGATAGTGATGTTCAGATAGCGCTGGACCCAGTACGCGCCCATCACGTACCGAAATGCAACGCCGACAACTGTCGCGTATACGACTCCAATTGGTCCGACAACAAAAAATAGACCGACGCCAAGGGCAGCGTTGACAAGAAAACCGATCGCGTTCAATTTCAGTACGAGATCGGGCCGATCCAATCCCGATAGAGTTGAGCTGAGCACACGCATCTGAGTCTGGACCACGTAATATATTCCTAGCCACAGCATGAACGGCCCTGCTCTGGCGAATTCGGAGCTGTAAACAGTGACGGCGATGAGGTCACCCATGACAGCAGCACCAGCCGCCATTGGGACTGCGAGCACCGATGCGTAGGAAAGGGCGTCAGTTACTGCTTTTGAAGGATCTTCGCCGTGGCTGTCCATATTACTCACCCGGCTCATCATTCCAGGTGCCATAGTGGCAACGACGAAACTTGCTGGAAATAAAAGATTCATCGCAATACGATAATTTCCTACAATTGCCGTTCCAGAAAGTATTCCAAGTATTATAATATCTACTTGCGAAAGTGCACTAGAGACGAAACCATTTGGGATAGATGACTTTGCGAACTCAGAAATGTCAAATAAAGCATCAGCAGACGGAAACGCCGGACGGATTTTTGTCAGTTTGAGAATGATGGGGACGAACAACAGACTTGCCGCGGTGATTCCTATCACCATACCAGCCACGTCGCTAATGAGCAGTACAAGCCCGATCTGGAATGCAACCCGAACAACTTCCCGACCTGCTTCCAGCCACGGATTCAACCCAAAATTAGTTGTTCCATTAAGAATCTGCTTTGTGCCAATATAGAACACTGATCCAGCGAAGATTACGGCCAATAGCCTAATATCAACTCCGCGAACATTACCGTGAACAATATCTATCAGTATTGTGGCTATAGCAATGGCTGCAGTACCGATAATGGCGCCGAGGTACACTGCACCAGCGGCTTGCTCGGTTGGGAACGATGTTTCGGTCATCCTCTTGCGGCAGGCAATGGCCCACTGTGAGACTGGGTTGTCAATAAGCATTGAAACTGAAAGAAGAAGGTAGAACGCACCATAACCAGTATCTCCAATAGTCCTCGCTAACACAACGGAACCACCAAAAGCGACAACCGCGCCAAGGGCTTTTCCAACTATCCCAATCCCTACCTGGAAACCGAAGTTGCTATCGTTGAATACCATATTAATTCAGTAAATATTACTATAAATAATATAATTAGAAAAAATTGTATATTAGTACATAATTTCTCTATTGGAATTATCAGCAACGGTATAAGTCGAGGCTTGAGATTGCATTTTTATTAGTTGGCTGTATTTTGCACCGTATTAAAGTTTCGCTAGCCCCAGGCAGCGGATTCATCTCATATAACCAAGCTTCCGTAGTTGCTCTTGGGTCCTTGATGTAAGTTCTTGATCAGAGTATGTAGTACGGCGCTTTGTCTTTTCGTATTTAGATAATTCGGATTCGATTACCGTATCAATATTATGCTTTTCAGAGAGGGGATTTTTTTCTTTTTGATCCGAGAGTGAATAGAGCTCTTCCCAGGTTTCGCCCGAATTCAACTTTTGTCCATTATGAATAGCTCCAATCATTTCCTCGAAGAACCGTTCTATACTAGGATGGTCAGCATCAATTCCGAGACCCGAAGATTCGAATATGACCGGAGTTTCTGGCTGTTCAAAGAGATGCTGGTCAACACAACTATCTGGAATATCAATTCCTAATTCGTGAAGTATTGTCGGCATAACCCACTGGACTGACACTGGATACTCGATTTCTTCTTTGTCGGCACCGCCCGGTGGTCTGACCAGCAGTGGGACGTGGGTAATTTCATTATATAGTCCACCACTGTGACCATATATCTCGTGTTCGCCAAACGCCTCACCGTGATCACTTAGAATGAACACGTATGTCTCGTCAAGGACATCCTGTTCACGAAGGACATCAATCATCCGACTAACCATCTCGTCGAGATACGATATACAACCATCATACTTGTCCAATAAGCCTTCGACTATACGATCACTATCTGAGACAGTCTGCTCATGTAGTCCCTCATAATCTCCCCAGATATTGCGCTCAACGCTAGGGTCGAAACGATTTAGATACTCATCCGGAGCCAAGAAAGGCATATGGCCTTCCATTAGGTTGAAGAACGTGAAGAACGGCTCATCATCAGCCGGCACTGATGTCTTAAGGAACTCTAGCGCACTTTGTGCTCCGCGGTCTCCGCGTTGGACAATCCCTGCTTCTGTTGCTTTCTTATAGAGCCAGCTGGCCGTTGTCCGTGACAGTGATCTATTTGAATCACTGACATACTGAATGACATCGAGGAACCGTTCCGGCACTGTCTCTCCTTCTATATTTTGGCGGATTAGCTGAAGTGGTACTCCGCCGAATGGCTCACCATAGGCCCCCTTGTTTAATTCTAATTTATCGAATCCGCGATTGAACTCGAAATGAGAGCTCACATGGATATTATTCGAGAATCCTAGTGTCTGATAGCCAGCCGCTGATAGACGCTCGGCTAATGTCGGCAAATCTGAGTTTAAAATTTTGTTATCAAAGGTCGTCTGATGTATTGACCGATATGAGCCAGTAAACAGAGATGCATGAGAAGGTACAGTTGCATTCGCTGGTGCAAATGCCTTATTGAACTTGATAAGATCCATCGCCTCTAAATTCGGTGTCGTTTTCCGCTCGTATCCGTAACATGAGAGATTACGTGCTCGAACAGTGTCGAGCACAATCATAACCACGTTAGGTTCGCTCATCTGTCTCTACCAGTTGCCGGTAAATGTTAGTCATCTTTTCGGTCTGTCTTTTCCAGCTATACCGAAGTGCCGTCTCACGCCCAGCTATCGAGAGTTGTTGTCTAAGACTGTCTGATTCTCTAATCTGACAAATGGCCCTTTCAAGTGCTTCCACATCGCCAGGGTCGAATAAAAGCGCATTCTCACCGTCGTCAACGTACTCTTCGATAGCATCAATGCGGGTCGTTACAACTGGCAAACCGGACGCTAACGCTTCAACGACGACGATACCGAATGACTCGTGATAGGAAGGGAGGCAAAACAGATCCGCCGACTGATACTCTGTATGAATCTCGTCGTGTGGCACTTCTCCAACGAATTCGTAACTATTGGGATCTAGACGCTTTTGAGCTAGCGATTCAAACTCATTACGACGATTACCGCCCCCGACTATCCGAAGTTGCACGTCCACTCCCTCAACTGCTTCTATCAAGTCAGGCACACCTTTGCCGTCGTCGAGGCGGCCGACGAATAGAACAACGAACTCGTCGGTAAATGTTTTTTGACCCGGAGTGAATTGCTCCACATCGACGCCGGGATACACGACCCCGTCCACTAACACGTCGTACCACTTAGCGAGACGATTAGCGGTACTCTTGGAGTTCGCGATGTACATATCGGCGTCATCAGCAGCGAACATCGCTCGCCACCGGGCAGATGGACTCTTGATGCCATGGATGTGGAATACAGTCGGTGCGGTAACCGCGCGAGACACCAACAAGCTGTCCGCATAATAATGAGTCGACACTACATCGCACGCCTCCAACTGCTCGAACACCCCCTTCCTGTGAGCATTAACGAACATACTCAGTGACTCGATCTCTGCTGACAGGACAGGTGTGTACGTCGCTGCGAATTCATTGGTCCAATGCTCTTTGTACCGTACCGGAATCTGGTGGATCTTTACGTCAAGTTGCCTGACTTCGGAGAGTGGCTTACCTTCGCCGGTGAATAGTTCGACTGTTTCGTCGCATCGCTTGATTGTTTCCCGAATGAACGTTTCAGTACCGCCAGCTGATTTCGTCCCGGCTCGCGGATTATAGATGCCTATTTTCATCCTAGTGTCCCCCACATCAGTCGTGGGGCGTAGCGCGGGTGCTTCAGACACAGATACGCGAGACGCCACACACGATCAGCCGTCGTAATTCGATTCTCGTGAGGGACGTGCTCAATCTGCTCTTGCGGAATTGACTGGAGATTGTAACCGGCGTGATCGAGTTTGATCGCGAAATCTGTGTCTTCCATATGCGAACCAAGGCGTTCGTCGAATCCACCAACTTCAACCCACGCTTGGCGGTGGAATGCGATGAGTCGTGTGACGATCAATCCGTAGTCCCAGTCCTCCATACCAATGACAGTCTCTCTGTCGACGGTTTCTAGAACCTCGTCCCAGAGGTCCCGACTGAATCGGATATCGTCGTCAAGCTGAATTACAAATTCTGTATCCGCACGCTCAACGCCACAGTTTCGTGCCTTCGAGATTGGGCTTTCGTGTTGAATGTTGACTGGAACACTTTCTGGCACGGAGTCAAGAGTCGGGATATCAGATTTTGACTCTTTCAGTGTCGGGATCACGACTGTCACATCCGCCATCTTAGTTTATATCCAAAAGAGATACACAAGTAAATTCCGTCTTCAACCACCGAAAGTGATATTATACTAATATATAGGTTGTGTATAAATCCGGCGGCCGTTACCTCGGATATGAGTCGATTTTTATACCCCTCCTGTGTAGCCGATTGTATGACTCTAGTGGTTCTTGGGATCGACGCACTGGAACCAGAACTTGTCGATCATTGGGATCTGAACCATATCCCTCTGAATGCACACGGCGAAATGGAGACCTACGCGTACACCAAGGATCGGCCGCTAACGCCTGAAGTATGGCCGACCGTCGCCACAGGTCTCGGCCCCGAAGAACACGGAGTGACAAAACAAAACACCTCTGAATGGGATAACTCTGTTGTGGACTTCGCTTCGAAATTTACATGGTTTCTGGGATTCCGCACACGTGGATTGTTAGGAGATATCGCGACGAAAGTCACGGGTGCGGACCATACCATACCTGAAACGGAGGCTGAAAGCATCTTCACGGGCCGAGATCGCGTTGTACATAACTGGCCAGGAGTTGCGAACTCTGACTGGCTCAGGAAAGTGTGGGCAACGGCCAACCCTGGAGAGAACGACACGAGTGAGGATGAATTCGACCGCTCAGTCTACGGCATCGCGGTTCAGCAGTTAGCGTGGGCCCAGGAGATGCTCGATCATCCGGCGACAGTCGTTGGCGTTCACGTCCATCTCTTGGATATGGGTGGACACATCTATTCCAATGACGAGGATCGACTCAGGCAGATGTACGAGTGGACTGACGAGTGGGTCGGAAATATACTATCCGAAATGGATGATGACGACGAGATGCTGATCCTCTCTGATCACGGCATCGTGACGCCGTGGTCGGAAGAAGATGGCGCGGAATACGGCGAGCATTCGTGGCGTGCGTTTTCCTCGTCCACGACCGGTGATCGGCCAAAAGATGTCTACGATGTCAGAGAATGGGTAGAGGAGTCAGTCGAGCGTTTCGAGTACAAAACTGGGGCTGAAGTGGACATTCCGGAGGAGCAACTCAAGGAGCTTGGATATATATGAATAAGCTGCGGAAAGGGAATCAAGAACCCAAGGGCTGCTCTCGAGTATATAGGTACTCGCGTCCTCTAGCAGCTATAGCGTCGCAATCGAGTCACGAACCTTTATGACCGAGACTGCAACGTGGCAGTAATCCTCGACGCTTGCCGGTACGATCTATTCGAATCCGTCGAGTGGGATCGTCCACAGTCGGTAGAACCAATCTATTCTATGGCTTCGATGACAGGAGACTGGATGGAACGGACGTTTGGGGAAGGAAGACCAAACACTACTTACGTGACTGGTGCGCCCTTCTCAGTCCAAAAGCTCGATTCCACACAGCTCGCCGAACTTGATAAGGTCTGGCGCTATGGATTTGACAAAGAACTGGGGAAATCCCTCCAAAGGTCGTTACCAACCGAGCAATCGTCCACAACTGCGAATCCGAAACTAGGAGACAGACTTGGACCTTACCAAACTGGACAATGGGAATCTCCTTGGAGGCAGTACTACAACGGTGAACGATCGTACGACGTGTTGTGGGTGCATATCGCTCAAAGCTTAAGATCGTGCTGGAATAGGTCGGTGGCTTGCTCGACAATCTCGATGCCAAGCGAGCTGTTGTTACATCTGATCACGAGAATGCTCCTGGCCGAGCAGGTCGTTACGGCCACCCACGAGATGCTGTAGTTCCGGGTGCCAGGCGCATCTCGTGGGCGGTTATCGGCTCGATATCCGCAAACAAACTCGTATCCAACGGGGGGACGGCGCAATCCGCTGCGAACATCGAAAGGTTCTATCACTGATGCAGGAGCGAAAAACTTGCCGCACTCGGATACTACTGATACCGTGACTGTGCAGCCGCCAAAGTGGCACTATAATGCGCTCGCAACTTCGTGTCAGACGAGTCTGTTGTTTGCATTTTCTTGAATATATTTAAATAGTTGTATTATTCGACATATATATATATATCGATAATGGGTTATATTTGCGAGTGTTCTTATTTGCAATCCAATCTCAAATGAGAAAATACAAACCACTAAATATAATTAAGAAGGTTGACATCGATACTGTTACGATTAAACTTTTCAATTGAGTTGGCAACTCCGCTAGGTGAGTTGTGCGTGTGGTTATTCACTCTAAGCCCCTTCATATCGTGCAAGAAATTCTTTTTACTGTGGTGCCTTAACTGGGGCGGTGTTCAGATAAGGATGAATAGTGAGGCGGTGTGTTTTCTGAGTGTCCATGCCCGAAAACACACGCCTCAGCGGTAGTATCGACCAGATCGACTTAGAGTTTGTTGAACGAGAAGCGACACCGCGACTGCTGATGAAGCTGGGTATTCAGCTACATCTGTCTGGATTATCGCTTTCGAATACCGTTTCAATTCTTGAGATATTCGGTGTCAAACGAGCGCGATCTACCGTCCATAATTGGGTTCACAAAGCCGATCTACAGCCAGAGTCTGGCCGATCACCGGATCACGTTGCGGTTGATGAGACCGTGATCCGACTCAACGATGAGAACTACTGGCTGTACGCTGCTGTCGATCCCGAAACCAACGAATTACTCCACACAAAGCTTGAGCCGACAACAAACAAGGTGATAGCACACGCTTTCTTCACCGAACTTCGCGAGAAACACGACGTTAAGAACGCCGTGTTTCTCATCGATGGATCGCTCTCGCTGAAAGACGCCTGCTCACGACACGGCCTCGATTTCAGATACGAACGTCATGGAAATCGGAATAGTGTCGAACGTGTCTTTCGTGAGGTAAAAAGACGAACCTCCTCGTTTTCAAACTGTTTCAGCAACGCCGAAGCAGAAACAGCCGACGACTGGCTTCGATCGTTCGCCTTCGCATGGAATCAGCTAATCTGAACACTACCTCCGGATTTAGGGAAAGCCTTTTATAGAAGAACTGGTTACATCAGGTGAATGGACTCCGCCGAACTGCTCGATCTTCTGGGGAACGCGAACCGTCGGCGCATCCTCCGGCTGCTCGCGCGCAAACCCTGTTATGTAACGGAGATCAGTGAGTATATCGGCGTCAGTCCGAAGGCGGTTATCGATCACTTGCGAAAGCTCGAAGCGGCCGGGCTGATCGAGAGCCGGGTCGACGAACAGCGCCGCAAGTACTTTTATATTGCCAGAGGGTTCCGCCTGGAGGTGTCCGTCTCGCCGTACGAATACGGGGCCAAGAGCGCGTACCCGGCCAGTTCGGGGCTAGATCTCAACTCCTGTGAGCACCTCTCCGTGGAACTGGAGCCAAACGGGGAGTCGGATCTCGACTCGCTCGCGGCCGATCTGCGCGAACTCGAGCGGCTACGAAACGAACTCTCCCTCGCCCAGCGGTGGGTCCAGGGGCGACTGACTGACGTCATGGAGCGGATCGGTGATCAGATCGACGGCGACGACCGCCTCACCGTCGAGGTGCTGTTGGCCCTCACCGACGGGGCGGCGACCCCCCATCAACTCAGTCGTCGCGTGGACGCACCGCCGGGGATCGTGCTCGACGTGTTACGATTGCTCGAAGTCGAAGACGTCGTCGAACGCGACGGCAAACAGTGGTTGCTGGCAGAAACGTGATGTTCACTCGATGTCCCGCGTCAGTCCGGCACGGAGGTCACGACCGACGTAGTGGCCCAGCAGGCCGGCGATTCCGCTGGAACTGGCACCGACCGCGACGAGCGGTGCGCCGGGCCCGAACACCGCGATGGTGAAGTTGCTGAGTAGTATCGTCAGTGCCCCCGTCATCAGCGCCGCCGCGCCGACTTCGAGGTAGCGCCGGCTGTCGGATCCGACGCCGATCGCCCCGCCAGCGAGGAAGATGCCCACCAGCCCAGTGACGTTGTCCGGAATGAACGGTACGACGGCTCCGGAAGCGAACGCCAGTGCGACAGACAGCACCAGCGCGAGCGCGAACGTCTGTACCGAGAAGACACTCCCGATCCGATCCCCGATACGTCCCCGTATCCCGCCGCTGGTCTCGGTGTGTGTCTCGGTCGCGTCCGGCTGTTCGTCCATGATGGCGTCGAGATCGACCTCGCCGACCTCGTCCTCGCGGCTCAGCTGGTCGGTGCGCTCGGCCATGGCTCGTGGTTGACGGGCCAGGTTGATAGGAATTTGCTCTCCGGCGTTTCGGATACCCGTCGCCAAGAGATGGTTTCAAGTCCGCGCGAGCGGTAGCCCGATCCATGCAACCAGGCGACCGGGTTCACGTCGACCGCGGCGAGCAGTCCTACGACGGGGTGTTGTTGCCCTCCTCGACGGACGACAATCTCGTGATCAAACTCGACAGCGGCTACAACGTCGGGATCGACCGTGAGGCCGCCGACGTCGATGTCCAGGAAGCGGGCGTCTACGACATCGAGGGTGCACAGGCCGAGGAGAGCGCATCCGAGATCACCTTCGACGAGGATCTCCCGACGATCTCGCTCATCTCGACCGGCGGGACGATCGCCTCGACGGTCGACTACCGCACCGGCGCTGTGACCGCGCAGTTCGACGCCGAAGACGTGCTCCGTGCCGTGCCCGAACTCGCGGGGCTGGCCAACTACCGCGGTCGGGTGGTCGCGAACATCCTCTCGGAGAACATGACGCCCGACGTCTGGCAGGATCTCGCGGAGGCGATCTACGAGGAGATCGAGGCCGGCGCGGACGGCGTCGTCGTCATGCACGGTACCGACACGATGCAGTTCTCCGCGAGCGCGATGGCCTTCATGCTCGATTCTCCCGTGCCGATCGTCTTCACCGGCAGCCAGCGCTCGGCCGACCGTCCCTCCTCGGACAACGTGATGAACGCCGTCTGCGCGGTCGAGGCCGCGAAAAGCGACGCCGCGGAGGTCATGATCTGCATGCACGCGGACGCGTCCGACGAGGTCTGCGCGCTCCACCGTGGGACGCGCGCCCGCAAGAACCACACCTCGCGTCGGGACGCCTTCGGAACCGTCGGCGCGGAACCGCTCGGCGAAGTCGTCTACGAGGACCGCCAGGTCTCGTTCCGCCGCGAGTACCGCGAGCGCGGCGAGGCCAATCTCGAACTGGCCGCTGATCTCGAAACCGAGGTCGAACTGGTGAAGTTCACGCCCGGGACCGATCCGGCCGTGCTCGAAGCCTACGACGACAAGGCCGGAATCGTCCTGGAGGGGACCGGACTCGGCCACGTCAACACCGACTGGATCGAGTACGTCGACGACCTCATCGACCACGGTACGCACGTCGTCATGACCAGTCAGTGCCTGGAAGGTCGGGTCTGCGACCGCGTTTACGACACGGGCCGTGACCTGCTCGAAGCCGGCGTGATCGAAGGCGAAGACATGCTACCTGGAACGGCGAAGGTCAAGCTCATGTGGGCGCTTGCCAACGCCGAAGATATCGAGGAGACGATGGGGACCGAACTCGCGGGCGAGATTCAGGACCGATCCGTTCCCTGGACGTAGCTGTCCGTCTCGACGCGATACGTTCGCTAGAATTGTCGTCTGGCGCTCTACCCGTCGCCCTGCGGGTCCTCGACGACGACTTCGCCGTCGACGACGTCGACGTTGATCAGCGTCTTGACGTCGTAGTCGGTCCCTTTGACTTTGTTCTCGCCGCCGACCTTCTTGATCACGGCAACGATATCGACGATTTCAGCGCCGATTTCCTCGAGCGCACCGGTGATGCCGACGAGCGTCCCGCCGGTCGAGAGCACGTCGTCGAGCACGAGCACCTTGTCGCCCTCGTAGACGTCGTTGACGTACATCTCGCTCTCGGAGTAGCCGGTGACCTGCTGAAGCGAGACCTCGCCCTCCAGCCCGTACTTGCGCTTGCGGATGACGACCAGGGGGATGTCGGTCATCAGCGAGAGCGCCGTTGAGATGTGGATCCCCATCGCGGCG
>JGI12329J12844_1000395_pt1 | contig 11406 bp, 11 predicted proteins | sample A23E3SouthBayCA_FD_12844 | JGI IMG/M metagenome (IMG submission 12844)
GCTCCTAGCTACGGTATGGACCCTTCTGACGTGGAAACTGTGTTCGTCGCCGGAGCCAGTGGTGGGACTGGGCGAGCGACGCTCCGACTGCTCAGTTCGCGTGTGCCGACGGTCCGGGCATTGACCAGCACCTCGGCAAAAACAGACGACCTGCAGGCGGCCGGCGCTGACGAGGTTGTCGTCGACGACTTGCTGAATCCGATTGCGCTGACCGATTCGCTGTCGGATGTCGATGTCGTCCTGAGCGCCGTCGGGTCGGACATCACGGATGTCTGGTCACAAGATGAGTACGTCGACGGTGCGGGAACGACCAATCTACTCGATGCGGCTGTCGACGCCGGCGTGGAGGCGTTCGTCATGGAATCCGCCATCGGCGTCGGCGACGAACCGGCCAGTCCGCTCGCGGCGGCCTTCGATGTTGCCATCCAGCCGATACAGCGCGCCAAAGCAACGGCCGAGGCCGCAATCCGTGAGGCGCCGGTTCGACACACAATTCTCCGTCCTGGCGTCCTCACGAACGGGCCCCGAACTGACACCGTCTCCGTTGCCGAACCCGGCGCGAAGCTCTGGGGAAGCGTTTCGCGGGCCGACGTAGCCCGACTGATGATTGCTGCGCCTGTCACACCGGCGGCGGAAGACCGGACGCTGGAAGTCGTTGCGAAGCCGTCGTTCCCGGACCGCGCGCTACATATCGATTGGCAGCTTCCCGGAAGCAGGCATGCGGGAACCGTGACGGTCGATACCACAGACGGCGGCCCGTAGCGGGCAAGCCACCCGTGTGCAAATACGGCTCCAGCGTGAAAGGTCCCTGATGACTGCTGTGGACCACGTGAACGCCGGGTATCGGCGACTGTACGAGCAGGAGGGGCTCTCGTTTGGGCTCGGATTTCCGCTCACAGACGAAACGGAGTCGACGCCGGATATCGACGCAGAACTCCGGCTGGCAAGCCACGCCGAAGCAGTCGGGTTCGACGCGCTCTGGGCGCGAGACGTGCCGACGTACTGGCCGCGGTTCGGGGACGCCGGCGGGGCCTTCGACCCGTGGTCGCTGCTGTCCCACGTCGCCGCCCACACCGAGTCGGTGGCGCTCGGCACCTCAAGCATCGTCCTCCCGCTGCGCCACCCGCTCCACGTGGCAAAATCGGCCGCATCTGTCGACCGGCTCTCCGACGGCCGTCTCGTGCTTGGGGTTGCCTCGGGCGACCGCGACCCGGAGTATCCGGCGTTCGGTGTTGACCCCGAGAACCGGGGCCAACTGGTGCGTGAAAGCGTCGATGCACTCCGCGCGCTCTGGCGAGAGGAGTACCCGACGCTTGAGGGTTCCTGGGGCCAGATTGACGGCGAACTGGATGTTCTCCCGAAGCCGACGACAGATACGCTCCCGCTGTTTCCGACCGGGAACGCCAGACAATCGACGGAGTGGATCGCCGAGAACGGCGACGGCTGGATATTCTACCACCTTCCCGAATCGACGCTTGAGTCGTATCTCGACACGTGGCGCGGTCACGCGCCACAGAAGCCGTTCACGATTGCCCTGCAGGTCGAGTTCGCCGATGACCCGACGGCCGAGCCCGAACCGCTTCACCTTGGCTATCGGGCCGGCGTCGAGTGGTTCCGAGAGTATTTCCGACGGCTCGACGACTACGGCCTTGACCATGTTATAGTTGGGCTTCGTGCTGCGGAGCCAGCGGCGGCGATGACGACGTTCGCCAGCGAAGTCATCGAGGAACTGTGACTCCAGCCGTCGATGGCCGTCTATGTTGATCTCGCGGCGCGGTCACTCTGAGATATCTGGATACGACTGTCGACTGCCCTGTGTCTTTCTGGCGACCAATTGAGCGGTGGCGGCGGTCGTCCCGTCCGTCGTCGTGGTTCGCTCGTCGTAGTGTAGCACGGTCAGCCCGAGTCCCGCCCTGAGCAGTTCGTTCGAGGCGAACCGGTATCGGTCTCCCGAGGGGCCGCCGTCCACGTCGTCGGTCGTCCGGAGGTGGTGCTGAATGAACAGACAGCCGCCGTCGGCCAGCGCCTCAATGATATCGGGGAGGCGGTCGACGGGCCGATAGAAGCTAATCGTAATGACATCGTACGTCGACGCCGGGTACGCGAACGATTCGAGATCTGCCTGTAGCCACTCGATATCGCCTTCGACGCCTGCCGCGCGTGCGTTTTCACGGGCAATCTGAAGCCCCGCACGCGACTGGTCGACCGCATCGACGCGGTACCCGGCCGCTGCGACCGGCAGTGCGTTGCGCCCGGTCCCAGTTGCGATGTCAAGCGCCCGACCCGGTGGAAAGGTCGGCAGGTATCGTTCTAACACTGGATGTGGGTCCGGACGTTGCGGGTACGTCCCCGTTCGGTATCGCTCGTCCCAGGTCGTCATGGCTCCGGTAACCACCCGCCAAGACATGAAGCCTGTGGGCTGTGCCACAGCGCTTGCGTTGCGTTCCGTTTCCGGGCGCGACAATCTCAACTGACTTATCTGCACACCTGTGACCTATCCACAGGCTACCAGCTATGGACAGTCAAACCGGTGTGACCAGACGGCGACTGCTTCTCGGTCTCGGAAGCGGACTCGGTCTGCTTGGGGGTGGCGGTGCCTACGTGTACTGGTCGCTGCAGGGCGACTCCGGCGAGTATACTGCGCCGAACTCACAGCCAGTCGTCACTACGCGCGGACTTCTCGACTCAGCCGAGGAACCGGCCGCTGAGACCGAGGGCGCGTGGTCGTTCGACGACGCGTCGGAGGTGTTCCTGTTCGTCCACGGATTCAGTACCGACGCTGAGACGGCGCGAGATAATGCCTACACAGCGCAGCTAGCGCTCGGAGAGTCCACATCCGCACCGGTTGTCGCATACAGTTGGGATTCCGACGTCGAATGGGAGCAGGCCAAGGACAACGCTGTGGCGAACCGTACTCTCCTCGCCCAGTGGCTGATGGAGTGGGCCGAAACCGACGGGCGACCCGTCCACGTGCTCGCCCATTCGCTTGGCGCGCGGGTGACCGGCGAGACACTTCGCGTGCTTGCCGAGCAAGGAGCGACAGACGTGCTTGCTTCGGTGTCACTACTCGGCGGCGCTATTCCCTACGATAGCGTGGTGCAAGGTGGCCGTTACGGCGACGCTATCGAGGCTGTTGACGCTCCGGTGTCGAACTTCTACAGCCAGAATGACAAGGTCCTCTCGTGGGTGTACCGGGCGTCGGACCGGACACACGCCGTCGGCCACGCTGGAACGCGTGACGCTGGGCCGCTTCCCGACGGCTACCAAGACGTGAATGTCACTGACCTCGTTGCCGACCACTACTCGTACTTCGAACCGGGTGAGGGCTGTCTGGCGCGTGTCGTTGCTGAAATCGAGTGATGTGGCTCTGCCTTCACTGCTGCTAATAGAACTATATACGGCGGAAGTGTTATCTCAACTATGGGAACTGCTGTCAGACCAACGGCTGCTACGCGCCGGAGTGGAACATGAGCCTCTTTACTGCTGTTGTCGTTTTCGTGGTGGGGCTGCTCTCAGGCATCGTTGTCCGGTGGGTCGCTGGACTTGCTGCCGTTCTTGCGCTCGTTCTGGTGCTGTTGGGTGTCACCACGCCGGATATCGGTCTGGTAAACTTCGTGNTCGAACAGTACTACCAGGGTAACGAACTACTGTTTCTCGCCGGATTGCTGTTCGGGCTGGACGCCGAACACACCAGAGATGCTGTCGAGGGGTGACTCACAATCCTCGAACTCGCTGAGCCTGTTGGACTGGCGTTTCGGGGGAAGTGTCCATCAATGACGAGCGCTTGAGTGCGCTGTCACAGCGTTGCTGGTCCAGATAAACCGTGGTTACGCTTCAGGACAGAAAATATACGAATGGCGGATATCGCTGTCATACGTGAGTGACCCCGCGNGCGTTCTGAGTAGCGTTGCAACTGAGTAGAGGTCGCCGGCCGCTCCCGCTGTATTGAACAGCAGGGCGAGGAAGGCTGCGAACGCGAGAAGCGGGAGTGGAACGAACAACACGGGGAGAAGCAACGCGTCGAGTACAACGAGCGGCGCGATGCCGACGATAATATTGTGAGTCCGCTCCTGAAACTGATGAAACGCTGCCACATAAAACGCGCCGAGCTGTGGGGCCACGCCGTAGGAAACATCGTAGCCGAACCATCGATAGGCGAGCCCGTGAACTAGTTCATGGAGCACAGTAGCTGCGACAATTGTGCCGATACATGTGACCGCGACCAGCCCAGACGCGAGCGTGAACGTGATGCCTGTGGCGGTTTCGTCGACCGAAAAAACGGCGTCGAGCGCGGTTCCCTGGGCGTACCAGAGTATGCCGCCGAACACCACCGCAGCGACCGGTACCAGCACACTCACGAGACCGAGTATCACCAGCGGCGGGTATCGAAACGGCCGGGGTGACTGATAGCCCGCCGGTGTTGCAGGGCGCAACGTGTCGGCGGGGGTGTAATCGCTTGTCGGCATACCCGTGATTCAGCCGGAGGACTGAAAAATCAGGATGTCACTTCCGCCCTGTTGTAACTGAGAAGCAACCAGTCACCGCCGGTTGGTTCGACAGCAGGCGGCGAGCATATATTCGCTCTCATACAGCTATATAGAACTCATATAAAGCACCTATACCAGATTCACCGATGTTTCACAAACGACCTTACATAGATGGCTTCACCACCGACGTTTCATCCGGACCTCGGCGCACCACACCAGCGAATCCGCGGTCACAGATGGGAGGAAATCTACGTTGTCGGCGACGTCCACGGGTGTCGTCCGACCCTCGAACGCCTCCTGAACCGGTTAGACCCCACCCCGGACGAACTCGTGGTCTTCGTTGGTGACCTCGTCCGAAAAGGTCCGGACAGCGCTGGTGTCGTCGACATGGTCCGGCACACGCCGAACTTCCTCACCGTCCGTGGCAACAACGAGCAGAAACTCATCGACGGCCGCAAATCGATTCCGTCGTTGACCGACGACGACCTCTCGTGGATGGCGTCGCTCCCGGTGGCAATCTCGTGGGACGATTCGCTGGTCGTCCACGGTGGCGTCGACCACCGCAAGTCAATCGCGGAGCACGAACTGACTGAACTGCTGAACATGCGCTCACTTGTTCCGGACGGAAGCTACGACCGCCCGTACTGGTTCGAAACACGCCGTGCTGACCCTCGCATCTTCTTCGGTCACACGGTGCTTTCCGAGCCATTCGAGACACCTACTGCGGTTGGTCTAGACACCGGGTGCGTCTACGGCGGGCAGTTGACGGCGTACCAGTGCTCGACGCAGGAGTTCGTCACGGTGGACCCGGAGACGACCCACGAAGCCCGGTCGTCCGATAGCATCGTCGACCCGGAGCGTGCCCCGCCGACATCAACGTAACCCGATGGACCACGATTCAGAACCCGCCATCCCCGCGTACGAGCCAGCGGATGTCGACCTGACCGACTCGTCGCTGTATCTCAACCGTGAATTGAGTGCGCTCGCGTTCCAGCGGCGCGTGCTCCACGAGGCGCTGGACGAACGGAATCCGCTGTTGGAACGGGTCCGGTTCCTCGCTATCGTCACTCGCAATCTCGACGAATTCACGATGAAACGCATCGGCGGCCTCAAACAGCAGATAGAAGCCGACGTGACCGAAACGGCCCCAGACGGTCGAACGCCCGAGGAGCAGTTGGCGGCGGTCCACGAGACCCTGCGGCCGATGCTAGCGACGCAGGCCCGCTGTTACCGCGACGCGATTCGTCCCGCGCTTGCTGCGGAAGGTATCGAGATTCTCGACTACGACGACGCTGCTGCCGCGGAACAGTCTGAACTGCGAACCTACTTTGAGGAGTCTGTGTTGCCGACCCTGACACCGCTTTCGTTCGACCCGGCACATCCGTTCCCGTTTATTTCTAATCGGTCGCTCTCGCTCGCTGTTCTCACCCGGCATCCGAACGCCGAGGACCCGACGTTCACCCGAATCAAGATTCCGCCGAACAGGCCGCGGTTGGTCCAACTCGGGGACGAGACGCGGTACGTACTGCTTGAGGAGGTCATCCGTGCGAACCTCGATCTGCTGCTGCCGAACGTCGAAATCGTCGACACGGCCCTGTTCCGACTGACCCGCAACGCGGAGGTCCGACGTAATCAGGAGATTGCCGAGGACCTCATTGACATGGTCGAAGACGTCCTCGAACAGCGGCGATTCGCGTCGGTCGTCAGAATGGAACTCTCTCCCGACGCCGACTCCCGTATTCGCTCGACGCTCGCGACACAGCTCGGTCTCGACGAGCGCGAGATATACGACCTCCCGGGTCCGCTGGATTACCGGGATTTCGCGGAGTTGACCGACCTTGACCGACCGGACCTCTCGCTGGATGAGTGGACGCCACAGCCACACCCCCGTCTCAACGGTCACCGACAGCAGTCGTTCGGGAGGCCGGATACGACGGACCCGAGTGTCTTCCGGCGCATTCAGGACGGAGACATCTTGCTGCATCACCCGTACCACGACTTCACAGACACCGTCCAGCGGTTTCTCTCAGCAGCAGCCGAAGACCCGGACGTTCTGGCGGTGAAAGCAGCTATCTACCGGACCGCAAGCGACTCACAGATCATCCAGTCGCTGATAACGGCCGCTGAAAACGGGAAACAGGTGGCGGTGATGGTCGAACTGAAGGCCCGCTTCGACGAGCAGAACAACCTCGAATGGGTTCGCAAACTGGAGGAAAACGGTATCCACGTCGCCTACGGAACGGTGGGGCTGAAGACCCACACGAAGACGGCGCTAGTCGTTCGGGAGGAAGACGACGGCGTCGAACTGTACTCCCACATCGGCACGGGGAACTATCACTCCGAGACGGCGAAGGGATACGTCGACCTCGGACTGTTGACCGCCGACCGTGACATCGGCCGCGACCTGACCAAGGTGTTCAATTTCTTCACCGGGCCGTCGCTGGACGAGGAGTTCCGCGAACTCCTCATCGCACCGGTGACCATGCGCAAGGAGTTCACCCGGTGCATCCGTCGGGAAGCACAGCACGCACAGGCCGGTCGGCCTGCCCGTATTGTCGCAAAAATCAACGGACTCGAAGACCCCGGTATCTCGCCGAACTGTACCGCGCATCGATGGCAGGCGTCGACATCGACCTCATCGTCCGCGATATCTGCCGCCTCCGACCCGGACTGGAAGGCATCAGCGAAAACATCTCGGTGTACTCGCTCGTCGGCCGCTTTCTAGAGCATTCCCGTATCTTCTACTTCGAGAACGGCGCACGGGGCGACCCCGCTACCGAAGACGACTGGGGCGACCCCGAGTACTACATCGGTAGCGCCGACTGGATGACCCGCAACCTTGATTACCGGGTCGAAGCAGTCACACCCGTGACAAGCCCCAAAATCCAGCGCCAACTCCGTTTCACCCTCGACCTCCTCCTCTCGGACAACCGCAAGCTCTGGGAGATGGACAGCGACGGCGAGTACCACCAGCGGTATCCGGACGACGGCGAGCGCGTGATCAGCGCACAGGACATCCTGATGCGAGAAGCGCTAAAAGCCGGTCGCTCTGAGAACCTCATTACAGGTATCCCCGGTGACTATCCGATAGCCGGTGACCTCTGTATCACAGGTGATGGCACTGAACAGCCAACTGAGACAGATGCCGAGTCGAAACCGCTGACTGAATCCGAGGGTGAGTGTACGGCTTCTGATGCCGATACAACTGACGAACCTTTTGAAGTCACGGACGGTGGAAACCCTGACGAAGTTCTGGCCACATACAGCGACCGGTGGTACGTCCCGGACAGCGTCGTGTACAACTACGCTGTTCGAACACCCGATGGAGAGCGGCGCTACCTCAAAACCAAAGCTGGCGTCACTGATCTCCTCGAACAACTGTATAGCGATACGGAATAGCTATTCGGCTATACTATTTCTCAGTTTCTTTTCGGCTCAGTAACTGCGTTGCCCCATCAATATGGGACCGCTTCACACAAAATGTGTTTTAATCCTTCACGAGGCCTATGAGCATGGCCTATCGAGTGTCCCGATGTAACTATGGACTTACAGGAATTCGTCCGCTCCAACGCCCCCGCAGACGGTGGCGATGGGTTCCAGAAAGAGAACAACAGGCTACTTGACATCCCACTCGATGGGACTGTGATGGTCAAAGCCGGGTCGATGGTCGCGTACACCGGCGAGGTCACGTTCACTGGCAAATCCTCGGCGGAAGGCGGTATCACGGGCTTCGTCAAGGAAGCCGTGAGCGGCGAAGGGACGCCAGTCATGGAGGCCGAAGGGAGCGGCCACCTCTACGTGGCCGAGAACGGCAAGAAGGTACAGGTGCTGGCCCTCGATGACGGAGAATCGATATCGGTCAACGGCACTGACGTGCTCGCGTTCGAATCAACTATCGACTACGAAATCAACACTGTCGGCAGTCTCTCTGGCATGGCTGCCGGCGGCCTGACGAACGTCTACCTCACCGGCCCCGGCGAAGTCGCGCTGACGACACACGGCGACCCGCTGGTGATGACGCCGCCGGTGTTCACCGACCCGGACGCGACCGTTGCGTGGAGTTCGAACCTCTCGCCGTCTATCGAGATGAACAAGACCTTCGAAATCGGCCAGACCTCTGGGGAATCGATCCAGATGGAGTTTACCGGTGACGACGGCTTTGTCGTCATCCAACCAAACGAGGAAGGGTCTGTCACGCAGAGCCAGAGCTAATCGCCGCCGAGTTACCGCGTCGAAGACACCGAGCGCTTGCGGAGCCGTCCCCGAACGAACGGACGGATTGGCGTTATGCCCAGATTGAGTCGCTCGATTTCGACGACATCGAACGACTGGTCAGCGACGAGCCGTGTCCCCGTCTGTCGGGTCAGATGGCACCCGCCGGCGAGTCGTTTCCAGAGCGGTGCGAGCGCCGACTGTAGCCGGGCGCGCCAGCCGTCGTCGATGACGTGCTCGAAGAAACGCAGTTCGCCGCCGGGTTTGAGGACGCGGGTGATTTCACTCATCGCGGATTCAATGTCCGGAATCGTACAGAACACCATCGACGTGATGACGACGTCGAAGGTGTCCTCGTCGTACGGGAGGGCTTCGGCCGGTGACGACTCGATATGAATCGGCGTGGCCTGCGTGTTCGCCTGCTCCGCTGCCTGCCGCCGCATATGCGGGTCCGGCTCGATAGCGTGAAACTCCGTCGAGGCGGTCGCAACGCTCTCGAAATACGGAAACATCGCGCCGGTTCCAGCGCCNAGATCCAGCACCGTTCCATCCAGATTCGCTACCAGATACTCACGATGTGGTCGCAAGAGNGTCCGCTCGATGAGCGCCGTTGCTNGGTCGTAGACCGCCGCAAATAACGGTGCTGAAGGTTCCTGACTGGGGTTCGGTTCAGGGGACACGCCAGTAGTACCGATGGCTCCCCTGAAAGCATTGGGTCATCTGAAGGGTGTCACACGCGCTCGTCACTCATTGCTGTCAGTCCCCGTCTGCCGACATCTCGATGCCTGCCTCGTCAATGTCGACTTTGGTTTCGGTGAGGTCGCTGTCTCGCCACGTCCCGCGTCGATACCAGCCGTACGCGATAATCGCTCCCGCGACATTTGAGACGGCGAACGATATCCAGATTCCGGTTTCGCCGAACGGCACAGCGGCGAACCACGCAATCGGGAAGCGGATAACGCCGAGCATCAACACCGATATCGCTGCGGCGGTGAGCGTCTTTCCGGCACCACGGAAGCTCCCGGTGTAGGCCCGCATGATGCCGATGAATCCGAAGGAAAGCGCGACGTAGCGGAGGAACTGCGTCGTGATTTCGACGACTTCGGGGTCCGTCGTGAACAGGTCGGCTATCGGTGCGGCGGTGAACCAGACGAGCACGCCAGCCAGGGAGAGCACGCCGAACAAGACCGTCGCTGCAAGGCCAGCTGCCTTCGCTGCCCGGTCCGGCCTGTCGGCCCCCATGTTCTGGCCAGTCATCGTCTCAACGCCACGCGCAACTGCGATGGCCGGCAGGAAGACGACCGAGAACACGCGCGTCCCGATGCCGTAGGCGGCGACGACCGTATCTGGGAACATTGCAACGATGACCAGCAGCAGGTTCATCGACAGCGCACGGCCCGTCCCTTCGATGGAGGCAGGCAGGCCGATGCGAACGAGACGGCGGAGATACGACAGGTCTGGGGCCATATCGCGGAGGTGAATCTGGACGCCGCGGTTCCCTCGGAACATAATTGCCAGCCCGACGACCAGCGCCAGCGCCCGCGAAAAGACGGTCGCGATGGCAGCCCCTTCGATGCCGAGTTCGGGGAACGAGATGGTCCCGACGAGCGGTGCGTTCTCGACGACCGTCCAGCCGAAGATCAGGAACGGGTCGATGATGATGTTGAGGACGACCGAGCCGAACATGACGAGCATCGGCGTTATCGTGTCACCGTAGCCCCGCATCAGCGCGACGAAGACGAAGAAGCCGAACATGAACAACAGACCCAGCGAAATGACTTCCATGTAGCTGGTCGCCATGGGAAGGACGTCTTCGGACGCGCCCATCAGGCTGAGGAAACGTATCGACGCCGAGATAGCCCACGATACCGAGACCAAACGAGACGATGACGGCGAACGTTACCGTCTGGGACGCAGCGTACTCGGCTTCGCGCTCCTCGCCTGCGCCGGTAAACTGTGCGACGAGGACGCTGCCGGCGACGGATATCCCCATCCCGAGCGAGATAAGGAGGAACACCATCGGGAACGCGAAGCTGATTGCAGCCAGCGCGTCCGTGCTGTACTGGCCGAGCCAGAACGTGTCCGCGAGGTTGTACGCAGTCTGGAAGAGATTCGTGATGACAATCGGCATCGAGAGGAAAAACAGCGGCTTCCCGATGCCACCCGACGTGAGGTCGAATTCCTCGGGGCCTTTGAACAGCGAACGAACGCGACTCCCAATCCCCATCAGCGGGTCGCCTCCGCTGGTGCGTCCGCAAAGAGGTGTGTCTCAGCGTATCGCGTAATCGTCTCGTTGAATCGGTCTATCGAACGGTCTGTGGCGACGTGCCGGGTATGAGCACCTGTAATCGTCGTCACGAGGAACTCCGCTGCAACACTCGGCTCGACTGTGTCATCGAATTCACCGGTTTCGACGCCGGCTACGATGATTTCCCGCAACTGGTCAAAGAGCACGGCATCGAACTTGGCCAGTTGTGTCCGGAAGGCGTCGTTGTACGGGGCCTGTGCCTTTATTTCGAGTAGTGCTGTTCTGAACTCTTGACCGGGTATCGTTCGCCCGTCAGTGAGAACCGTGTCTAACAGCGAAGTGAGTTCTTCTCGCGGCGTATTCCCGTCGACCGCCGATATCTTTGCAGTGTATCGTTCGTACAAGAAGTCCAGAAACTGCGTAAAGAGGTTCTCTTTGCTGTCGTAATAGTAGTGAATC
>JGI12329J12844_1000399_pt1 | contig 11358 bp, 9 predicted proteins | sample A23E3SouthBayCA_FD_12844 | JGI IMG/M metagenome (IMG submission 12844)
TTCCGTAACGATCGCCGGGTCTGTCGAACCGCGAAGTTGCACCTCACGTTCGCCAGCCGCGATCGTCGTATCGACCCATAGTGAATTCTGGACGTACAATTCCTCTGGGACGATATCCTGGAGGAACGGAACGATGATTTCCTCCTCGAATTCCGAACCGATCCAGAACAGCCCTTCAGGTGGTGTGTCTTCTCGCGGGGCATTCTGCCGGGCGTAAGTCGCCTTCCGATGGCACTGCAGCAACTTGCTCGGTGTATGGCGTTCCGGATCTTTTGGCGGTGAGGGGCCGTTGAAGTACGCTTTCCCGTCTAAGATGTTGGTTTCGAACTGCTGTTCTGCGTACCACTCATTGAATTCGCTGTTTGAGATGCGGTCCACCACGCGTTCTATTTCGAGCGTGTTCGAATTTGGAGTGGGTTCCGGTTGATTGTCGGTACTAGTATCGTCGTCTGGCTGGTCGCTCATTCCGTGTGGGCGGATGAGAGCGGTAGTAATAGGAAAGCGCGTGTCGTTTCCGAATCAACTGGTGTGAGAGCAGCTGATTGCGGGTTTCACTGCTGTACACGGTATATTCGACCTTTCGTGTTACCGTCAGCAGCGATTAGGTTGTAGTGCTCTAATTTGGAAAGGTAGTTCCGAACCATTCGTTTCGTTTTGGGGTCATCCGTCCGGTCAGCGTACGTGTTGTAGAGTCGCTGCGGCTGAATTTCTCCGTGTTCGGTGATGATGTCGTACAGGACTTGTTGGTGGGCTGTGAGCCGGTCAACGGTTTGTTGTCGGATTTCCGATTTCGCTTCCGGAATGGCCTTCCGAATACTGTCCGGGGTGATCGTGTCCGCTTGGCTGTTCCGGGTGGTGCGTGCCGCGCGGCGGAGGATACCGATAGCGACACGGGCGTCACCACCTGCGTTTGCGGCGATGAATTCGATCTCGCTTGTGCCGATCGCGTCGTCTCTGAGTCCCCAGTGGACGCGGTCTTGGAGTATTGCGATGAGTTCTGATTCGTGGTATGAGCGGAAGTGGATGCGTTCACAGTCGGTGAGGCGACTGTGGAGTCGATCATCAACGGTGGCAAAAATCCCTTCTTCGTTATTAGCGATGAGGATCATTGTGAGGTTTGGGATGCGGTACAGGTCGTAGAGAAGGGATTTGTCTTCGAGTTGGTCTACTTCATCGAGGATGGCGATGTACGGAGTGTCCTCAGTGTCGCGGAGTCGTTCGAGGAGAACGTCTTTCGGGGTGGACTGCCGGTGGATGTCCACGGTTTGGTTGACGCCGTCTAAGAGGCGGTACAGCGTTTTGAACCGGGAGTGGTCTTCCCAGCAGTTGACGTACTGGTAGTTGAGGTCAACGACGGCTTCGCGGAGTTGTTCAACTAGGTATTGGGCGATGCAAGTTTTCCCGGCACCAGAGGGGCCGTGGAGGAGTGCTGGATCAGCTCGGTGACCCCCGGTGATTGGGTTGAGGACACTGGAGAGGTAGTTGACTTCGGCGTCGCGGTGTTGGACTTCTCTGGGGATGAACTCTGGTTGGAGAACGCGCGCGTCGGTTATCATGGGTTGCGTCGACACGTCCCTGTGGGGTAATAATTGGAAGGGTGCTATTTCCGAATCTTCCGAATGATCCTAAGTATGCAGATCTATACTTCTATAGAAATCATGTATACCATCCATTCACCAAACCTATATAAGGCGGTCGTGGTTACTACCAGATAACATGACGGACGAGGAGACTTCAATCAGCGTCAAGAAGCCAATACGGGACGAGCTCCGACGCTACAAAGCCGACGACGGGCTCACCTACGATGAGGCGATCGCCCGTCTCCTCGAACACGCTGACTGGGTCGATGACGAAAATGAGCTGCTGGAGAAGATCAAAGAATGACAGACACGCCAATTTCCGAACGAATCAACCCAAGTGACGAAATCCTCCGGGATGACGGGACGATTGACTCCACCGGGCTGCTGGACGAGGTTAGCCTCTACAACCTCTACGACGAACGTGACTCCCCAGAACAAGACGCAGAACGTATTCTGGAAATCACGTACCCCACAAACACTCTCTCCACAATCATCAGGAACACTGCACGGAACCTGAACGGAGACTCTGACTTCTCCGAAGGCGGGCAGATTGTGGGAGGTGGATACGGAAGCGGGAAAAGCCACATCGAACTCGTCATTTACCATCTTTTCAACTCGCCAGAACTCGGACAGGCATGGGTTGACCAGCAAGGCATAGACGCAGAAATCCCCGCTGAAACGAGGACTGCTGCACTCCAGATGTTCAATCTGGAAAAGGACTACAACCGCCTCTCCGAAGCCGTCGGTGACTACCTGGGCATCGACGAATGGGTCGGCGGAACGGATCTCCCGACGGTCCACCAGATCCGTGACACACTGGATGGAGAACCAGCACTTGTCCTTCTTGACGAGTTCGAACGCTGGTACGGTATGATGGAGCGAGAAGAATACCAGGATGACAATCTCGCCTTCCTTCAGAACCTGCTCGAAGCTGCAGGCCGTGAAGACACCCGGCTAAGCGTCTTCGTCTCTCTACTCTACGAAAACGAAGACGTTCAAGCCATCACGCAACGTACCAATCCGTTCACGCACGATCTCGGTTCCCGGCGAGATGAGAAAATCGAGTTCATCCTGCACCGTCTCATCGGCGAGGTGACGGACGTAGAAGGCGTGTCCTCACTTGCGAAAGAATACACCGATGTCTACCGGCAGAACGACCAAATCGAACTGGAAGACTATCACGACATGGAAAACCGGATTGAACGATACTACCCGTTCCATCCGCTCACCTTAGAACTCCTAATGGAGAAATACTCCGAGCAACGAACCAGCTCGGACGCCCGTGGTCTCCTCCGGTTCCTCACGGAGATCCTCAATGATAACTACACCAAGGTAGATCTCATACTCACGGGGAACGTTGACGTTCACAAGTACACTGACCGGTTCCAGTACATCGACAACGAACTGGTCGGGAAGTACATCAACGACTACAACCGCCTCCAGAAATCTGACGGATCCTTTGACGAATTCATCGAGGAGCTCATCAACATCACGCTACTGCACAGCCTTGCACGCGCCGGTGAAGAAGGCGCAAACAAACGTGAGATGCTGATGGGCGTCATGCGGAAAGGGATCAATGCCCACCGAATCATCCAAACGTTCACAGAAGATGTCTACGGGCACGCCTGGCACATCCACCGGATCAACGGTGAATACGCATTCGACGTTGATGAAAACCCAGCAGCCCGCATCGAAAAGAAAGCCGAAGACATCCACAAACATGATGCCATTCACCGGACGGAGTCCCTGATCCGCGAAGACCTGTTCAACGGTCGGAACAATGTGTACATCCTTGATCCGGTGAACACTGAGCAGAACATCCCGGATAACAAGACGTTCAAGATTGTTGTCTCACTCGCAGCCAAGCAGGACTACGACGACGTGTTTGAAAAGCTCACTATCGGTCAGAATCGAGAGTACAGCAACACACTCGTGTTGGTTACTCCTGAAAAACTGGCTGGTATCGATTCGAACACAGGCATCCGGCAACTCGCCCGGAAGGTCGTTGCAGGAGAGCAACTCAAGCGGGAAGAAGAAGTCCTCCCCGAAGGGTTTGAGGAAATCCACAACCAGAACTACCAGAATCTCCGCGACCGTGTTCGGGACAAATTCGGCACCGTTCATACATCGACAGAACGCGGGCTGTTCCCCGAGACCCTGCCCACTGGTCCAGACGTGAACTTCTACGACGCAACGGTTAGTGTCGTGAAACCGGACCCAAGCCAACTTCGGTCAGAGGTCAAGAATGCTGTGAAGGACGAGGGTGCAAGTGGCATACAGTATGAACACCTCCGTAATGACTTCTACCGGGAGACGGCACAAGCGACGCTAACAGAAGAGTCTGAGTTGGAGGATGCGATCAAGTCTCTCTGCCAAGATGGCGTGCTCAAAGTTGGTGGGTACTTCGAAGAACGGGTTCGGAGCCTCGGAAACGATACGAACCTCGTTCACGAACAGTACATCAGCGATGATGACGACGAAGAAGATGAAGAAACCAACACGATTACCGTAGACACCTCTGGCGGAGATGATACGGGAGGTTCTGAGACGACGACCGTTGGGGGAACCACGACCGGGACTGGCACTCTTAGTGGTGGAGAATCTACCAGTGCAGAGACAGCGTTCAGCTGCCCGCAGTGTGGAGAAGAACTCGAAAGCACATCGTGTGAATGCGGGTTCGAATTCGACGCTTCAGACGTTGTTGAAGGGAAAGTGTCGGTTGAAGGCGCGACTGTTGATGAACTCTTAGATGAATTCGGCATCGAGGAACCCGAAGGCCCCAAAATCCGCCCCCATCCAATCATGGGGACGCTTGATGCAGATAACAAGCCGGATCTGATCGACCAGATCGAACGAGAGACACAGGGTTGGGATATCCACGAAGCAACAATCACGATTGATGGTGTCCTCACCAGTGACGATCTCGGTGAATACGGGATCAACGCCGACGCTCTGGATGAGCGAGTGAACCTTGACGAAACGTTCGAGATCACCCCAGATGAACCGTTGGATCACGATTCGTTCTTAGCGCTCCTGTGGGATCTGAAAGTCCCCGAGAAGGCATCACTCTCAGTTAAGATGCAGGTGGACAAGAATGAGTAACGAATTATACGCTGAAAGGGAATTTAACTCACTCCTCCATGAGAAGGACGTGCTGGATGGAGTATTTGAGTGCCTCCGCAGGATCTGGGGCAATATAGACGCACTCAGTGATCGGCACCTCGCTGAATCAGAGTACCAGACCCGACTGTTGGAATACGAACTGTTGAAACTGTACCCTGGGCTCTACGATGAACTCATTGATGCGATGGGGGATCACCCTGTAACCTCGATTAACAACGGATGTGGGGTGATTATGGATGCCCTCAGTGTTCGTGAAGGGTTCCGATTAGAACAAGAACTGCAGTCTGAGCATGATTGGGATGTCTCATTCACTTGGGCTCCTATCGAGGGGCTTCCCAGCGAGACACAGTTCATCTGCCGGGAATGGTTCGGTGCTCAGAGCCCATCAGCAGTTTCGCGGGACGATTTTCGCTTCATCGGCGATCGAGATGTCCCACAGCTCCCGAGTACTGATCCTGCATTTGTCTGGACACGTCACCCAGATCAACGACTCGAAGGTGCTCTGAAAGGTAATTACTCGATGGAGGAAGTAGAGGAAATATACGAAGGGGTGAAGGGCCTTCTTGAAGACGTGGTTCAAGAGAGCGTCCATACTGAATTCCTCGTGACAAGCGATCACGGTTACGTGAATCACCTTGGGAACTCCCCGTACTCCTTATCCGATGAAGAGGAATCCTCCTTATCAAGCAAATTCAGTAGCAGATTCCGCGAAATCGGGAATGGGCAAGCGTACCGAGTACTTGAGAATGCTAATGTTATTAAAAGAGCAGATGGCCATTACGTTGTAAGAGGACATCACAAATGGACGAAGCGTGGGGCGACGAAGAAAATCATGCACGGTGGGCTAAGCCTGCCCGAGTGTATGACACCGGTGCTGCGGATCGATACGACTGGAGGTAACTAACAATGACAGAAACCTGGGATAAACTACCATTAGACCTGATGGATGACTTCGCTGAAAAAGAATCTTACAGCCGGCACCACTACCGGCCAGTTTATTCGATGCACAAGTGGTGGGCTCGCCGTCCGGGTTCGACCTTCCGAATTCTCACATTAGCTGCCCTGACTGGTGACAACACTACAAAAGACGACATCATCCGTCGGAATGACTCAGGAACCTATGATGGCTTATACCTCAATACTAAAGAAGAAGACTTCAGTGACAACGTAATCCTTGATCCGTTTGCGGGTGGAGGGACCACTCTTGTGGAGGCAAACCGGCTGGGAGCAGATACAATCGGATATGAGCTCAATCCGGTTGCCTGGTACGTGGTGAAGAAGTCTGTTGATGATGTAGACTTAGACGCGCTAAAGGAGGCATACGATGAGTTGGTCGCTAATGTCCGGGGTGAAATCGGGGAGTACTATGAAACACAGGACCCCGATACAGGAGAAACAGGTGAGATACTGTATACGTTCTTGAGCCAGAAGTTGCCTTGCCTAACCTGTGATGAAGAGGTCCGCCTCTTCCCGAGATACAAAATCGCAGAAAACAAATCGAACGCTCCTGCTGCTCTCTACTGCCCCAATGCCGATTGTAGTGGAGATCGGCTAATCACGCTGAACAGGGACATCAAAGACACAGAAACATGTCCTGACTGTGGGCACACATTCGATCCATCTGATGGTAATGCAGGACGCGGAAAGTACACCTGCGGAAACGGACACAAGCATGACATCAAGGAGACCCTACAGAGGAAGGACGAAAAGCCAGAATTCGAGTCCTTTGCGCTCCAATACGCAGTGAGTTCTGACAAAAATAAAAAATATAAAGCATTAGATCAGGCCGACAAAGAAACCGCTCAAGAATTGAACGAGCGTTACGAGAACGAAAAGGACGAGTGGCTAACCCCGACACAATCAATTCCAGACGGAGACAAGACGAAGGCTCTTCTAAACTACAACTACGAACGGTTCGAGGAACTGTTCACCCCTCGGCAGTTGTTAGCGTTCTCAACCCTCTTCAAAGAAGCCAAAGAAGTCGAGGACGACAATCTGTCCGAATTCCTGATCCTGGCGATCTCCAATTGTCTGAGATTCAATAGTAAACTCTGCACATGGGATTACAGACGGCAGTTGGGTGTCAATGTGTTCAAGAGACATGCATATGTCCCTCGTGCACAGCCAGTGGAGGGCAACCCGATAAACGAACTCGGTGGTAGAACAAGCATCAACAACTTCTACGAGAGTGTCGTCAAAGGTAAGAAATACTGTCAAGAGCCGTTTGAAAAAGTCAAGAACACCACTACCGGGGAAACGGTTTCGCACGAGATCCTGAATGAAGATGTTGACCCAGACAGATTACTGAATCTTCAGTCAAAGACATCTGAATTGATGGAGGAGGATGATGAATCGGTAGATTATGTCATTACTGATCCCCCGTACTACGATAATGTTCAGTACAGTGAACTCTCTGATTACTTCTACTCTTGGCTTCACCATGCACTGGAAGACGAATACGAAGAGTTCGAACCTCAGTTAGTTCCGAAAGCCCGAGAAATCGTAGCCAACAAACAGGCTAAGAAAGACGAAGCGTTCTTCATTGAGAGCCTCTCGAACGTATTCGAGGAATGCCATCGGGTGTTGAAAAACGATGGTGAAATGGTGTTCACCTACCACCACAACAAGAACGAGGCATGGTCTGTTATTCTCAAAGCCATCATAGATAGTGGGTTTACTGTTACAGGAGCATACCCTGTTCAGTCAGAGCGCTCGAATAACCCACACATCACTGACTTAGATAATGCCGAATACGACATCCTGATCTTCGCAAATAAAGAAGAAACAGATGAAGAGACTACATTAGACGAACTTAGGCAGGATCTGTTCTTTGAGTTGAAGGACATTGCAAATGAAGAGCGGGAACGTCATCAAAACCTGTCTCAAGCCGACTTGGGGGTTATCCTTCGGGGGAAGTGTATGTATTACTACTCAAAACACTACCCGCAGGTTTACTCAAACGGTGAGAGAGTGACGATCGACGAAGCCCTTGACACCGTAGACTCGGTCATTGAACAAGTCGTTGAAGGGTCGGTTAACCTTCCAGACAGTATTGACCCCTTCACAGAAGCTTACGCGGCGTTCTGTAAGCGTGGGGTTGAAGAATACGACAGCCTGAACAAGCACCTTCTCGCCAAAAACCTGAATGTTGGCGATCTTGAGGATGAGAATCTCGTGAAGGGTCCACGAGAAAAGAAGGAGCCAGTCACTGCTGATGAGCGAATTACCTACATCGAAGGGAAGCTCAACAAAAACGGGAAGGATGGTGATGAGCTGCTTGACATCGATAAGGTACAGTACCTGTACCATTTGTACAAGTCCGACCAGAACACCGTTGAATACCTGAAAGAATGGAAAACGGACGAGTTGGAGGAACTCGCTGACTTCATGTCTGAAGTCACAGGTGACGATCGATATGAGAACGTAATGAACATGGGGATTACTCAGTTCTAACAATGGCACTCCATCAAGGCTACAACATCGTGACTGAGCCAGTCGCGGACACCAGTAACGAACTCACTGCATTGGAGTTCTTCCGAAAGCTGGCTGCTGACCAGCCCGTTGAGTGTCCTGTGACAGTTACAGGCCTTGATGATCTGCTTTACAACGCGACTGAAGAGTCTCGTAGCAAGATCATCCGGGAATTACAGCAGGTACTTCGAAGAACACGGTCCATCCAGTCGATGGACGCTGTTCAACTCTACGTGGATGGGACGATCGTTGACGACAATGCGTTCCGTATCCGGATTGAACGTAGTCAGGGCGGAGTATACCTGAATGTTGGACAACTCTTCGTGGAAGAGCCGAAACCAGTCTCAGCTACTCACTCCGTCGCTCGGAAGTAACAACCCTACCGAGTAGCTTCCACGCCGAACTCTTCCTCAATAACAGTTAGAACAGAGCCGGCAGTGAACGCTGAGAACGCATCTGTGTCGATGTTCGTTCGGACCTGATGGGGCTGGTACGGTTCTATGACCTCCTCGGGTTAGACGTATTCAATCGGAATGTCAAAACGGTTGAAGAACGGTTTCGAGTGCTCGTAAGCCATGATCTGTAGTTCCTCGATGTCGCTCTCTCTTAGCCATGCTTCCATGAACTTGGTGCCGTGACCTTGTTCACGAAACCCTTCAACGATGACCATCGCTTTGAGAGTCCCGAAGATGCAGTAGATGTACCCGATGTACAGGCCGTCTGCTGCCCATATCCACTTCTCTTCAGATTCCGTCGGTATCTCAATGTACTCCGCTATTGCAGGATTGTACGCCGCGAGTAGCCAGAATGACTCCGGGTCTTCCGAATAGTGCACCAGGCCTTCGTTGTCTGTAGAAAGGATCGTGTCCGGGTGTACAGCCCCATCTTCCGTCTCGGGAAAGACATACTCACGGTCACATGATCTGCATCGCGCGGTATCGTATAACCAATGCCGGTACACCAAGTCGCTTTCACCGCACCCGCACTCACCCGACTCGTTAAACTGCTTAATTTTGTCGCTGTCAGTTACCCACCACCCAAATCGGTCGTCTACGGTCACGGTTAACTCTACTTCAGAATAAACTCCAGTTTCGGATAAACCCTCACCTGTGGTGGTTCTTTGACGAGGTTTTATCTCAGTCAGGTTGGCAGATTACAGTAGAGAGGATTTCACGGATGGTTTACCGAATCGACGGGGACAACGTCAGTTCACTGGGCTCTACAACGTTCCAAGAAGTCGATATTCGAGAAAGAGAAATCGAAGAATGGGTGATTTCCACCCCGGAACTGCTGAACGAGGATTTGCTTGTTGTGGCGTCCCAGTACGCGAAGTTCGACAAGACAGATGACCGGCCAGATATCTTAGCGCTTGACCCGAGTGGAAAACTCGTTGTGATCGAGTTGAAGCGTGACACGGCCGATTCAACTACCGACCTGCAGGCAATCAAGTACGCCAGTTACTGCTCGACCATCAGCGCAGAGGAACTACAACAGGATTACCGGGCGTTCTGGAACGACCGGCAAGACGACGACAACCAACTCACACCGGAAGACGTCGGCAGGAAATTCAGCGAGTTCATAGGCCACGACATCACCCCTGGTGAAGACGGGTATGCTGAATTCGCTCTTGACGATCGCCCACGAATCATGCTTGTCTCCGGTGGGTTCGGCCCAGAAATTACAACACCGGTCGTTTGGCTTGAACGGGAGTACGAGATGGACATCACGTGCATCGAATTAGATGCTCACCAGCGTGGAGAGGAATTGTTCGTCAGCTCACGTCAGGTCCTCCCGATACCAGAGGCAGAGGAGTACATGGCGAAGCGCCGAGAGAAAGAGCGGAAGCAGACCGGCACGACCGATCGAGCAGGGAGAACCATTACAGTGCTCATCAACCGTGACATCGTGTCTGAAGGTGACACCGTGCGGTTCAATCCTGAGAAGCTCCCTGCTGATATGAGGGAGACAGACTACTCGTACGACCCTGAAGACGACTTTTGGCGTGGTCGCATTACGGGGAAGACGGGGCAGAGTGATAACGTTGAGTGGCTACACGATAACACAGAGCACTCGTTCACCGGACTTACGAAGACGATTCTGAAGGAGATTACCGGTGAGGACCATCATGCAAACGGGTACCCGAACTGGATTCATGTAGAACACGAGTTGACGCTGACAGACTTGCGGAGAGAGAAGGCCGGCGACATCCGGTGGTGAGTTGGAACCTTGCGGTGTGGCAGGCAGCTTAACCATCCTCAACACGCACGTGCTGTTCAATATCCCCCGAACTAATTAGCAGTCTCTCCAAGAGGTTTAGAAAAACTGTTCCCACTCATCTTCTGTCCGGTCAACAGCGGGTATCCATCGGCCACGGAAATGCTCGGGGATACCAACAACGTCCATCTCTTCATCAAGATTCTCCTTGTAAATGGGAACGAGTTGGTGTCCAGGAATTGTTCTCCCATCTGGCATATCAACTCCCACAAGACCATCCTTTACGAAAGTGGGGTCCTCAGGCATCTCAAACCCGGTTTCATTGTGTACTATGATTGGGTTCTCTAACCGATCATCTGTATAATAAATGAAAGAGTGTACTCCCTTGTCGCCTGTATTGATGCGAGCTATATACACCTCGTCATCACCACCTGAAAGAGACGGTAAACCCGGTTTGATTTGTCCCAAGGAGTACAGAACCTGCGCGATTTTACGAATCATTACTCTGTCACTCGTTTGACTTGGAGTAATCCTCAGATTCGGATAAACCCTCCCCTGCACGTGACTCTTTTGACGTTGGTTACGTTACCGGGGAGGGAGAACAAATGCCGTGAACGTTTCGTGTCGTTCGTAACTCAACCGTCTCGGCCGCGGTTGGCTCACCGCGGCGGGCGGTGTGACCGGGACTGTGTCGCGGTCACACCACCCGGTCGTCGACGAGTCCGACGAGGACCGTCGCGAAGGCGGTCCCCTCGCTCCAGAACGCCGATTCCGCTTCGACGTGGGGCAGTTTGGGCATCGGGAGCACACTCAACGCGATCGTATCGTCGTCGACGACCAGGAGGCGACCGATATCGATGTCCGGCGTGGACCCGTCGAGGACGCGCGTCGCGTCGAGTCCGGCGTCGGCGGCGGCCTCGCGGACCGCCGCCTCGCCGCTGGCGACGGTCACCGAGCGACCGTCGGCGTT
>JGI12329J12844_1000403_pt1 | contig 11273 bp, 13 predicted proteins | sample A23E3SouthBayCA_FD_12844 | JGI IMG/M metagenome (IMG submission 12844)
TTGCAGTGCAGTTTGGAGGTGTTTCGCGCCATCAACGAGAAACACGGCAGTTTCGACATCGTGTTTTTGCCGAAGTTCGCGCAAGAAAATTTCCGTGAGGGTGGCCGTAGTCATCGCAAACAGTCGGACGTGAAGCAATTCGTTGGACTGCGGATCGGCGGCAGCCTACAGCCAGAATTGCTGGCCATTGATGCGAATCACCGTTTCGTCGAGCGCAATCTGATTCGGAGCTTTCCCCGAGTCTGGCTGTAGATCGGCTTTCTGCACCCAATCGTGGACGGCTTTGCGACTGCGTTGGACACCCACTGAATCGAGTAATTCGACGGTATTCGACAGCGAGAGTCCCGCAACGTGCGATTGAATACCCAATGCCATCGCCGACTCGGGTGTCCGCTCGCGCTCCACAAAATCCAAATCAATCCAGTCTCTATTCCCGCTGAGGCGGCTGATTTCTGGCATAGGTATCAAGAAATCCGTCCGCCTCACTTTTAACGCTAAACTAAACACGACCCATTATTGAATCAATAGATTCTTTACTTGGTAGTTTGACGTATTATTTGACTATGTCTAGCAGCGCTAAGAATATGAAGTTATTTTTTATCATCATATGCATTTGCATTGTAGCATATACACTTCGTCGAATTCCTTGGATTGGGATCCCATCGGAACCTAGTCATCTTTTTGTGTCAACTTGGAGTTCGATAGAAATTGTGGCCAAAACAGGTCATATCCCACATTCGACACAGTATCCGGGTATTAATAATTTTAGAATAACAAAACTTGATCATTGGTTTAGGCTCGTATTTTTTCCGGTAATATTTGAAGTAGTGGGGATGAGCACACAAAAAGAACGCTTAGATTTGATCCGAACCCTACTCATTCCGCTTTTCGGAGTCCCATTGTCTGGCCTATTAATCGTGGGCAAGAAAGTATCGATACGAATGAGAGCTTTCACTTTTATATTTTTACTTTTTATCGGTCAGATGTACGTAGATCGTACGAGTCAGGGCTTACATGATTGGGGGTACGGAGCCATGTTTTTCTGTTTCACTGTAGCATGTCTTGTACAAGGTATTAGAAAAAAGAACAAAACTTGGTTTTCTCTCTCAATTCCATTCTCGATATATGTTTTAGCGACCAGACATACAATGGGGCTAATACTGCTATTTTGTTGGGTAATACTCGCATTTTGTGTAGTATTATTTAAAATTGGCAGAAAAAACCAGATACAGTATACATTCTTAACGACTATTACTCTGTTTATTGCTATCGACGTGTTATATTACAGTTACCTTGCAAATGTTTTTAGTTGGGGAATTATCGAAGTGGGACGTATATTAATTGGTCAAGGATTTGGTGGAAGTGCAGAAACTATCAGTATCTCTGGGACGACACTCCCCAAGATAGGGTTTAGCAAAGTTCTAAGTGTTGTAGATCGTTTATTACTTGTAGTGATAATTGGTATAACTGGATTAGCTTGGTTACCAAATTTAGCTAGCTTTCCTGAGAAACTAAAAATATCTCCTCTTAACTTGGTTAATATACCCAATGAATCAGATAAAGGATCGGTTTCAATAGTAATATTTTTAATGTTGGGTTATCCTGTTGCTCTTGGTATATTCTATATTTTCAAAGGGCTACCTGGGCTTATTGGTCGAGGGCAGCAATACCTAACTCTCTATGCTTTGGTTGCAGGTCCAATATTGATATTTATATTTTTTTCCGAAGCGAATAAAAGTCCAAAGTATATGAGAGTTTTAGTGGTTTTAATTTTCGTAATTACGGCTCTTATCTCACAGGGAGCTTTTCTAACATCCAGCAATACGATAGAAGGTAAGAGCGCTTGGCTTTCACAATCCGAGAAACATTCGTTGGATAATGTTAGAGAATTTGTTCCAACTGATGCTCGTATTGCAGGGTCATACCACTCTGTGCCACCGTTAGTTGACACTCATCCCTGCTTGGTTGGGCCTGATTTTAGTTTTACTAACAAAGAATATGAAACGATTGTTCGTGGACTATATTATAATGTGAGTGCACAAAATACCTCTGAAGCGTTTTCTGAATTGAACAGTCGTTTTGGTCAAATAAATCACCTTATTATAAGTGAGCGGGTTACTGGAAGGATTGGTGTAAATTCTGAGGCACGACATCCAGGTCCAGCTCCTGAATCAATTTGGAGATCCTATCAGTCTGTTCCATTTCTTAATCACGTATATTCTGGACCCACCCATGTCTACTCAAATTCAGAGAGGAAAAATAAATGCGAGGTCAAGTATCAGTATGGGTAACGTAAAGGATGTCATAGAACTCTTCTCACACCGTGATTACGGTACTACTGGGACTGTATCCACGTTCGTAGTTGGTAATTGTGACCACAAGGCGAAGTCACAGTGTAAGGAACACTGTGCTTGTCCGTGAACGTAGCCTCGGGCATGCGTTCGCCCGAGGCCGCAGTCATTCACTGACTCATTTGTTCGTTCAATTCCGTTCCGCAGATTATAGGTCTCGTCAGCGTTGATTACCATAGTTGGAGAACTTTACTGTGTTCGGTGGTGCGGTTTTCGATCTTATACTCAATGTCTTTCGGGTCGTTAGTATTTCGTCGATTGTACGGAGCGACTGGCACGAACACCAGCTGTCCGCAGGAGTCATGCCACTCGCGCGTGTCATAGGCTCTGTCACCGACCATATAGGTCGGTTGAACGACAGCAGGCGCGTGACGCGCCTCGTCGTCTGCTCTGGTGCTTGGTTGCTCAGCGAATTCGGCTACAATTGGGATCTTTGACCCGGTCGAGATATGGTGTAACGTATCCGTAATAATACTTTTTCGCGGTTGGATCGTAGCTTTACGACGTATCTTGATTGGCGAGCATTACTCACATCTGCTGATCGAAATGTCCGATATGTTAGAAGAAACCATCCTTACACGGCTGCCTCATTATACGGTTCACCGTACCCGGTTTGCCCGGATTCCGACAGAGATATCGCGTGTGTTTCTCGGCGCGTCAGCCGGGAAACGCACAGACTATGCTACAATCAATGCAAATGGCTTTGACCGTGACCAGCCAAGTCTTCACTACGCTAACTGCACAGACCACCGCGTCCGAGCGTTGAAAGTGACTGCTTTGGTGGATGTCGAAACGCTATACATCACCGACATCCAATCGTCAACCTCGAAAAAACACGACGCCAGGCTCGGCCCACAGGTTGCCCGCGTTCCGGCGGACGACCTGCGAAGTATCGGTACTTCCCATCGAGTCAGCGGATAGCCACGACTGACGAGGGTAGGTTCTCAGAGAACGCTGGTTGGGTGGTAATGAGATTTCTCTATCAACCAGACACTCTCCTTACAGCCTCAGGCCTTGAAAATTTAGCGCTTGATCTACTCGCAGAGATTCCGATCTCCGGAGTCGAAGCCGCAGCCTTCGACTCCGGGATTATTTGTCAAACGCTTCTGCAAGCCGCTGTCGATCAGAATCCATCAAAGCCGTCACCGACACCACTCGTGGAACCTACTCCGACGACTACACCCTAAACAACTGCATACCGTTCCAGCTGATGACCTCGAAGCCGCTGTCAACGACATCCTCGCTCAACAAGCGGCGATGATCCTCGGGCCCGGACCGAGGTCATCTGCCTCGACTTCGTCGATATCTACTACTACGGTTGTCCACACGCTGACGCTGGCGAACTCTATCACACGAAACCCTGCGAGGGCACCAGCAAGTGCCATCGCTACCTCGGGAGTTCGTTCTCTGTCGGGCCAAACCACTCGGTGTCGCAGTTACGTCCGTCCGTGGTGACGAACGGAAAAGCGACGCGGTCAAGCGACTGCTCGACCACATCGCGGCTCTGCCATTCGTTGTCGCTGGGCTTCTCGCCGACCGAGGATTCTACGATAGCACGTCGATTGAGCGACTAGATATCACGGCACCACTCGCTCTTCCAATCATCTGCCGTGGGGAACAGATGGCCGAGAAACTGGACTCGACAAGTCCTACTGGACGGAGTACGTGATGTACAAAAGAAGCGAGCGGGAAGCGCAGTTCCCGCTCGCGGTCTGTGTCTCCTATCAACAAGGGAACCGTGGAAAGCACGGCTTGCTTGTTCGGGGCTACGTGGCGTGCGATCTGACCGATCGCACGCCGAAGGAAGTCGAAGCTCTCTACCGGAAACGCTCAGCCATCGAGACAGCGTTTCGGACGATGCGCGAAACGGGTGCGCGGACAAGTACGCCTGATGCAGCAGTTCAGTTGTTATTCATCCTCATGAGCTTCCTACTGCGGAACCTCTGGATGATTGTTCGATGGGGCGTGCTCGCCACGCCGCGACGCGGTGGGCGAGCACTACCCGTCTGGTTCCGCTTTGAGGTGTTCCGGGAGTGGGTTGATCACGCACTTGACGACACGTTGGGCCGGAAGTGGGAAGCATCAACCAACGGTGTCGGAATCCCGACGATATACAGCGAGTTGGACGCGGGCTGAAGCTGCCCGCGTCTAGCGGCAGCCCTGTACGTGAGCGACAGCTTCGCATCTTGTCTGGACTGACGGCGCTCTCACTGGCATGAGATCACCGTCTTTGTTCGACTCAATGAATCGGTCGCTCTGATCTCGTTCATTTCTCCCCAGAAATCGGGTCAGCAATCGGGAACGATGGGAACTACCGAGTATCGCTGCTGACAAGGGAACGATGCGAAATCCTTCCGTGACGAACTCCATCAAAACGACATCCACCCGCTGATTAAACACCGCCTGTTCAACCCACTCGATCGCGCTCACAGCGCTCGTATGGACAGTGATCGGACCACCAGCGATCCATGTCTGAAACCGTCTTCTCAAGTATTAAGCGCATGTCTGGTGGTGTCTTGCATTCACGAAGTGGTGGCTTGAATTCCGTGAAATCATTCTCAAAACCACCGTCTACAACCTCCGTTAGAACGTCCTATATCCGTGAGATCCAGTGCAGTGTATCGAAACTACAGAGCCGAACGAATGGTTGATGTGCACTTCCTCAGAAAGCAGACGTTCTATCTAACGCATTTGTGAGTTACTGATACTGTCTCCTGCACAAGACAATTAAAAAAAGACGAGCGCTCTTCTGTAGAGGATTGTTGGTGAATCAGAGCACAAGCTGGGAGTCACAGCGAGCAAGGGTGGCGCGATCACACCATCCGACGATACGTGATTCCACTCGAGACGTTCGTCTCGAAGCGTCAGACTACGAATCTAATGGTAAAAATTCGCTGGCATGACAGCATCTATTGCCCATGCTACCGTGCCAAATCCGTGATTTGGTACTGCAGCTATCGAGTGTTTCAATGGTATCTATGTAAGGATTGCTGCCGGAAGTTCAACGACAAGGCCGGCACGGTTTTCGAGTCCTCGGCGATTCCGCTCAGAAAGTGGTATCTGGCCGTCTAAATCCATGTCCGGCTGAATACGAGCATCCGACAACTGGACCCTGAACTCGCTATCACCTACAGGACAGTCTACCGGCGCTTCCAGCGCCCGTAGGAAGCGCTGGACGCGTCTCGGCCACAGATTGAAAGGCCGGTCAATATCGATGAATTGTACGTTTCTGCGGGAAGAAAGGCCGCGAGCACGACTATGGATCTCGGCCCATCGAGGTGTTTCGAAAAAAAATAAATTCACAACCTACCTCAGGATGATTCTGCTTCGGAAGCGGGTTCGCTGTGAAACCAGTGACAAAGCGCTCAAAGCCAGCTCAAAACTGTGCTGTGATGTCACCAACGATCCAATACCCATGAGCCAGAACTATTTTTAAACGGTGGTATGGTGCCCACTTATATCTACACTTTTTTCACTTAAGCTGCTTCTCAACTCCTCGTGTTTAGTTAACGATGAAGAGTGAGGCGAGTGAATTTCTTGATGCCTATGTCAGAAATCACACACCTCGGCGGGAATAGCCGCTGGATTGATTTGGATTTTGTGGAGCGAGAGCGGACATCCGAACCGGCGATGAAGCTCGGTATTCAGATACATCTGGCTAGACTATCACTTTCGAATACCCTCTCTGCTCTTGATAGTTTGGGTGTCGAACGATCTCGAAAGGCGGTGCACGACTGGGTCCAGAAGGCCGATCTACAGCCGGTCAGCGGGAAGGCTCCGAATCAGGTCGCGGTCGACGAAACGATGATTCGCATCAACGACCAGCAGTTCTGGCTGTACGCTGCCGCGAATCCACAGACGAACGAATTACTCCATCTACGGCTGTATTCGACCACTAAGACCGCACTCACTGAACTGTTTCTCAACGAATTGCTGGAGAAACACGATGTCGAATCTGCCCTGTTTCTCGTTGATGGCGCCAAACACCTCCAAACCGCACTCCACCGAGCAGGGCTCCGATTTCAGACAGAACGCCATGGAAATCGGAATGTCATCGAACCTATCTTTAGAGAGGTGAAACCACGATCCTCTTCGTTTTCAAACTGTTTCAGTCACGTCGAACCAGAAACAGCTGAAAACGGGTTGCAGAGTTTCGCTCGCTGGCATAATGCTCCAAACTAAACACGACATCTCAACTAACCTTCTGTTTTCAAAGACTCCCATATTATGTTCTTCGATGGTAATATAAAGTCAGGTTTGGTAATACAGATAAATCGTGGATAACAATGCATTTCAGCGGATATTACAGGGAGCTGGATTCATTTTTCTCGGAAACATCATCGGGATGGGTTCATCGTTCGTTATGCGTCTCACTAGCGCCCGATTTTTAGGATCAGAAATCTATGGATATATCGTTCTTGGATTGTCAGTCGTAAGTATCTGCTCTATATTTGCATTAATGGGGATAAATATGGGTATTACTCAACAGTTACCTCGAGTAGAGAAACAAAAACAACTATATGGAATATCTCTGGGGATAGTCCTTATTTTAAGTCTTCTTTTAGTCACCTTCCTCCGGATCGGTGCGTATCCAATTTCTATGGCAATTGCGGACGCACAGTTCCAAACGGTATTCCAATTTTTCACACTGGCTATTCCATTTGTTGCCATTATCAGGCTCACATCAGGAACCTTCAGAGGAATTGAAGACCCGATTGGGAAAGTAATTGTCAGCGACTTTTTATATCGGGGAGGAACCGCTGCAGTCGTAACGGTGAGTGCATTTATTGGGGTTTCCGCAGTTAAAGTCAGTCAAGCGTGGTTCGTAACAATGGCGCTTATAGCGTTGTTTGGGATCGGACTATTAGTTATACGAACAAACTGGAATGTTTGTATACCATTAAAATTATATAATCGCTCCGTGGGATTGTCAAAACATGTACGTATATATTTTGAGTTAAATCAAAATCTCTCGTATTCCCTCCTCCTTCTCTCGTTTCCACTGATGTTTTCCGAATCGCTTCGACTGGTGTTAAAACAATCTGATAATTTCCTCGTTGGATACTTTTTGGACAGTTCGAGTGTCGGCATATACGACGCAGCATTCACTCTCTCTCAATCGGTTAATGTCGTTGCCGCTACTTTCGGATTCCTTCTGCTACCTGTCCTTTCTGATTTGCATGCCCAGAGCAAATTCAGTCAAATGGCGGTGGCCTACCAGCGTGTGACGAAGTGGATTGTTCTCACCTCATTACCCTTTTATTTAATTATTGTTAGTTTTCCTAACAAAGTAATGGGGTTGATATTCGGACCAGAATACGTGATAGGAGGTACTCCACTTGTATTCGTTGCAACTGGCTTCTATGCCCATCTCCTTTTGGGGTTGAACGGTCAAGGTCTGACCGCGATTGGTGAAACGAGAGTAATCCCAATCGGAAACATGATTTCGATTCTGGTAAATATCCCCTTAAATGTATTTTTGATTCCGATTTATGATATCACAGGAGCGGCGATCGCCTCAGCAATCTCGTATGTGGCACTAAATATCTTTTTTACAGTTGTGCTGTACAACAGGTCCGGATTACAGCCCTTTTCGAAACAGTTATTTTACATACTGGTTACCGGATCAGTATTATATGGAGGACTTGCTATCTCCGTGACTAATTTTTATGATGAGTTCACGGCTATATTAATCACGGTTGCAATATTCATCCCATTATACCTTTTCATATCTTATAGAATTGGAATGACCAAATCTGACCTCAAGTTACTCCAAGAAACTCTTCCAGATGGTGTGTCGAAATAATTCTTTGATCAAGTTAGTTGGGGTGTATAGCTAAGCCCATCGTGGCAGCGGGCGACGCTTGGAGCCATGAATCCTCCGTTTTTGGCTTAAAGTGGCTGAAGCCATCCAAGAATTCGAAGATGCGGAGCTTGAATTCGCGGAAGACGTGTTCGACTGCATTCAGATTCCCATGTGTTTCATGCTGGAATCAGAGCCTGTGTCGGCGAAGTGTTAGAGCCACACGCAGAATCAACGAGAGATACAGATCGGCGACAAGATAGTTCTCGAGTAATTCCATGAGGAACACTCGATGATTGCTGTGGTTCTCGTCGGTGACAGCCGGTTGGTTACAACCAATTCGTCGCGGGATCAACGGCGGCGTGCAGCCAGTAGCGCTGGTTGTTGAGCTGAATCGCCGTCTCATTGACCGCAACGTGATCCGAGTCCTACCGGCTGGGCTTTAATATCGACTTTTTACCCATCTGTGAACGGTCACACGATGGCGCTGGACACCCAGACAGGCTAAGATATGGACGGTATCCGACAGCGACAGCCCCGTTAAATGCGTTTGGATACCTATTTCATACTCTGCTCGGGTTTTAATTCTCGCTCCAGAAGTTCTAATTCGATCCAGTCTATAGCATCAGTTAGGCAGTAGAGTTCAAGCATAGGCCACTCAGAATTACGGCCGTCTTATTTTTTTACTTTATCGCAACATCATTAATTAGTTGTTGACCATGGACTGGTACAATTGAGCATACTCTTTGCTAGTTTTGGCCCAGTCAAACTGGTCGGATCGACGTCGGCCCCTTAATGACATTTTTTTCCTCTCAATTTCGTCATTCAGTAGTGTTATCATAGACTTCGCAAGTTCATCACTGCTGGTCGGTGAACATAACTTGGCGTATGATCCAGCAATTTCGGGAATTGCATAAACCTCGCTAGAAACGACGGGTGTCCCGCAAGCCATTGCCTCCACAACTGGGAGTCCAAAAGTCTCGTGACGTGATGGATAGACAAATAACTCTGCCACATTATAAAGCGAGACAAGATCTTCTTCTGAGACATATCCAAGAAGATGAACGCGTTCAGAAAGTTCATATCGAGATAAATAGTCCGAAACGAAATCTGATTCTGGCCATCCACTGCCGCAGATGACAAGGTCGGCGTCGGTCCGACCAATGATTTTACTATATGCTTCAAGTAACACTAGTGGATTCTTTTTTTCAGTTAAATGGCTAACATGAAGGACAAACGGACTGGTTATATTGTATTCAAGGGATTGTGGTCGAGAAAGTGGCTGATATATAGAATGATCAACACCGTTATAAATTGTGGATCCATCTACCGAGATAGGGCCGTACCGACGAGTTACTCGGTTTCTAAGGTCATCAGAAACAAAGACCACGTGGTCAAATGCGGGCATTTTCGCCACTTCGACTGCACGTGCAAGCCACGGTGTAATAGTGCTACCAACGAGTCCTGGAAACTCCCACTGAATATCGCCATGATAGGTGAGTACCTTTGGATGGTCTAATAGATACGGATTGAGTAAATCGTAGTATCTGTTTAAATGAATTATATCAATATCAATATTATTAATGTGACGTTCAAGACGGATAGGTGATTCCGGTGCTAAAACCACCTGTGATGGATCAAGCCATAAGGGAATATTACTTGACTCGTGCATCACGATTTGTATATTGATGTCGACATTATCGGACACATATGACTTGACAAGTTTCTGTAGACAGTAATCAGGTGCAGACAGACGCTGGGTACCAATATTCGGGGCATAGTAGCCGACCCGGATCGGTCTAGTTTTATCAGACATAACCTAAATCTGCAAGTCTACCTTTAACGACATTAGTGTCAGATCCAACTTCTCTAGTCAGCGACGATTTTTCAGATACAACCTCTCGTCGCTGTTCAAATTCCGTAATGAGCCATGGTACCGTCAGGAGTTCGTCTACATGAATACCGTTAGGATGTCCCCACTCCTGAATAGGTATCGGGCGTGCTCTATCTCCCAGACAGTTACCGTGGTCAGAGGTGATAACTGCCTTACCAACACATTCGTCAATGGCCTTTTTTAAATGTGGGTAAACAGCCTCCAAATTTTCATAATAGGCTTCGATCACTTTTGATGGATCAATCTCAGTCTTTGCTTTCATCAATTGAACCCAAACATTTTCTTTAGTAGCAGACGGGTCCGTAAGTTGATCTTTTCCAATGTTGATGTCAGAATTAACAAACGGATAGTGTGGTTGAATATAGTGGAAAATTAAACGCTTGTTCTTGTACTGCCTAGCAGCTTCAATTGCTGCTTCTGTCATGGTCTCCGGAAGGACCGTTCTGTGTTTCTCGTTCCAGCCAGATTCACTCCAAACATTAATTACATCATAGAATCTCACATCAATTTCGTCGCGGAATCGGTGGAGCTGTGGGTTTGCTGTTACGTATACCGTATCATAAAGCTCTTTTTCGGCAAAATTCCCACGCAGAAATTCCACAGTGTTAGCTCCTTTGGACGTGCGTTTTTCTAATGTCCCTGAAATCGGATTTGTTGAGGAAAACATATCATATCTACATGCGTCAAGAATAAACAGCAAATCCCAGTCTTCTTTAAGTATATCGTCGCCAGCGGTATTGAATGTACGGGTTCCAAATCGGTGGTTATAGATGCGGTTACACTCACGTAAAGCCATATTTGGGTGTTTCAAGGCCGTCAGTAGGTCATTCAGTGAATACATATTCGATTTCTGGCTAATTGGGCAAATGACTTAATTGTACGTGTTTATTCTTATACTGATTTCAGAGGCTTTTTAATATTTCATATATCAGGCCCCAAATGTTATACATGCATTAGAAAGCACCATCAGTCAAGAATCAACCAGGCACAATCAACAATATGCCCTCGAACCCCTAAAATAAACCCACTCAGGTTCTATTGGCAGTATTCATTCCAATGGCCGTGGTGAATGGCTAGACATAGGGTGACTTCACTGTTTCAGAGACTCAGTACTTCACAAAGCTGGTTAGTTGAGACGTCTGCTTGCTGAGGATGTGTCCAAACACCAGAAGCAAGCAGACGATGAAATCCACGAGGACCAGCTCCTTAACTTTCTCGTCAACTC
>JGI12329J12844_1000405_pt1 | contig 11216 bp, 10 predicted proteins | sample A23E3SouthBayCA_FD_12844 | JGI IMG/M metagenome (IMG submission 12844)
GACGGTGACATCGCCCAGCTCGAACGCACGCTCGAACAACGCCCGGTGGCCGTCGTGGATCGGATCGAACGTCCCGCCCAGCGCGACCTTCATATCACGGTCCAGGTTTGCTCCCGGTAAAGTGGCTTCGCTTCCGTCGATCCGTCCGCATCGTCGATCATGAGGGACTGTCACGATCGCGGCAACTGTTTTGCGTTTCGCGCCCCGAGCACAGTCGATGTCGGAGTTCGCACGCGAGGCGGCTATCGACCGCGTCGAGGCGATCGTCGAGACGGTCGCCTCCGAGACGATGCCCGTTCCGGTCCGGGAGGTGTGGGTCTACGGCGATATCGCGCTGGGGCTCGATCCCGTCGATCGACTCGACGTCTACGTCACGAAGGATCTGCTGTTCGGCCGGGACGAGGCGGCCGCCGAGCGCTTCCGAGACGCTCACGGCGTCGAGGGCATCGGCCGGACGGTCCGGGCCGAGTGGGCCGAGCAACATCCTGAGTACCTCCGAGCCAACCCCAGCGGTCACGTCGCCCCCGAGAAGTGTCTGGCCGCTCACCTGCTTGAAGCCGACGAACCGGTCCATCTGGAGGTGTGTAACGCCTCATTCGAGGACAACGTCACTCAGCGCCTGGAGGGTGCGACGGCCCGCGGCGAGTACGAGCAGATCCTCGATCCACGCGGGGTCTGCCTCTGGGTCAGCGACGGCGAGGGCAACAGCCGGCGGAGCGACGACGCCCTCGAGAAACTTTGCGGCGGCGAACTGGCCTTCCCGACGCTGTCGGAGTCGCTGTCGATGCTCGGACTCGACGACGGGGAGGCCACTGAAGCCGCCGAGGCCGTCCGGGCCTACCGCCAGCGCCAGGACGGCCGCTCGGTCCGTGGCGACGTGGTGTGATCAGACGCGACCCACAGTCACGTAGAACGGGACGACCTCCCGGCGGCGATACGCGCGCTCGCCCATCTGCTCGATGACGTCTCGCCCCATCGCACGCCATTCCTCGCGGAGCCGTTCGTAGGCCTCGGGTGAGTCGCCGGCGACGATCTCGGCGCGGTCGTCCGCGAGCCCGTCGCCGGTCGCCTTTCGCCGGGCGTCTTCCAGGGCCCGCTCGGAGTAGGGCGGCTCGACCGTCCGCTCGTGGTCGTACCGGCTCGTTCTGACACCCTCGAGTCCCGCGCTCTCGAAGTGCTCGCTGACGGCCGCCCCGAGCGTGACGTCGGTGTCGACGCCGTCGAGATACTGTTCGCGGGCGCGGCGGGCCAGCGACGGTTCGGCCGCGACTGTCGATTCGACCGTGACGGCCCCGTTGTCGGGTTCGATGGCGGCGACGCGATCCGAGGAGACCCGCGCGAGCTCTTCGACCGCGGCCGCGGGGTCGGGCAGGTTGATCAACAGCGCCTGACAGACGACCAGATCGAAGCTATCGTCCTCGAAGGGGAGTCGCGTGGCGTCACCGAGGACGGCCGGCGGCTCGAGATGAGCGAGGAGCCCGATATCGGCGTCACAGCCGACGACGGTGCCCGGGGTCTCCTCCCGGAGGACGCGCGTGAGTTCGCCGGTCCCGCAGCCGACGTCGAGCACCCGCTCGCGGGTCTGTAGGGCCAGATCCGCAAGCGCCTCGCGGCTGTCGGCCCACATCCCCTCGCGGGTGGCTTCGAGGTACTCGGCGCTGAACTGGCGCACGGCCACGCTTGCGGGTCCGGAACAAAAAGCCGGCCGATCCGTCGGGACGGTCTATTTCTCCCCGCGCAGTTCGCGGGCGCGCTCGACGTTCCAGGCGAAGCCCCGCCCGTCCTCGGTCGGGGTCTCCAGCACGAACGGGACGTCCCCGAGAGCGTCGTGAGAGACGACCGCCTCGATCCCGTCCTCGCCGATTTCACCTTCTCCGAGGTGGGCGTGTTCGTCCTTGTTCGTGCCACAGGCGTGTTTGGAGTCGTTGAGGTGGATACAGGCGAGGTTCTCCAGCCCGATCACGTCGTCGAACTCCGTGATCGTCTCCCTGACGGCCTCGGGCGTCGAGAGGTCATAGCCCGCGGCGAACATGTGGGCGGTGTCCAGACAGACCTCCAGATCCTGCTCGGAGCGTTCGAGGACGGCCGCGAGATGTTCGAACTCCCCCCCGAGTTTCGTCCCGCTGCCGGCGTCGCTCTCGATCAGGACCGTCACGTCGTCGGGGATATCCAGTTCGTCCAGTGCGCTGGCGGCGTTGTCCAGCCCGCCCTCGACGCCCGCGCCCGTGTGCGCACCGAGGTGGACGTTGACGTACTCGATCCCCAACTTCGCGGCGGCTTCGACCTCTTTCTGCATCGAGTCGATCGATTTCGCCCGGAGGTCGTCTTTGGGCGTACAGAGGTTGACCAGATACGAGGAGTGGATGACCCACGGACCGACGCCTTCCTCGTCGGTTCGCTCGCGGAATGTCCGGGCCTCCTCGTCGCCGACGTTGGGGTCCTGCCAGACCTGCGGGGAGTGGCTGAAGATCTGCCCGCAGTTGCCGCCGTATTCGAGTTGCTCCTCGACGGCGTTGTCGACGCCGCCAGCGATAGAGGTGTGGGCTCCGATAAGCATACACTACCGGAGGGCGGGATCGACCAAAGGGGCTTCGAAGCCGGCGACGCCGACAGCGTTTTGCCCCCGGTCGTCGATACCCCTGCCATGCGTCTGGTCCACGAGGGCGACGAGGAGTCGGCCGTTCTCGCCAGTGACGTCGAGATCGCCGAGGGCTTCGTTCAGACCTCCAAGGGGCTGATGTTCCGGTCGTCGATCCCTGAGGAGTACGCGCTAGTCTTCGAGTTCGACGAGCCCGAGGGACTGTTCCTGGCTCTTGTCGAGGCGCTGCCGTACCTGGAGAACAGTGCCGTCGCGCGGCGATTCGTCCACATGCTGTTCGTCCGGATGCCGCTGGACGTGCTCTGGCTGCAGGGCCAGGAAGTCGTTCACGTCAAGACCCTGCGGCCCTGGATCGGGATCGGGATGGGCAACGCCGACCGGATCGTCGAACTCCCGTCCGGAACGGCCGACGAGATTGAGGTGGGCGATACGGTTCGACTGGAAACGTAGGTGACGACTCTGTCGAACCCAACAGCTTAATGAACGATCACCGCATACGGAGCGAGTACGATGTCGGATTCCCACGACACGGAGGATAGAGGAAGTCGCCACACGGCGGCTGGCCGCGAAATTCTACCCCATGACTGACGGCTCCGGTGACAGATCGAGGCTGTTTGGCACCAGCCTCGGTTCGTCGTCCGGACGACTCGAAGACGTACAGCTTCTCGATACGACGCTGCGTGACGGCGAGCAAGCTCCGGGTGTCTCGCTCACGCCCGAGGAAAAAGCCCGGATCGCCCAGTCGCTGGACGCGGCGGGCATTGACGTAATCGAGGCCGGCAGTGCGGTCACCGGGCCGGGTGAGCGCGAGACCATCTCCCGGGTGACTGATCTCGACCTGGACGCGACGGTCACCAGCTTCGCCCGCGGCGTCGAGAGCGACATCGACCTCGCGCTGGACTGTGGGGTCGACGGGATCAATCTCGTCGTGCCAGCCAGCGATCAGCACATCGAGGACAAGGTCGGAACCAGCCATCAGGCAAACGTCGATCAGACCGTCCAGCTGGTCGAGTACGCCAACGACCACGGGCTGTGGGTCGAGGTGATCGGCGAGGACGGTTCCCGCGCGGATCTGGAGTACCTCGAAGCGCTGATGGGTGCGGCGCTCGACGCCGGTGCGGACCGGGTCTGTTACGCCGACACCGTCGGCCACGCGACGCCGGACCGGACGATCGAGGCCGTCTCCCGCCTCGCCGAACTGGGCCCGACGAGCACGCACACTCACGACGACCTGGGCCTGGCGGTCACGAACGTCATGGCCTCACTGGCGGCCGGTGCGGATCTCGTCCATGGGACGATCAACGGCATCGGCGAACGTGCCGGCAACGTCGCCCTCGAAGAGGTGGCCATCGCCCTGGATCACGGCTACGGGATCGAGACGATGGACCTCACGCAGGTCTACGACCTGGCGCAGTTGATCGCCTCCAAGACCGGCATTCCGCTCGCACCGAACAAGGCCGTCGTCGGCGAGAACGCCTTCACGCACGAGAGCGGCATCCACACCGACGGCACCCTGAAAGACGAATCGATGTACGAGCCGTACCCGCCGGAGAAGGTCGGTCGGGAGCGTCGCCTGGCGCTTGGCAAACACGCCGGTCGCGCGGGCGTCGAGGCGACTCTGAACGAGCACGGGATCGATGTCTCGGAGGACGAACTGAACGAGATCGTCACCAGAGTCAAGGAGATCGGCGACCGCGGCAAGCGCGTCACCGACGCCGATCTGCTGACGATCACCGAAGACGTCCAGGACCGCGAGCGCGAGCGCCGCGTCGAGTTGCTCGATCTCACTGCCGTCTCCGGGTCGTCGGTACCGACCGCGAGCATCCGGCTGCAGGTCGACGGCGAGGTACGCGAGGAGGCTGCGACCGGGACCGGCCCGGTCGACGCCGCGATGAAGGCCGCCGAGGCCGCGCTCAGCCACACCGCCGACGCGCAACTGGAGTCCTATCACGTCGACGCGATCACTGGCGGTCACGATGCGGTCGTCACCGTCGAGGTCGAGATGTCCCGCGGTGACGACCACGTCACCGTCACCGCGAGCGAGGCCGACATCACTCGGGCCTCGATCGAGGCGATGGTCAATGCGATGGACAGACTGGTGGCCGGTGAAGACGACACCGTCATCGCTGACGACTAGCTACCACTTTTTCCCGCTCGGGTGCGCTCACTACGTTCGCACACCACTCGCGGCAAAAACTTGGGGAAAAACCCTGCTGGCTCGGCCCTCTGCCTCGCCAGCAGTGAAACGGCTCGCTCAGCAAGACTCGCCTCGCTCGACTTCGAAAACCCTCGTTATCGCTGCTCACTTTCCGAGGTTGCCGCAGATCTCTCGACACCCGCTGCATATCCGCACGGAAACAGTGCTGAAACTCTCTGTTCGTCTGGATCGTTCACGGGTAACTCGTGGCCTGTTTCTCCGAGACGTTTCGCTCTGCTGGCGGTCGGTCTCTACGGTACCTATCTCTCAGAGCCGACCGGCCAGTTCCCGCAGTCGGTCGTGTCCCGCCCGGTTGAACGGGATGCCGTGTCCCATCGCGAGTGCCTCGACCGCCGGAAGTTCGCTGGCCAGTTCCTCGATGCTCGATCGGACCTGCCCGACGTCATCGCTCACCAGCCAGGGTGAGGCCACCAGATGGCCGTCCGATTCGCGGACCAGATCACCGACGAACGCGACCGACAGTGCCTCGCTGACGTAGGCGACGTGACCGGGCGTGTGGCCGGGGGTATGGTGGACTGTGAACGAGCCGACGGTGTCGCCGTCGCCGACCGACCGGACCGGCCCGGTGGGTGTGGGGCAGAACGGGGCCGCGAGCCGCTGGGTGAACCCTTTCCGGGTGCGCCAGTTCGGCGTCCGGTCGCCGGCGACCAGAGGGGCGTCGATCGCGCCGGCGTAGACGGGCGCGTCGATCCGGTTCAACGCGCCGACGTGGTCGACGTCGTAATGGGTCACCAGCACGCGATCGATATCCTCGAAGACGTATCCGAGCTCCCGGAGCTCGCGCGCGAGCGGCCGGCGGGAGATGGGTGTCCCGGTGTCGATCAGTGTCACCGTCTCGTCGTCTTCGGCCAGGTAGGCGTTGACACCGCGGAGATCGAACCACCAGACGTCGTCGAGAAGCTCCGTCACCATACGCGGGCGTACTCGTGCCAGCCCCGAAAAGTCACACCATCGAGCGCAGGTAGGCCGCAGCCGTCCGGAGTTTCGACGGCTGGCGGATCTCGCGCATCTCGGCGTCGGTCAACTCGAAGTCGAACACGTCGAGATTCGCCTCGATGTGTTCGCGGCTGGTCGCCTTGGGGATCGTGACGACGCCGTCCTGCTGGAGCAACCACCGCAACGCGACCTGTGCCGGGGACTTGTCGTAGGCCGTCCCGATCCGTTCGAGAATCGGATCGTTCAGCACGCTCCCCCGAGCGAGCGGACTGTATGCCGTCAGGAGCACGTCGTGGACGCGACAGTAGTCCAGCAGTTTCCGCTGGTCCCAGTAGGGGTGATACTGCACCTGATCGGTGAGAATCGGCACATCGCTGACCTCGCGGGCGCGTTTGAGTTTCTCGACGCCGAAGTTGCTCACGCCGACGTGGCGGACCAGCCCCTCCTCAACGAGGTCGGCCATCGCCCGCAGCGTCTGCTCGTGGTCGGCCCGCGTGAGGTAGTTCGGTTGGTGGATCAACAGCAGGTCGACGTAGTCAGTCCCCAGTTTGTCGAGACTCTCGCGGGTCGAATCGACCACGCGCTGGTAGGTCCGGTTGCGGGTGTCCAGTTTCGTCGTCAGGAAGATTTCCTCGCGATCGACGTCGGCGGCGGCGATGCCCTCGCCGACTTCCGCCTCGTTGCCGTAGACCTGTGCGGTGTCGATGTGTCGATACCCCACTTCCAGGGCCGTCTCGACAGCGGTGGTGCAGTCCCGGCCGGTGAGTTGCCACGTCCCCAGGCCGAGCGCCGGTACCTCGACACCCCGGGCTGTCTCGTATTTCATGCGCTGACGTACGGTCCCGGGGGTCAAAATCCCCGGGTCTTCGGTACCTCCCAGTGGTATTCGAAGCTGTCACGCCTGTCTGGCCAGTCCCGAGAGATGGCCGACGACCTCGACGATGATCTCCTCGGTCCCCAGCCGGACGGCGCTCTCGCTGCCGGGCAGACAGAACACGGGGACGCCGTCGGCGATGCCGGCGGTCGCGCGCGTCGCGATCGCTCGCGTTCCGATTTCCTCGTAGGAGAGCCGTCGGAACAACTCGCCAAAGCCCGGCAGGCGCTTCTCGAAGAGTGGTTCGACCGCCTCGACAGTAACGTCGTCGGGGGTGACACCCGTCCCGCCGGTCGTCACGACGGCGTCGACGTCCGAGCGGCCGACGAACCGGTCGACCGTCCCCTGGACGTTGTCGTAGGCGTCCTGCACCACGTCCCGCGTGACGATCTCGTGGCCCTCGCTTTCGAGGACGGCGACGATCACGTCTCCGGCCGTGTCCTCGGCTCGCGTCCGCGTCGAAGAGACAGTCAGCACCGCGACCCCAAGTGTATCCAGGTCGTGCGCGTGATGATCGTGATGGCCGTGGCCGTCGTCCCCAGACTGCTCGTGCGCGTGGCCGAGGTCGTTGTGCTCGGCACCTCCGGACTGGTCGTGTGTGTGCTGATCGTGGTCGCCTTCGGCGACAGTGTCGTCGTTGCCGGTCATACCCACGCTTCGAACGCGCGAGAGAAAAGCTTCCGCGAAAGCGTCAGAACGATCGGGGGGCGAGTTCATCAAGGACCCGCCCGGCGTTGTTCGAGAAGGCCTTCCGCATCGCGTCTTCGGGCACGTCGAGCGTCAGGATCTCCATAATCGCGACGTTTGGATGCGAATCGGGCGCGCCGCTGCCGAAGAGGACGCGATCCGGGTGCTCCATCAGTGCTCGCTCCAGCGGCTCCCGAAACCGGACGAAACTCGTATCGAGGTAACACCGATCGTACGCTTCGAGCAGGTCGATCGTCCGCTCCATCGACTCCCGATCGAGGGGATAGCCCCCGAAACTCGCGACGATCGTCGTGATGTCCTCGGAAAGCAGCGTCTCGGCGAGCGCGTCCGGCGGAAACGCAGTGCCGGCGTGGACGAGTACGGGGAGTTCGACCTCCGCGAGCGCTTCGAGGACCTCCCCGTCCGGGAGCCCGTCGCGGGCCGGATGGACGACGAACCCCGCGAAACGATCGTCGTAGGCGTACTGCTCGATGTCCTCCGGAGCGGTGTGTTCTTCCGCCCGGGACGCCGTGAGATTCCGCAGTTTCGAGCCGGCCCCAGTTCCGGGATCGAGCGCACCGGTGATTCGCGCCAGCGGCACGAGCGGGCGCTCGACGCTCATCCGGGCGACGGCGTTGTTGGCCTTGAGATAGTCCCTGTCTCGCTCCGGCGGGTAGACCACCGACCGTACGATCCCCGCCTGGTGCATCTCCCGTTCGAGCCGCTCGGGACCGCCGATCCCTCCTCGTGGCCGACGCTCCGCGTCCGGCTCCAGACGGGCGTTGACGTCTACGACCCGAAACCCGTGCTCCAGCTCGAGCATCCCTTCAGTGATGGAACGCACGAAGTATTAATACCCCTGTCCGTCGGCCCCATCTCGTCGTTCTACCCCCATCCAGTCCCCGTTGGTCGGCCGCGCCGTCGCCTCTGTATCACCGAACTCGATAGATTTATATAGAACCGCTAACGACCAATTAACCGAGGAATACAATCATGTCTAGTGGCCAGCGACGCATGGGCGGACAGCCCCTTTTCATCCTTGAGGAAGATACGGAGCGGACAAAAGGGGAAGACGCACAGAGTTCGAACATCTCGGCCGGGAAGGCCGTCAGCGAAGCCGTCCGGACCACGCTCGGTCCGCGCGGGATGGACAAGATGCTCGTCTCCGACGACGGCGACGTCGTCATCACCAACGACGGCGCGACCATCCTGGGCGAGATGGACATCGAGCACCCGGCGGCCCAGATGATCGTCGAGGTCGCCGAGAGCCAGGAAGAGGACGTCGGCGACGGGACGACCACGGCCTCGGTACTCGCGGGCGAACTGCTCTCGAAGGCGGAAAGCCTGCTTGACGACGACGTTCACCCCACGACGATCGTCGAGGGCTATCACGAGGCGGCCGGCCTCGCCCAGGACGCCATCGACGACGAGGTCATCGCGACGGATCTCGACGACGACCAGCTGCTGAAAGTCGCAAAATCCAGTATGACCGGCAAGGGGACCGGCGACATCGCCGGCGACGTGCTGGCCGAGATTGTCGTCGATGCGGTTCGTGCCGTCGACGGTGACGACGGCGTCGACCGCGACGCGATCTCGCTGCAGACCCATATCGGCGCCGCCTCTTCGGCGACGGAACTCGTCGAGGGCGTCGTCGTCGACGAGGAGCCGGCCCACGAGAACATGCCGCGCACCGTCGAGGACGGCGCCGTCGCCATCATCGACGGGGCCATCGAACTGCAGGACAGCAACGTCGACGCCGAGTACAACGTCACCAACGTCGACCAGCTCAACGCCGCGCTCGACGCCGAAGAAGAGGAGCTGCGCGGCTACGCCGAGACGATCGTCGATCTCGGCGCCGAGATCGTCTTCACGACCGACGACATCGACGACCGCGTGCAGGCCTACCTCGCAAAGGAAGGTATCCTCGCCTTCGAGGGCCTCTCCAGCGACGATCTGGCGTCGATCCGCTCCACGAGCGGCGCGACCCGGGTTAGCGGCGTCAACGCGCTCGAATCCGACGACCTGGGGACGGCCTCCGTCAGCGTCGAGTCCTACGGCGAGGACGAACTCGCCTTCGTTGAGGGGCCGGAAGCCGAGACCGTGACGGTCTTCGCTCGCGGCAGCACCGAGCACGTCCTTGATGAGGTCGAGCGCTCGCTGATGGACGCGCTGGACGTCGTGACGGCCGCGCTCGACAAGGGCGGCGTCGTCCCCGGTGCCGGCGCGACTGAAATCGCCGTCGCGGCACACCTCCGCGATCACGCCGCGTCTATCGAGGGCCGCAAGCAACTCGCCGTCGAGGCCTTTGCCGACGCCGTCGACGTCCTGCCGCGCACCCTCGCGGAGAACACCGGCATGGATCCGATCGACGCGCTGGTCGATCTCCGCGCGGCCTACGACGGTGGCGACACCGCCGGCGTCATCTCCGAGGGCCAGACCGGTTCGGTCAAAGATCCGCTTGAGTACGGCGTGCTGGACCCCGCTGCGGTCAAACACGAGGCCGTCCACAGCGCGACCGAGGCCGCGACGATGATCGTCCGCATCGACGACGTCATCTCATCGAGCTAATCCTCGGGCGTCTCTTTCTTGCAGCGATCGACTGAGTAGTCGGTCCGCGTTCCGGACCTGCTGCCGTACAGGCAGAACGTTTTTATCTGTGAATCTAGATATTTACAACGAGTTACCGCCCGCTGTACAGTCCCAGCAGCGCGAGCGAACAAATGTATGGGTTCTAATGAACCGCCGTTTCAGCCGCAGTTCGAACCCCTCAGAGCACCGCCGGGTATCCGACTCGTCGATCGGATCGACGGCGGCGAATTCACACTACTCACGCCGGACGCGTTCGATCCGATCCCCCGCGAGACGGATGTTTTCCCCGTTCCCGTCGACGGTGCGGTCGAAGCGAGCGTCGAGGAGTTGCGGACGCCGTATCTCGTCGGTGTGTGGGTCCGTGACGAGGACTTCGACCTCGTCGAGCAGGTGACTGGCGGCGAACAAGCGTCGCTGGGGCCGGGTCGATACGTCGTCGAGTTCTCGTCCGTCCAGTTGAAGGTGTATCTGTACGTCGAGGGGCGGTTCGACATCGACACGACGGACGACGCGGTGACGTTCTCGATGGGGAGCGCGACGGACGTACTGATCGGTGTTCGATCGTACCACGAGCGGCCGGCCCGAACGATCACGACGACCGAGAAGCCGCGCGATGTCATGCGCGCGATCTCACAGTTTCGGGCTGCCCTGAAGACGACGAGCCCGGAGCGATCGTTCCCGACGCTACGGGGACATCCACCGCTGGTCGAACTGGGCGAAGAGCTGTCGGTCCCAGCCAGCGCGGACGTTGCTCCGCCGTCGATGTCCATCGAACTTCCACTGCGGTGGGATCGGATACTCTCCGTCGGATCGCTCGCGTACTACCTCGACGCCGAGGTCGTTCCGGGGACGGAACCGCGCCTCGTCGCCGGTGGCGACCACGTCCCCCTGATCGGCGACCGCGGGTTCGAAGCACGCGTCGCACGGATTCTCAAGCACGTCTTCACGCTGGACGCGATCACGCGGACCGAGGGACTGTACGACGTCGAGCTTCACGAGCGGTCCCTGGTCGAGGATCGGATCAGCTACGATTTCGGCGAGCTGTACGAGATGCCGCTCGCGGATCGCGTTCGGGCGTATCTCGATATCCCGTTCGAGGTCGTCGAACCGGCGACGCCCGAGTGGAAGCTCACGGCCGACATCGAGCCGGACGCGTCGAACGTCCCGGTGCTCCCGTTCGTGGCGCAGGACCTGGCCGTCGTCAGGGTGCCCACGAACGACGACATCGAGTCGCGGATCGTGGAGGAACCGTCACCCGACGTCGAGCGGTTCTTCCGGGACGAGCCGGTGCTGGTGCGTGGCAGCACCCGCCC
>JGI12329J12844_1000411_pt1 | contig 11085 bp, 14 predicted proteins | sample A23E3SouthBayCA_FD_12844 | JGI IMG/M metagenome (IMG submission 12844)
TACCCATCCCGAACACGGAAGATAAGCCCACCAGCGTTCCGGGGAGTACTGGAGTGCGCGAGCCTCTGGGAAACGCGGTTCGCCGCCACCACTCATATCTTATAGCCCACTCAGGAGAGATGTCTCTCCCGAGTGGGCTTTCTGTATTTATAAGTAGTGCGTAACTACATGATTGAGTCGAGAGTCGGCAGTATGACTCGCGAAGTCAAACTGAACGAACTCACGGAACTCCTCGAAACGGCGACGTACCCGCTGTCGGTCGAAACCGCCCGAGCGGAGTTCGACGACGTACAGCTCGTCTACGCGGACGGGTCCGAATCGTTGACTGCGCTACTGGCTCGAGTGAACGACGAGCAGTTCGACTCGCCAGACGAGGCACAATCATCGATTTACAGCACTATCCCAGTTGAAGGGGTTGGTGAACCGGGCCAGTCAGAGGGCGAGGGCTAATCGAATTCGCTACGCTTAAACGACCGAGTTGATTACCTCTATTCGCGCCAAGGTGGCAGAGTCTGGCCTAACGCAGCGGCCTGCAGAGCCGCCCATCGCCGGTTCAAATCCGGCCCTTGGCTTTTTGTTTATACATCCTGATTGATTCCGGACGATAACCGGTTCCTGTCGTTTTGGGTGAGGCAACGTCCCAGAAACTGCTCGAAACCAACTGCGCATGGGCTTTATCGAAAAATACAGTACGGGCACGTCGTGTGCGTCGTTCATTATCGGCGAGACAGACGACGGATGTTGCCGGGCGAACTAACCGTGCGGTCGGAGGCTGGCTCCCAGCTATCCTCATAGGCGCCAATCCAGGCTGCGTAGCTGCGTTTTAGTAATATAAGATGTCATGAACCCCAGTGCATAGCCGAGGAAGTGCTCGTAGAGGTTGAGCACGCCGTTGTCGACTTGCGGATTCGCGGGAAACGCGATGATTGGAACAACAAAAAGCAGCAAAACCGTGAGCAATATCAGGTCGGTGTCCCCGGTCGCACGCATTGCAGACTTGATCTTCGTTCGTGCGTTGTTGGTCTGTTCGTACACCGAGAGGCTATACAACACTGTACTGAGTACTGTAGCCAGGACCAGGCCAGCAGTGCCAAGCAGCACTGTCGGGTTCGTTAGTAGCACGGACTGGAGACTCAACACGGAAATAAGCCCCAGGCTTGCAAAGAACAGGGCTGGCGCGACTACGTTGCCCGGACCGATATCGAAGTTTGTGTCGAGGTAATCGCTCAGTGCCAGTGGGAGGTAGCCGACGAAAACCATAACAACTCCGGACGCACCGAACGTCACGGAGGACCTGGCGATTGCGAGATTCAGATACGAAAGGACGGGGGGAAACGCGAGAAGGGCGGTAAAAACAAAAACCCGGAACTGCTGTTGACGGCCGCTCAGCACACTCAGGAGATATAGTAGCGGGACTACAAGGACATACAATCCGACGTTCGTCATCAGGTGACCGAACTCGAAATGAATGAACGCTGAGGTAAATGCCGCGAGCAGAGTCGGGCTTGTATAATTGAACACGAGCGACTCACGGACTCCCAGCGGAAGGCCGTATCCGAGCCACAGAAGCAGTGGAAAAGTGAGAACAAGTATCACATCAAATAGACGAAACTGCTCATAGAACGTCTGCCGTGCCGATTTCGCTCGCCGTCGCTCGGTGTCTACGTCAATATGAGCTTATATCCGTTTAGCTTAAATAAGCCCTCGGCCACGGATATCAGACTTGATTTTGCAGCGTGACACTGGGACGTTCGAATGCTTGAATCAGCGGATATAGGGGTGGAATTCGTCGTGTACACAGGGAGGTTGACTGTTCTGGTATGTCCCTCCGTCGGGATCCGGGGGCGGTACTACTGCGGTCCACTGTGGCGCTGCGACCGGGAATTGGTCGGGTTGTTCTTATTACTCTTCGGTGCGGCCGTCCGTTGCTTGGAGATCGGGAACTGCGCCGAGTTCCGGGACCAGTCGGTACCCGGTTACCGTCCCAACTGCAGCAGAGAACACAAGCGCCGTGATCAACTGCGCGACTGGACCGAAGCCAGCGCTCGAAGCCGCTGACACGACAAGCACTGTGAGCACGATTCCGGCGAGGCCGATCGCCGCTTCGCGGACGACGACGCGGCGGAACCGATGGCGACGGTCGCTTGGTTGCGTCTGGAGAACAGGAAGGACATCGTGATACCGCGTCTGTACGAGGTAGTTCGTCGCTACAGCGAGTAAACCGGCGATGAGCGTCCACGGTCCCCAGCCGATGCCAAACACCGGATCGAGGTCGAGCGCGAATCCGCTCGGCTCGGTTGACTGCTGGCCTTCGGGTGTCGATGGTGCAGGTTCGGCCCCGCCGCCGGCCACGGTTTCCTCTTCGCTGTCGGTGGCTGTCTCAGTCGGTTCGTCGGTCGATGTCTCGTCGCCAGTACCACTGCCACTGCTTCCTTCGCCAGCGGGTGTTTCAGTCGGCTCGCCAGTCGGCGTCACAGTCTCGGGACTGTCTCCGCTCCCGTTGTCAGTGCCATTCCCATCGCTTGCATTGGTGTCGTCGCCGTCACCGTTGCCTGCATCTGTCTCATTACCATCGCCCGTGTTGGTGTCACCGCCATCGCTGCCGCCTGCATCAGTGTCGTCGCCGCTATCGCCACCGCTTCCACCGCCCACACTACCGCCACCTCCTCCACCGCCGCCACCGCCGCCAGCACTTGACTCAGCATCCGGAATCTCCATCGTGTAGGTCACTGTCTCAGAGAGGGACGACGGGCTATCAGCCGCTGTCGTCACAGTGAACCCGAGCGTTGCTTGCTCGCCTGGATCAAGCGTAAGCGTGTTACTCGCTTCATCGACCGACTCACGTGTGTCTGAATCTACATTCCTGTAGATGTCCAGCCACTCACTATCGTGTTTGATCTGGATCGTTGCCGCCTCGTCGCTACCCGTGACACCCGCAAAACCGACAACAAATACGTCGTCGAATACGGTCTTGGTGCTGGAAATAACGTCAACAGAGATGACAAGCTCGCCGTTGCTGTCGAACGACGCGTAGCGGTCGCCGTTGGGCGTGTCAGCTGGGGCCAGCGCAACTCCGGTGTCAGCCTCCGGGGCGAGTTCGTCGACCGGCTCGGAAAGCGGGGCTGCGCCTGTGGACATGACTGTCCCGAAGACGATGAACGCGAGCCCAAGGGCGAAGTACCATTTCATATTCTGGCTGGAGGTGGCGACTTACGCGGACAGTGCTAGCCTTCACATTTCAGTGATAAGCCGGACTGGTTACTATGTGCTACTGTAGTCGTCCCGGCGTGCTGCGAAGACAATCGATTTTATATCATCAATGTCTGCGCCAGTATTGTTCCGAAGATCAACAACAATTGTAAGAGTGATCTCAGCACCGGCGGCTAAGTCGACAGCGTTGTCGCCTTCGCTATCGCTATCGACGATTGATCTTCCGTCCGTGCCCGGAGTTTCAATGTCTAGTGCACTTCCAACAAGACCGCTTGCACTTGCGCCTCCTTCGTACTCGGTCCCATCAGGATTCACCGAAAGACCGACATCCTTGTTGCTGTCATTACTGACTTTGAGGGCATTCTTGAATGTGGTCGTCGCATTTTCGTTGAGGTTGGTCTGCTTAATCTCGATAACAGACGTATCTGACCCTTCTGGGGTCGTAGATATAATGCCGTTAGTGTCCTCAGGGGCTCCACCGTTAGTCGTACCTAGCTTATTCGCCTCGAAACTCAGCAGCGCATTTGAATCGTCGGAGGTCTCTATATTAACCGTCCGCGTCGCTTCAACCGAGGAGAACGCACCGGAGCCAAACGCACCGCCGACAGTCGCACTAATTGTCCCGAGTCCGAGCAGGACACTTCGTCGATTGAGTCTCATCTGTTATGCTACACAACGCTAGCGCACCAGTTACTATTGACGTGCCTGAGCGGGGTTAATGCCGCCCATTAATGGCTCAAGCACGGCTATAACCCGTCTCAAGCAGCCCAATAGTAAGTCCCCGGAAACTGTTGTAGCTGGTACGGCACGGCCATAACGTGCTGACTAACTAACCTATGAATCGCAGAAACGTACTTACGGGACTCGGTGGACTGGCAATCAGTGGTGGGGCGCTCTTCGGCTCGGGCGCATTTACGAGCGTTGAAGCAACACGCTCGGTTGAGGTGAACGTGTTCGGCGCAGATAGTGGTACAGACGGGCTCGTAGACGATGCAGATCAAGGCCAAGAAGAGAACATCGCATCGACAATCAAGAATAACGCTGTCGATGTGCTCGTTGATACGTCATCGAGTAGTGTCTCAATCAGTGAGGGCGCCGCAGCTGACCTGTTCCCCTCTAATCCTGATAGCGAAGTGTATTCGGGCATTGGAAATGAGTATGTAAGCCTTGTTGCCAACGACGTGACGGTTGTCTTTGGCAGCACTGACGATGCTGATGGCCTCCCACCGAACTCTGAACTCGGGTACAGCGCTCTCTTTGAATTTATACCAAATAGTAGTAGTACATTTGATGTCACGTTCGGAGATGGTAACGGTGGCAGTGTGCTTACAAAGGTTGGTGGAGATACGGTGGATGACGGTGCAACTGTTCAAGTCAGTTCAAGTGGATCAGCAGATGCGACAATCTCAACAAGCGGTTCAGATGATACTGAAGACTTGGATATCAGTATTGAACAGCAGTAATTAAATATAAGAAAAGACCGGCGACAATATATCCGCTATATCAAGAATTTGTTTAGAATTCATCCTTGTCTGCTGTAACCGAGTGGCTCATAAACGTGAGTAGGGCGATTCACTTTGATTTGAAAAGAGCGGAGCACGGGCTAAATGACGGCCAGCAGCAACTACGGAGGTATATTTTTTTTAAATCCCATCCTAACGCTAAACCAATATTCTATATTAGTATATGATAGCACTATCCTAATATATTAATACTATATGTTAACAACTCAGCGTTCTATCTACATACAATTTTGTTACCATTGACACTCCAGAAGGCTTTTTATATTGTGAACAAAAATATGTATCATGGCAGTGGGTGGGAAGCAAAGCAACCAGACAGGGGCTGGTGACGCGATTACACGGGACGAGGTGTTTGAGTTACTCAGTAATCACCGTCGCCGATATGCGTTACATGTAGCGAAGCAAACAGACGGTGATTCAGAGCTCTCAGATATCGCGGAACAGGTGGCGGCGTGGGAAAACGGGAAAACACAGGGTGAGATTACGTCCAACGAACGCCATCGCGTGTACACGTCAATGCAACAGACGCACTTGCCCGCGATGGACCGTGCGGGCGTGATCGACTACGATAACGGCACGGTCACGCTGACCGAGCAGGCGGCGGACCTTGACGTGTACATGGATGTCGTGCCCGAGGACTCCATCCCGTGGGGGCAGTACTATCTCGGGTTGGCAGCATTCTCGCTTGCACTGGTTGCTGCTGTATGGCTTGGTATCTTCCCAGAATGGATTCCGGGACTCGCGTGGGCGGCGCTGATTGGTGTGCTGTTTTCATTGTCAGCGACATATCATGTGTATCAAAGCCGTGAGATGGTACTCGGGGGAAGTGGGAAACCACCCGAGCTTCGTCCATGAGCAACGATAAGACGTGGACCCGGCGGGCCGCGCTCGGACTTATCGCCGGCGGAGGTGGACTCTTAGCTTTTAGTACAGATGCGGCTACCCAGATTCACTTGAATCGGGGCACGGACCTTGGTACGGAAGATGATGAAGCAGCTCTGCTGCCGCTTATTGACAAATCTGGAGATGCAAGCATTTCCGACTCCGATGAGGAAGCCACTGTCTACAGCATAGACTCGAATAACTTGGGCTGGAAGTTCACTAGTGTTAAGACTTCAGAAGTAGGTGCCAAAAGTGGCGATAAAATTGGTACGAATGACATTGTGGCGGTAGAAAAGAATGGACGTGACGCTGCCATCAGTTGTACCGGAAGTGGATTTAGCGGAGAATACGAGATTACCTTAGATATAAAAGCGGACGCCGCAGGAGGAAACGTATCTTCTACAATGCAGCGAACGACCCACGCCATCTCTATTGACTGTCCGATAGACTACAACGATCAAAATAATTACAGCGACAATGAGGACGGAACCGCCAAGCGCCCTGGGAATGATGCCAAAGGCGAAGTAATAAATCCCGAAAACGTTAATGAGGGTAATAGTGGTTCTACGACCCTGCAAAGCAGGAATAACGACGGCGGGCTAAAAGTCGGATTCACTCTTCCAACCGTTCCGTCTGCCGGTGAATACACTCTTAAAATAAAAGTAAAAAAGAGTACTGCAGGCCTGTATGCGTATCTTGTAGATGGAGATGGAAACCTGATGAGTTGTAAAAAAAGCTTGAAGAAAGGCCTGAACGAGTTTGATATCGATGACAGCAACTCGTGTATCAACAACGACACGATAAGTGATAACAGAACAGATCTGTTCCTGATCTTTGAAGATACCTCCAACGGAAATAACAGTTCTCAGATCCACTCCTTTGAGCTAAGCGCGGCGTAGAGTTGGTTTATTGGGAGCCTCTGTGTTGGAGACAGCCGGCTCAACAAAATATATTATAATTTTGATAAAAGTTAAAACATACCACAGCGACCATAATTAGTGTATATAAAAACTAGCCAGAAGAGGAACAGAAAATTCTAATGTACTAACCACAACAACACTGATAGAAGCGCTGTATCACACATAGATGACAGAACACCGACTTTCGGTCTCCGTTCGCTCCTTACTCAATCGATGGCTACTCCCACTTATTCTGCTTTCACTTACGGTAACGCTCGCTGGCGGCTACGTCACGTACGACAGCCACGTCGACGGCGCGGAAACGGTCGTTGAGCAGCAAACGACTGGGACGTGGACGGTGGAAAGCGAGTTCGAACACGGCGCAACAGTTACGCGTGATACCGAGGTTTTCAGTGCGGGTGAGGAACTCAGCAACCGGTCGCTGTACTTCACGACGGCATCGCCCGAACTCGACGGCACGTACACGGTCTCACACGACAACACCGACGGGAACGCGGCAGTTACCTCGACGAACCTGTCGCTCGTCATCCGCGCGGTCGAGGAGCGAAACGGGAACCAGGTGGTCCACTGGCAGACGCGCGACTCGCTCGACACGCTCGATGCTGTCAAGGTCAAAGACGGCGAAACGGCGGCAACCACGGTCAGTGTGGATATTCCGACAATCCTCAACCGTACCGAAACAATACAGAACGACCTCGGGGCTGCCCCCGGACAGACAGAGGTGCTACTCGTCGCCGACACGACCATCGAGTCGTCGGTCGACGGAGAGGCGTTCACCGACACACGAACTGACCGCATCGAGATTGTGCCCGGCCAGCGTGTCTACCGCGTCAGCACTACCACAGCCGGAGCGAGTTCTTACGACGCGACCGAGCAGGTGACCCGGACTATCGAACCGACACGGCTGGAACTGTACGGTGGGCCTGTGCTCTGTGTGATCGGACTGCTTTGTATGGCCTTCTTCGGGACAGCACGCTGGCGCGGCTGGCTGGCAGTCAGCGACCGCGAGCGAGCACGCAACGAGTTCGAGCGCGCGCGTGACGATTTCGACGAGTGGATCTCTACGGCACGGATTCCGGATGCCGACGACCGGACGCCCGTGCCGACGGACTCGCTCGTCGACCTCGTCGACATCGCTATCGACAGCGACAGGCGGGTCCTCGAAGACGGTGATCGGTATGCCGTCCTCGTCGACAGTGAAATCTACACGTACACGGCACCACCGGCTGTCGACCCACTTGCGTCACCCGTGACAGGGGATACCGAGCCCGTCACGGAAGACACAGCGCCGCTTTCTAGCCTGCTTTTCAACGACTCGACCGAGAATGCTGATGCGACACATCCTGATGAAGGCGACACGCCCGATTCGAACGACGGGTAACGCTACCGACTGGTCACGTCCCGTAATTGCTGATCGCCCCGACAGTGTTTGTGCTGTTTCTAGTTTCGCGGCCACGGCAGGGGATAGATATTGACAGCGGGAGCCACCGCTTGCGACTGGCACAGGTAGCGGCCCGGAACGCAGTATTCCGTGATGACAGAGCTCACGTCGCTCTCTTCGACTGAACAACACCGATTTATATTCTGCTGGTCTACATCGCGTAGCGACACGCTGGTATGCTCCGAACGTATGTGGTGAGGGGACTGACACTCGCTGGATTCGTGTTGGTTCTGGCACTTATCGTGGGTGCACTGGTCGGGCAGCCAGTGCTTTTGAGCTTCGTCGTGTCCGGGAGTATGTCGCCAACGATTCAGGAGGGCGACGGCTTCGTTGCGATTCCGGAGCAGGTTGCGGGCGACATCGAGCAGGGCGATGTCATCGTGTTCCAGTCACAGGAGATTCGCGGTGGGGAGCTGACGACACACCGAGTTGTCGGCGAAACTGAGAGCGGATACATCACCCGGGGGGATGCGAACCCGTTCACAGATCAGGACGGGGCTGAACCCCCAGTGACTGAAAGCCAAATCGTCGCGGTCGCCTGGCAACCCGGTGGACAGGTGGTGACGATCCCGAATCTCGGCACGGCCATCCTCGCCGGCCGCGTCGTTGTCACGAACATTCTGACTGCTGTGACCACGGTCCTCGGGGTTGAGCAGGCGGCCGAGTCCTGGCAGGCAGGCTCGGTGATGCTGGTCTCCGGCGTGATACTGTTTGCGATAAGCATCGGCAGTGGGATCGTGAATGGGTCCTCGCGCGAACGAGAGCGCTCGCGCGGGCAGGATACCTTCGATCCACGATACGCCGCGCTCTTTCTGACCGCAATCATCATTGTGCCAGCCAACATCGCCATGGTGGCCCCGAGTTCGACACACCAGATCCCGGCCGGTGAGATCGCAACCGGAAACAATATTGCCCCCGGTGAGCCGGTCGAAGCCACGCTTGTAGCCAACAACGAAGACGCGCTGGTGACAATGCTCGTCGTGTTTAACGCGTCCGGTCGCACGACAATCGAGAACCGATGGCTCGACGTCCCGGGCGGAGAAACGGACTCAACAGCGTTGTATGCGCCTGCACCACCGCGAGGCGAACAGAAGGTGGTGACCGTCTCCGAGTACCGATACATCGTTTTGCTGCCACCCACCGTTATTATCGCGATGCATGACATTCACCCGCTGGTGGCACTGGGTGTGATTAATGCGGCGCTCACCGTGGCTGTACTGGCATTCGTTATCGGGTTGCTCGGGACAAGCAAGCGACGTGTTCGTGATACCGACCGGGATATCCCGCTGTATCTGCGATTAAAACGTAGACTGCTGTGACAGTGCGATGTGATTGTTCAACGCATAGCGTCCTTGGCGGAACGTCATCTGAACTCGTTGCCAAGGGTGACATGTGCTCCCGGGACACTCGACTGCGCGACGTGCTAGCCCTGATCGGTCGTGCCACTGACTGCCTCGATTACTCTGTATCGACAGGAATCGTGTGGACCTGCCGGAGCGATTCGATGTGGGTTTTCGCCGTCTCGTCCAGTGGAAAGGTCCCGTGGATGTCGGCTGGGACCTGGCCGTGGACGACACGCCCGAACGGCGCGGCGGCGGTGGGGTACACCTGCTCGGCCAGTCGGGCGACAGGGGCTGCGACGTCGAGCCCCTCCAGCGCTTCCTTCACGGCCGCTTCGCCGACGTGGACGGACTCCCCCTCAATCAGAATGAACGCGAACGGCGGGTCGTCGAACTGCGCCCGGAGGAACGCCTGAATCGCATCGGATTCCCAAGGGACGGGCGTGATGTCCGTGGCACAACGGGTTACCGTCTCGGCAGCGCGCCGGAACAGGTCGGTACTGCCGTCGTAGACGAGAAGCGACTGAGTCACATCTTCAGTACGGGTTTGGGCCGTTTGAACGTTGTGTAGTGTCACAACGGCTTATGCTCCTGGACCCCGACGCTTCTGTATGTGCGCACGGGACGAACCGATGGCCAAACTCGGCCGGCGACTCGAAACGGCACTGGACAGCGTGCTTGCCGATAACGTGTCGTGGGCGGTCACTACCGACGGCCCAGTCGTCGCTCGACTGCCTGACCGTGAGTTCGCGTTCGAACGGGACGATGGTCCGGACGGGTACCGGTGGACAGTCGTGTTACGCGCGGACGGTGCGGTCGTGAGCAAGTTCGGGCGGTTCGAGACGGTCGACGGCGTCGTCGAGAGGGTCGAATCGCTTGTCCATTCCGACGTTCGGTACACGGTTTGCTGTGACGGATAACTGTGCCGCGGAGAACACAGTACCAAGCGAATCAAGTGGCCACGCTTCAGCCAGCTACACGCCGTTCGTGGGAAATCTCTATACGAATCCCACACCAACGAATAGGCATATGAGTTTGCTCAAGAGCAAGCACCTCCTCAACGGGATCGTCTCACTGGTAGTCAGCGTTGCTATCACGGTCTGGCTGGCCGACGATGAGGACGCGCCGTGGAGTCTGACTGAGATGGCCCTGGCCGTCGCTGTTTCGTCGTTCCTGTCTGGCTTTTTCACCAGCTATTTCGCTGACTGACGGACGAGCGATTCGGCGTCACGGGGGAACACCGATGCCGTTCCGGTCCGTCATACTGGTATGGACGAACCAGAACCGGTCGAGGACTGGCCCCACCGTCCGCTCTCGCCGGCGGAAGCCAGTGCCTTGCTGGATGACATCGACGACGCTGTCGCGGTCTGGGTGATGCACCACGACAACGACGTTCGGTCGGCCGTCATTCTCGATGACGCTCCCGAAGACGCGGTCATCGACATTGTCGTCGAGACTGACACTGGTTTTGAGATGTACAGTTACACGAGCGGCGTGTGGATGGACTACGGCACGCAGCGGAAAGACGATCCGGATGCCCCGTCGATGGCAGGGACGCTCGATAGCTACGACGTTCTCGCGGGGGAGTCCGACACAGCCTGACCGGTGCGATGCATCGACACTTCCGTCGCCGCGCCGAGACGCCCCTGCCACCCGCCTATCAATACACTCGAAAAGTAATCATTAAACGGCGCGGCGACTGACCCTCCTGATATGCAACGACGAGCCGCGGCGGCGTACTTCGCGTTCTTCCTCGTTATCAGTGTTGC
>JGI12329J12844_1000412_pt1 | contig 11072 bp, 9 predicted proteins | sample A23E3SouthBayCA_FD_12844 | JGI IMG/M metagenome (IMG submission 12844)
CCTCGAAGAGCGCATCCGCGATCTCCTCACAGTACATGTACTCCGTGGCGGCCCGGATCGTTCGCGGCTCGACGGAGGGTTGGACACCGTCGGAACTCACGCCTCATCACCTCCTCGACGCTGAACGTCTCTGACGTAGACGCGACCGCGTGCCTTCTCGGCGTGCTCGGTACAGCAGGCGTCCTCCGCATACCCGCGTCCCGGTGCGTTGACGATGACCGTATGAGTTGCCTCGCGGTTGCACCCGATGTTTCGACACGTCGCCATCACGCCTCACCTCCGTCGCGAGCAGGGAGCCACACCGGTTCATCGGAGGAGTACTTGAGCCGTCGCTCCAGATGAACATCCTCGTCGGCGAGGTCGATGGCCTGCTTCGCCGCCGAGAGCGTGAGTGCCCCTCCTCGGAACGTGTAGCCGCGTTCGAGGACGGTCGGATCGTCGGTGAGTCGAACGTCGACGACGGGTCCGAAACTCCGCTGGTTCACACAGCCAGCGCGGGAACTCCACGGTCCCTTGAGCGTGACTTCCTCGCCGTCGGTGGTCGTGACCTCGAAGCACTGCCCGCAGTAGCCGCCGCCGTTTCCGTCACCGGACCAGGCGAAGTAGGACACGAAACCGTCCTTGATACCGCACCAGATCCGATCCTCGTGCTCGAAGCGCAGTTCCGACCGATCAGGGATTTCGTCGACGAGCACCTCCAGCCGAGGATCGTTGGCGACATCCTCGCGCCAGTCCACTTGGCAGTCGAGGATCCTCATCGGCGTCCGCCTCCGGTACTGAGCGAGCGATGCGACAGCGATTCCTCTATCGAGTTCTTTGGTTCCATTTGGCTTCCTGCCTCCATTAGGGAGCCCAGAACCCCTCCCGGTGCTACCACCACCGGGACGCGGGAACCGATTCCCGATAGCTGTGGCTCTGAGTCCCCTGTGTTAGATAGTAAGAGGGGTAGGAAGGTAGTAGTATCTAAGCCGGATGATATTACTTGAGGCTGTTATGTACGTATATTTCGTAGCGTACTCTAACGTTGCTGACAGCAGGGTTGCGCTTCTCTCACAGTTGTATTCCTCCTTGTTCTTGATCATTGAGATCAGCTGGACGATTCGAGAGAAGTGATGTTCGTCGCATACTATTACTAACCCAGGATTTGCATTACGCCCTATGACGGAATCTCCGTCCCGTGAGGAAGAGTTGCGAGAGATTGTTCGAATATACCAGGAAGAACAAGATTGGGATTCTCTTCTCTCAGCTGCTCAACAAACATCAGAGGCGGTCCGTCTACTCGCGGAAACTCTCGTCCAGGAAGAACAGGTCAATACGGATTCGATGACAGCACTTCAGCGTCTCTGTAAGCATGACACACGGTATCCAGCAAATTCAAAAATCAGTGACGTACAGAATCTCGATATTCCTGACCAAGTGAAGAGAGAACTTGAATCCGTCATTACGGAGTCTGTCGGATCCGTAGGTGGCCCCCTGTTCCAGCTCCAGGTGCCTGGGGAACATGAAGAGGATACTCTTGAATTTCTGCGGACCCTGGTTACTGAATCTGACCGAAAAACATTGGATACGGCAATCGAGGACTTCGCGTCCCTCAATATCTCAGGTCTTCAGTCAGGCCGCCTCTCGCCTATTATTCACTATCTCCATCCGACAAAATATCCGATCGTCAATGGGCGCTCTCGTGAGGGAATAGAAACGTACTTTGACAAAGATGTTCCCAGCCAGTTTGAGGATTATCTCTCCGCCGTTGGCGAATTTGAAACAGTTCGAGATGAATATGGGTTCAAAGAGCATTTCCGCCATCTGGACTGGTTCTTCATTTGGATCGACAGCCGCGAAGAAGAGACTGAGTATTTCATCCTAAGAACAGGGAGTGATGAGTGGGCGGACACACCTGATCAAGAGTACCATTTCCGCAAAGGTATTCCGGGGTCGAAACAACTTCGCGAAGCTGACCAAGCCCGCATTGTATATCTGGAAGATGGAGCGTTCTATGCTACCGCGACTATAAAAGAAATAACTTCAGAAAAACGGGATGATGAGACGCACTACTTTGCTCAGATCACCAACTACGAGGAGGTCGGCCCTCTTTCTGTGTCCACGGTCCGATCAGAATTGGAGCAATCTCTCTCTGTGCAGTACGGGATTATCAAGGTCACCCAGTCAGACTACCAAACTATTCTCGATAGTGCTGACGAGCCTGAGTCGGTAGACGTTGAATCTCTGAGTGATGTATCGGGTCAGATCTGGCAAGTCTCGCCTGGTGACGTCGAATACGAACTGTGGCCCGGCTGTGTTGAAGGCGCTGTCATAGCGTTGGGTTGGGGTAAGGGTGATTTAGGTGAGAAAACGGAATCGGAGATAGAAAACGAGTTAGATGGAGATCGGCGGATATTCGCCGCGAAGGCCTTTGGACATAGGATCTCAGAAGGAGACGTAATTGTTGCTAAGAAAGGGCGATCCAAGGAGTGCTATGGTGTTGGGATCGTCGATGAAGAACACTTCTATGATCCGGAATTAGCAGAAGAACTCTTCCCAGATGAACCAGGACACAACAACTTCATCGGGGTCGAATGGATAATTGACTTAGCAAACGGATCACCTGAACCGGTGGAGATCCCGAACCTTGATGGAGAATTTTATCGGCCGACTCTTGCTGATTTCAGCACCAGTCGGTACCAAAACCTCATAGAAGGTGTCCTCGAACTTGATTCGGACTATCGGTCTAAGTTCGAACAGATACGAACGAGAAGCGACGAATTGAGAACTGGTGGAGGCTTATTGGAACTCAATAAGGCGGAGGTCCTCCGTGAAAAACTGGATCTCCCAGACCTTTCTACTCCACTTCCCGATCAGCTCTATTTCGACGACTCAGATGAGCTCAGGCGTCAAATTGAAGCGACCTTGAACTCCGGCAAGCACATCATCTTCACTGGTCCTCCGGGCACCGGCAAGACGAAACTCGCAAAAGAGATTGCGAAACACTGTGCGGATGAATATCCGGAACACATTGATGATCATCGATTCACGACAGCGACCTCCGCGTGGACTACGTTCGATACAATTGGCGGATATGTACCTCGGACTGCCGCTGAAGGTGACGAATTAGTGTTTCAGCCGAGGATTTTCCTAAACTGCTTCCGCGAGGAGGAGATCCGTAATGATTGGCTGGTCATTGACGAAATCAACCGGTCGGACATTGACAAAGCGTTCGGACAACTCTTTTCTGTGCTTTCTGGCGACACAGTTGAACTCCCTTACGAACGCGATGAACCAGTCGAAATCGTCTCTCTCGGATCAGAGACACCCGATTGCCGGTTAGAGGAGATTGTCGAGAATCACGATCTGTTCCCGGTTACTCCCTCGTGGCGTCTGCTGGCCACTATGAACACCTACGATAAAGCATCTCTCTACGAACTGTCCTATGCGTTTATGCGACGGTTCAATTTCATACACGTAGGCGTGCCTGACCTACGCAACAACAACGATGAAATTAGGACCTCATTACTGAATCCAGAGAGCAGTACCGAGAACTATGCGACCAAGTGGGCCGAAGAAAGCGAGCAAATCGAAGAGGCCCTACAGACGACGTATGAAGAGTTAGCCGTTATTTGGGAGCAAATCAACGAAGCCCGCAGTATCGGTCCGTCGATCATTCAGGATATTCTTAGCTATATCGCGGCCAGCAATGCTGAACACGATACTGAGGCCTTGCTTACCGACGCAATCATCGCGTTGGTCTACCCACAACTGGAAGGGATGCGTCCACAAGATCAGAAGCAACTCATTGACTCGCTGAGCGCCGAGGACGTGGAGACGGAAACAGGCGATGTGACTGTTGAGTTAGAGCCAGAAAGACTTCGACACAAAGCGGAGGACTTCTTTAATATCGAGTTTGATGACGATGAGTAGACTTGGTGAGACAGAATTAGCGACCTATGTCCGCGACGAATTAGTCACGTTCCTCCGAAACGGGACTATCAACGAACAGCGGGTCACTGAGGCACTGGACATTACCGATCTCCAGATCGAGAATATAGACCGTCTCAAGCGGATTCATTTCTGTCTCTCAGACCCAGTTGTTGAGTATATCGACAAGCTTCAGGAGCGTCTCAGACGAATTAAAACAGCCAACCAGCGCCAACGAATCGCAACACGTGGCGAGGTTCGGGGCAAGATCGATTGGGAAGAGACTCTCAAGCACAGGTATAGTGATTCGATTGGTGACCGGTCACACTTCACTTGTGAAACGCCCTACACAGAATACAATATCGCCGAAAATCTCGTTCTCAAAAAGCTTCTCTGGACGATCTATACAACTGCTGAGTCGGATCTCTCGGCCATCGATTACGAGTGGCGCACAGAGCAATGGACTGAGGAACGTATTTCTGAGTTCCAGCGTATCTACAAGCGCAACGTCCATCTGAATCGCATCGCTGACGGTGAGGACATTACTGTAACGCCTCGGATGTTGAACGACACACGATCAGCCAGACAGACACTCTACACCCGAGCTTACGAACTCTATGACCGCTACCAGCGCCTTCTCTCAAACGAACCCGACGAAGACGTCAAAGAGTTGCTCAAAGACACGCTCATCATTCCTGAACGGCTTCCTCGGCTGTTTGAACTCTTCTGTGTGTTCCGGTTGCTTCAGGTACTCAACGTGGAAGGACTTCGATTTCAGATGATCGAACCGGGGGCCGACCAGTTAGCGACACTCGAAACAGAAACTCACCGAGTTAACGTCTATCATGACCGTGGCGGAAATCTTAGCTTCTACGTCCCGTTAGAGCGTATTGGTGAGGTCGAAGAGGAATATTTCAAGCGGTATCGAAACACGCTGAAGCGTCACAAGCGGCTGGTTGACGAGTTCCTCAACATAGAGTCCAGGCCATCACTCTACAGTGGTCGCCCTGACCTCGTAGTCGAGATTTATGAGAAAACGGAAGGTAGCGAGAAACTCAGTGATGTTGTACTTGGTGAGGTCAAATATACAGACAGCCAACGAACATTTTCAACAGGCCTGAAGGAACTAATCGAGTACATTGAGTTCGCTCAGTCCAGTAGCTCCTCTGGGGAGGAGGATGCGACGTATCTCGATGAACAGGGAACCGAGATTCGTGGGGTTATCATCACCGATGGGGTTGAGACCGAGACACACGTATCACCCCGTGATCGAATTACTCATCTCACCTCAGAGGACATAGTTGAGGACGAGACTGTCATCCAGTGGATACCGGAGGTGCTGGCGGATTAAGCGAGAGAGCACCCGCTGTCAGCGACAGTCACTTGGTACCGTGTTTGCCGGGCAGTCGTTTCTGACAGCAGTGAGCTCTTCTTTTCGAAATCATACTTCTTCCTCACAATGCAGACATGTGGAAAAGCTGATATCTCACAACAGGTAGCCCATTCGGGCGAAGACGGGAATAACCGACATGTGATTGCAGATCAATTACGCAATTACGACCAGTTCCCAACTTAGCGTATATAATATGAGTCAGAGAATGGAGAAGTGGTGACGTTCTATTATATGTGAAAACCTTCCGTGTGGTCGTAATTGCGTAATTCTGAGATCACCCGATCATGATCATCCGTCAGGAGTGAAGTTGGGGAGCTTCTCAGGATCCGTAACCAGATTCAAGTTAACCCACCCCCGCTTGTTACTGGTATTGTTAGTTGATTTGAACCCAGTTGCTTTTCCGATACGTTCGGACAGTTTCCGCTGACTCACGAGCGGCTGTTCTTCTTCGGGCTCCCGGCCCTCATTTTGTTGTTCGGCGAACTTCCGGTACCGGTTATACACTTGATTCGCTGGGGTGAGTTCATTACTCCCTACAGATCGCTCAATGTGGTACGCGATGAACTTTGCAACATCGTCTCCGTAGGTGTTCCACTTGGTTTGAGTTTCGGCCCAGGTCTCGTCGTCGAACTCAAGCTCGTCTTCAATGAGCTTGTCGTAGCCTTCGAGCATCCAGTTGAGGACTCCCGGGAGTTCGTTCTCAATAATACGATCCGCCAACTCCTCGTCTTGCTCTTCAGGACTGTAGCTGTTCGGGAACTCAGCGATCAGCCACCGCCGGAAGAACGCTTTCTGCTCGTTGTAGCTGAGATCAACTGATGGAAGTTGGTTCGTCGCGTAGATGAGTTTCGCCGTAACTTCAAGCTGGAACGGATCTTGATGCTTCCGCTCAACGGTAATCGTTTCTCCAGCCGACATCGACATGAAATTCCCGTCGGAATCCAGACTCTTTGCACCCATCTCGTTTCGAATATTCGCCAGCTTCCCTTGGAGTTCTGCCGCCGCAAACCGTTGGTCGTTCAACGCTGTGAGCGACTGTGACGAGATGTTCTCTCGACCCAGTGCGGCACGGATAATCCGTAGAAACGTCGATTTTCCGTTGGCACCATCTCCTACGAGCACCAGTGCCTTAGCTACGGGATGCTCCTCCGCTAAACAACAGTAGCCAAGGTACTTTTGTACTGGTCCAATTTTGTCCTCTTCAATAACCTCGGCTACGAACTCTTTGAACTCGGGGGCTTCAGCAGTTGGGTCGTACTCGGTCGGGATACCGATGATCGCCCTGTCTTCTGGCGTGAGCGAACGCCGATCCTCTCGATCCGCTAAGGGTACCAGTTCACCATCTATCGCTACGGTCCCATCCGGAGTTCCGAGCTTCTCTCTCTTAGTGACGTTGCGGTGCTGTGCTATCCCTTCGAGTTCTCGGATCGTTTTGTTTTTAACAGTGTTTCCGAGAACGTCGAGAGTCACGTCCCCAAGTAGATTCACACCGGTACCATCTTCCCAGATACCTCGATCAGGATTATACGCCCACAGATCGCGGTTCACTCCGACAGCCAGTACATAGTACTCATCGCTCTTCCGGATCTTGTCCCAGACATAGGCCGCCTGCTCGTGTGGCTCTAACTCGTTGAGATTCGGACGAACCTCATCATCGGAGAGGTCGGCTTCCTTACTGTCCACTTTCTCTACGAACTTATCTACACCCATAGGGAAATCATTCCCTTTTACGAGATCGACAAGTTCGTACCACTTTCTCTCTTGACTGTCCGTATCGGATCGCCGCCAGTTCACCGCTTGAGTGAGGATCCGGTCGTCATAAGGAATAGTGAGTGGATCATCCTGCTTGACCTGTTTAATATGCTCCAGTTTGACCTCTTCGGGGTCCTCTGGGAGATAGTCAAGTGTCTCACTCATCGTATGTCATCCCCGCTTCATACGGATCTTCAGCTATACTGTGCTCCATCTTCTCGTGAGCCCACTCGCGATACTCCTCAAGTTGGCCGGCGACGTGCAACTCCCAGTGCTCCTCGATTTCGTCTTCAGTAACAACAAGCCCATATTGGTCGTGGAGTTCTTGCTTCATGGCCCGAAAATCCGGATCGGGTCGGCCTCTGGGCCAGTATGCAGTCTTCAACCGAGAATCGATAAATCCGGGACCGAACTCCTCACACGCGCACATGGGACAGTTGCTGTACTGCGACCGGTAGTGAGGAGTCGCCATCAGTTGTTCACCTCCGATCCGTCCTGTAACAGTCTCTGAGCGATACCTCTCCGGACTCGACAAAGAGTCCAAAATCCGAAAAATCTAACAGCTTGAGGGTCTAACTTGGTCATGGGTTTTCTAATCCCACCGAGCGAGCGAACCAGCCACCGACAACCGGGCTGTCCAGGTCCCAATTGTACGGCCCGGAATTGTCGGTTGGTCGCACGCTCAGTGATGAGTTAGTGGGTAGCCTCCTCTGGGTCGTACTGATTAACCATTTTTTTCAGAAGCGAATCGTATGATTCGCCACCACGTTTCTGGCTCTTGATTAATTGTCGAACTTCCCTGGAGACCGGGATCGAACTGTGTCGATTACTATTATTGCTTCTCGACATACCCATAGCTACGATTTCCACACACATATGTTTTTTCCAGTACACCGTCGCAAGAAATTATAATCCGTCGAAATATAAAAATGCACCTGTGTATCAGCTCCTAAATCCGTTACTGCGGAGGGACAGCTAACGCTGAAAATTCGCTTTCTTAATTGATTCTAAGACGAGCTCCCAAGCCTCAGTCAGTACGTAGTTTTCGTTACTGATGAGATGCAGTGAAACACGATTTTATCCTAATATAAACAACAGAACTTCCAACGCCACCTCCCGATTCAGGCCCCGTCTGATTCGGCTACCACCTACGCCAGACGGGTTGCGGGCAGTATTCCGGTAGTGATCGCCGCAACCTGGCTCCGGGTGAAAGAGGCTCGGACAGAGATCCGCTGGCTCGAACGAAGGGTAGTGGGGAGCGATCAGGGGTTGGGTTATCCTACTCCCACGGATCGTCTTGCTCGGAGACGGGTGTCGTCGCCGCTTCGATCTGCTCCTCATCGAAGTCGTACGAGGTCAACTCCATCTGGCGACGACGATACTCACGCTCCAGGTCCGTCATCGATTCAGTACGTGACGCCGAAGCGAGGTAGTGGTCGTAGGACCGGCCGAACTGCTTCCCCTTGTACGTGTGCATGTCCAAGACTTGCTGGCCACGCTTCCCGAAATCTGCGTTCGGTGATGGAACAGGGAACGCCGCTTGGATCTCTCTGATGTCCTCCCTCTCCTCGACCGCAGTACTCCAAACGTCCTTGATCGTGAGGAGTTCGTGGCTGGACGTAGCCTCGTAGAGGAGGCTGGCCCCCCTCATCGCGCAGGCCAAGCCGAATCCCTCATCAGGTTCGAATTTCTCGTTGGCCAGTTCCTCCAGCCGATCCAGAACGAGCAGGATGTTCGCTTCGTCGACATCGAGTCGTAAGTCTTCGATGGCAATTTTCTGGACTCGATCCCAGTAGTTCCAGGCGAAGCCTGAGCGAGCGAGTTCCCAGCTACACCACATCATCACCTCCCGATCTTCGTCGTCGTGGGGACTCCGTCTCGCACACTTCTGGAGGAGACTGGTCAGGTTGAAGCGATTGTAGCCAGCGCGGGTTTCGTGATCGTCTCTGTACTTGCCGTCGTCGCGTTCGCTGTTGCTCATGGTTCGTGGTCTCCGGTGTTGGTCAGATAGCGTTGCCACTCTCAGGGGCTAACTTTTTCCTAAGTTATTAGATATTAATTTATCTTTAGAGTAATGAAAACTTTGGTTTATCGAGCAAAATCGAAGGATAGCGCGACCCTGCTGTCAGCCGCGTCTTCGTACAGGCTATCAGAAAGAACTACGAGATGAGGTCGGGTTCCAATACGTGGCTATTTGATCATAGTGAACCCAAGTGAGCCATTCAGAAATCAGATAGGCCAGCGTTGTTAGCTTAGATAGGAATTTGCTTGAGAGAGCGTCATATCATTTAGATATAATACTGCGTTCGTGTTTTCTACTGCTTCTACGGCTTTTTCAAGTGAATCATCATCCCTCTCGAATCTCCATACGCGGTCTTGGTCGGGGTCGTCTAAATGGTCATCACAACTCGGGCATAAGGTTGTCAGGGAGGTTGAGACAGTCCTTCTACCCCTAATCCGGCCAGGTATTACTTTAGCAGGGACTTCTTCACCTCCACACTGATCACACACTGCAATCTCCTCGGCGAGATTCGCACCTCTGGATGTCGTAACATAGCCATCCTGCGTTTCAAAGACCAGATTGGCATTCATCGCCTTATCCAACACATGTGTTCTATGTGATTCAGGTTTCCCAGCTAAAGCTCCATGGCGCTGACGTAAACCGGAGCCACTACTGCCCTCCGGAATAGGCCCCATATAATAGGTGTCGTGGAGAAGGTCCCTGATCATCGCGAAATCAAAGGTGTTTGTAGTTTCGGCTTGGATGTCAGATGGCAAGTCGCTGGATGAATGAATCCCGCTGGACATTTCAGATTCAGATTCAGATACAGTACCCGGCATCAAATAGTACCGGGTGGTCCGGTTCAAGAGTAACAGTCTCAGTCTGTCCTAAATACCATCTAGGAAATCATTTCTGCGTTTTCGTCGTTCACTCTCCGTTGCTTGGTCGTAATGCTTGTCCAACACGTCGGGGCTTACGTCCATCCGATCCGACGCGACCTCCTTAGGGACGTTCGCGTTCCGGTGAGCCGTAATAGCGCCTCGCCGCACAGCGTGAGGTGAAACGCTCGACGGGCACTTGCTCGCAGTATTGTAGTTGGCCGCCTCGCAGTCGTCGAAATCTAAGAGAAGGCAATTAGACGCCGATCACGGGCATTGCAGATTCGTATTCCCCCCGAATCTCGTCCTCTCCGAGTTGCGTGTACAACGCTACCATGTCCCCATCAGCATCGCCACGAAGCGCCTTGATAACATCACGAGAGCATCCGCCCCGGTTCAGCCAAGTCGTGAAACACCGGCGGGCATCATGGGGGGTGAACTCGTCGATAGTCTCCGCAAGTTCGTCGTCGTCAGTTGCCTCGACCACGCGATCAGTCGCCTTTCCGATCCATCGAGAAACAGTCATCGGGGTAACGTGGTCTCCTTGCTTATTCGGGAAGAGCCAGTCGGAGTCATCATCACGCGTCTTTAACCAGTCCCGAACCGCTGTCACCGTTTCGTCGTCCAACAGCTTGTGATCGGCGTCCATCTTTGCGAGCCGAGTCTCCCCCATCCCCTTCGGCGAGCGGTTGTACAGCTTTTTCGCGTCCAGATCGACATCTTCTGTCTTCAGTAGCGCGAGCTCCTTGCGGCGAAGTCCGGTCTTTGCCGCCAGCATCAGGAGGGCGTATATTCGCGGTGTTCGATTCCACTTCAGGAGTGCAGTGTATTCGTGTGGCTGTAGCGCGGTACCAGTGTGCTGTCCACTCCGACGGAGTTCGGCGCTGTTCTGACTCTTATACGTGCCCAAAGCGGCTTCTACCTGATTCGTCTCTGGTCCCCACTCTTGATCGCACATCCAGTCATAGAGCTTCTTCACCCGTCGAAGGTACGTTTCCATCGTACTCGTGGCGACAGTGTCTCCGTCCCGGCCAGTCCACTCAGCGGCGAAGCTGAGTGCCTCCTTTTCGGTGACCTCGCACAGCGGCTCGTCGTCGAGATACTCGCGGAAGTATTTGATACAGTGGCGGTAGGGCCG
>JGI12329J12844_1000419_pt1 | contig 10880 bp, 9 predicted proteins | sample A23E3SouthBayCA_FD_12844 | JGI IMG/M metagenome (IMG submission 12844)
GGACACCTCGTAGAAGTCAGCGAGGTACTCGTTGACGACGTCGAAACGGGCGTCTTCCGTGTAGATGCAGGCCGACTCCAGCATCGTGTTGATCATCCGCTCGTAGCGCCGGAGCTCGCGTTCGTTTTCCTTCCGGTCCGTGATGTCTCGAACCGTATACAGCGTCGTCCCCTCCCGTATCGAGACCTGTTTGATCGAGACGAGGACGGTCCGCTGATCCCCGGACTTGTCCGTGATATCGGTTTCGACGTTGGATATCTCGTCGTCCGTTTCGAGCGTCTCCCGGTCGAACAGCGACTCGTCGAACAGCGCCTCGACCGTTCCCAACTCCTCGACTTCCTCGGCCGTGTAGCCGAAGATGAACTCGACGTTCGGACAGACGTACGTGAACGCGCCGTCGTCGTCGGTGATGAGAACGGCATCGGACATGCTATTCAGTGTCGTCCGATAGAGATCCATTGTTGCTTCCCGATCCTGTCGGTTCTGGTATGCTCCGTAGGCGTCGAGGAGCCGGTCGGCGAGTTCCGCGTACTGCCCTGCGCCCTTCTGTAGATAGTCCGTCGCGCCGGCACCGAGCGCTCGACTGGCTATCGATCCGGAGTCGCGATCCGAAAAGAGCACGAACGGTAGCTCCGGATATCGGTCCCGAACGGCTCGTACGAACTCGATCCCGTCCATTCCGGGCAGTTCGTAGTCGCTGATTACACAGTCGATCGCCCCTTCCTCGAGCCGGTCCAGCCCTGCCTCGGCACGCTGTGCTGTCACGACCGTGAGCTGCTCGTCCGCTCGCTGCAGGCGAGTCGCCGCCGTGTCTCCGGATTCGTGCCCGCTGTGGACGTACAGTACCCGGACCGGCGTGTCCATATCACATAGACTATATTCTACCCCTATATGTCTAGCGCAGCATCGGGCTGTGGTCGATGGCTCGCCCGGGTAACGTAGGGATCAGTTACTCCCTGCGTCCCGGACGGGATCGCTGAACAGCCGCAGCGACTGGGTCAGGACGGCGACGGCGATCGCGAGTGCGACGATCGCGAGTTTCGGCCCGACGGCGTCTGCGACGGCACCGCCGCCGATCCGGAAGACGACAAAGGAGACGCCATAGACCATCGAGGCCGTGCTCAGGACGGTCGCTCGGCCCAGCGACGGGAGGTGATCGTTGAGGTACTGGCCCCGGAAGGCGTACGAGAGGCTCTTGACGATCCGCATGCCGACGAACCCGGGGATCGCGAGCCAGGGTTCGACCAGCATGCCGGCCAGAGCCGCGGCCATGAGCACCGGCGCGACGGCGAACCAGCCGCCGATCCCCACCCGGTCCCGGACGCGGTCGATGTTGTAGGACGCGAAGGCCGTCACGAGCATGAACCCCGCGTACAGTACGCCGAGCGACTGCTCGGGGACGCCCGCTTCGACGACGATCGGCTGGATGTACAGGTCCGCCAGCTCCGGGATCGACAGCAGCAGTGCAGTGTAGACGATGAACGTCCGAAGCTCGGGTGCGAGAAACTTCTCCCGGACCGTCTCCCAGGCGTCACGTGCGGAAAACGCACTTCCGCCCTCCCCTTCGGCGTACTGTTCGGTCTCGGGCATCGAGAGCAACACGAGCGCGCCCGAGGCGGTGATGAATCCGGCGGCGACGAAGGGGATCCGGTGGTCGATACCGTAGAGCACGCCGCCGGCGATCGAGGTGATCGCCGAGGTGACCAGAAACGCCGCCCCGCCGCGCCCGGTGATCTTCGAGTACTCGTCGGTGTCCAGTCGCTCCTCGAGCATGTCGTAGAGGTACGCCGAGCCGGTCCCCGAACGGAAGGTCAGCGCGATCCCCCAGAAGACGTACACCGCCGAGAACGCCGCCACTGAGCCGGATACCGTGAACGCGAACATCGATACCGACATCAGAAGCGTGCTGACGATCAGGCTGTTGCGTCGACCGATCTTGTCGCCGACGTAGCCCGTCGGGATCTCCGCACCGACGACACCGGCGAAAAAGAGCCCGTTGACGAGCCCGACGTCCCCGTCGCTCAGCCCGCGCGCGAGGAGATACAGCGTTATAATCGGGTAGACGAACCCTTCCGAGAGAGTCGCCCGGTAGAGGTAGAACTTCCAGACGAGCACCCGGTTTTCCCGACTGGCGTCGGCGAGTCGCGTCCCCTCGCTCACGCTTTGCCGTCCCGCGCTCTACGGCATAGAGTTTGCGAAGCGCGATCTACCGTCCCGGCTCGTTCGGAGAGGGAACGTGCTCGATCAGTAGATGGGCGATTCGGCGTCGATCACGTCCGTCAGATCGTCCATCCCGTCCACGAACAGTCGCATCAGATCATCGAGCGTGATGATCCCGACGACCGTCCCGTTGTCGTTGACGGCGATGAGCCGTCGGACCGCGTTGTCGCGCATGATCCGTGGCGCAGCGAACACGTCGGCGTCCGCCGAGATCGTCACCGGGTCCGCCGTCATCACGTCCCTGGCTGGTACGTCCGAGGCGGGACGGTCGCGCGCGTCAACGCGCGTCGCCAGGTCTCGGTCCGTGACGATCCCGACTGGCTGCATCTCCTCCTCGATGATGAGACACCCAACGTCGGCCTGTTCGAGTCGCATTGCCAGCGCCTCGACGGTCGCATCCGGCCCCGCCGTCTCGACGCCCACTGTCATGTGATCTCTAACGGTCATGGCCCCTCTACTTATCGCTACGCACTGTGGTAGAAAATAACACGCAGGTAATTCTCACCGAGCGAAAACGTCCGTTTCGGTCACGGGCGGTACTGGTGGTATCCCCCCGGGTCGTTCCGATGGCTCCCTACCCAATCTCATCATTCGGGAGGCCGTTCGTCGGCCTCGATCAGCCGGTCGATCTCGTCGTCGTGTTTCCACTCGCCGAGCTCTTTCGGGTCGACGTGGACGAACACGTCGTCGACCGCCTTGATGGACTGGATCGACTGGATGACCGCGGTCTCGATGTCGTGTGCCTCCCGCAGGGTGCGGTCGCCCTCGACTTCGATGTGGAGGCTCACGTCGATCTCCGGGCCGACGTAGTGGGCGATCACGTCGTGGGCGCCTTCGACGTCCGGATGGACGAGCGCGCGCCTGATGATCCGGGCTCGAAGGTCGTCCGGCGGCGCGCGGCCGACCAGGTAGTTGACGTTGTCCCGGACGATCTCGACGCCTGTGTACAGGATCCCGAACCCGACGACGACGGCGGCGATCGGGTCGAGTAGCGGATAGCCCAGGCTGGCACCGACGACCCCGGCGAGCGCCGCGCTGGCGGTGAGCACGTCGGCGCGGTTGTCGATGGCCGTAGCGTACAGCGCCGGGGAGTTGTATTCCTTGCTTATCCCGGCGACGTACCGATAGAGGCCGTACTTGACCGCGACGGTGGCGGCCAGTACGGCCACCGCTGCGAGGTTCCGCGTGACGGCCACGTTCCCGCCGAGGATCGCCCGTCCGGCCTGAAAGAGGACGCCGAAGCCGGCGGCGAAGACCCCGAGCGCGACGAACAGCGAGACGAACGGCTCGATCCGCTCGTGGCCGTGGGGGTGCTCGAAATCCGGTGGTCGGGTCGTCAGGTACAGTCCGCCGACCGTGACGATACTGTAGACGCTGTCGGCGAGGCTGTTGACGGCTTCCGACTGGACGGCCAGACTGCCGGTGTACCACCAGACGGCACCCTTCGCGATGACGAGCGCGGCGTTGGCCGCGAGCACGAGGAGTCCGACCCGGCGTAACACGGACCGGCGGGACGCCGACATTACCGCCCCTTTCGTCGTGGGTGGTCAAATCGGCTTCGACGTGGTCTCGATCTCGACGGCGCCGCCCGTCTCGGGAACGGTTGCCCCGTCCTGGGCGGCGAACGCGTCGTGCAACCGGTCGTAGGTGTCTTCGAGGGCTTCGACGATGACCTTCGTCTCCGAGATGACTGTCATGAAGTTGGCGTCCCCGTCCCAGCGCGGGACGACGTGGGTGTGCAGGTGGTCGTCGATCGAGCCGCCGGCCGCGTCCCCGCCGAGGTTCATCCCGACGTTCAGCCCGTCCGGGTCCATCGCCGACTGGACCGCCTCGACGGTCCGCTGTTGGAGTCTGGCGTGGTCGAACAGGATCTCGGGGTCCAGCGTCTCGTATTTGCCCGCGTGCTCGTAGGGGATGACCATCGCGTGCCCGGGGTTGTACGGGTAGTTGTTCAACAGCACGAAGGCGTGCTCGCTGCGGGCGACCAGGTTGTACTTCCGATCGGAATCCAGATCCGGGAGTTCACAGAACACGCACCCGTCGATTTCGGGATCCTCGTGTGGGCGTCTCACCCATTCGATTCGCCACGGCGCGAACACCTGATCCATAGACGACGTTCCGGCAGCGCGATTGATAGATGTGCTGTTCGCAGTCTACTATCTGATTTTAAATCTGTCGGCCGTTTTCAGCCGACTGACCGATGAGGCTCATCGAGACACGAGTATAAACGATCTAATCTCATCTACAGACGTATCTGGGGTATCAGTCTCCCATCGGGCGATTAGGGTGTAAACAGTGCGGAACAGTCGGCCGTTTTTATACCCCTGTCCGAAGAACGATCGGCCACATGGCAACGCAAGTCGGGGCACGTACCGAGCGATCCGAGTGCTGTGAGAACTGTGGACGGGAAACAGTCCATTCTGTCTCGCTGCGGCTGGTGACCGAAAGCGACCGTCAGGACAACGCCGAGTTCTCGCGCGAGCCCTATCGAGTCAAAGAATGTCTGGTCTGTGGCGAGCAGACGGCCGTGCGAATGAACAACGTTTGATTTCACTCCGTCGGGCGGACCTGCGGAAGTGACCGATCACCGCGACCGCGTCGTCACCTCGGCGCCGTCCTCGGTGACGATGATCGTGTGCTCTTTCTGGCTGACGTAGTGTCCGTCGTCCTCTTTGAGGACGGGGTATCCGTGGACGATCCCCTGTTGTTTGAGGCGACGCAGCGCCATCTTCGGCCGGGAGACGTCGAGCCATCGGGTCGCGAAGGGGAGTGTCTTGAACTCCTCGACGACCTGGTTGAGCGCCTGCCGCGCGGTCCGATCCCGGACTGATCCTTCGCTATCCAGGGCGAAGATCTCCTCGTCGCTCCCCTCGCTGACTTTCCCGCTGCCGTCCGTCGCGAACGGCTCGATCGCCACGACGTCCCCGGCTTCAAGGGTCGTGCTCTGTGACACCTCGCGATTGGGGATGTTCGGCGTCGTGTGCTGCTCCCAGTGGCCCAGTCCGTGGCCGGTGAGGTTCACGACGGGATTGAAGCCGTACCCGTCGATAACCTCCTCGACGGCCGCCCCGATCTCGCCGGTCTCGACGCCCGGTTCCACCAGTTCGATGGCGGTGTCGAGCGCCTCCTCGGACGCCTCGGTCAGTTCGTCGTGACCCGAGAGGTTGACCGTGACGGCAGTATCGGCCAGCCAGCCGTCGACGTGGACGCCGATGTCGAGGTTGACCAGTTCCTCGCCGAAGGTGCTGTCGTCGCCGATGCTCGGGGTCGCGTGGGCGGCTTCCTCGTCGATAGAGATGTTCACCGGGAATGCGGGCTCCCCGCCAAGTTCGCGGATCCGGTTTTCGGCCCACTCGGCGACTTCGAGATGGGACGCACCGACCTCGACCATCTCGGCGGCCTCGTCGCGCACTTCCGCGAGGATCTCGCCGGCTTCGCGGCACTTCTCGTACTGTTCGCTCGTCAGATCGACCTCACTCATGTCCCGGTCGTTCGACCCCCGCGACCGAAAGCGTTTGCGTTCCGCCGTTCCCAACTCCGAAGCAATCGAAGTCAGACGCTCTCGATGGCGGTTTGCATCGACTCACCACAGTGAGCGGACCCGGCGTTGCCGTCGGTATCCATCACGATGACGCCGGCGACGCTGTCGTGGGTTGTCGCGAACAACTCGACCGTCCGATCGGCAGCCGTCTGGGGGTCGGCCCCCTCCTCGAGGCGCCGGACGGCCCGTCTGGCCAGTGTTTCACGGGCGATGTCCTCGCCCGCACCGGTCGCGCTGGCGCCGCCGGCCTCACTCGCGTAGAACCCCGATCCGATCTGGGGAACGTCACCCACCCGGCCAGCCAGTGCGAACCAGCGTCCGCCGGTCGAGGTCGCGGTTGCGATGCGCTGGCCATCGGTCGCGACGGCGCCGACGGTGTCGTGGCCGGCGAAGTGATCACGCACCCAGGTGAGTTGGTCGTGAATTCCCGTCATCGGCGGTTCGACCTCGTTCCAGCGCTCCCGGGTGCGCTCGGTCCAGAGGTCGACGCGCGTCTCGATCCCAAACGACGCCGCCAGGTCGACGGCGTGTTCGCCGGCCAGCAACACGTGCGGCGTCGAGGCCATGACGACGCGGGCGACTTCGACGGCGTGTTCGACACCCGGCATCGAACAGGCGGCCCCGGCGGACCCGCGGCCGGTCATGATCCCGGCATCGGTCCTGATCGTCCCGTCGCTCTGGACGGCGCTCCCGACGCCCGCGTTGAACCGGGGTGCCGACTCCAGCCAGCGAACGGCGGCGACGACTGCGTCGACCGGCGACGCGGCCTCGGCGCCGCGCGTGGCCGCCTTCGACAGCGTCGCTGCTCGCTCGGACGGCTGTTCGGGATTCGGGCCCGCGCCGCCGTGCACGATCACGTCCATACGCTATCGTTTCGTCGTCCGCGTCTTAACTTTTCACTGACCGCTCGCCGCAATGGTAGCTCTTTTATCCGCCCTGGGCGTCCGTGTAGACGATTATGAACTACAGTTACGACAAGATCGAGGTGCCCGAGGAGGGCCAGCCGATCGAAGTCATCGACGAGAAAGACGACGCTCTCGACATTCCGGAGACCCCGATCGTTCCCATCCTCCACGGGGACGGCATCGGCAAGGACGTCGGGCCGGCCGCCCAGAAAGTCCTGACCGCCGCCGCCAACGCGACCGGCCGGGATATCGCCTGGATGCGGGTCTACGCCGGCGAGTCCGGCCGCGAAAAGTACGACGAGAACCTGCCGGAGGATACCGTCAACGCCATTGACGAGTTTCGCGTGGCCATCAAGGGGCCGCTCACGACGCCGGTCGGTGCCGGCTTTCGATCGCTGAACGTCGCGCTCCGACAGACGCTTGATTTCTACGCCAACGTCCGCCCGACGTACTACCTCGACGGCGTCCCCTCGCCGATGAAGGCGCCCGAGGAGATGGACATGGTGACCTTCCGGGAGAACACCGAGGACGTCTACGCCGGCATCGAGTGGGAGGCCGGCACCGACGATGTCGAGCAGGTCCGGGACTTCGTCGAGGACGAGATGGGCTTCGACGAGACGATGCACGACGGCCCGATCGGCATCGGTATCAAGCCGATCACCGAGTTCGGCTCCAAACGGCTGGTTCGGAAGGCCATCGACTACGCCATCGAGCACGACCGCGACAAGGTCACGCTCGTCCACAAGGGCAACATCATGAAGTTCACCGAGGGGCAGTTCGGCGACTGGGGCATGGAAGTCGCCGAGGAGGAGTACCCCGACGAGGAAGTCTTCGCCGCACCCGACTCGCTGTGGGAGACCCAAGACGAGGTCGACATCCCCGAGGATGCCGTCATGGTCGAGGAACGGCTGGCCGACGCGATGCTCCAGTGGATGCAGCTGCGTACCGACGAGTTCGACGTGCTGGCGATGCCGAACCTCAACGGCGATTACCTCTCTGACGCCGCGGGTGCCCAGATCGGTGGCCTCGGTATCGCACCGGGAGCCAACTTCGGTGACGCTCGCGTGCTCGCCGAGCCGGTCCACGGTTCCGCGCCCAAGCGCGCCGGCCAGAACATGGCCAACCCGACCGCGATGATCCTCTCCGGCCGTCTGATGTTCGATTACATGGGCTGGGACGACGCCGCGGACCTCGTTCGCGACGCCGTCGAGCAGACCATCTCCGCGGGCAAGGTCACCTACGACCTCGAACGACAGCTCGAAGACGCCGAGAAGCTCGGCACCGAGGAGTACGCCGAGGAGATCGTCGCGACGATCGAGGACCTGGCGTAGGTCTGAGACGCCGGACGGCTCGCGTGCCGTTCCTGTCCGTTCGCGACCTCGCGCTGCCGTGGCGGTCGCTAGTCGTCAGTTCGGGCGTGTTGCCAGGTAAACTCTGATTGCTCGAACAGTCGGTCTTCGCTCCCGAAGACGTCCGAGAAGACGAACCGGGCGCCGCGACCCGACGTGCCGTCGATCCACACCGACCAGCCGTGGGCTTCGGCGATCGTCTTGACGATCGACAGGCCCAGTCCGGTCCCGTCCTCACTGGTCGTGTGGCCGTACTCGAAGATCGAATCCATCTCCTCGTCCGGGATCCCCGGGCCGTCGTCTTCGATGTAAAAGCCGTCCTCGGTCAGACCGACCGTCACCGTCACCTCGGGGCCGACGTGATCGATCGAGTTCCGGAACAGGTTCTCGAACGCCCGCAGGAGTCGACTCCGATCGCCCTCGATCGAGATGCTGTTCTCGATCTCGAGGGTAGCGTCCTTGCTGTCGATATTGCGCCAGGCCTCCCTGGCGGCGTCTTCGAGTTCGAACCGATCGGATTCCTCGACGGATTCGCCCTTGCGGGTCAGCGTGAGCACGTCGCCGATGATGGAATCGATCCGGTCGTGGGCGCCGTCGATCTTCTCGACGTGTTCGGTCAGCTCCGGCTGTGAATCGGTGAGTTTCGTCCGCAGCAGTTCGACATGGCCCCGGGCGACCGCGAGCGGGTTCCGGAGGTCGTGGCTCAGCGTCGAGGCGAACTGATCGAGCCGGCGGTTCTGCCGTTCCATCTCCTGGCGAGAGCTCTCGGCCTCGTGTCTGGCCTGCCGAGCGTCCTGAAACTGCTGTTCGAGCGCGTCGCGCATGTTCTCGAAGGCCCCGAACAGCCGGCCGATCTCGTCCTCGCGGGTCGTCTCGAGATCGACGTCGAGCGATCCGGACTCGATCTCCCGGATCTGCTCTCTGAGGTGGACCAGCGGGACGACCGTGCTCCGGCCGATGACGAGCCCGACGACCCCCAGCGATACCAGCGCTGCCAAAGTCAACACGACCACGTTACGCCCGACGGTCGCACTCACGCCGTAGAGGTTGTCCTTCGAGGCGGTCGAGACCGCGACCCAGTCGGTCCCCTCGATTGGGACGTACGTGCGCACTTCGTCATCGGTTTCGACTGTGCGGACCGTCCGCTCCTCGATCGCCGTCGAAAACCCGTCCGTCCGCTCGAACTCGGTATCGGAGTCGGTCGTCAGGACTCGCTCTCCGTCCGCGGTCACGAGCGCTGTGTGGATGTCGTTGTCGGTGAGTTCGGGATCGAACTGGCTGACGACGACGACCGCCCGATCCGCTGTTGTCCGGCCGACCAGCGCGATGGCCCGCTCGCCGTCGACAGTGTACGACCGGTTCGAAACCGCGATGGCGTCCGGATCGCTCCCCAGGCGGTCGAGCGGCCCGGCCCAGTCCGCTCCGACGACCGCGAGCTCACGACCGGTATAGTCGGCGTTCGTACTCGCGAGCACGCTGTTCGAATCGACGTAGTGGATGTCGATGATCGAATCGCCGCCGCCGTCTTTCGCCGCTGAGAGATACGCACCCATGTCCGTCTCGTTTGGTGCCAGTTCCGGATCGGCGGCCAGGGCTGTCTGGGCGCGCGTCCCGGCGATCCACTGGCCGACACTCTCGGCACGCAACTGTGCGGTCGTTTCGAGTTCGGCCGTCGCTTCCTCCTGGATCGTCCCCTGAATCTCGACGTACGTGACGAGCCCGATGAGGCCGATGAGAACGACGACGAGCAGCAGCGAGACGAGGAGCTTCATTCCGAGACGGCGGCGGACGAACGTCGGCGTCACCCAGCGGTATACCCGCCGGTATAGCGGGAGTGGCTCCGGATCCCCGTCCGTAACATCCGGGCCCCCTCCGGTCGATTCTGTCGAGTCAGTGTTGCGGCCGGGCGACATACTTGGTCTACCGGGCCGTCCCGGAGCCCCGTGGTACGTTTTACGTGATCAAACCTGGCATATAAGGATTTGGAAACGTCTGTGAGCCGGTTCCAAAGGCCGCTCTCTCGGCGCCGCATCGATTTGACCAATCCAAGTCTTCTCTGTAAAGTGATAGTAAACTGGGTGCGATACACCAAGCGATCTATCGGCACTAGTATTATGACGATTTTCCGGGAAGGAAAACTTCATTCGTGTGCCAGAACAGAGCACGCGTATGGATGTCGACGACATCACGACGATCACAGTCCTCGGTGCGGGGAACATGGGTCACGGTATCGCCGAAGTTGCGGCGATTGCGGGGTACGACGTGCGGTTGCGCGACGTCGAAGACGACCTCGTACGAGCGGGATACGAGAACATCGAGTGGTCGCTGAACAAACTCGCTGAGAAGGACCGGTTGGACGCGGATCCCGAGACGGTTCTGGACCGGATCTCGCCGCTGGTCGATCTCTCGGCGGCCCTCGAAGACACCGACGTCGTCATCGAGGCCGTACCGGAGGTCATGGATATCAAGATCGACGTGTACGAGGAGGTAGCCGAACACGCCCCCGATCGGGCGATCTTCGCGACGAACACGTCCAGCCTCTCGATCACCGATCTTTCGGAGGTTACCGACCGCCCCGAGCAGTTCTGTGGGATGCACTTTTTCAACCCGCCCGTGCGGATGCAACTGGTCGAAGTAATCACCGGCGCACACACGAGCGACGACACCATCGAGGCGATCGAAGCCCTGGCCGAGGCGTTCGGGAAGACGCCAGTCAGGGTGCGCAAGGACAGCCCGGGATTCATCGTCAATCGCGTGCTCACGCCGCTGTTGAACGAGGCGTGCTGGGCCGTCCACGAGGGCGACGCCGACATCGCGACCGTCGACAGCACGAGCAAGTACGACATCGGCCTGCCGATGGGAGCG
>JGI12329J12844_1000420_pt1 | contig 10877 bp, 7 predicted proteins | sample A23E3SouthBayCA_FD_12844 | JGI IMG/M metagenome (IMG submission 12844)
AGCGCGGCTGTCTGTGATGGGTCTTCGACATCAAATGCGCCTGTATCAACACCGGCTTGGATGACACGCGCGATTTGTTTTCGAATGAAATCATCACTCCTTCGAAAGAGACGGCTGTAATCGTCGTCATGTGCTGCTTGCGCTCGCAGTTCAATTACGGCCTGCGAAAACTCGATATCACTGTTGCTGCTGGTGCCAAATATTTCATCGACGATTATCTCGATATACTCCTCAGGGGACTGGTTGGGAAGTGGGACCTGATTTTCGACCTGCTCCAGCATATAATCCAGAAGATCTACCAACAGCTCGTCCTTATTATCGTAATGATGATATATGAGCGACTGACTCTTCCCGAATTCGTCACCTATCTTTGAAATAGTCAGATCCGCGTACCCGTATTGACGTAATGCATAGAATGTAGCTTCAAGAATCTCCTCGCGGGTTCCATCTGGGTTCTGGAAAAAGGATATCTCGTTAGTCATCTTTAGGTCGACCGTTTCCTGCTTGTCTGGTACGGTTCAAATGGCTCACGGTTTCACTACTCTCTCTGTAGAGCACAAGACCAATCTGGGTTGTATTTTTTATCATTGAACTGGATAGCGGGTACAGTTGCAGATAACTATGATGTTGAATATACATTCAATAAACTTAAGCGTATTGTCGTCCGCTGTCTCAGCGGAGCACACTGGAATGTCCTCTGGTTCGCTCTATTCATAGATACATCCCTCTGCTGCCTCAAACCCTCTAATGTCCCATAAGGCCTGTAGAAACTGTGTTGAAGACGATAGATAGCGAGGTAGTGTTGGCTTTGACTGGGTACCTGTTTTCGTCTCCCCCGAAAGATACGAAAGCACTATATGTGATTGAACGTTTAGTCAACATCAGGAAATGGCTACTCACAAACGAAGAATTCCGAGACGGAGTGTCGCTAGAAACGAGACGCGGTTTGAACGAAACCTCAAGTAACATGGCCTCTACAAAGTATAAACTGCTACTTCTGGCTGTAGTCGGGATTATCGTTACCAGCGGAACGGCAACCGCTGCGGTCGTTGGAAGCCCCGATATCGTGGCAACGCTTGAAGACGATACCGTTGCCCCGGGCGAACAAAAGACCATAGAAATTTCACTGGTCAACAGCGGGGAGCTTGACAGCGGTTCTGCTCGAAACCCGGCGTTGAACAACGAGGTAACAACGGCAAAGGGGCTTACTGTATCACTCGGCTCTGGTGACGCGCCTATCTCGGTCAAGAACTCGAAACGAAGCCTCGGCACGCTACAGGCCGGACCGAAAGTGACAGTGCCGTTTACTATCAGCGTGGACGATGACGCTAGTTCCGGAACGTACGACGCACAACTGAGACTCAAGTACAAGCATACAAGCTACATTTCCGAAGGGACGGGTTCACGAGATGAAGACAGGAAAACTCGCACTGTTGATATTGAAATCGATGTCACCGATGATGCCACGTTCAATGTGACCGACATTGATTCGGATGCACGCGTCGGCTCTACAGGCACGGTGGCAGTTAGCGTTGAAAATACTGGGGATAGCTCCGCACAGAACGCTGCGGTAACGCTGGAATCAAAGAACCAGGATCTCACAGTGAGCGGCAGCGATGCCACTTCACGATTTGTTGATACGTGGGAACCGGGAGAAGTCCGGACGTTCAACTACCGTGTGAGGTCTGCCGAAGCCGCGGAGCCGGAGCCGTACGGGTTTGCGTTGTCAGTCGCATTTGATAACGAGGATGGCCTCCGAACGCAATCTGTAGCACAATCCGTCGCAGTCGCACCTGACCCAGAACAGCGGTTCTCGGTTGTCAATTCAAGTAGTTCTGTCGCGGTCAGTAACACAGGCACGTATGAGGTGCAACTCCGCAACACGGGCCCGTTGACTGTTAACGACGCATCTGTCACGTTTGTCTCACAGAACGCCGATATAACGTTTGGAAAGAGTTCGTCCACAACCGCCTACGTGGGGGCATGGGAACCGGGAGAAGTCCGGACTGTCCGCGTCGACACAACGGCGAGCCCCGATGCCGAGGACCGAAGCTACGCGCTGTCGGCCAACGTGCAGTATGACGATCAAGAAGGCGATACCAGCACATACGATGTGCCGTTAAGCTTCAGCCCCGCACCTGAGCAGAATTTCGGCGTGTCCAACATCGAAGCGTCGCTTCAGGCCGGGGAAGACGGATCGCTGAGTGCAACCCTCACAAACACTGGAACTCGTGACGTCGAGAACGTCGTCGTCGCATGGGAAAGTCAGCAGTCGACACTGTCGTCAAAAGAGTCACAGTACGCTGTTGGAGATCTCGATGCGGGCGAATCAGCTAACTTCAGCTTTGGCGTTGATGTATCCAACAGTGCAGAGGCAGGTGCTCGGCAGTTTGACTTCGGCGTGAGCTACCGCGATGATAACGGCGACAGGGTTGAAGCAGACACGCTTGAGGTCCGTTCAGAGGTGGCTGGTAGTCAGGACGAATTTGACATCGAAATACAGAATTCGACGCTCGGTGTGGGCCAAGACCGGTCAATCACGTTTACGATAACCAACACAAAGGACAAGACGCTGACAAGCATCGAGGGGAAGGCGTTCGTCAATGATCCGCTCAGCAGCAGTGACGACGAAACGTTCATCGCTGAACTGGCAACCCGGAGAGTCAGAAACGGTCTCCGTCCAGCTTTCGGCGGGGAGCGACGCGCTGGATAAGACCTATCCGCTCAACCTGGACTTCCAGTACGAGACGCCTGATGGAGAAAAACGGGTTTCTGACACCTACAGTCTCCCGATAGATGTCACGGACCAGTCCGGAAACGGGGGGACACCACTGTGGCTGATCGGTGGCATTGGACTCCTTGCAGTCGTTGGCGGCGTCGTCTGGTACAGCCGTCAGTGACCGTCCGAGGCTAACATCTATGTCACAATGCTAGATTATCAGAAATACATCGACGTACTGGACGATTGGATTGTCAACCGTGACAAGACAGTCATCGCTGTGTTCATTGTCACAACGCTGATTCTGTCAGCGGGTTTCGGCATGACTGCGACCGACTCAGGGACATCACAGTTCACTGACGGCGTTCCCGCACAGGAAGCGTTCGACGAGGTCAACGACAACTTCGAGCGCGAACCGTTCGGTGAGGGGACTGGCTCTACAACGCTTATTCAAAAGGACCAGAACGTCCTGTCGAAGCCGGCTATCCTCAACATGCTGAAAGCGCAGAACCGGCTTACGCAGCGTGAATCTCAGGACGTTGTCGGGACGACAAGCGTCGCACAGGCAGTCGCCCAGACGCTGGACCCGAACGCAGACACACTCCCAGAGCAGATCGATACCGTAGAAGCAGCCTCACAGACAGAGATTAAGTCCGCCACCCGAACCACACTTGAGCGCCAGCCAGCAGTTGCAGGGCTACTCAGCAACGATCTAAACCGAGAGGAGCCGTCGGCATCTGCAACACTGACGACTGTCACACACGAGGTTTCAGGTGTCTCAAGCAGTGCTGGGACAGAGGGGTCATCACCACTGACGCCCATTCAACAGGAAGCGGAGTTCATTGTCAGCTCGGTTGACGGTGATATCTCTGTCTTCGGCAGTGGACTCATCTCTGCGGAGTTGAGCAGTGTCATCTCCGACTCGTTGGGACTCGTCGTCCCAGCAGCCGTTGTCCTGATACTGTTCTTCCTCATTATCGCATACCGGGACCCGTTTGATTTGTTAATTGGCCTCGTCTCCCTTGCGATGGCGATTATCTGGACCTTCGGATTCATGGGATGGGCCGGTATCCCCTTCACGCAGATGTTGATCACAGTCCCGCCGTTGCTTCTTGCTATCGGAATCGACTTTGGGATTCACGCGGTGAACCGATACCGCGAAGAACGGATCGAGGACATCGAACCAACACCCGCGATGCGGACCGCAACCGATCAGTTGCTCCCAGCGTTCTTTATTGTGACAGGAACGACAGTGCTTGGATTCGCCGCAAACGGGACCAGCCAGCTCGGCCCGATCCGCGACCTCGGGTTCGTGGCCAGCGTCGGAATCATATTCACGTTCCTCATCTTTGGTATCTTCCTCCCGTCGTTCAAGCACTTCATGGACCGGCAGCGTGTACGATACGACCTCCCTGAATTCAGTATCGCTCCAATCGGCTCTGAGGACTCCGCAGTCGGAAAGTCGCTCACTGTCGGTGTCACGATCGCCCGTCGAGCCCCGTACGTATTCTTTGCCCTCGTACTGGTGTCTACGGCAGCCATGGGGGCGTATGGAACTGGGATTGATACCCGGTTCACCACTGAAGACTTCCTCCCACCGGAGGAGAACCCCGGATACGTTGAGGTTCTGCCGGAAGCTGTGGCTCCGAGCGAGTACACCGTCACGAAACAGATAAATTACCTTGAAGACACCTTCGAGAGCGGTGAGAGTGACACAGTAACGATATATGTTGAAGGGTCGCTACAGGACGGAACAGCGCTAGAGGAGATCCACCGGGCGAATCAGGATCCACCCGACTCCTTTGTTACAGCTGGCGGGAGTGCAGATACGACAAGCATCCTTACCGTGATTAATCGGTACGAGCGTGCTTCGCCGGAGTTCCGTCAACTCGTCGCACAGAACGACCAGAACGGTAACGGCGTGCCTGACCAGAATCTCCCGACCATCTACAACGCGCTGTATGATTCGCCGTACGGCGACCGCGCGGAATCGTACATGACTGACGATTACGCGCGAACGCGTATCGTCTACTCCGTCGAGTCTGATGCGAGTCAACAGGAAGTGACGGACGATACGAGAGCCGTTGCGGACGAATTCCGGATGGAGGCGACCGCAACTGGCAGTGTTGTGGTATTAAAAGCCGTCTCAGATGTAATCGCAGAATCGGCGTACATCAGCCTGGCTCTCGCCATTCTCGCGTCTGCAGCGTTCCTGCTCTTCGCCTACTGGCTACTTGAACGTCGTCCCGGATTGGGGGTTGCGAATCTCGTGCCGATACTGCTCACTATTGCCGCCTTGGCAACGACAATGCGGTATCTGGATATTCCCTTCAACGTCCTCACCGGAACGACATTATCGATCGGAATCGGGCTTGGTATCGATTACTCCGCACACCTCGTGCATCGGTTCTCCGAGGAGTACCGCGGCGACACCGGGTTGCTGGAAGCACTCGACATTAGCGTCCGTGGAACAGGTGGCGCACTGGCGGGCAGCATGGTCACCACAACGTCCGGTACCGGAGTGCTTGTCCTCGCGGTTGTTCCGATCCTTGGCCAGTTTGGATTGCTGATCGCCCTCAGCGTCCTTTATTCGTTCATCGCGTCCATACTGGTCCTCCCGACATCGATTGTCATCTGGGACAATAGTCGGGACACGCTCGAAACACTGCTTCCGTCGCGCTCAACATGGAGTCCGAACTAATGGGCTCCCTTCTGCCCATACTCGTGGCCTGTTACGACCAAATCGGATGGTCCAGTTCTGGCCCGAAAGATGTGCGGTTCGAGGAGACCGAGCTGCGGTGGCAACGTAGCCACCAACGAGGGAGGAGACTGTTCAAATGACTGAGAATAGTGACACACTGGGTGCCACCGAGAAAGAAATCATGTATGCAACGCACCAAGCACTAGTTAAGAGTGGCTACGCTAAACTCTCGATATCGCTCATCTCGGACGAACTCGACAAAGCTAAATCGACGATATATCACTACTACGATTCAAAAGACGCTCTACTAATTGAGTTTCTCAAGTTTTCTATCGATCGATTCGAATCGACAATCAATACGANCATCGGCGACCATCCGAAAGAAGATCTTGACCACATCATAACGACACTCTTACCGAGCCAGCTAAAAAAGGAGAAACGCCAGCTTCACTGCGTATTAGTCACGATTTCTCCGCAAGCGCTGGAACAGGAGGCGTTCCGCGAGCAGTTCACCGAAATCGACAACCGACTCGCAACAATCATCGAAAAGACCGTCCGCCGTGGTGTCCGCACAAATGTGTTTCGGGACGTTGACCCGGCGCAAGAGGCCGAGCACATTCTGGCGGTGATCAAAGGGACTATGTACACTCGTCTTACAACCAATCGTGAAACCGCAGCAGTACGAGCAAGGGATTCTCTGTTCTCCCATATTGACTCGCATTTGATGGCCTAACCTCTCTCAATACCGTATTCCGAAGAACATCCTATACGAAACCATCAATACAGAGATGTTTGACAGGTACGCTTCCAATGAAACGTGGCACAGCTCAAAAACACCGGAGTACTCTCTCAACCAGGTCTGATAATGGCGTTCACAACTTCACAGGCAGGCGGAGCAATCGGCCACCTACAACTGTAAAAATACCCCACTCGTACAAAATATTATATTCTCTTGCCGTCATTTGCGCCCATGGCGGCGATTGAGGTATCGGGGCTGAGCAAACACTACGGCGACGTCCGGGCCAACGATGACCTGACGTTCACCGTTCAAGAGGGCGAGATTTTCGGCTACCTCGGGCCGAACGGCGCGGGAAAGACGACGACGATTCGCAGTTTGCTCGGCTTCCAGTCGCCGACCGAGGGAACCGCGACGGTGCTCGGCCATGACGTTCGCGACGAAGACGAACTCCTCGAAGCGAAGGCTGAAATCGGGTATCTGCCAGGCGATCCAGGCCTTGACGAACAGGTCACGGGCCGCGAGTACCTTGACTACCAATCGTCGCTCAAAGGCGGCGAGCGGCGTGAGGAGTTGCTGGAGCTGTTCGATCCGCCACTCAACCGGAAGATCCGGGAGTACTCCCGGGGCAACAAACAGATGGTCGGTATCGTTCAGGCGCTCATGCACGACCCGGAACTGGTCATTATGGACGAACCGACTTCCGGGCTGGACCCGCTGAAACAGGAGGCGTTCAACGAGTTCATCCGGGGAGAGCGATCGAAGGGCAAGACGGTGTTCTTTTCCTCACACGTCCTCGTCGAGGTCCGACGAGTCTGTGACCGGGTCGGAATCATCCGCGAGGGAAAACTCGTGACCCTCGAGGAGATTGATGCATTGCTCCGGCGCGGCGGGAAGCGTGTCCGGGTCCACACGCGGTCCGATGCCGACCTCGCCAGGCTAAGCGGTGAGGGTATCCTCGACCGAGAGACGTTCGATGACGGCGTCCAGTTCACGTTCACTGGCGATTACAACACCCTCGTGTCGGTGCTTGCTGACTACGACATCGTCGATCTCGAAATCGAGGAACCACCGCTCGAAGATGTGTTCATGCACTTCTATGGAGCGGACTGATGTTCGAAGTGACCCGTTACGAGGGCCGCCGACGGATGCGAGGGACGGCCGTCCTCACCGTCCTGCTCGCGGTCTACGCGCTGCTCATCGTCTTCCTGTATCCGTCCATCGCCGAGTCGAGCGTCGACTTCGACGAGTACGTCGAGAGCCTCCCGCCGGCATTCCAGGAGGGATTCGTCGGGTCAGCGAACTTCTCGACCGTCGAGGGGTTCCTCTCGATCGAGATGTACCAGTTCCTCTGGCTCCTGTTGCTCGGGCTGTACGTCGCGTACAGCGGGGGCGCGCTCGTTGCGGGGGATGTCGAGACAGGGCAACTAGACATGCTGCTCGCGACGCCGATCTCGCGCTCGCGGGTCGTGGTCGAGAAGTACCTCTCATTGCTGGTCCCCGTCCTCGGCGTCAACCTAGTGACGCCGTTCGTGGTCTATGTCGGTCTCCTCGCTATCGACGAGACAATCGACCCAGTGTCGCTGTTCGCGCTTCACCTGCTTTCGATCCCGTATTTGCTGATGTGTGCCGGTGTCGGCCTGCTGCTGTCTGTCCGCCTGGACCGCGCCGACATCGCCCAGCGGGGCGGGATCGGTGCGGTGTTCGGCCTGTTCTTGTTGGATACGGTAAGCACCGACACCGACTTCGAATGGCTCGGGGCCCTCAGCCCGACGCGGTACTTCAGTCCTGTAGACATCCTCAGCGAGGGGACCTACGACGTGGCCGGCGCGCTGCTCCTGCTCGCGGGGGCCATCGCCTGCGTCGGCGTGAGCGTCCTCCTGTTCGAACGGCGGGACATCTGATGGCGTGACCGATGCCACCGACTGCCGATCCACCGATACCCATGAACGACCCTACCACACTTCGCGACGGCGGAATCGCCACTGAGACGGATCGATCGACGGAGGGCGGATGAGCCGACTCGCCACCGGCGCGAAGCTGCTCACCGTCGTGGTCATCTGCTCGCTGCTTGTCTCCGGCGTCGTCGTGGGGTTCGTCAGGGGGGAACCGGAGCTTTCCGCTTCACTCGCCGAGAACCGCGTCGTCGCTGGCGAGGAGGCGACGCTTGCGGTAACGCTCACGAACGCGGGCGAACTGGAGACCATGTCGACGACGAACCCGGAGCTGAATCGGCGCGTTCTCACGGCGACCGGCGTTAGTACCCGGCTTCGGGCGGGCGACGCGCCGCTCTCCGTCACCACCGGCCGACAGAGCGTCGGGAGTATTGCCGACGGTGGCGAGCGGGCCGTCCCGTTCACCGTCTCGGTCGACGAGGACGCCTCGCCCGGGACCTATCGCCTCCCCCTGCGCGTGGCGTACACGCACACGTCGGAAATCGACGAAGGCGGGGGCTTCTCCCGATCGCAGACAGTCGAGCGGACGCTGTCCGTGACAGTCCGGGTCGTTGAGCAGGCCCGGTTCGCCGTCGTCGACACCGAGGCGGACGTGGGGCCGGCGAGCGTCGGCACGGTCTCCGTGACCCTCGAAAACGTCGGCAGCGAGGCGGCGAACGAGACGGCCATCTCACTCGACTCGCTGGACCCCGACGTCCGCGTCGGGTCGTCGGGAACGTCGAGCCAGTACGCCGGCGAGTGGGCACCCGGGCAACGACAGACGCTCACCTACGTGGTCGCGGCGACCGAAACGGCGACGAACGCGACGTACCCGTTTCGGGTGACAACGGCGTTCGACGACGACCGCGGCGTCCGGCAGACCGACGCGTCCAGCGTCGTCGGCGTTGAACCACAGACCGACCGCCGGTTCGTCGTCACCGACGTGGAAAGCGACGTAGCGGCCGGCGGGTCGGGAACGCTCGCGGTCACGCTCCGGAACGACGGGTCGCAGACGAACGAGGCCACGCTCGCCCTCCGGTCGGCCGGTGGGGCACTCGCCGTTGACGGAGGAGATGCGAGCACTCGGTTCGTCGGGGACTGGCCGTCTGAGGCCGAGCGGACGTTTACCTTCGACGTGGCCGCGCCGCCCAGCACGGAGGGCGGGACCTACACGCTCGACGCGGCCGTCGACTACCGGACCGACCGGGGTGCTGACGCGTCGGCCAGGCCAGCGAGCATCGGGGTGGCCGTCGCGCCCGACCCCGACTTCGCCGTCCGCGACCCCGACGTCTCGATGACTGTCGGTGAGGAGGGGCGGGTGCGCGGGACGGTCGACAACCGCGGCTCCACGCCGGCACGCAATGCCGTGGTCGTGATCTCCTCTCCATCGCCGAACGTCCGGTTCACGGAGACGACGTACGCCCTCGGCGATATCGAGACTGGCTCCACGGCTGAGTTCTCGTTCGACGCGGTAGTCGCCCCGACAGCTGCGGCCGGTCCCCGCCCGTTCGACGTGACCGTCCGCTACGAGGGGCCAAGCGGTGCCGACAGACAGAGCACGCCGCTCCAATTCCGCGGTGATGTCGTGCCCCAGCCCGACCGCCTCGCGTTCGAGGCGGTGAACGCCAGCTACGGCATCGACACGAGCAACAGGCTCAGCGTCCGCGTCACGAACGTCGGCGACGCGCGCCTCGAAGACGTGCGAGTCAGCCTCGCGACGGCCCCGCCGTTCACCAGCGAATCCCCCAGCGCGTTCGTCAGCGCGCTCGACCCCGGCGAGACCGCGACGCTCGGCTTCGAACTCTCGGTCTCGGAGGACGCAGTCGAGAGCACCCACGCCGTCGCGCTCAACGCGACCGCCGAGACGACCAACGGTGACATGATCCGGATGGAACCGTCGCTCGTAGCAGTAACCATCGCAGAATCGTCGGGTCCGGGCGGCGACACTGCCCTCGTCGTCGGTGTGGCCGTACTCGCGGCAGTCGTGATTGTGAGCGGGTGGTGGTGGCTCCGTCAGTAAGCACCGATCGTCCCGTTTCAGTCGGATCTATTCCGTCGACCATCGAATTTCCACGCTGGGTGGTATTGGTTTGCGCTTCGTCCGCCATCCAGAATTGAACGTCAAGAAAAATATTCTTACGAACCACCGGATGCTGATGAGAGGGTCCCTCGTCTGTCAAAATCGTCCAGGTCAAAGGTGACACACGAGCCGGCTTGAAATGCTGGCCCTTAGCACTACAACGAAATAATCATGGCTTGTTAATACGCAGTCGAACCTGCTCTAATATCTCAGAAAACTTTCCGTTGTTATTACCATTTGTTGTCACAACAAAATTCTAAACATCGGTTTAAGAGTATAACAGCACCACAAACAGCTATAGTAGATTTAGAAGTAATTACTCCCTTTTCGAAGAGATAGCTGGTCGAGAGCGGTGTAGATTGCCGAAATCGGCCACAGGTTAGGCACAAATTCAGTCCAGTTCATGCAGAACGCCCGATATTGACAGGTGATAGTGCGTTGAGGTAACTACTGTGTCGCTCAGAGCATATGCATTGAGAGCGCCGGTCCCAACTACTGGTCATGTATTCTTTCGAAAAGGAACGGGCTCTAGAGATGGTTAGACACTCGGAAACAATCGGTTCGCTATTTCATCCCGTAGCCCATTTTCCGCAACTCGTCTGCAACTGTTCGAGAGTCTTCGTTGGCAGCCAGAACAATGGCTTCGAGTACGTCGATTTTGTAGACCGACTCAGTCTCGAAGGTTTCCTCCATCGCATCCACGACGT
>JGI12329J12844_1000421_pt1 | contig 10845 bp, 9 predicted proteins | sample A23E3SouthBayCA_FD_12844 | JGI IMG/M metagenome (IMG submission 12844)
ACCGCGAAACGGAACTCGCGGATCGTATCCAGCGCAAAGGTGGTCCCACTCGGCGTCTCCGAGCCGGGGTGAACGATGCCCGAATCCTGGTAGTAGAGCTTTACGACCCAGGTTTCGCCGTCGATCCCGAATTTCGCGCGGCGGCTGCCACCGCCGTCTTTCACCGCGCTGTCGGTCGCGAAGAATGGCTTTAGTCCGTGGCCGTCAAACAGGTAGTTGGCCGCGAACTCGTGCCAGATTGGTTCGACGGCTTTCACCGTGATCCCTCCACTGCCCGCTCGACAGCTGCCTGGCTCTCGGCCAGCGGCTGCATCTGCGACCAGTCCCAGTTGACCGACTCACTCTCCTCGACGTTGTAGAGACGCGAGGCTCGAACGAAGTCGGTCATACCGACGCACCTCCATCCTCGTCAAGCTTCTCTCGAGCGCGCCGAAGGAGGTTCGAGATCGTCCCTGGCGAGCGCCCAGTCTCGCGAGCGTACTCGCGTGCGCCGCGGCCTCCTCGCTCGACGGCCTCGTAGACCTCCCGCTCAGCCTGTGTCAGATCCGAGAGGGTTGATCCCTCGAAAGCGGTCAGCTGTACCTGCTGAGCGGTCACAGCGACCACCCCCGAAACGGGGTAGTAACTGTCAGAGAACCCTGGAAAACGTATAAGGGGGCAGTGGGCCGGCGCAGATTCGAACTGCGGTTACGGCCACCCGAAGGCCGAAGGATACCAAGCTACCCCACCGGCCCGCGAATCAACGTTTCCGACTCGAACCCTTAACGCTTCCGAAAGACAGTCCTCCCTGGGGTGATTTGACAGCCTATGGGCCTGGATCTGGGCTTCGTGACACAGACGCCGATGCACTACACCGACGCGTTCCCGGCCGCGGCCGCGATGGAACTGGACTACGTCGAACTCCTTATGGATGGCCACCACGAACGCGACCGACTCGACACCGATGCCGTCCGATCGGCCGCCGGGGAGGCGGGAATCGATCTCGCTGTCCATCTACCCTTCGCGCTCGACATCGGCGCCCCCTACGAGCACGTCCGCGAAGGTGCGATCCGCGAACTGTCCGATGCACTCGAAACGGCAGCTGCATTCGACGCGGAAAAGGCGGTCGTCCACGCCAGCAGCGACGCCTGGCGGCCGGCCTGGGATCGCGAGACCATCGCAGACGCCATCCTCGACTCCCTGGGGGAACTCCAGGTCGTCGCAGAGGAGGTCGACGTCGAACTCTGCGTCGAGAACGTCCCAGGCGAGTGGTTCGGCCTCGATGACTTCGACCGCGTCTTCGACGAAACCGACGCGTCGATGACGTTCGACACCGGCCACGCCTACATCGAGGGTTATGACGCGGCCGATCAGCGCGAATTTCTCGAGGAACACGGCGACCGCGTCACGCACGTCCACGTCAACGACACCCGAAAACAGGCCGACGAACACGTCCCGGTCGGCTCCGGGGTGCTGGACTTCGGACGGATCCTCGAGCCCCTGGATGACGCGACACTCTCGGTGGAGGTATTCACGCCGAGTTACGAGTACGTCGGGCTGAGCGCGAACACGCTCCGACGAACGGTAGATGGCCTTGAGGAACCCTAATATCGGGTGTAGCCATCTGTGTCGAGCCAGTTGTGCGCCACCGAGATAGCGTGATCAGCGTGCAGCGCAGTCGGGCCAAGCCGAACTCGACTGTCGGCCCGCTCGGCAAGCACGTCGACTTCTTCGTCCGTGAAATCGTTGTGATCGGAGAGCACAAACACCGGATCGGACGGAATCGAGGCCTCGATAGCGGGGTCGCCGTCCTCGTGTAGCTGGACGACTGTCCCGTCGAGTCGATCGAGTGTCGTGGCCAGTCCCATCCGGTAGACGGCCACCCCGGGAGCGGGCTCGGCAGGCTGGTGACCGATCGCGTCCGCTCGATCCGCCAGTGCCGAGCGGATCAGGGCGGCGATCGACCGCTCGTCCGGATGGAGGTTGCGTACGGTCGCTCCGTCGATACTGACGGTAAAGCCATCGAGCACGAGATGTACGCGGGCGCGTTCACGGATGCCATGACTGGCGAGCAGCGCGGCGTTGACCGAGCGGGCGAGCAGATCCATCCGACCCGCCTCGCTGGCGAGGGCGTCCAGCGGGAACTCCGAACTGGCGGGCGCGTCGTGGCCGACGATGACGAACTGGCGCATGAGTGAGTTCCCGTACTCGGCGGGTTTTTTCGTGTCGATCCGACACGCGACGTGAGTGCGGAGCGACGCACTGACTGTCCGCAGACGACGACAGCACCGCCTACGGAATCGCCCGGATAGTGACCGTCTTGAGCGATGCGACGACCGGATCGCCGACCGCCAGATCGAGCAACTCGACGCTTCGCTCGGTGACGAGCGCGAGCAGGGGCTGTTCGGCGCCGACATCGACGCTGACGGTCGCGATGGCGTCGCCCGAATCGATAGCCGTCACGGTCCCTTCGAGTCGGTTGCGTGCACTGGTCTCGGCGGCCATCGGTGCCGCGTCCGGGGCCTGTAACGTCACCGCATCGGCCCTGATCGACACCTGGACGCTCTCGGAATCAGCATCGACCAGCGCACGGAGCTCGCCCGCTGTCGTCTCGACGACGCCGAGTTCCCCCGTGCGTTCGATCACGCGTCCTTCGAGCACGGTATCCGCGACTTCGGCGACGCCGGAGTACTCCGCCCGCAATCGATCGAAGCGTGCCAAAAGCGTCTCCGCCAGCTCGGTCAACTGACTGCCGCCGCCGTCGCGGCCGCCCCGCTGTCGATCGACTAACGGGCCGAACGCCGCCTCTAACGTGGTGAGACGCTTGTGCGCCCGCGAGTACGAGCGGCCCAGCGCGTCGGCGGCGGCGTTCAGCGATCCGTGCTCGGCGACCGCCCGGAGCAACGCCGCGTCGTCGCCGTCGAATCCCACTCCCTCGGCGTGCAGTCGCGCCTCGAAATCGGCGCTCGGGGGCCCGTCGCCGTAACGACTCATGGCTAGGGGTTCGCCGGCGGCCCCATAACGGTTATGTCCGGGTCAGCGAAATCTCGATATGTCTATGCCGAAACAACGGCCGCGGCGGACTGTGCTCAAATCGATAACGGGGGGTGCAGCGGTCGGCCTCGCGGGCTGTCTGGGGTCCGAATCGTCAGTCAGTGTTCTCTCCGCGGGTAGTCTCGCGGCGACGTTCGAGGATCACGTGGGGCCGGCCTTCAAGTCCGAGACCGAGATCACCGTTCAGGGCGAGTATTTCGGCTCGAACGCCGTCATGCGGATGGTCGAAGACGGGACGAAACACCCCGACGTGGTCGTCAGCGCGGACGCGACGCTGCTGCGGGATCGCCTCGTCGGGACGCACACCGACTGGGACGTCGAGTTCGCGACGAACGTCCTCGGTATCGGCTACAACGCCGACACGGCGTTCGGGTCGCGAATGGCCGCAGGCGAAGAAGATTGGTACGATCTCATTCGTGAAACCGAACAGGGAGACATTGCCATCAGCAACCCCGAACAGGACCCGCTGGGATATCGTGCCTGGCAGGCGTTCGGCCTCGCCGAACGCGAGCACGGCATCGAGGGGTTTCGAGCGGAGGTGTGGGACCTCGTCGAACAGGTGGCCGAAGAACCACAGGTGCTCGGCGGTGTCGAGGGGGGCTCCAGAGCAGGTGCAGTCGTCTACGGGAATATGGCCCGCGATCACGACATTCCCTTCGAGCCGTTCCCGGCGGCGTACAACTTCGCCGACCCGTCGCTCGCTGATCACTACGCGACCGCCGAGTACACGTTCGAAGACGGCACGACTGTCGAGGGGCGGCCGATACTGTACAACGCGACAGTACTCGACCGGGCGGACGCGCCCGAGAACGGCCGCAGGCTGGTCGAATTTCTCGCAAACAATCCCGACGACGTGCTCGGGGAGGCGGGACTCGCGACGGCAGATAGCCTCCCCCGCGCTCACGGAACTCTCCCGGATGGACTGACAATATGAGACCGATCCGACGGATAACAATGCCCGACGGCCAAGAACTATGAGCACGCACACGCGAACAACGTGGACAGCGCGCTCGACACTACTCGTGCCGGCGCTTCTGGGCGGGTTGTTGCTGGTCTACGTGGCTGTGCCGTTCGTGGCGTTTCTCGCTCGGACCGGAACGGCGGACGTCCTCGCCAGACTGGCCGAGCCACAGGCACAAGTAGCGGTCCGAAACTCACTCCTGACGGCGACGACCTCGACGATAGTGGCAACGGTACTGGGCGTCCCGCTGGCGTACGTCCTCGCCCGCAGATCGTTCCCCGGGAAACGACTGCTCGAGGGACTGATCATCCTGCCGCTGGTGTTGCCCCCGGTGGTCGCCGGCGCGATGATCCTGACGGCGTTTGGCCGGTTCACACCGATTGGCGCGACAGCCTACGCGGTCGGGATCGAACTGACTGGCAGCTTCATCGGTATCGTCCTGGCACAGACGTTCGTCGCCGCCCCCTTCGTCGTCGTCACCGCCAGGGCCGGGTTCGGCGCGATCGACGAGCGGCTCGAACGCGCCTCGCGCTCGCTGGGGTACACGGCGCTCGGCACGTTCAGACACGTCGCGCTCCCGCTGGCCCGCGGGGCGATCCTCGCGGGGATCACGCTCACGTTCGCCCGTGCGATGGGCGAGTTCGGCGCGACGTACATGGTCGCGTCGAACCCCCGGACGATGCCGACGCGCATCTGGGTCGACTTCATCAACGGCGGGATCGACGCCGTCGTCCCGGTCGGGCTGGCACTGCTGGCCGTGACGCTGGCGGTCTTGGCCGTCGTTCAGCGAGTCGGACGGGTTCCGACGGTGATCGATCGATGACGCTCGAAGTGACCGGTCTCACGCACCGATACGGGGACGAACTCGCCCTCGAAGACGTCTCTTTCGAGGTCGATGCCGGCGAGATTGTCGGGCTGCTCGGCCCAAGTGGCTGTGGCAAGACGACGACCGTCCAGACCATCGCCGGCCACGTGAACTCGACTGCCGGGGGGATACACCTCCGGGGAGAGGACATCACGGCCGACCCGCCCGAGCGAAGAGACGTCGGCGTCGTCTTCCAGGAGCCGACGCTGTTTCCCCATATGACCGTCGCCGAAAACGTCGCCTACGGGCTTCTGCCGGCCGGGGTCGGCCCAGACGAGCGGGCGGCGACCGTCGATCGCTACCTCGAACTCGTCTCGCTGTCCGAACAGCGCGAGGCGATGCCGGCAGCGCTGTCCGGGGGCCAGCGCCGGCGAGCGGAACTCGCGCGGGCGCTGGCCCCCCAGCCGGACGTCCTGTTGCTCGACGAGCCACTGTCCGCGCTCGATCGCGGGCTTCGCGACCGGTTGCGCGAGGAGATCGCACGGATCCAGCGCGAGACTGGCGTCACGACGCTGTACGTCACCCACGATCAGGAAACGGCGATGGCGCTATCCGACCGACTCGTCGTGATGAGCGACGGACAGGTCGCCGGCATCGGCGAACCACGGGAGCTGTACGAGTCACCGCCGACGCCGTTTGTGGCCTCGTTTCTCGGCCGGTCGACGCGGCTTCCGGTCACGCCGCCCGGCGACCCGGGGCTCACCCTCGAGAGCCGAGCGCTGGCCGGCGACGGCGGCACGCCAGCCGACACGAGTCTCATCTGTCTCGCCCGTCCGAGCGATCTCACGCTCCTCGACAGCGAGCGGACGGAAACCGAATGCACACTGGCCGGCGTCGTCGATCGCGTCACCGACCTCGGCACGCGTTACGAGGTCGTCCTCACGCTGGATGCCGGCGGTGAGCTGACGGTCGAAACCCAGCGCGTGCAACTGGTTCCGGGTGAGCGGGCTCGCTGTACAATCGACAGGACGGATCTGCTGCTGTTCGAGGAGTCGTCCGGGCGTGTCGGCCCCGTGTGTTGATCTCCGCAGCGTGATCGCGAACGAATCAGTCGTCAGTACTCGCCACAGACCGCGTCGGTGCCCCGCGGCGACCAGGGTCCGAATCGACGGTGAACGATTCGAGGCGCTCGGCGAGTGTCGCGGCGTCGGTCGACAGGTCCTCGACGGCGCCGGTGACCGTCTGAATGGTCGCCGTCTGCTGTTGGGCCGCCGCCGCGCCGTCCTCGGCTTCGGCGGCTGTCTGCTCGCTGATAGAAGCGACCTCGTCGACCAGATCGACGACTTCGGTCGCCGTCTCGGCCTGATCGTCCGTCGCCGCGCTGATCTCCTGGAGACCGCCGTCGATCTCCTCGACGAGCGAGACGATGTCCTCGAAGTCCCCGACAGCGTCCTCGACAGAGCGAGCCGTCGTGTCGACCTGCTCGGTCATGTCTTCGACGTCGTCGACCGTCGATTCGGAGGTCGCCTGGACTGTCTCGATCCGATCGGAGATATCGCCCGCCGCGTCGGCCGTCTCCCCGGCGAGACCTTTGATCTCCTCGGCGACGACGCCGAATCCCTCCCCGGCCTCGCCAGCGCGTGCGGCCTCAATCGAGGCGTTGAGCGCGAGCATATTCGTCTCGGCGGCGATCTCGTCGATGAAGGCGACGATCTCGTCGATCTCGCGGATCTCCTCGGCCAACTGCTCGACAGCGCTGGCCGTCTCGTCGATCCGCGTCTCGAGGACGCGCAACTCCTCGATGGCCTCGCTGGCGGCGTCCTGACCGGACTGACCGCGCTCGGCGGCCGTACTCGCGGTGCCGGCGACCTCGTCGGCGGAGGCGGCGATCTCCTCGACGGTCGCCGAGAGGTCGTTCATGGCCTCCGAGACGGTACGCAGCTGGTCGGTTTGATCAGCGGCCCCGTCGCTGATCTCCTGGACGGAGCGGGCCACCTCGTCGCTGGCGTCGCTGATCTCCGCGACGCTTTCGTCGACCTCGTCGCTGGCAGTATCGACGCGCTCCGCGAACGCGACGACGTCACCGAGCGTCTCCGCGAGCGTCGTGACCAGCGCGTTGTAGTTGTCGATGACGTCCCGGTAGGCGTCGTCGTCGAGCTGGAGGTGGGCTTCGTCGATCGTCGCGGTCAGATCGCCGTCGCGGGCACGCTCGGCAGCGTCGCCGAACGCCGAAACGAGCTCGTCGAGTCCATCTGAGCGACGCTCCAGTCGCTCGGTCATCTCCTGGAGCTCCGTCGTGTACTCGGTGAGACTGTCGTTCATCTCCCGGAGCGACGCGCCGAAATCACCGGGCACGTCCCGATCGAGTACCTCGGCGTCGAACTCCTGACGAGCGAGCGCGTCGGCCTGTCTGGCAACGACGTCCAGGTACGCCTGCATCTCCACGAACTCGTCGGTGAGATCGCCGAGTTCGTCGTCCTGGTCGAGTCGCTGGACGTCCGTCGAGAAGTCACCCTCGGCGATCGCACTCGCATGCGTTTCGAGGCGCTCGATCGGCTCGATCATGTCCCAGCGCGTGATGATGATCGTATTGACGAACGCCACGACGGCAACACCCAACAGGACGAGCACCAGCCCGATCTGCACGAGCCCGCTGGTGAACAGCGAGACGACGACCAGTGATACCGAAATCGAAAACTGGATCACGACGGCAGCGAGGACCTTCCGTTCGACAGACTCGGTGACGCCGATCTGGTCCATCATCCACCAGAGTACAGCCGTATACCGCTCGACGAATGCCGCCTTCATATCCACAGCAACCCAAAGTCAGCCAATAGGTGTATCGCCCCGTTTTCAACATCTGAAAACTGTGGCGCTGGCGTAACGCTCGTTCTACCGGTCGAATTGTATTAGGTGCCTTATTTGGATTTAATAGTCCCTTCCCCCTTGTAGGTCAGCCTCTTATTCGTTCGGTCGACACAGTATAGCACATGAGCCGAAATAGCACACCCGGCGTGGACGGAGATCACAGCCGTGCGCCGGTCACTGATGCGCGCTCGAACTGCGGCGTCGGGGTTGTCATGGACCTCGACGACGGCGGGGGCCCGTGGGTCGTAGGGGACGCACTGGAGTTGCTCGCGAACCTCGAGCACCGAGGGACGACCGGCGCGGAGGAGAACACCGGCGACGGAGCGGGAATCAAGATACAGATTCCACACGCGTTCTTCAGTGAGGAGGTGGACGCGGAACTGCCGGATCCGGGGGCCTACGCCGTCGGGACGATCTTCTTTCCCGAGGCCGACGAGCAACGAGAGCGACTCAAGGCTGTCGTCGAGGAGCAACTCGCCGGCGAGGGACTCGACGTGCTCGCCTGGCGGTCGGTCCCGACGAACAACGACGGGCTCGGCGCGACGGCGCTGGAAAGCGAGCCGGACGTCTGGCAGGTCTTCGTCGAATCCGCGACGGAACGGGCTGACGACGCGTTCGGCCGACAGCTGTACGTCGCCCGTCGCGTGCTGGAAAGTCACGTCGAGGAATCTGATCTCCCGGGTAGCGACCGCTTTTACGTCGTCTCACTCGATCACGAGACCGTCGACTACAAGGGCCTGCTGAAGGCCGGGCAGTTGCCCGAGTACTACCCGGATCTCACCGACGAACGCGTGGGGTCGACGTTCGCGATGGTTCACGCCCGGTTCTCGACGAACACGCTCGGGGCCTGGCATCTCGCACATCCCTACCGGCGGATCGTCCACAACGGCGAGTTCAACACCATTCAGGGCAACATCAACTGGATGCGGGCCCGCGAGACCGATCTCGCGACCGACGCGTTTGTGGACGTGACGCCCGGAGAAGGGTCGGCCATCGAGAAGATCACGCCGATTATCGACGACCCCGAACAGTCCGACACCGCGAGCGTCGACAACGCCCTGGAGTTGCTGCTTCAGGCGGGGCGGGACCTGCCTCACGCTCTCCGAATGTTGATCCCCGAGGCCTGGCGCCACGAGGACAACGATCTCACCGGAACGCGCCGGGAGTTCTACGACTACCACGCCTCGCTGGTCGAACCCTGGGACGGCCCGGCGCTTGTGGCCGCGACCGACGGCAAGCGCGTCGGGGCCGTGCTGGACCGCAACGGGCTTCGACCCGCGCGGTACGACATCCTCGAGGACGACACGCTGGTGATGGCCAGCGAAGCCGGCGCGCTCGAGTACGAACCGGAGGCGATCCGCGAGCGGGGTCGGCTCCAGCCCGGACAGTGTTTCCTGGCCGATCCGGAAGAGGGACGCGTCATCCCCGACGAGGAGGTCTTCGAGGGACTGGTCGCGGACAGATACGGCGAGTGGGTCGACGACGAACAGGTCCAGCTCTCGGCGGTCGCCACCCGCGAGTACGAGACGCGCCACGAGATCGACCGGTTGCGAAACCAGCAGGCGCTGTTCGGCTACACCTACGACGAGGTCGACCACCTGATCGAGCCGATGGCCGAGACCGGCACGGACCCCGTCGGCTCGATGGGCGACGACACGCCGCTGTCGGTGCTCGCCCAGCACAATCGACCGCTCAGCAGCTACTTCAAGCAGCTGTTCGCACAGGTGACGAACCCGCCGCTCGACAACATCCGCGAGGAAGTCGTCACGTCCCTGGAGACCCGTCTCGGCAACCAGCGCAACCTGCTCGCGGAGACGCCCGCCCACGCCCGCCAACTGGTCGCCGACTCGCCGATCCTGACCGACACCGAGACGGCCGCGATCAAATCGCTCGACGCGAACGGGCTGTCGGCGCGCGTGCTCGATGCCACCTTCGGTTCCGAGGACGACCTCGAAACGGCCGTCGAGGACCTCCGGGACGCCGCGACCGAGGCGGCGCGGGACGGAACGGACGTGCTCGTGCTCTCGGATACGGCCGCCGGAGCCGACCGACTCCCCATCCCGAGCCTGCTCGCGGTCGGCGGCGTCCACCACCACCTCGTGCGCAACGGGCTTCGCAACCGGGTCGGACTGGTCGTCGAGTCGGCCGACCCCAGGACGGTCCACCACCACGCGGCGCTCGTGGGCTACGGTGCGGACGCGATCAACCCGTACCTGGCCTACCGGACGATCGAGGACCTGGTCGCGGGGCCCGAGGGCGCCGACCGGCGGGATGCGATCGAGGCGTACGTCACGGCCCTGGAGGACGGCCTGTTGAAGACGATGGCCAAGATGGGCATCTCGACGCTCGAGAGCTACCAGGGGGCCCAGATCTTCGAGGCCGTCGGGCTCGCCTCGGACTTCGTCGCGGAGTACTTCGAGGGGACGGCGACCCGCACGGAGGGGATCGGGATCGACGAACTGGAGGCCGATCTGCGCGAGCGGTTCGCGGTCGCGTTCGAAGACGGGGCCGACATGGAACGCCAGGGCGAGTTCGAGTTCCGCTCGGGCGGGATCCACCACCAGTGGAACCCCGAGACGACGGGCACGCTCCAGCAGGCCGTCCGGACGGGCGACTACGAGACCTACGAGGAGTTCGCTGCGACGATCAACGAGCAAGACGAGACGCTCCAGACGCTGCGCGGACTCCTGGCGTTCGACACCGACGCCCGCGCGTCGATCCCGATCGAGGACGTCGAGCCCGTCGAGGACATCGTCGAGCGCTTCGAGACGGCGGCCATGTCGCTGGGCTCGATCTCCCCGGAAGCCCACGAGAACCTCGCGAAGGCGATGAACCGTATCGGTGCACACTCGAATACGGGCGAGGGCGGCGAGCCGCCCGAGCGATTCGACACCGAGACGGGCTCGAAGACCAAGCAGGTCGCGTCGGGGCGGTTCGGCGTCACCTCGGCGTACCTCTCGGCGGCCGAGGAACTGCAGATCAAGATGGCACAGGGATCGAAACCCGGCGAGGGCGGCCATCTCCCCGGCAAGAAGGTCAACGAGATGATCGCCGACGTCCGCCATGCGACGCCCGGCGTCGGGCTCATCTCGCCGCCGCCCCAGCACGACATCTACTCCATCGAGGACCTCAAGCAGTTGATCCACGATCTCAAGGCGGGCAACCCCGAGGCGGACGT
>JGI12329J12844_1000424_pt1 | contig 10735 bp, 8 predicted proteins | sample A23E3SouthBayCA_FD_12844 | JGI IMG/M metagenome (IMG submission 12844)
GATTGTCGTTGAGTACGAGAACGGACAGACGCTCGCGTACCGGAGCCAACACGAGCGAGACAGAGTGGAATACCGGGCAGGACTCACTCCCAGTGAAGTTCGCGGCTAGAAGAGCTACTGCCAGTGAGGATTTTACCCACCCCAGTGAAACAGTTCTGTCCGGGTTATGTCATATACACTGTTGATGAATACAGAGCGGAGTCCGTCATCGGGGCGATTGGGTGGTGCGGTCTGAAGATCAAAGTAGTTATGGTTTTTTAGGCGGGCCTAAAACACATGTCCGAAGATAGCGGTGGACACGAGGCACCGACGCGGCGCGAATACATAAAGTACAGCGGCGCAGTCGTTGGTGGGGTATTCCTCGCCGGTTGTGCAGGACAGTCAGATTCCGGCTCCACGCCGGAGTCAACAAGCACCGAAACTGAGACCGACACTGCGACCGAGATGGAGACGACGATCGGGGACACGTCTTATACGGTCTCCATGGAGCCCGCTGGGGAGGTTGCCTTCGAAGCGGTGCCGGAGTCGTGGGTGACGTACTTCAGCACCTATGGCGATATGGCCATTGCGCTCGGGCAGCGCGATGGAATGGAGGCGTCCGTATTCACGGAGAACTGGCCAATGCAGTTCTTTGACTATCTGCCGGACGTCAATATCTCGCTTGAAGATGTCGAGCAGATTTGGTCCGACGGAATCCCCAAAGAAATTTTCTACGAGATCGATGCCGATGTCCATCTAATGGACCCGAATTTCATTCCGAGACTGGACGACGGCTGGGATGACGACGACTTCGAGGAGATCCAGACCAACGTCGGACCCTTTATCGGCAACTGGATCCGACGTCATGGATTCGAGTGGCACGACTACGAGTACTACACGCTGTACGAAGCGTTCGAGAGAATCGCCCAGGTCTTCCAAGAAAGGGAGCGGTACCAAGCACTCAAATCGGTCCACGACGAGTTTATTGCGGAGATACGAGCGGAACTCCCACCACGGAGCGAGCGCCCCGAAATTGGCCTCATGTCGGTGAACGACGACTTCGAACAAGGGGTTTTCTCGCTGTATCAGGTTACTGCCGGGAACGGAAAGAAACAATATCAGGATCTCGGCATTAACGACGCCTTCGCGGACCTGGCTCCGTCAGATCGGAACGATGCCGACTACGAACTCCTCTTCGAACTCGATCCCGACATCCTCGTCTTCCACTTCGCCGCCTCCCACGCGACGCCGGAGGTCGTCGAAGAGAAACGTGAGATCCTCCGTAACAGCGACTTCGGGAGCCAGCTTTCCGCCGTCCAGAACGACCGCATGTACCCTGGTGGGACGGCCTATCAGGGGCCGATCATCAACCTCTTCCAGACGGAAATGGCCGCGAAACAATTTTATCCCGATATCTTCGGCGAATGGAACGGCTACGAGACTCTGGCCGACGAGAGTAACTGGCTGTTCGACCATCGGCGCGTGGCGGACATCATCAACGGCGACATCTAACTGAGGGTTCGTTTCTTTTCCTCTTCGGCGCTCGATATACACAGTATCGGTGGTTCAGTTCCTCCAGTGCGAAACACAGGCCAATGAGTTGCCGCATACACTCTCTGTATCGGTCACGCCAGACTCTTCGATATCATGTTTCAGATGTATCTACCATACTGCAGCGTGTCATAGAAACGTTCGCAAACCCCGTGTCGGTTAGCGATGACCGGTCAATACAGTGGAGGGAGTGCTCGTCAGTTCTTGTTGTTCGGGTTGAAGGCGTAGTAGACAACAGCCATTGAAACGCCCATTGCGATCGGTCCGAAGCTTCCATCGCCCGATATAAGGCTTCTAACGATAAATACGCCCACAGCGGAGACAAAGCCGATAAGGAGAGCGTATGACACACGAGAAAGATTCCGCACTCGGCTATCAAGTCTACGGTACAGCTGTCGTAGAGTGTCCATACGCTTGATTATCGTCAACAGAGGGATACCTCTTTTTGTTAAATGTGTAAGCCTACTGACCAGCCAATTCACCATCGGTAGTTCTGCAATCAACTGCCCTGTGGACTACTCTACGCCACCCTCCCGACTAACCAACACTGGGCCACTTTCACCACCGAGTGTTGGTTAGCGAACCCCACCCCCGGAAGGACAAGCTATCTTTATTATACCCTATCACACGCCGCCAGAGTATCGCCGCGACAGCCACTCAAGCAGCCGAACTACATAGCGGGACCATCTCGATCTTCAAGGGCAAGACCAGTCAAAGACGCTTATTCTCGTACTACTCGCCACCTCCCGGAAGTTCAAGGGGGGTTTACATACAACTCGTCCGTCAGCCACAGATACATACTCGCGCTGTCGTGGGGCCTGCCTCACCAAGCCCCGGCGCGGGGTCGCGAGCTGTCAGGAGTGGTCTCGGAAACCATCGCAACCCATGCCAGACATGCGCGCAATACGACAAAAAGATAGAGGTATCGCTACCCAGTTCAGGCCGTCGCCACGAAGTGTAAGCGTGTCATAGAATCGGTCTCACGCAATTGGGCCACTCATCTTCTATCATCATGAGGGCTCTGGTGAATCGCCATAGAGCATCGATATTCAGCTGTGAGCGGTCGTTGTGACCCCTTCGACAAGGATTAGTCGAGGGGTTTGGGGAGATTGCCAACACATGTGGTTTCTGGCCGCGATTGTCCGTCGCTCTAAGCTCCAATCCGCACGCAGTCTAGTGATCCACCAGACTCGGAGTGATTTGATAATAACAATATCAGTATGTCAATTCAGTTTTAGCTACTGGCAGTAGATATTAGTTGGAGCAGCTAATGATAGTAGTATTAACAGTCGATTCATAAGTGTTATTTCATGATAAGTAAACAACAAAATCTTGGTGGAAATTCTCGAGGTATATCTCAAATTGTTGGGTATATTCTGCTACTAGGAATGGTCGTGACTGGGGCAATCGGTGTTATCGTAATCGGGGCGCCAGCAATTGACGCAGTTACCGAGGATCGAGATGAGAGGCAGGCGAGTATCGTGCTCCAAGACATGGACTCAGAATTCGCCTCACTATCCACAAGTGGTGGAACATCACAGGCAGAGATCGATTTGTCCTCCACCAACCCCCGCAGCTACACACTCGACCGGAGCAGTTGGCTAAACATCACTGTCAACGACGACACGACGTGTACAGCGAACATGACTCTCAGTTCTGTCAGATTCGATGACGGTGCCACGACGGTTGCTTACGAGGGTGGCGGTGTCTGGCGAAAACACGATAGTGGCAGTGCCATGGTTACCGCGCCAGCGCTCCAGTACCGCGGTGGGAGTATCGATGTGCGAGTGGTGAACGTCACTGGGAACTTCGAGCGTGGAAACAACAGGGCCCGCCTTCGTCCGGGTTCATCGCAGGCACGGACGTTCTCTGTGCGGCAACAACTTAGCGCGGGCGACTGTGTTCGTCCCAATAACGTCACTATTGCTGTCCGAAGCGATTTCTATCGAGCATGGGGAGCCTATCTCGAGCAGGAGTTTGAAACCCCTGTTTCAGTACACGATGGTAATCAGACGGCTGTCATTGGGCTGAACGACACGGAACTTCCCCGACGAGTGGACGTGGACCGTAACCGGGTTGTCAATCTTACCAGCAGCGAATACAACGACGTGATCTTGACCAACGAGAGTATCAAGGTCGACAAAAGCGTCAATAACACCTACCGCGTATCGGCCCGTCCGCTCCAGAATGGGACGATGCAGGTTGGTAATATCACCTCTGTTGAGGCGGATTCCGAGATTCGTCGACAACCACTTGATGTGATGTTCGTCATTGACGAGTCAGGGTCTATGGGTCGTTCTGACGGCGATACCACAACTCGGTCGGAGGAGGCACAGACAGCTTCGAAGGCTTTCGTTGCAGACCTAAATGAGTCTCGGGACCGAGCTGGGGTCACCTCGTATAATAATGGAGACGGTATCTACCGAGTGACAGACGACAATAGATACATTACCTCGAATTTCGGTACTGCGTCGGCGAATACCGGCCTAAACGAGACTATCGAAGATATTCCTGCCAGTGGCGGCACTGAGACTCAGAACGGGGTCTGGAAAGCGAACAATGTCTTCGCGCTTCAGAGTAACGAGTCCCGTAAAAAAGTCATGATACTGTTGACAGACGGGGTCAACGACGACTGTCAGCAGCCGTGGGCCGGTGACGATACCGATGATCTCGATCCATTTGACTGTGGATCTGGTAGCTCGTCCCCGACTGACAATGAACTGACGGTCGAGTACGCCAAGGACGCCGCAGCGGACGACGTCACCATCTACACCATCGGATACGGTGATTCCAGCGCAATTGACCAGGGGCTACTACAGCGTGTCGCGACTGTCTCCGGCGGTGAGTTCTATCGTGCCGACGACGCTGACGAGTTGAACGACGTCTTTGACGATATTCGGCGCTCCATCGCCAGTACACAGATCATTGCCCGGGAACCAATCTCCTCAAACATGACGGCTAACGGTACTGTATACACACCGGCGGTTCCTGGTGACGACAGCCAAGTCGCCCAGGTGACGATCAACGGCAACGAGTTTCGCAATATCAATGACCCGTCGACTGACTCACAGTACAGTCATGTCTTCGCTGTCAAGGGCGGGGACAACGTGAGTGTGAAGGCTCACGACTACGAGTGCAAAGACGGTGCTTACGCGACGAGCGGTATCACTCGGGAATTCAACGGTACCACGTATCGTGTGGCTCGTTGTACCGACGTTGATAGCCACGATGCGATTAAGCCAACCCGAATCTATACTGACGGCGACGATGTCACCGGCCTTATCACCCGGAACTACAGTGCTACGTGGCAGGACAATGTTACTACGTACTTCCAGCCGTACGACGACATTGGGATTACAAACGAGAGCGGGGGTTACGCCCTCAATCTGAAGAGCAACCAAGCGGTCATCTACTATGACCTCCCGGACGGTCATAAGTCTGAGAATATGCTTCTACTGCTGTTCCAGGTCGGAGTTGCAGAGTCTGACGTTGAGGCCGCCGGTGTTATTAACGTTCAAGTTAACGACGTCCAAGTCTCGGGATAATCACCGGGTGAACGTCACGCTGACGTGAGTCCTGACGATTTGATATGTCTGCACTCCATTACCGGTCCCGTCGCAGACGAATCCGCTTCCGCTGGGGTGCCATCCCTGACGTGACTCAAGATGCTGGTTCCAGCCGGATTTGAACTGGGAGTTGACCACTTCAATCGAGACGTTGGCCCGGCCGGCCGTACTGTTTGGCCCACTCCTGTTTACCGGGAATGTGACGGTGGCGTTTTGACGTTCGACTGTGACAGAGACGGTTCCGCCGCCCAACTGCCGGCCCTCTGGCCCATCTACTGTTACCAGCGACACGAGTGCGCGCTCATCAGTACAGACCAGCGTCGGCGAGCCAATGACAGCTGTCCCGCCTCTATCTCGGCGGAACACAGCCCCTCCCTCGTAGCTGACAGTTGTCCCCTCGAGTTGGTACTCGAGTCCGCTCAGTTCGTAAGTGGCTTGATAGTCGTCGGTCGGTCCTGTGGTGCTCTTTACAGATACTCGGAGTCGAGAGTCAGCTGATGAAATAGTGCTGATTCGTCCCCGATTGAGGTCCAGTTCTCCGCCGCGAGCTACGGACTGCCCCGTCTGCAACTCCTCGATGTTTTGTGCGACAATCCGGAACGAACGTTCTGCATTCTCCAACTGCTGGTCGTTGCGCACTTCCTCAATTTGAGAGAAGCCGACCGTGCTCACGAGCCCAAGAGAGAGGACGATGATAGAGAACACGAATACAAATCCAAGCGACTCACTGATCGCACGGTCGTTCATGTGTCCTCCACGAGCTCAAGACCCTGGACTGTCGGGGAGTCGGCCGGCGTCGACGAATCGAGCCGGACAATCAGAGAATATCGGTCGGCTGACTGTCCCCCCGGCAGGCCAGTCACGCCCACCTCGCCGCTGGCGCCAGAGAGCGTTATGCTGTTGCTCCGTTTTATCCCCGGACCAGGTGCTCCGTAGTCGGCGACAACAATGACCTCAACAGTTTGACCGGGTGCTTGGTCGACATTGTACCGCAAGTTGACATCGTTACCCCTGATCGAGGGGCCAGTCTTCCACCCGCTTCGGTACTCGCCCTCGGTAGCCGTATCGGTGAGGTTCCTGACCTCATTCGGCGACAATGATCGGTTATACACGCGCAGTTCATCCAGTTGCCCATCAAGATGCCGACCCGATTGGTCCACGTTTTCGCCAATACCAGCGGGAGACGATGCCGGATCTATTTCGTCTGCTGAATCTTTTGTGGCCGCGAGATTGCCGTCAACATATATTTCGGTATCGTCTCCGTCGAAGACGCCGACAAGATGGTACCAATCACCGTTAGAAATATCGTTTGTGGCGGTAGCTATTGTGTAACCGCCGTCGTGAACGGTAAACGTCGGGTACATCCCGCTATCGAACTGGAGGTTGTACGATGCATCCGAGTGCTGGAAGATGGCGATCCAGCCACCCTGTGGCGTGTCCTTATTGACCCAGGCAGAGACGGTTACTTCGTCAGTATCGCTCATTTCCAGCGACTCGCTGTCTGGGACGACTGCGTAGTCATTGGCCCCGTCAAGGTCGTATGCGTTGGTGCCAAACAATCCGATACTGGTTCCGGGGCTCCCCTGCACGGCCCCAGTGTTGTCGTCGCCGTGGGCGGATTGGTCGGTCGCCACTGCCGTGTTCTCGAATGGATAGTATGCGACAAGGCTTGATCCGCCGTTATCGGTCCGCCGATAACCGAGTTGGAGTTCGGTTTCCGACCGCGAACCGACATCGGCGTGCGCGATGCCGGTGGAGTGGCTCTCTCCATCCCAATCGGCGGCAGTTGTCCATGTATATGGACCGCTGGAGACGCTGGTTGTATCATTGTATGGGGTTCCTGTCAAGGTCGTTCCACCAGGCGTCTCTGCGTCGGTGAGGTTCGCTTTGAAGATTCCATCAGTCCCGGTGGAGACATCTGCAGTATAGGTATATGGACCGGCACCGGTCTCGGCGAAGTCCCCCGCAGTGAGCGTTCCGCTCGCGTCACCTCCGAGTTCGACAGTGATATCATCGAGCTGTTTCGTCGATTCGAACGTCAGGTCGACATCCTGTCCGCTGGCGGTCAGGTCGTAGCTTACAATTGAGGCACTGCCAACAACGTCCTCGAAGCGCGTTGAGTTTGTCCGACCTCCGATATTGTACTTGAGGCCAATACGGACACGCTTTCCGTTCATATTGACCGCCGTGCTGTCTTCGAAATCTCCAATCTCGATTGTTGCCGTTGATCCATCAGATAGTGTTGCGGAATCGTCGAGTTCAACGATTCGGCCACTATCATAGAGAGCGAAACTGTCGTCCAGCTCACCATCCTGATCGTCAGCATCGATATCGATTTCATTTCCACCATCGATACTGTCAATGCTATCATCAGCCGGATCGACGAGAACGTGCGTAATCTCGACTTTTCTCCCGACGTTGTTCGTGACGGTGAACGTAATCGTCGCGTCGTCACTCCCTACTGCAGTCATATCACGGTTATACTCCAGACCGCTAACATCGATGAACTGCGAGCGTGGTGTATTCGCGCTCTCGTCGTCCTCGACCGTGAGAGTGACATTATAGCCGCCGCCGTTCGAGAATGTATGTGTCGCCGTAGGGTCAGCCGTCACTTGATCGACCGCTCCATCACCGTCCCAGTCCCATCGGTACTCAGTCACGGAACCGTCGGGATCGAAAGAATCGCTGGCGTTGAACGTGACGGGCTGGCGAGACCACGGTGAAGCCGGCTCGAAGTCGAAACTCGCAACCGGCGGTCTGTTGCCGACGCCGCCAACGAGAGAAAGTGTATCACGGCTCACGTCTTCGCCGACACCGATCCGACTACTAAGATCCTGACTAGCAACTTCACTGCCACCGGTGGTGTTGGTTGCGTTCGCACGAAGCTGGAATGTTCCCTCATCGGCCACAGCCAGTGAAACTTTGGACTCGTTACGGATCGGGACCCTGATCGTAATCTCGCTGTCAATCGATGTGAGCCTGAGACAGGTATCGACGCTTGCTGCGAGGCGGCCGCCGCTACAGATGCTCGCACCGTGGAGAAGAGAGATCGAGTAGCGGTCCCCCGTAACTCGCGACGGCTGGCTGACGCTCACCGTGGCTGCGCCACCCTGCTGTGCCAGCGCATCGACACGGGTAAACTCGCTCGCAAGCCGATTCCCGATTGTCTCCAACTCTTCACGTGTGGCATCTCGCTGTTGATTTTCAAGCATATTTGCCGCGCCAACGGTCAATCCAGTTATCAACAGTGTGGTAATACCGAGCGTCAGCACGTACGAGAGGGTGTTAGTGATAGCGCGATCGTGTACGGCCATACTACTGCCCCCCGCTCGGATAGATAGTGACATTCTTGTCGCTCTCATATTGAACCTTAGATCCGACAACGCTGACAGTCGTGTTCGCAGTCCAGACGACCGGTGCATGACACGGCTCCGTTCGTGAGGTGGTTGTTTTACAGGCTGGAACGCTCGCTGACGACGAGTTCGTCACGATGGCGTATTTCCCGACTGCATTGTCTCCGCCCGCAAAATTCACCTGCGAGACCGTGTTGAGTTCGCTTGTACCGTTGAACCGACAATTGTCGTCAGTCACTGACCGACCGCGTCGGAGGTCAAGGAACAGTCGGCCCCCACGGGGTTGACAGCGGACTGAGTCGCTTCCGGTTGGACTTGAGGTGTTGACCCAGAACTCTGTGTCGCTCACTTTGTCGATGGTCAAATTCACCGAGTCAGTCCCGTTTGATGCGCTGGCATGGAATGGGTCGTCTTGACTCTCTGTCGCATTGAGATTCACGACGAACCATCCAAGCTCCCGCTGTGAGCCCCCGGTGACCGGGGTCCAGTCCGGCGAGACATTCTCAAAAGTGCTGTCGCCGGTCTGAACTACACGGCTCCCAAATCGGCTTGATGTGTTCCGGTAGTTGACAGAGACAGATAACGAGCTAGAGGCCGCATACGACTCGCCTAACGCAGTACTGAGTCTGGTGACGTTATTGTTTGCGTATATTCCAATCTCGGTGGCGCTATGATTCCGTGTCTGGTGGTTCACGCGCAGGACAACAGTCCGGAGTGAACCCGTAACCTCATTATCGATAGTGCCTGGTGACCGACTCTGGCTTCCCGTCGTACCTGTCTGCGTGTTTTCGACGAAGAGTGTGGTGTTAACGACGACAGCGATACCAACGACAAGAAATGCCAGGACTATCGCCCCAACAAAAAGCAATTGTGCACGGTCTTGACGGGCTACCATACGGTGAGACGCACCTCCACAACGTTGTACACCGGTCCTTCAACCGCGTTCGGAATCGGATAGTACGCCTCGCTATTAGGGTCGGTCCCGTATTCCCAGAGTTCGGCAGTACCGGTCTTACCGGATGTCAACGTCTGGTTGTCGTATAACGTCACCGTGTAACTCGCAGTCACAGCACCCTCTGCAGGCTGGCCCCGGTAGACCATCGGCACTCGGCCACGGTCATCAGTTGCGTTCACACCCAAATAGAGAACCTCGACATTGTAGAGTCGCGACCGCTGGCTGAACGTCGTATTGAGTATCTCTCCAAATATTCCAGGCGGTACAGCAGTTCCGTAACCGACGCTTGGGTTCTGTGCCCCCTCAAACGTCCGGCTTTCAGGGACCCAGTTGCGGGTGTAATAGGAGAGATCTGTCGTCTCGTTACTATGGACAATCACTAGCGTGTCGCTCGCCTGCGCCCGAAGATCTTTCCGGACATCGGGGTCGACACCGCTTGAGGTGGTCGGAGTGATGATGATTGACTGGAGAGCGAATAGGAGTGCTGTAACGACGATAACACTCCCTGCGATGGCTTCTAGGCTGTAGGCCTGACCTCGGTCCGTACCCGACATCTTCACCATACCCTCACGATCAACTGACAGGCAGGGTCACAACTGCCGTCTCCAATCGTGATAAGCCGAACGGCCTTACCAAAGGTGCGCCCCGTAGCGTCACGCCCAGCAGTGAGGGTCACCCCATTATTTGTGACAACAGCACCGGACCCGCTGGGTTTTCTAATAGTGACGTTCACTGTGGAAGTCGTTGGGAGACGATATCGGTTCTGAAGGGTATCAACATCACTTCCAGCCACTGCCTCTATCAGCGTCACATTTAGCCGGTTTCCGGGGCCAAGAGAGTTATTCGTTACAATTTGATCGGCAATCCGCTTGGCCTGTGCGTCCGTGTCCCCGCGTGTCCCGTCGTCAAACGTTGCCAGCATTGTCGGGAGACCGCCCCCCACCACTGCGGCGACAGTCAAAAGGAAAACGCTCACACCAAAGACATAGTCCTGTAACGTCTGCCCCCTATTATCAGTGGCAAAGTCCTCGACAGCGTCTGTTCCAGTGGTCATTATAAACGTTCTACCGTATGGCCTCCACGGGTGGGAGCCATTGCTTTCTTTTAGGTATCATAGTAGTGTTTTTGATTCTTATGGTTCTGGAATCATTTTTGATACGCTCTTGCGTAGAAGTTCGTTGATACTGCAGAGCGGTGGCTACGGAGTCGAAGAGGACAAGGGCACCGCATCAGCGGTGCCCGACACGAATGATTCCGCTAGATGTGTTTGGGTCGGAATCGGTCGCAGCGGACCTGTTGGAGCAGGTTCGCTGGCGTGATGGTGTTACCTG
>JGI12329J12844_1000431_pt1 | contig 10651 bp, 5 predicted proteins | sample A23E3SouthBayCA_FD_12844 | JGI IMG/M metagenome (IMG submission 12844)
CAAGGTACTGTTCGAACGACACCGGGTCGCCGGTCTCCATTGCGGTTCGGTATTTCTCTTCGAGTTCCGTTCCAACTATGGAGGGAAACTCTTCCCAGATGACTGCACCGACGACAGCGTCGGGGTCGCGGTTGACGCGCTTTGCCATCTTCTCGTTTATATATTCGATACGCCATTCGTTGTCGACAGCATAAATCCCGTCAGTTGCCCGCTCAAGCGTTCGCTGGAAGCGGTCTGACAGTCGCTCGGCGGCCGCTTGCTTGCGAGCGGCCTCGGTGAGCGTCTGGATACGGCTTGCGAGCAACTCGAAACTGTTCTGACCTGCGTGGACCGGAACGTAATCGGAGACACCCGCCTGTGTCGCTTCGCTGGCGATTCGCTCGCTCCCCCGGCCAGTAAACAGAATCGTCGGTCGTTCGTCCTGTTCCGCTTGTAACCGGTCCAGAAGATCAATTCCCGTCCCGTCCGGCAATGAGTACGATGTGACCACACAATCGATAGCCGAAGTTGCAAGCAGGTCGAGAGCAGCCTCTATAGTCCCGACTGCTGTGACGTCAAAGTCAGATGAGATATTCCGGAGTTTCGTCTGCGCTAACTCAGCAAAGTCGCCATCGTCGTTTACATACAAAACGTGAATGGTATCGGGAGTCCCGTCACCGGCATAGGCCATTATTACAACTATGCATCGAGATTTTATGAATCAACCGCGCCAGTTTTTATATATGATATTCGGGTGCCCCATATAGCTCTGTACTGCCCGGTTTAGTTGGATATTCGGCGTCCAGCATGCCACCGGCTCATGCCGCTACTGAGTCACACTATGACACTATCAAAGTATATAATCTGATACTTGGGTCAGCAAGTTTATTGTTCGAAGTTAGGTACATCCGATATTGTGTCAGAGATGACGAGTATCCTTGTGCTTCATATTGATGATGAACCCGATTTTCTGGACGTGGCATCGGAAATACTTGCACAGCAATCCGATCAACTCAAGATAATAACCGCAGCGAGTGCTGCTGAAGGGCTCGATAAACTTGCTACACGTTCTGTTGACTGTATTATCAGTGACTACCGGATGCCTGAGAAAGACGGTATCGAACTCCTCAAAGCTGTCCGTGCAGAGTACCCTGACCTACCGTTTATCCTCTTCACTGGGGAGGGGAGTGAAGCGGTCGCCAGCGACGCAATTGCCGCCGGTGCAACCGATTATCTCCGAAAAGGGCACGGAACGGAACGATACGAACTCCTCGCAAATCGTATCGAAAACGCCGTCGAACAGTACCGCACCAATCAGCGCGCTGCCGAACTTGAACGGGTTCGCGCGCTCGTCAGCAACATCGACCAGGCTCTCATCCGGGCGAGTTCGCTATCGGAGATCAAAACTCGGGTCTGTGAGATCATTAGCGACTCTGAGCCCTATCGTTTCGCATGGATCGGCGAGCGTGACCCTGAGACAGACCGAATCGAGCCACAGGCCTGGGCCGGCGTCGAGGACGCGTATCTCGATACTATTGTTGTCACTGCGGATAACTCTCCGACTGGACAGGGTCCTGCAGGCACGGCCGTCCGCAAACGACGTATTGCGACGTCGCAGAATATTCAAGCTGACCCGGCGTTCGAGGTCTGGCGAGAGGAAGCACTCGACCGCGGCTATCGAAGCAGCTGCGGTTCCGCTAGAATACAATGACACGCTGTATGGTCTCCTGTGCGTCTATTCATCCCGTTCGTTTGCCTTTGCCGAGGACGAACAGGCATTACTCAGCGAACTTGGGAATAGCATCTCACACGCCATGCATTCGCTGAAGATCCGAGACGAACTGCGTGCCGAGCGGACCTTTATCGACCAGGCACTCGATTCGCTTGCTGACATATTCTACGTCATCGATTCCGGGCACTGTCCAGCGCTGTAATGAACAATTCGCAACACTGGCCGGATACACTGATAAACAACTCACGAACCTCGATGCGGTCAGTCTTTTTCCGGACGACGAACAGGACGCAGTCGCCGGGGCAATAGCGGAGGCGCTCACAACGGGGCAATCAACCATCGAAGCGGAGTTCCGTACCGCAGCGGGAAAGCGCGTTCCCCACGAGTTCACTGCTGACCGGCTAACTGATCAGGACGGTGACCTGATAGGGCTCGTCGGCACCGGTCGAGACATCTCCGAACGGACAAGACGTGAACGGGAACTGCAGGATCAAAAAGAACAGCTAGAGCAGTTTGCTGCAACTGTCAGCCACGACCTGCGGAACCCGTTAACAGTCATACAAGGTCGCCTGGCGCTCCTGCAGGCCGAACAGTCAAACGAGCATCTCGCTGTGATCGAGACAGCGACCGATCGGATGGAACGCATTGTCGAGGACCTCCTCTGGCTAGCGCGAGAGCAACAAGAAATCGGGTCACTGGAACCTGTCTCGATCGACACAGCCGCTGAGGCCGCGTGGAAGCTCGTCTCTGACCCTGCAGACGAAGCCGAACTGTACTGTGATTGCGGGGCCGATACCCAGCCACTGGTCAAAGCTGACACCGATCAGTTCCGGCATCTGCTCGAAAATCTGTTCAGGAACACGATTGACCACGCAGGCCGGGATGTCACTGTCGTTGTGGGCGGGATTTTCGGTGACGCCACTGGATTCTACATCGAAGACGATGGCCCTGGAATCCCTGCCGAGGACCGCGAAAAGGTGTTCGAGGCTGGCTACTCGACTTCCGAATCAGGGACTGGGCTGGGTCTCAACATCGTCAAACGAGTCGCTGACGCCCATGGCTGGGATATCTGCGCAACTGAGAGTTCGATGGGTGGGACACGATTTGAGATAACGGGCCTCGAACTCGTGGAATAACTCACTATTTAGAACCGTACTGTTTCGAACCGGTCATCGGGCTTCCTGTGCGCTGGTGGATTCACCTCTACTGAGTTACTTACCCCCACCGAGCTGGGTACGATTTCCCACTTCTCTGCCACGTGCTGCTGGATTGAATTGCCCTTCCGTTACACATTCAGGGACTCGGAACTACAGGAACTAGTACAGATCCAACTGTCCGGTCATCGTCCACCTCGATGCCGCAATTGCGGACGCTCAGTGACCGCATAGCTAATAAAATGGGATAAAACGTCACAATCGTTACTTCGTACCAACTGTATGTTACTTAATGCGGTTCTGGTCCCCGCACCACCTCCCCCCACTGAATCCGATCACGTTCATCAAACGGTCCGGGTCCAGAACCCGTCGACGCGGATAGCGACTCCGAATGGTGCGGTGCACACCACTCCCCCCGGCTGCCCACCATTCCTATGCTATTGCATGGGGTGTACTTCTCACGTTATCAGATGGAAACAACGCCAGTAAAAATGAGTGGCTTGCAACCAAACCAACAGACGGCGTGGGGATATCATAAACACTTTATATACACTCGTATCCGAGCTAGGTGGGTTCTGTGCCCTGCCCAATCGCACTGGATTCACCCACACGATTGCTTCGGGCTGGAATCCGTCGTCGAAACCGACGACTTCCGATGGGACGTTGCACCCCATCTCTCCCACCCCCACAGCAACGTCCCATCCTTTTACGGGATTGGCGGAGCCGTGCGTTCCGGTGATGACTGCACTGAAATTACCACTATGCTAGGAGTTACCACAAAAAATATGTCGAACGGTGAATTACAATTATACGGGTTCTGGTCCCCGCTTTGGGCCCTTTCCTACTTTGCGCCCACTCGCCCCACCCCATGTCTCGGGTCCAGAACCCATCCGTGCCTCTGACTGCAGTGGGTGGCACACGCGGTGCCCATCGCCACCCGTCATCCGCTTTCCTGCAGGAGCGCAACACCTACCTTTTCCAACCATGCTTCTGAGGGAACTGCTGTTACTGTGAGTCGGTAGCTTCGCTCGCTCTAGTGAGGATATCCGCGAGTTCCTCGCGGTCGAACAGCTGTTCGCCTTCGGGAATTCTAATCCGAGACCTTTTGTGCTAGGAGGAGTTCCTTTAGCGGGGTATGAACGAGTTACGCACTGGATTGAGTTATGGCGACGTTCTTCTCGTCCCGAAACGATCACCGGTCGACAGTCGGAGCGACATCGACCTCTCAACGCCGCTTACTCCGACCGTCGAACTGGACACGCCGCTCGTCTCCGCGGCGATGGACACCGTTACGGAGGCAGAACTGGCAATCGAGCTTGGACAGTCTGGCGGATTCGGGGTACTACACCGGTTCCTGACGCCCGAGGAACAGGCCGAGCAGGTCGAGCAGGTGACGGAGGCAGGTGAACAGGTCGGCGCAGCCGTCGGCATCAATGAGGATTACGTCGCACGAAGCGCGGCCGTGATTACGGCCGGTGTCGATGCGCTCGTCGTTGATGTGGCTCACGGTCACCTCAACCGCGCGCTCGATGCCGTCGAAACCCTTGCAGACGAATTTCCTGACGCCGATATCATCGCTGGCAACGTCGCGACGCCAGCGGGTGTCGAGGACCTCGCTGCCGCCGGGGCCGACTGCGTCAAAGTCGGTATCGGACCCGGGTCCCACTGTACCACCCGGAAGGTCGCGGGTGCTGGCGTCCCCCAGCTGACCGCCGTTGATGACTGTGCCACGGCCGCCGAAGACCTGGATGTCACTATCTGCGCGGATGGCGGGATTCGCACGTCCGGTGATGCGGTGAAGGCCCTCATGGCCGGGGCGGACACCGTAATGCTCGGGAGCCTCTTTGCCGGCACAGAGGAGGCCCCCGGTGTTGTCGTCGAAGTCGATGGGACGCGGTACAAGCGGTCACGCGGGATGGCGACCACCGCCGCGGCCGAGGACCGTGATGACAAGCAGAACAACGTCAGTGCCGACGAAGGAGTCGAAGCATTGACCCCGTACAAAGGCTCGGTCGCTGCTGTGGCCGAGGAGTTCTGTGCTGGCATCCGCTCCGGGCTCTCTTACTGTGGCGGGCACACCATCGCTGCGGCTCGCGACAAGGCGGAGTTCATTCGTGTCGCCCAGAGTGCGAAAGAACGCGAAGGGTTCCACACGGACCACGATTGGGAAGGCGTCAACGTGGAGAGTGAAGCCACACAGGTGCGCGACGCCGGCACCGAGGCGACAGTCGACAGCGACGACTGAACTGCTAGCAGGCTGTTCCAGAAGCGCGCCGACCCACCGCTGTCGGTGTAGCCGCCCTCGTTACTCGCTGTCTCCACCAGTCGCTGCCGGGCCATCGTCCGCTTCCTCAGCGCTCTGTAGCAGGAGATCGGTCCCGGCTGCGGCGACCATCCCGACACCAACCGCGCGCAACTGTCGGCGATACGCTGGCTTCACCGTGAGCTGGGACGCGTTCTCGAAGTTCTTCCCGATCATACGCTTGATAAGTTTGACACTGATCTGTGGGAAGAGCGCAGTTACGACGCCCTGAACGAGTACCACTGCCGCAGTGAGTTTCCGGTTCTTTTGACTGCCCATCATACGTATAACTATAGTTGCAAGTGGGATTACCATTGCGCCTAATCCACTGCCGTGAGAAACGTAGAAATTGTTTTATCCTCCCTTACAGCGAGCCAGTAGCTCTAGTACTCCGCAGGCTGGCTCTCTGTCTACCGACAGCTGTCTAATAGTGACTGCTATCTGTCATTTCTGCATCGACCGTACTACGCCGTGCGGTCGTCCCGACACCCAGTTACAGCAATCAGTATGAAACCACACCGCTGGAACTCACCGAGTTGGATGCTACTCTCCAGACCTACGTCTTCGCCCCTCTCAGGCGTCTTCAGAGTTTCTCCAGAGCGTCTCGGGACCCGTTAGTTATCGTCTGTGCTAGCCGATGACTTCTGCACCTGCACCGCCGAATGCTTATATTCTGGAATCTCGGCAACAGGGTCGAGGGCATCACCGGTTAGTGCGTTTGCGAGCGGGTCCAGATAGTGGAACGTACAGAACACAACCCCGGGCCGGATAGCCGCCGTGACAGCCGCTGATACTGTCACGCTGCCGCGGTCGTTCTCAACAATGACAGTATCGCCGTCCTCGATGCCCCGAGCGGCAGCGTCGTCCGGGTGGATCTCAAGCACGTCCTCTCCACGCATTCGCATAAGTGTCTCCGACCGGCGGGTGAGCGCGCCGCTGTTGAAGTGCTGGAGCGCGCGCCCCGTCGTGAGGACGAGTTGCTCCCCGGAGACGGCATCGGCTGGCGGCGTCGGCGAGACCGGGCGCAGCGGCGCGGTTTGCTGGCCCGAAGCGAACGTCTCCGTGTGGAGAACGTCGGTGCCGGAATCGGCGTCCGCCGGGAACGGCCACCGCTGGTAGCTGTCGCCGATGCCGTCGTAACTCATGCCGGCGTACAGCGGATTGACCCGCGTTAGCTCTTCGAACACCGCTTCCGGACCGTCGTAGTCGAACGCGTCTGACTGGCCGACCAGCCGCTGGCCGAGGCCGGTGAGGATGTCGAGGTCACGGCGAGCGTTTCCGGGCAGGTCAGCGTTCGGCCGCATCCGCATCACCCGCCGGTCAGTGTTGGTCACCGTCCCTGCCTTCTCCGCCCAACTGCTTCCCGGGAGCACGACATCGGCGTGGTCGACGGTCGCTGTCTCGAAGAGGTCGATGACGACGCAGAAATCGAGGTCGTCGAAACCGGCCCGGACAGAACTGGCGTTCGGTTCCGTGACAGCCGGGTTCTCACCGAAGACGACTGCAGCTTTGACGGAGTCACCGAACTGGTGTGTTGCAGTCGTCTCCGTCAGGCCGGGCTCGCTCGGCGGTTCGACGCCCCACTCGTCGGCGAGACGCTGTCGGGCATCCGCATCAGTAACGGGCTCGTATCCGGGGAGCACGCTGGGAAGCGCGCCGACGTCGCCGGCCCCTTGGACGTTGTTCTGGCCACGGAGCGGGTTCACGCCCGTGCCCGGGCGACCGACGTTGCCGGTCAGCAGCGCGAGGTTCAACAGCGCGTGCACGTTGTCGGTCCCACACGTGTGCTGGCTCATCCCCATTCCGGTGACAATCGCCGCGCTATCGGCCTCGGCGTACGCCCGGGCTGCCTCCCGAACGGTTTCCGGGTCGACGCCGGCCACGTCGGCACCCGACCCGACGTCGACATCATCGAGATGTGCTGTCAGGTCCGCATAACCGGTCGTCCGTTCCTCGACAAAGGACTCATCGACGAGTCCCTCATCGAGAACGACCTTCGCCATCGAATTGAGCAGTTGGATATCGTATCCGGGGCGAACGTCGAGGTGGATGTCGGCGGCCTCGGTCGTGTCTGTCTCGCGCGGGTCGATATGAATGAGCGTGGCGCCGTTGCGAATCGCCGGTAGAAAGTACGAACGGAAAATGACAGGATGCTGTTCGGCCGGGTTCGCGCCGGTGACGAGCAGGCAGTCGGTTTCGGCGAGGTCATCGAGTGTGTTCGTCATCGCCCCGGCACCGAGGCGCTCGCTCATCGCGGCCACGGTCGACGAATGACAGAGACGAGCGCAGTTGTCGACGTTGTTGGTGCCGAGCATCCGCGCAATCTTCTGAAAGACGTAATTCTCCTCGTTCGTGCAGTTCGATGACGCGAAGAACTCGACGGCGTCTGGCCCGTGCTGGTCGATGATTTCCCCGAGCTGGTCGGTCACGCGAGAGAGGGCGGTCTCCCAGGGTGCGGTGACGAAACGCCCATTCTCCCGGACCAGTGGCTCGGTTAGCCGGTCTTCGTGTTCGACTACGTCGAATGCGGCTCCGCCTTTTGGGCAGATCTCTCCTTTCGTGTTCACTGGCCCCGCTGTGCCGGTCGCCTTCCCGTTGCCCGCGTACTGTATCGTACAGCCAACGCCACAGTACGGACAGACTGTCTGCTCGGCCCGGGGATTTCGGTTCTGGTCGGTGCCCATTTCTACGTAACATAATAGAAGCGCAGCTACAAGTAGTCAGGCGGTAAAACGTAGGCGATTTTATAACCGTGAGGATAGCCACATCACTCGAACGTTGTCAGAGCTGGGGTCTGGACTGGTGTGGCTGGCCCTGTGTGCGGGTGCGCCGCCAGTTTCGAGAGCCACACCACATACTGTAATGGGACCTCGCTCGTAGTGCCGGTAGATGCGACCAGCTCTGACGACTGTGCAAGTTTTCGCGCTACTCGCGGTAGCTCTCAGTACACTGGTCTTCGCTGCGTCGTTCGCCGTCGACACCACCAGCGCCCGCCCCGAACCAGTGGCGTTCGATAACACTGTGCAACGCGGTGTTACGGCGGCCGACGAACAGATCGCCCGGAATCGGAGTATCAGCGTCCCCCGCGCGCAAGTCTTCTACTCACAGTACCGCTACGTCGTCAGCTACGTCGGTATCGGTCAGGCCGTGACCGCGCTCACGGAACCGGGCCACGAGCAGCAGTTCGGCTATCCACTCGCGGTGTACGTTTCAGACTACAGTGACAGGCCGGTCAGGTGCGGCGACGATGGCTCGCTCCGGACCGCCACACCGCCGGACTGGGTCGAAGCCAATCAGGCCCACTACGTTGTCGATGGCTCGGCGCGAGTCCCGTCCGGGCCGGCAGTTGTGCCCTTCGCTGACCGGGACGATGCCGCGGCGTTCACCGAGACGTGCGGCGGGCAAATAATCGACTGGGAGACTCTCAAGACCTACTCGTTTGACCTCAAACAGGCGGCAGCAGTCCGAAAACAGGTTGGCCCGCGACGAAGCGGTGCGGACGCCACTGTACAGGCGGCACGACAGCATCGAAACCGACCTGTCTCGGTCGAAGTTGGAACAGACGCCCCGACGGTTCAGGCCGCCGTCGATGCGGCACCGCCGAATACGACCGTCGTTGTCCCGGCTGGCACCTACAACGAACAGGTGATGATAGACAAGCCACTCACCCTCAGCGGTCCCGGAGCGACGCTTGACGGGGGCGGCAACGGAACTGTCGTGACCGTGACTGCCGACCGCGTCGGCGTCACTGGGTTCGAAATCACTGGCATCGGCAACACGACGGTCGGCGACCCGACACAGAGCAACGACAGCGCCTGGGACGCCACCGTCACGACCGCCTACGGCAACAGCGATGCCGCCGTGACCGGCCGGAACGCGTCCGGGCTCTACGTTGCGAACATCACTGTCGAGACACCCGCCAGCGGCGTCGTGCTGCGGCGGACACCCGGCGCGGTCGTCGAGAATGTCACGGTCAACGGGACGGCAGACTGGCAAGACGGGTTCATGGGCGTTATCGGGATGCACGGCCCGATTGTCGTGCAGGATTCGGTCTTCAACGGCGGGCGTGACGGCGTGTACCTCCACCGGGCCGATGGGACCGCCGTCCGGAACAACACGTTCAGGGACAACCGCTTTGGCGTCCACCTGATGTACACCTCCCGGTCGCTCGTTGCGGACAACGTCGCTCGGGGACAGGAGTACGCCGGCGTCGTCGTCATGACGAATCCCGTGGCAAACGCCATCGTCGGGAACGACGTGCGCCACTCCGGCAGCGGCGTCATGTTAGCCGGGTCCCGGAGCTATATTGCGCACAACGTGGTAGTCGACACTACGCAGGCGATGTCGACAAACGCCGACCGGTCACTGTACGAGCACAACGTCCTCTACGGGAATGACATCGGGGTGCGGGCCTCAACAGTCGTCCCGTCGAACATCGTCACCGAGAACGATTTCATCGCGAACGACCGTCACGCTATCTCGGGACCGGGGCCGCTGCGCGTGTACACGCACGACGGCAGGGGGAACTACTGGAGCGGCGCGTACGATCTCACTGGCGGGACTGGCCCGGTGTTGGCCCAGTCCTACTCGCCCACCGATTCTGTCGACCGCCGTCTCCACCAGACCGACGCTGCGGTCGTCCTCAGGGCGGCACCGAGTGTCCGGGGGCTCCGGGCGCTCCGCGGCACCACGCCCGGATTCCGCCGGGGCAGCATTGTCGACAGGGCTCCGCTGGCAGACCCTGCGAATCCTGAGACCGTCAGGCGTCTTCGAAACGAGACATCGATGGAGGGGGCAGCATGACTGGCGAGACGTACCTCACGGCAAACGAAATCACAAAAACGTACGGTGATGTGACAGCCGTCTCGGAAGTGTCACTCGACGTGCCGTCCGACGCCGTGACCGGGTTCATCGGCCCGAACGGGTCCGGGAAAACGACGCTTCTGCGCATACTTCTGGGCGTCGAGCGACCCACCAGCGGCACCGTCTCGTACAGCGGACCTGATGCTGAGCGGCAACTGGGTTACCTGCCACAGCGGCCGACCTTCCGGCCCGGGTTTAGCGTCCGGGAGACTGCCGCGTTCTACGCGGACCTCGTCGACGACGACCCGGACCGACTGCTGGAACGCGTCGGCCTCGAAGAAGTGGCCAGCCGCCCCGTGTCCGGGCTGTCCGGGGGCATGACGCGCCTTCTGGGAATCGCACAGGCGCTGGCCGGCGACCCGCCGATTGTGATGCTCGACGAACCGGCAAGCGGGCTCGACCCGGCAATGAGCCGACTGATATTCGACATCATTGAATCGATTGCCGACGCAGGCCGTGCCGTGGTTCTTTGCTCACACGAACTGCCGCTCGTCGAGGAGACAGCCGACAGGCTGGTAGTGCTTGAATCCGGCCGTCTCGTGCGGACTGGGTCGGTAGAATCGCTCCGGGAACAGACCGGCGGGCCGCTCCACGAGACGTTCACAGCGCTTCTGGAACAGG
>JGI12329J12844_1000441_pt1 | contig 10574 bp, 10 predicted proteins | sample A23E3SouthBayCA_FD_12844 | JGI IMG/M metagenome (IMG submission 12844)
CGATCGGCTACGCCACCTTCCGCTACAAGCTCGGCGCGTTCGTCATCAGCGGCTTCTTCGGCGGCGTGGCCGGCGCCCTCTACGCCGGCTTCGCCCGGTCGGTCACGCCCGAGCGCACGTTCTACTTCCTGACGACCGGCGACGCGCTGCTGGCGAGCATCATCGGCGGGTTCGGCACGCTCGCCGGCCCGCTGTACGGCCACCTGTTCGACCACTCGATCCGGGAGTTCCTCTCGAACACCGGTCAGGGCGGCGGCCTGCTCCCGTTCCTCCGGGAGACGCTTCCCGAGAGCCTGCTCACGACGGATCTCCTAGGCGGCCTCACCGTCGAGGGATTCATCGGCGCGGCACTGAACGGTCACGCCAGCCTCTACGTCGGTATCGTGTTCGTCCTGTTCGTCCTCTACGTCCCCAGCGGCCTCGTCGGGACGCTGCGGAATTACCTCGGCGGTCCCGTCTCCGAGCGCCTGCCTGCGAAACTATGGGGTGAGCGATGACGGTCCACCTCACCGGGCTCGGGACCGCGCTGCCCGACGAAACCGTCGGCGGTGCCGACATCGCCGAGCGCTCTGGGATTCCCCGCGACGTGGTCGTCGAGAAGATGGGGATCCGGCGCAAGCACGTCTGTCGGAACGGCGACGAACAGCCAAGCGACCTCTGTGTCGCGGCCGCCGAAGAAGCGCTGGCCGACGCCGACTGCGACGCCGAGGACCTGGACGCCGTCCGCTACCACGGCAGTGAGTTCAAAGACTACGTCGTCTGGAGCCTCGCCGCCGACGTGGCCGAGCGGATCGGCGCCACCGACGCCTACGCCGCGGAGAGCTACGCGCTCTGTGCGGGCGCACCGATCGCGATCCGAGAGAGCGCGGCCCAACTCGAAGCCGACGCGCCCGAGCGGGTGTTGCTCGTCGCGGCCAGCCGCGAGGAGGACCTGGTCGACTACGACGACCCCGACACCTCCTTCACGTTCAACTTCGGCAGCGGCGCGTCGGCGATGGTCCTCGAGCGCGACGCACCGGACCGCGCGCTCGCGACCGTCCGCGAGAGCGCGGCGCTGACCGACGGCAGCTTCTCTCGGGACGTGGTGATGCCCGGTGGCGGCACTCGCCATCCACCGAGCCACGAAACCGTCGACGCCGACATGCACGCGCTGCGGGTGCCCGACCACGAGTCGATGAAAGAGCGACTCGGCGAGGTGAGTCTCGCGAACTTCCTCGACGTCGCCGACACCGCGCTGGAGCGGTCGGGACTCGATCGCACTGATCTGGACTTCGCCGCCGTCACGCACATGAAGCGGTCGTTCCACGCGTACCTCTGTGACGAACTCGGGCTCGACGGGGACGACCAGTACTACCTCGACGACTACGGCCACGTCCAGAGCGTCGACCAGGCGCTGGCGACCGACGAGGCCCGGTCGCGCGGGTGGCTCTCCGCGGGCGACACCGTCCTCTTCCTCGCCGCCGGGACCGGTTACACCTGGGCGGCGAGCGTGCTGGAGTGGCGCGGCTGAGGCGGCTCGAACGACACCACCCACACGTCCGGATATACCGAACTCGAAGCCCTCATACGGGGGAATCGGCCGCCTTCGCATCACTTATGACGGTCGCGTACGCGCACTCGCCCATGGATCTACAGACGTACATGGACGAGTTCACGGCGCGCGACTGGCCTCAGGCGGAGGAGGGCACGGTGCGGTTCGCGATGGTCGGCCTCGGCTGGTGGACGATGGAGTTCGCCATCCCCGCGACCGAGGTTCTCGACCATCTTGAGACCACCGTCGTCGTCTCCTCGACGACCGAGAAGGCCGAAGGCGTCGCCGAGGACCACGAGAGCATCGAGCACGGGCTCACCTACGACGAGTTCACCGAGGGCGAGGCGACCGACGCCTACGACGCCGTCTACATCGCGACACCAAACGCCCTGCATCTCCCGTACGTGGAGGCCGCCGCCGAGTTCGACAAGGACATCCTCTGCGAGAAACCCCTGGAGGCCAGCACCGAGCGCGCCGAGGAACTGGTCGAGGCCGCCGACGACGTGACCCTGGGCGTCGAGTACCGGATGCACGTCCAGCCCGCCGTCCGCATGATGCGCGAACTCGTCGACGCGGGCTTCATCGGCGACGTGGCGATGGTCCACGGCAACATGTCTCAGCCGCTACTCGATATCAACGACAACTACGACCAGTGGCGGCTCAACCCCGATATGGCCGGCCCCGGCGCCTCGGTCACCGACCTCGGTGTCTACTCCATCAACACCACCCGGTTCGTCATCGACGAGGACCCCGTCGCCGTCACGGCGACGGACTGGTCGGGCCACGAGGCCTTCGACGAGGTGCCCGACGAGCGGGCCGCCTTCACCGTCGAGTTCCCCGACGGCGTCGTCGCCGCCTGCACGGCGAGCCAGAACACCCAGGAGACCAGTAACCTCCGCATCATCGGGACCGAGGGCGAACTGCTGCTCGAAGACGCCTTCCTCTCGGGCGACCGCGAGCTGACGATCACCCGCGGCGAGACGACGATCACGACGGAGTTCGACGGCATCGAGGAGACTCGCCGCTCGCTGGGATACTTCGGTGACCACCTGCTGACCGACACGGACATCCACGGCGACGGCGAACACGGTATCGTCGACCAGCGCGCCATCGACGCCATCTACGAGGCCGCCGAGTCCGGCGAACGCGTCGAGCTGTAGACACCATCTTTTCCCCGGATGGGTTTCCTCGCGAGCCGGAGGCTCGCTACGGGAACCCATTTGGCAAAAACATGGGTGAAAACACCGGCAGAGCGAAGCTCTGCCGAGCTGCTCGAAAATCGGAGATTTTCGGCATGACGAGGCGGCAATGCCGTCTCGAACCACCTCGTTCGCTTCGCTCACGAGGAAGGCCGGTCGCTCCCGGTGGTCGCGTCCGGTGAACCGTGCCTCGCTCCGTTCGGCGCGGATACTCGGTACAGATGACGGACGGACCGATCCACCGTGGCGCGCGCTGTCGCGGCGTTCATGCCGCGACAGCAGCGTGCGAGGGATGAGCGAGCCGGAGGCGAGCGAATCGGGTGGGGAGGCTCGTGGCCGCCTGCGGTGCCGTGCGGGTGCGGCTCCTGGTGGACTGAAAGGGCGAGGTGCGCTCGGGTTTATTCAGTCGTCTGCCGCGGCACTATTCGAGCGCAGCGAGAATATCCGCCGCAGCGACCGCGAGCGCGCCGAGGGCTTTCACCGCCTGCTGTCGACTGCGATCACCCCAAGCCGACATTAGTCCAACTCAACTCGAACAGAAACAACCGATAAGTGAGCACGCCGTACCGAGCAGGGGCGTTCCCGTGGCTGTCGAAAACGCAGCGATGCCACACGGAATGGCGAGACGAATGACGAAGCCAACTACTCGAAGCAGGAGCGGGGCGACCGGGATGGAGGGCGGTCGCCCTCGTGTCAGAGGCACAGGTGGATCGGTTAGCGGGCGATGCGACAGCGGCGCAGTCGGGGGCGGCGTGGGGAGGGCCGAAGCGTCAGCGGGTGGGGACCTGACAGGGCGACGCGGAACCCGTCGCACCCACCGAACTGCGCGCATCTACTGGTAGACAGGACGGGTTTGTAGTTTCTATCTCAGTACCATCTATTGTATCAACACCATCTATACTATCGATACACCATCGACAGAACACATATTTTGGTCACGGATAGCTACGGGTAGCTCCTCAGAGCGACAGGAATCCCTCAGAGCTTGTGTCGGAACGCGTGGAGGACGTTCTGACCGGTGTCGGTCAGCAGGATCTGTTTCTGTCGACCGACGCGCTCGACCTCGATGTAGCCGTCGTCGACGAGCGGATCGACGATGTTGGCGTTCAGCAGCGCGAACTTCGCCTTGTCGTTGGCGGGGTCGGCGTCGGCGATAAAGGAGAGCGACTCCGCCTCGGCGTGTTCGATGAGGTCGGACTTCTTGGCGGTGTAGCTGTCGGTGTTGCACTCCTCCAGAAATGCGAGCATGGCGACCTGGTCGTGGGAGACGGCCTCGATGGGGTAGGAGGGGAGGACCTCGTCGTCGCGCATCCCGCGGGTGCGCGGGTTCTCCTCCAGTTCGGGGACGTGCTCCTCGGCGCGGACGTAGTAGGCGGTGGCGTCGGTGGCCATGCAGGCGATGGCGCTCCCGATGGCGGCGAGCTTCCCGCCGCTGGAGACGTTGACGCGGACCACGTCCTGGGCGTGGTCGGCGGCGACCGTCGTGACGACCGCGAGCACGTCGTACAGATCCGAGAGGTTCGTCTCGCGAAAGCGGATGGTCCGGCCGTCGCTCTCCAGTTCCCCGACGAGCGCCTCCTGATAGGGAGTCAACGGGGTGTGTTGGCCGTCGGCGGCGAGGAGGTAGACGGTGTCCGCGTCGTGTTTGCGGACGGGCTGGAGGATTCGGTCGTGCTCGTACCCCAGCGGCACGACGTGGACTTCGTCGATCGTTCGCATGCCCGACAGCGCGACCCCGACCGACGAGAGCGTTTCGGTAAGTTGCCGGACCGGCGGCTCCGGGGCGCTGTCGCACACCGCCCGAAGACACTTCGGCGCGCCGGCGGTAGCCTCAGCCGATGTCGACCGACGAGAGCGCGAGCGACGGGACCGGCTGGTCGCCGACCCACGAGGTCGTGTGTCTCGGCGACCCGGCCGACGCGGTCGCGGCCGACACGCGCCTCCTCGCCGTCGCCTGCGGGTTCGGTGACGACGCCCGTCTGACCACGTCGACCGACGACGTGAGCGACCGGAGTCCCCACACTCAGCGGGTGCTCGACGAGGAACTCGAACGGTTACCGGACGAGCCGCCCGACGGCGCGAGCCCGACCTGGCGGGCGACGCTCCCCGAGGACGCCGACGCGCTGGTGGACGCGCTGACGGTCGCCGGCCCCGAGATGGGCGGCCTGCTCGGCGAGGCGCGCTGGCGGGTCTGGGACGTCGAGCGGGTCGAGGTCCGCCGCAACGGTCGGACGGTCTACCGGTCGATCCCGCACCACGAACGGGTCGAACTGGGCGCGAGCGGGCTTCCCGATCTGGTCGATAACGCGCGCGAGCGCCTCGCCGACCTGCCCTGCGCCGTCGTCCCCACGGGACCGGTCGCGACGTGGGCCGACGGCGGGAAGCTGACTCATCGGACGCTCCGATTCGAGGCGGGGTCGGGGGTGTCGCTGGCGCACGTCCGCCGCGTCGCCGTGGACCGGGCTCGTCGCGACCTCGTCGTCGACTGGGAGTCCGCCGCCGATCGCGTCGGACGCGAGCCGAATCGGGCGCTCCGCGCAGTGCTGCGAGCGTTCGCCTGGACAACCGACCGCCTCGGTTCGTCGGAGGCTCCACCACGACGGCTGGGATTCGGGGACGATGGGGACTTCCAGCGTGTGGTCGGGGGGATCGAAACCGTCCGCGACCGCGTGGGGTACGACTTCGAGATCGTCGCGGTGTGAGGATGGCGCCAGTCTTTACAACCGGAGCCGCCCGAGTGGTGGCATGGTCAACGTCAGGGACCCCGAGTCGCTCCGCGAGGAGCAGGGGGTCGACTTCCGCGAACAGGAGCAGGTCGTCGACGCCGAGCAGTTCGAGCAGGCGGCCGAGGGCGCGGAGAACCAGAGCGGCCTCGCCGTCGTCGCGGTGACCGACGAACAGGGCCGACTCCTGCTGGTCGACTCCGAGTGGGTCGACGGGTGGACGCTCCCGAACGGACCGGTCGGCGCCGACGAGGACTGGGCGGTCGCCGCCGACCGCTGGGCCGAGGACGAACTGAGCTTCCCCGTCCAGGTCGAGCAGCCCGAACTGGTGATCCGCACGGAGACGCGGACCGAGGACGGCGACGAGAGCGTCGTCGGCTACACGGTCGCGTTCACCGCATCGCTGATCCCCGCGATGGGAGGCCCGGGCGGTCCGGGTGGTCCGGGTGGCGTGGGCCCCGGCGGCCCGCCTCCGGGCGTCGGCCCTGACGGCGAGGAGGCCCCAGAGGGCGAAGAACCGCCTGCGGGACCCGGTGGGCCGCCGGCCGGCGCTGGCGGACCCGGCGGCCCCGGCGTCGGCCCGATCGCCTCGAACCCCAACCTCGACTGGTTCGGTGCGGTCCCCGACGAGGTGGCACCGGGCCACCACGCGCTCGTCCAGTACTTCCTCGGCTGACCGGTCGACTGGAGCACCGCTCCTGCCACAAAACACTTTCAGGCAGTCAGCGACGCACTCGTCATGCGAATCGATACGACGGCCGCCGAACAGGCTCTCTCCTATCTCGACGGTGAGGAGTCGCTTGACCGGGTCTGGGAACACCGGGCCTACGACGTGGTTCGTGACCACGCTGACTTGCTCGGTCGCGACTTCTCACGGGGAGACGTAGCGCGGGCGCTCTCGGGCGAGGATACCGCGTTCTCCGGAGTGTCGGGTCTGTCGGAGAACCGCGACCGCGTCCGTCGCCTGCTGGGGCGGGTTCGCTCGAACGAGTCAGCCTGGGTCGACCGGATCGAGGCGTCGCTCGACCGTGTCACTCCGAACGAGGACCACGAAGACGTGACGGTGTTCCTCGGGCTTGGCTACGACTACGGAGTAGGCGGGGAAGGAGGCGCGTACCTGAACCTGAACGCGCCGCTGTTTCTCGACGCGCCGCGGGAGGTGCTGTACACCGCCGCCTACGAGTGCTCACACGTTCTCTACGAGCGAGTCCACCACTCGCGGCGTGCCCTCGGTCCCGACGCGTTCGAGGACCCGGCCGGCCAGCGAACCGTCTTCGACACGGTGGTCCACACGGAGGCGTTCGCGACGTATACGCCGATCCCGATGCGTCGTGCGGACGGCGACACGAGCGAGCGAGCCGACGCCGTCGCCGAGGACTATGCCGTCCTCTCCGACGAGGACCGGCTGGCCGACCTCGTGGCGACCTACGACGCCCTGCGCGAGTCGCTCGGGGAGTCGGCCATTCCGCGCGACCGGCTATTCACCCACCTGTTCGGCGGCCCGCGGATCCCCTATCGCGTCGGAACGGCGATCCTGACCGGCCTCGAATCTGCACGGGAGATCGACGCGGTCCGCGAGGCGTTTTACCGCGACCCTGGCGAGTTCCTCGACGAGTACGACTGGGTGCTCGACGAGTACCGCAGTGAAGCGTGACGGCGAAGATCGAATATTTTCGGGTTTGACTTCGGCTACGCTTCGTCGAACGTCGGAAGACTCGCTCCGCTCGTCTTCCGGGCTCGAGCCGGCTTAGGCCGGATCGAACAGCGTCTCGCCTTTGACCATGTGCTCTTCGACCGTATCGAGGTCGAGGGTGATGCCCAGGCCGTTCTCCTCGGGCACCGTCATGTAGCCGTCCTCGATGAGACCGTCCTCGACGACGAGGTCTTCCCACCAGTCGAGTTCGTAGGAGTGGTACTCGACGGCCAGGGAGTTCGGGACGCTCGCGCCGACGTGGGCGCTGGCGATCGTCCCGACCGGCGAGGAGACGTTGTGCATCGCGACGGGGACGTAGTACTGGTTGGCCACGTCGGCGATCTTCCGCGTCTCGCGCATGCCGCCGATCTTCGGCATGTCCGGCGCGACGATGTCGACGGCCTGTTCCTCGATGAGTCGGCGGTGCTCGGTGACCCGATAGCGGTTCTCCCCGACGGTGATGGGGGTCGTCGTCGAGTCGGTCACCTTCTCCTGGACTTCGAGGTTCTCCGGCGGGACGGGGTCTTCGAGCCACCACACGTCGTAGTCGTCGATGGCCTCGGCCAGCCGCTCGGCGGAGTTGCCCGAGAACGTCCAGTGGCAGTCGAAGGCCACGTCGGCGCGGTCTTTGACGCGCTCGGTGACCTTCTCGACGATCTCGGCCTTGTGGCGGATCTCGCCCGGGCGGAGGTGGCGGTTGGCGCGGTCTTTCTCGTGGCCGGAGGGCACGTCGAGGTCGAACTTCAGGGCGTCGTAGCCGAGTTCTTCGACGACGCGCTCGGCCTCGTCGGCGCAGGCGTCGGGGTCGGCCTCCTCCTCGGTGTGACAGTCGCAGTAGACGCGCATGTGGTCGCGGTACTTCCCGCCCAGCAGCTGGTAGGCGGGAACCTCGATGATCTTGCCGGCCAGGTCGTGCAGTGCGACCTCGATACCGGAAATGGCCGAGACGGTGACGCCCTCGACGGAGCCCTCGCCGGACATCTTCTGGATCAGGTGTTCGTACAGGCGGTCGATGTCGAGGGGGTTTTCGCCGATGAGGAACGGCGCCATCCGCTCGATGAGCTCGGGGATACCCGCGCCCCAGTAGGCCTCACCGGTGCCGACGAGGCCCGCGTCGGTGTAGACCCTGACGAGAGTCCACGGGAAGTTCCCGTCGACCATCGTCGTCTGTACGTCCGTGATCGTCACGTCTCGGCCGCCGCCGCGCTTCGCGCTGGCACCCATCGTCTCCGCGGACAGTTCCCGCATCGTGTACTCCGCGTTCGGATCGTGGAGGTCTCTGTAGTCGCGTCCCATGCCGGCGGCTACTTCGGGCCCGTACTAAAGTGTGGAGGAAACGGCGGCGCGCCGTTCGCCTCTCCGGAACGTGCTCGCCGACAGATCCCCCGAGCGGAACGGCGGCGGGCGGTCAGGAGTCGGCCCTGGACTCCTCGGCGCCCTCCTCGATCCGGGTCTCGAGTTCGTCGAGTCGGTCGACCAGCCGCTGGTACTCGTCGCTCTCGTCGAGCTCGGCCGGGTTCTTCTCGACGCGGAGGGTCGCGACCTTCGCCGAGAGAGCGTGGTACTCCCGGACGACCGCCCGCTTGCCGAGACGGTTGACCGTCTCGGCGACCACGGACTGCAGTTCCGGCCCTTCGACCGGTTTGAGCAGGTAGTCGTCGAACCCCATGTCGACGATGTCGAAGCCCGGGTCGACGGCGGTGACCATCACCACCCCGCAGTCGATGTCCCGGCCGCGGATGCGTTCGAGCACCTCCCGGCCCGAGAGCCCGTGCATCCGCCGGTCGAGTAGCACCACGTCCACGTCCTCGGTGACCCGTTCCAGCGCCGACTCGCCGTCGTAGGCAGTCAACACGTCGTACGACTCGCTCAACTGACTCGCGTACACGTCCGCGACCGCTTCGTCGTCGTCGACGACCAGCACGGTCGCTACCCCCCCTCTGACCATGTAACGCAGTTGGCGGGTACCCGATTTAGGGTTTTATAATAGATTCTGACAGGTCCGCGGTCAGTCGGTCCACTCCTCGCGGTGGGCGTCGCCGCAGAAGTGTGTCGTCTCGACCTGCCCGTCTTCGACGCGCGTGACCACCCGGTGGTCCGGGTCCTGAACCAGCGCCTCGCCGCAGACGGCGCACGTCGGCGCCTCCTCCTCGGATACGTCTTCGTTGAGTTCGGACGTGGGGTCGACCATCGTGTCCGAGTCGTATGTACGGACCCACTTAACCGCATACATCGACGCCGACGGAACCCGGTCGCGAAGCGCGACGGTCGAGGCTGGGACGGCCGGTCCGGCGGCCCTCGTCGACTCAGCGGTCGCGGGAGACCGACTCGCCGGGAGCGGTGGTCGCGCCCGCGGAGAGTTTCAGGCCGGGGTTCAGACTCGTGTTGATACCGGTTTTGACCCCGTCGCCGGCGACGACGCCGAACTTCCGACGGCCGGTCGAGACGCGGTCGCCCTTGACGGTGAAGTACACGTCGGCATCGTCGTGGCGGAGGTTGGCCACCTTCGTCCCCGCGCCGAAGTTCACGTCGCGGCCGAGCACGCTGTCGCCGACGTAGGAGTGGTGGGGGACGTGGGTCCCCGCCATGACGACGCTGTTTTTCACCTCGACGGCGTTGCCGACGTGGGTGTCCGCGGCCAGCAGCGTCGCGCCGCGAACGTAGGCGTTCGGACCGACTTGTGCGCCCTCGCGGATCAGCGCCGGCCCCTCGACGACGACACCGGCGTCGACCGTCGCACCGTCCTCGACGACCACGTCGCCCCGCAGGTCGGCGTCCTCGTGTACGTCTCCGCGGATCGCTCGGTCGAGCTCGCCGAGTTTCCACTCGTTGGCCTCCAGCAGTTCCCACGGGCGGCCACAGCCCAACCAACGGTCGACCTCGACGGTTCGGACCGAGTGCTCGTCGATGACTCGCGATAGCACATCGGTGATCTCGTGTTCGCCCCGCTCGCTCATCGGCACGTCCAGCCACTCGCGGGCCTCGGCGGGGAAGCGGTAGGCGCCGACGTTCACGAGGTCGGTCGGTGGGTCGGTCGGCTTCTCGACGATTCCGGTGACGACGCCGTCTTCGACCTCGAAGACGCCGTAGCTCGTCGGGTCGTCGACGCGATAGGACCCGATGGCCGGGCCCTCGGCGTCCAGCAGCGCCGCGACGCTCTCGCGGTCGTACAGGTCGTCGCCGTTGAGCACGACGAACGGGCCGTCGAGGTGGTCGCTCGCGCAGTCGACGGCGTGGGCGGTCCCCAGTTGCTCCGCCTGGACGGCGTACTCGACGGGGACGCCGCGGTACTCGTCGCCGAAGTACTCTCTGACCGCTTCGGCCTCGTAGCCGACGACCAGGATCAGCTCGGACGCCCCCGCCTCGACCGCCGCGTCGGCGCCGTGGGCGACCAGCGGGCGGTCGGCGACCGGCAGCATCGGCTTCGG
>JGI12329J12844_1000444_pt1 | contig 10554 bp, 10 predicted proteins | sample A23E3SouthBayCA_FD_12844 | JGI IMG/M metagenome (IMG submission 12844)
GCTCGCCGACGTACCCCTCGTCGATGAGGTCCTTCGCCCGCCGGACGGCCGGCTCGGTGTGCATCCGGTAGGCGACCATCAGCGTCGCGTCGTACTCGTCACACACCTCGACCATCCGCTCGGCGCGCTCGATGGTGGCCTCCATCGGCTTCTCACAGAGTATCGCCTTGTCCAGTTCCGCCGCCGTCTCGACGAAGGGGAGGTGGCGAGCGTTCGGGGTAACGATGTAGACAGCGTCGTAGGCGTCGCTCGCGGCCCCGTCGTGGAACTCCTCGTAGGTGATGGCGTGCTCGACCGTCTCCGAATCGGCGGCCACGTCGGCCGCCTTCTCGCGGTCGCCGCTGACCAGGACGGTCGTCTCACAGAGGTCCCCCGCGTCGACGGCGGGCATCGCCTGCTCGGTGGTCCACCAGCCCACACCGACCATCGCAAACCGGACTGGACTGTCGGTTTCTGTCAGTTCCTGCCAGTCTCGATGGTCGAACCCGGCTGTGAGCGCGTCGATATTCATGACGTTGTTATCGGTTGGCTGGATATTATGTTTTGTGTTGGCACACCCGGGCTGGCCCGAGCCGTTCCAGAGTAGCGAATGATAGTTCATGTATCGAGTAAATTAATCCCGGCTGGTGACATGTATGTTTGATATAGTGGAACAAATCGTCAGTCTCACCCGCCGCTGTTCTACAGCGACCGGCCGATAATCCGAGCGGATAATGCTGTTTCACGGGCTATCTATGGGCGGTATCCGCCCGCGATCTCCGTTTCTCCCTCTCGAGAATAACGACAGTACAACCGTTACGGCAGGCGTTCCACGATAATGAACGAGCGGCACTGTGGGGCCTACCACGCCTTGTCTGATAGGGGGTCGCTTCAAAACTCCGTCCCACTCGCTGTGTTCACTACGGTGAGGTGGACGTATGCAACGACTGCCGACAACGAAACCTGTGCCCAACCGGGTACCGATATCAGTCACTGTTTCTCGCCGTGCTCAGACCGGTCCGGCTATTGTAGTTGGCGACGGCGAAACATGCTCCGGATGCTGGGGCGCCAATAACGAGAGTGGAACGTCTGTACGGGACAGACAGTGCCGATGCTGGGGCCGTTCCACCATCGTTGGCCGGTTAGGCTACGACCATGACTTTGCACGCTCGCTCTTGCGGTGGACAAGAGCAAGAGAATATAAAAATTAATACCATATAAATATTGTGTTACAGAAACACTACTTCGCAGTCAGCGCCAGTAGCCGCCTCGATTAGCTGTTGCGGTACACCGTCTTGATGTAGCTGAAGAACTCCAGCCCGGCGTCGCCCTGCTCGCGGTAGGTGTTCGTCGAGGAGCGTTTGAGGCCGCCGAAGGGCACGTGCAGTTCCAGCCCGGTGGTCTTCTCGTTGACCTTGACCACGCCGGACTCGGAGCGCTCGATGAACTCGTTTTCTTCCTCGATTTTTTCGGTCACGACGCTGGCCGAGAGCCCGTAGTCGATGTCGTTGGCGACCTCGACACCCTCGTCGAAGTCGGAGACGGGAATCACGGCGAGTACCGGCCCGAACACCTCTTCCTGTGCGATGCGCATGTCGGGCTCGACGTCGGAGAAGACGGCCGGCGAGATGAAGTTCCCGGCGTCGTACTCGCCGCCGGTGAGTTCTTCGCCGCCCGTTTCGAGGGTCGCACCCTCCGACTGTGCGATGTCGATGTACTCCAGGCTCCCCGCGAGTTCGTCCTCACTGACGTGGGGACCCATGTCGGCCCGGTCGAGGCCGTTTCCGATATCCAGTGACTCGGCGTAGTCGACGATGGCGTCGAGGAACTCGTCGTACACGTCCTCGTGGACGATGGCTCGGGAGGTCGCCGTACAGGCCTGGCCCGTGCCGCCGAAGGCCCCGGCACCGACGATATCGGCCGCTTTGTCCACGTCGGCGCTCGGCATGACGACGGTCGGGTTTTTCCCGCCCATCTCCGCCTGCGCGCGCTTCCCGTTGTTCGTCGCCTGGTCGTAGACGTGTTCGCCGACTGAGGCGCTGCCGGTGAACGACACTACGTCGACATCCTCGTGGGTGGTCAGTCGCTCGCCGACCTCGCTACCGGGGCCACAGACGAGGTTGATAGCGCCGTCCGGAATCCCGGCCTCGTCAAGTGCCTCGACGATCATCGCCCCGACGGTCGGGGCCTGCATCGCGGGCTTGATGACGACGGCGTTCCCGACCGCGAGCGCCGGGGCGATCTTCCAGGCCGGAATCGCGATGGGGTAGTTCCACGGCGTGATGAGCGCCGCGACGCCCATCGGCTCCTTCTTCGTCTGCAGGCCGGCACGGCCACCGCTTGGCTGTTTGACGGTCCCGCCGAAGTCGCGGGCCTTCTCCGCGTAGTAATAGAAGATGTCAATCGCCCGCTGTACCTCACCTTCGGCCTCTCCGAGCGGTTTCCCCTCTTCGCGGGTCAGTGTCTCCGCCAGTTCGTCTTTCCGGGACTTCAGGATTTCACCGGTCTCGCGCAATATCGCACCGCGCTCCGGGCCGGGCATTCCGCCCCATTCGTCCGTCGCGTCCACTGCGGCCGCGACCGCTTCGTCGGTTTCCGCCGTCGAGGACACCGGAACCGTGCTGACGACGTCGGTCTCGTCCGCCGGGTTCGTGACGTCCTGTGTCTCCCCGCTTCCGGTCCACTCGCCACCGATATAGTTCTCGTACGTCTGCGTCATACGTTCGATTCATCTCGTTCCCGATACTTACGCGTTTCCCATCCCTCGCTGTGCTGTTTCGTTCGGCGACAATACCTGCAACCGCCAGTCGCTTCTCACGGGCTCTCCTTGCCCGATGTAAACGATAAATATAAATAAGATATTATGACAATCGTTGCACAACGAACATACACCACTGGTGGCTGCGTTCCGAACACACGGTTGCCTGCAGCCGACTCGTTCGGTGTACAACGCAGTTGCGACCTAACGCTGACAACTCAATCCATGGCACGAACGGCACAAAACCCGGTCAAGTCGGTCGAAACGACGTTCGAGATACTCAACGGACTCAAAGACCTCGGTGGCGCTGGCGTCACTGAACTTTCGCGACACCTCGACCTTCCGAAGAGCACGATCCACAACTATCTCAGCACACTCGAGCAGGAGGAGTACATCGTCAACGACGACGGCCGCTACAGGGTCGGTCTCCGGTTTCTGGAACTGGGCGCGTACTCCAGACACCGACAGAAACTGTTCCGCATTGCCAAACCCGAAGTCGACCGGCTCGCCTCGGAGACCGGTGAGCTGGCGAACGTTCTGGTTGAGGAGCACGGGCGCGGGTCCTATCTGTACCGCGCCCGGGGTGAACAGGCCGTACAGGTGAAAGCCCACGTCGGCACCCGCGTTCCGCTCCACTCGACAGCCCTCGGGAAAGCTATCCTCGCCCATCTACCCCGGGAGCGTGTCGAAACGATCAGCGAACGACACGGGCTGGGGACTGAAACCGACAACGCAGCCAGCACGCTGGCGGAACTGGAGGATACTTTGGAAACCGTCAGGGAGACCGGCGTTGCGTTCGACGATGAGGAACGGCTCGACGGACTCCGGTGTGTCGCGGCACCAGTGCTGAACAACAACGGTACCGTACTCGGTGCTATCAGCGTCTCCGGTCCGACCAACCGATTCCGCGACGATAGATTTACAGAGGAACTGCCACAGAAGGTCCTCGAAGTCGCTAACGTTATCGAACTCAACGTTACCTACTCCTAGACTTTGCACGCTGTTCTCTGTTCTCACAAGGCCAATCACGAGAGGATGATGGTGACTCTGTCCCATCGTGTGCTGTCTCGAGGGGCGCGGTGACCACAGTCTCATTAAAATGCCCCACGAGCGCAACACGAAATCTGTGCGCTTGCCAGATCTGTCGCCCCGTCGGGAACGACTGTGGTGCAGTACTGGGTCCGTGGTTGAAACGCGACTGTTCAGTACTATCGTACGGTCTCTCTGCTGTCACTCGCACCCCGTAGCTGTGTCGCTGCGACGGACACCCTGGTGACGGCCCTTTCTGGTATATATACCTTTCTCCAGCTCTAACACGTGTATGTATGTTATCGGTAGTCCGCTGTTGGCGATCGTTACTGCTGGATCGGTTGCCGGTTGTTAGTGACCTCACCGAAATTTGATATAGCGATATATGGTTTGCTAAATAAAACATGCTGACCGAGAAACTCGATCGATGCACTGCCGCACGCTTCTCTTGAAACAGGACGATTCTGGGTCGTCGGCTACGACGTTTCACCAATTAACTCTGGATATCTGACTCTAGACCGTCTAATATATAACCAAATCCCATTTCGACATATCCAAAGCGTGCCATCGTAACAGCAGGGGACACCGTATCTTACCAAAATAAAACACCGGACTACTGACCGCAGTCGGTCTTTTCTAGGAGGGCGTCGGCAAGCGCGCTCTTTCGATGTGAGACCAGTAAATGGCAATAAATATCGTCTTCGCTGTCCGCACCGCAGTTACACAGCGGACACCCGTACGTGTGGCTGGTTGCCGCCTCGGTCGCTCGCCGCGGGATGCTGGCTTGCATACGCGGGTGCAGGGTCGACCAGAACATAGCGGTTTCTAGGACCGCTATGTCGCTCTCCATCCGGATATAGAGACCGCCCGCGTGACCGCGCTCGACTCTTGGTGGTGACGGTTTCCGGAGCAGTCCCGGTCCGGTTCAGGGTCGCAATACGTGCCACAGCCCGGTCCGTCGGCTCGTAGAACCGCCGCGACCGTCTTCCCCGCGGCTGACGAGGTCGGTGTCGCGGAGTCCGGGAGCGCGTAGCCGACCGCCCTGTCGCTTACCACGACGGACGGGCTATCTCACGGTCCCAGCGGCCGTCGGATGTCAGAGCAGCTACACGATAGAATCCGGCTTCGTCGCCGAGCGTCTCTGACGCGTCGGGGCCTCCTCTCCGTCGACTAATATCCCACTATCTGATAGTGGATTACGGTAGTGTACGTCTAAAACAGTGGCTTCGACAGACATATTGGCGCTACTGGCTGTCGCCAGGGCCGTGTCACCGACGGGTTCCCGACGGCCGGTTCACTGTCGCGGAACTGCCGTGCCGGGCTCGTTCCTGTAACCGCTGTATTCGCTCGTCCATCGGGGGATGAGTCGACAGGAGCCGCGATAGCTCGCTGTCCGCCTCGCTGTGAACGTACAACTGTCGCAGGGGGCCGAGGTCCGGCGTCGAAGCCCGCTTGATTTTCGTGAGGGCGCGGGCAAGCGCAACGGGATTCTCCGTTATCTCGACTGCGCGGTCGTCGGCTGCCAGCTCACGACGTCTGGAGTACCCGAGTAGCAGCAGCGTCACGGCAAACCCGAGTCCGGCGACGACCTGCAGCGCGTACCGCTGCGTTCGGCCAAGCCAGGAGCGCGACCACGACGAGGGGTCGCCGCGCAGCAATGCGAGCGAGCGGGCGATGCCACCGATCAGCACCACGGCGGGAAACAGCACGAGGCCGACGAGCCCGACAAGCGTCTGGACGAGACTGTAGGCGACAGTCTGAACGAGTGCGTCGCGGGTCTCCAGGTGTGCGAGTTCGTGCGCCAGTAGCGCCTCGAACTCCGCCGCGGACAACAGCCGGAACAGCCGCCGGTCGACGACGATAGCCCCAGCCCCGCCGCCGATGGCGAACGCGTTCGGGACCGGCAGTTCCGCCAGTAGCAGTGTCGGTGTCTTGACGTCCATCCGGTCAACGAGCGCGTCAAGGTGGCGGTAGGCTTCGGGCGCACGCGCTCGCGAGAGCTCGACCGCATTGAGCGATCGCTTGAGTCGTGCCGTCGCAGCCCAGTAGTTCACGACGCCGAGAACGATTGCCGTTCCGATGACGACCACGGCGGCTACCATCGGCGACGGGCGACTGTCCCACAACGGCAGAAGCAGCATGTACCCGACGTACGCCGCCACGAGATAGACCAGCAGCGACAACAGTCCAACGACGGCCATGAGGAGCCGTCGGGTCACAGCCATATTCGGGGATACGTGCTGCTGGAAAAAGTCGCTTCGGTGGACACGGTGTTTGATTGGGGGTCTCGGATCGGGGGTGCCGTTATTGGCCATTTCATATAGCGGTACAGGATTTATTCGCTATCGCTTCGGTGTCCGTACTCGTCCACGAACCTCTCCAGAACGGCTCATATTCCACTCAAACGAGGCTGTTGAGCGGTGCTGGCGTGGGGCCGACACGCCTTTTTGACCGGCCCTCGGACGACAGCGTATGCGAATCGCGCGACTGCTGACGGACGACGGTCCAGTCACCGGCGAATACGTCGACGGCGTCGTTCACGCCGACGACGGCCAGTACACAGTCGGCCGCGATGGACGACTGCTCCCGCCGTGTGAACCGACCGCGCTGTACTGCGTCGGCCGGAACTACGCCGCCACCAACGACCAGATGGACTACGACCGGCCCGAGGAGCCGGACTTCTTCATCAAACCCCCGACGGCACTGCTCGCACACGAGCAGGATATCCCCTACCCGCCGTTCTCCGACGAACTCACCTATGCTGGTGAACTGGCCGCAGTCATCGGTGAACGGTGTCACGACCTCGACCCGGCCGACGTTCCCGATGCCGTCAGAGGCTACACGATGCTGAACGACGTCGACGCGTTGGACCAGCAGGGCCGAACCGCGCGAAAGGCCTTCGACGGGTCCGGGCCCCTGGGGCCGTGGGTCGAGACCGACGTCGACCCCACGGCCATCAGCATGTACACCGACATCAACGACGAGCGCCGCCAGTCTGCCAACACCAGCGAAATGCTGTTCGGTCCCCACGAAGTGGTCGCGTACCTCTCGGAGCGGTTCACGTTCCGCCCTGGCGACGTCGTCGCCTTCGGCAGTCCAGCGAACCCAGGCACAGTTGCGCCCGGTGACACGATCGAGATAACCTACAATGGCGTCGGGACGCTCCGCAACACGGTTGTTGAGCCGTAGCGGCATCCGAGACGTTGGAATCACAGCTTAGCAACTTTCTTCGGCCCCTTTCCACCAGAGCAGTGTATCTGACCGCTCAGCAGTGATAAACTGCTATCCGATATACGAAATCACTGCAGCCGAGACCGAATCGTCTCCGCGGTCTGCTCGCCGATGCCGTCGACAGCCGTCAGTTCTTCATCAGAGGCCGTCCTGACGTTGTCCACACTGCCAAAGCGCCGGAGCAACCGCTTCCGCGTCTCGGGGCCGATGCCGGGCACGTCGTCGAGCGTCGTCGACACCTCGTCCCGGAGCGTCTGGTGGTACTGCACGGCGAATCGGTGGGCCTCGTCGCGAATCCGCTGGAGCAGGTGGAGCTGCGGGGCGTCGTCATCCCAGTCGTGCACGCGGTCGGGCGTGATAACTAGTTCCTCGTCTTTCGCCAGTGCGATGGCCGGCACGTCCCAGCCGGTCTCGGCGAGGGCGTCGCGGGCCGCCCCGAGTTGGCCGTCGCCGCCGTCGATGAGCAGCAGGTCTGGGTCCGGCCGGTCGTCCCGGCCCTCGACAGCGCGCGCGGCCCGCCAGCGGAGGAGTTCGCGCATGTTCGCGTAATCGTCGTTTTGCTCGGTGAGCTTCTTGCGACGGTAGTCGCCCTTCTCCGGCGTCTCGTCGACGAAGGTGACGTTCGAGCCGACGGCCGACCGGCCCTGTGCGTGGCTCACGTCGAAGCCCTCGATGCGGCTCGGGCGGTCGATACCCAGGGCGTCGGCCAGGCGGCCGGTCTCGTCGTCGGTCCCGCCGCGCTGGCGGGCGTTTTTCAGCGCGAGGTCCACAAGTGTCGCCTCCCGCCCGGCCCCGGGCACGCCGAGCGTGACGCCCTCGCTCTCCAGCCACGCCTCGATATCCGGATCGGCGGGGTCCTCGGCACAGAGAATCCGGTCGGGTAGCTCCCGTTCGGCGTAGTACTGCGGGATGAACGCCCGATACACGCCGGCGGTGCCTTCGCCGTCCGGGGCCTCCAGCGTGTGCCGGTCCCGTTCGACGAGCTTGCCGCCCTCGGCGTGGAGCCGGGCGACGATAGCGCGCTCACCCTCGACGGCGGCCCCGAGTACGTCCGTCGTCTGGTATCCTCCGGAGTCGCTGACGGCGGTGTCGCCCTCGCCGTGGAGCGCCTCGACGGCCCCGAGCTTGTCCCGGAGGTTCGCGGCGCGCTCGAACTCCTGGGCCTGTGCGGCAGCTTCCATCTCGCGGCGCAGCGGGTCCGCGAGAACGCCGGTCTCGCCTTCGAAATATCGGGTGACCGCTTCGACGTCCTCGGCGTACTCGGTCTCGCTGATCTCGCCGGTGCAGGGCGCGGTACAGATGCCCATCTCGTAGTCCAGACAGGGTCGGTCCCGGTTGCCGTACTTGTGGTCGGAACACCCCCGGAGCCCGTACGTCTCCCGCAGTGCCTTCACCACCGTCTCGACCCGCCCCTTGTCGGTGAACGGCCCGTAGACGGTTGCGCCGTCCTCCGGGTCGCGTGTCACCTCGATTCGGGGGACGGCATGGTCGGTCAACTGGACCAGCGGGTAGGACTTGTCGTCTTTCAGCCGGACGTTGTACGGCGGCCGGTGGCGCTTGATGAGGTTGGCTTCGAGCAGCAGCGCCTGCGTCTCGGTGTCGGTGACGGCGAAGTCGATGGTCTCGGCACGCTCGATCATCTTGGCGATGCGCTCGCTGCGCGGATCGGCATAGGAGCGCACGCGGTCCCGCAGGTCGACGGCCTTCCCGACGTAGAGGACCCGGCGCTTGTCGTCCCGGCCCTGTTCGAACAGGTACACACCGGGCTCCCGTGGCAGCGACCCCGCGCGCTCCCGAACCCCGTCGGCGTCCATTAGATTCGGGTTGGTGCTCAGCAGAGTTGAACGTCACGGGAGCGGGTCGTCGGGCGGCGACTGGTCCGCGTTCCCGGTGTCGGTGGGTGTCGCGTCCGGAACGATGGCGGCCTCGATCCGGTCGACGACGCTCTCGTCGTCTGGCGCTGTCAGTTCGATGTCGTCGTCGCCGGCGACGCGCACGACGAGCAGTCGGTCGCGGCTCCAGAGGTAGACCCCGAGGACGACAGCGGCAAAGGCAAGCGCGAGGCCGCCGAAGAGGCGCATCAGGTCGTCCAGTTGCGCCATCAACGTCAGCATCGTCTGGAGCATCCCCAGCATCCCCCCGATGCCAACGGCACTGGCGGCACCGCCGCTGTCCAGTGAGACGTTGCCCACGAGACCGTCGAGGCTCACAGTCGTCCCGGCGGCCACCAGCACGACGCCGACGACCAGCGCCTTCACGCCGAGCTCGAGGAACGACCAGTCGCCGCTCGTGGTGACGTCGACGCCCTCGACGTTGGGGCGGTCGACCTGTCGGTAGTTCGATCCCTCGCGGTCCGGTGTGAACACGAGGACGCGGTGACTCGTCACGACGACCCCGCCGCGGTCCAGCCGAACGTCCGCTTCGATCACCTCGCCGTCGTACAGGAGGCTCTCGGCCCGTGCGACCCAATCCATACAGCCCCTTTCCCGCGGACACCCGTATATTCTCCCCCCGTAACCGCTAACTGTGCGCCCTCGAACATGACAGTATGACCGCCGATCCCCGCTGCCCTCACTGCTCAGAGAAAGTCAGTGCGACCGCGACGTGGTGTATGCACTGTGGCCGGGACTTCGATAGCCCGGTCGACGCCGGAACCGGGACAACGGTTCTCGATGCCGGCGGCAGTCAGACCACGTCGGACCTCGAAGCGGCGCTCAACGCCGGCGACCTCGACGGTATCCAGAACGCGCTCGCGCAGAGCGACAACGGGCCGACACTCGTGGGCGTCGTGCTCGCCGGTATCGCGCTGTTTACGCTCCCGCTCGTGTCGCCACCGGGCGTTACGCTGTCGTATCTCCTTGTCGTCGCCGGCGTTGGAGCAATTGCTGCGACGCAGTCGACGTTCGACGCGGCGATCAGAACCGGCGGGAAGGCACTCGCGCTCGCACCCTTCCTGCTGGTGTTTATCGACGTCTTCCTCGGATACCTGTTTGGCGGAACGGTAGCGACCAGTGCCACAGTTCTGGTCGGCCCGGCAATTTACGCTGGTCTGGTCATGTACGGCGTCCGCCGGTATCGTCGGCGCTGAGTGGTCTACGTTGGCCCGACTGAATTGAGTCATCGTGCATCTCAGCCAGCGTGTCAGCGACCTGCTCGACTGCCCTATGGGCGATGGCCGCTCGTTGGGCGTCCGTGAGCGGGGCGTGGCGACCCATGTGTATGTTTACCACTCCCATTAGCAAATACCTCATGTAGAGTACAATCGCTGTCTGAGTTATTCCCGCGGGCGCGGACAACCGTGACGGTGACGGCGACAACTTCCCGCCGGCCCCGGCCGCTGCTGGGGTGAGGTGATGTCCTTCGCCCGGTATCAAAACTACCATGCCCCCCGGATTCGAGAGTCCACCTACTACAGGTGGTTCTGTGACCGAAAAACGCGAATACAAAGACGACTACCAGGACAAGACGCTGTATCTCCCGGGGCCGACAGAGGTGCGCGAGGACGTTATCGAGGCGATGGCCGAGCCGATGTTCGGCCACCGGATGGACCGGATGAC
>JGI12329J12844_1000445_pt1 | contig 10520 bp, 7 predicted proteins | sample A23E3SouthBayCA_FD_12844 | JGI IMG/M metagenome (IMG submission 12844)
AGCGAGGCGAAGTCGCCGCCCCCGAAGGGGGTGGCGGCTTCGCCGAGTATGCGGTGGTGTCGCTGCACTGTCTGCGGGTTTACCTGGAAAAATCCTACCGAGTAGCACTTGATTTGCTGAGTGAGATGCCACGAATACTCGGGGAGATCGGCCTCGACGCGGCCGATCTCCCCGACCACTCCACGCTAGTCAAGTGGTTTGACAGAATCAAGACTGCACTCTGGCGAGTGCTGCTGCGCCTGTCGGCGCAGGAGCACGAGCCATCTGGTCACGCCGCTATCGATGCGACATTTTTCGACCGCGAAAACGCTAGCAAACACTACTGCCGCCGGACGAATTACCGGGTTCAGACGCTCAAAGCGACAACTCTCGTCGACACAGAAAGCCAAGCCATTCTAGACGTGCACTGTACGACTGAGAAACGCCACGACACGCAACTCGGCTGGCAGGTCGCCCGCCGCAACGCGGGCGACCTCGCCAGCCTCGCTGCCGACAAAGGCTACGATTGGATGGATTTACGCGAAAAACTCCGCGAAGAGGGCGTAAGACCCCTGATCAAACACCGTGAGTTCCGGCCCATCGATCACGCGCACAACGCGCGGATCGATGGGCCTCGATACCGCCAACGAGCGATGTGTGAGACCGTCTTCTCCACAATCAAGCGCACGCTCGGCGACGCCGTGCGTGCGCGAACTTGGTACGGTGAGTTTCGTGAACTCGTTCTGATGTGTGTCGTTCACAACATCAAGGAGACTCTGTAGCCGTGGAATCAAGCTATGTCTGGCGATTCACCACGGCCTGTGGATGTTTTTTACAGAGTTCTGTAGAGGGGCGAGTGCTGACTGCGGGCAAAACATTCGACATGGTGAGGTGTGTGAGTTCGCATTCGGAACTAAAACTGCAGACGAGAGACAGAACATAGTATGGGTATCGCTAGAGTTCAGATTGCCACGACCCGTCTATCGCTCGTTGATACAAGATTTCGGCCTGATCTGCTACTGTATCCCAGTGGAGCCGCTACTTCTCAACAAAATAGATAGAACAAACAGATTGCCAACGCTCGAAACCAAAATAATACTCGTATATGCAATTAGATTCATAATCGTGACAGTCCCGAACTACTGCTCCCATTGTGGGACGGAATTGAATACGAAGCAAATAGAGGGGCGAGAACGTGCCTACTGCACGCACTGTGAGAAGCCAGTCTATCGGAATGCGAAACCGTGTGCGGGTACAATCGTCGTTGACGACTCAGAGGTATTGTTAGTAGAGCGAACGAACCCACCTGCTGTCGGATCCTGGAGTCTCCCGGCCGGATTCCTTGAGCTTGAGGAGCCGCCCGCAAAAGCCGCTGCTAGAGAGTTGACTGAAGAAACCGGACTATTTGTTTCAACAGATGAGCTACGTCTATGTGATACGAATCTCGTTTCCCATCCCGATGACACACACGTACTCGTCATCATCTATCAAACAACGCGGGTGGCGACAACGGGAACCGTGACGGCAAGCTCTGATGCAGCTGACGCTCGGTTTTGGAAAATAGACGAACTCCTCGAGTGCGGTGAATCAATCGAAACCGGTTACGAATCAATCCTTCGGAAGGCGATATCTAGGAATTAGTTCGCTGTTAGCATCTTATAGTATTCGTCAATCGAAGCATCAGTCGTGAAATTCTCTTCAAACGCCCGCCGTGCGTTCTCTCCCTGGTTTTGCTTCAGGTTCGGATTCATTCGCCAAGTTTCGATTGCTTCGACAATTCCGCTGACATCGCCCTGAGAAACATGAATACCTGCGTCAAACTGGTCAATGATTCTCGACTCATCGTCGTCAGGTTGCGCAATCGTGAGGACTGGTTCACCGGCAGCCATCGCCGTGTAGAGTTTGCTAGAGACGCAAACCCCCTCAAATCCTTCTTTGACCGTGACTACAGACACATCCGCTGACGTGAGACTGTAGGGTAGATCATCCCATGGCTGGTACGGAAGGAACCTAACAGTGTCACCTTTTACACCAAGCTGTTCAGCCAGTGAAACGATAGTCGACTTGTTATCACCTTCACCGATAATGAGAAATCGAACATCGTTGTCTTCGAACTCTGCTGCAGCTTCGACTAACGTCTCCAAGTCGTGAAAATCGCCGATATTCCCCGAATAGAGAACCGTGAACTGGTCAACCAGCCCATGTTCTTGACTAAACCAGTTCTCTTCTTTGTCCATCGGCTGAATGAATTCTTCATCTTCCCAATTATGGATGATTTCGACCTTGCTGTCGTCGAATTTCGGACCCGCATTCCGACTGATACGGTCTTTCATTACAGGCCCAAGTGCGACGACGTGTTTGGCGGCAAGGAAAGCACGTCGGTTCAGAACTCTCCAAACTCGATCGATAATTCCGTTTTCTTCGATATAGTCGAGCTCAACAGGTTGGTCTGGATATAAGTCGTGGACGATATATGTGAAATCCCATCCTCGAAATCGACAAACCAACCACAGAGCAACCGGTAGAAACGGTGGATTGGAGACAAAGACTACCTCACGTTCTTTCTCTGTCCGGCTAAGTAGCAGGACAACAAACATCCAAGCAGTGAAAACACCCCAGTTGAACAGCCTGCGAGAGAGAGATGATTGTCGAAGTTGTGGTGGTCGGATACGTTTGACAGGCACGCCTTTGTGAGTTGTACTCCATGGTTGTTTTCCGTTCTCTCCGCTGTGATAGTTCGGTTGGCTCGTGAGAACTCTCAGATCTAACCCGCGATCTCGCAATCCAACAGCCAGATCTGTAATCAACTGCCCAGTAGATGCGGTATCCGGATGGAAGTACTCGGTAACCAGCAGAAACTCCTTATCAGGTTGAGACATAGATCAAAGGTTGTGCTATTATACGATCTCGTCTCGGTGGCTTTCGTACCACTCAATCGTTTCTCTGAGACCCTCTTTGAATTCCGTCGAAGCTCCCCAGTCGAACTTCTCTTTCGCACGGGATGTATCAAGCCGCCGTCGGGGTTGTCCGTCGGGTTTCGAAGTGTCCCAATGGATCTCTCCGTCAAAATCAGTGAGATCCGCGATAAGATTAATCAGTTCCTTAATACTGATTTCCATTCCACTGCCGAGATTGATTGGGGTACTTTCGTTGAGCCTCTCGGTTCCTTTGATGATTCCCTCAGCGGCGTCTTTCACATAAAGGAACTCCCGAGTGGGCTCACCAGTCCCCCATGCCGTGATAGAGCCCTCACCGCTCTCTCGTGCCTCAATACATTTCCGAATAATAGCGGGAATTACGTGGCTCGTTTCCAGGTCGAAATCGTCACGGGGTCCGTAGAGGTTGACCGGCATCAAATAGATACTATTGAAGTCGTACTGCTTCCGATATGCTCTTGATTGTGTGAGAAGGGCCTTCTTTGCGATACCATAGGGAGCGTTGGTTTCTTCAGGATACCCATCAAAGAGGTTTTTTTCCTTAAATGGAACAGGGGTGTGCTTCGGATAGGAGCAGATGGTCCCCAAGATCGTGAATTTGTCCACGTCAAACTGACGCGCCATTTCCATAAGTTCGATACCCATGACAGCATTGTCATAGAAGTATCGACCCGGATTATCACGGTTTGCTCCAATGCCACCCACTGATGCAGCCAAGTGGATTACTATGTCAGACCCGGAATCAGTGAACGCACGGCGAATGTCTGCTTCTTCGCGGAGATCGTATTCAGAACTCCGTGGAATGAATATTTGGGCGTTCGGTGCATGTCCTTCAAGTTGCTCAACAAGATGGCTCCCGAGGAAACCGGCCCCCCCGGTCACCATGACCGTTCGGCCGTTCCAGAACTCCTCATTCATCGCCAGTCAACTCGTCCATACCAAGATGGCTTGTTGTTCGCATACCAGTCAATCGTTCGTCGGATACCTTCTTCCCACGAAACCTGTGGCTCCCATCCAGTCTCCTCATTGAGTTTATCGAAGCCAACGAGTAGTTCCTCAACGTCACTGTCACCCGGTCGGTAACGATTTTCATCTTGGACGATTTCTGGATTCTCCCAGTAATCGTATTCGGAACCGACTTCGAGTATTGTATTTGTCCACTCACGCATTGAGATGTTTTCCCCGTAGCCGTACACGTACTGTTCGCCAGGATTACCCTCAAGTGCAACGTGGAGGTGACCTCTAACTCCGTCTTCGACGAAACATAGGTCACGTCTTGGTTGCAAATTTCCAAGTTCAACGATATCACGCTCAAGCGCCTGCGTGATGATTGTGCCTGTGATATAGCGGGGGTTCTGTCGCGGCCCATAGTTGTTGAACATCCGGGTCGTGACAGTAGGTAGATCGTAAGCGTCGTGATAGTTCATCGTAAGAAAGTCCGCTGCCAACTTAGACGTGGCATAGACGCTAGTTGGGTTCACCGGAGACCGCTCACTGAGGAGCACTCGTCCGTCGTCTCCGGTTTCATGCTTATCTTTCATTTCGTCTTTGATGTTTCCGTACTCTTCGCTAGTCCCGGCTGTATCGAATTTGTAGATATCCAGATCCAAATCGACAATTGATTGGAGGAGATTCAGGGTCCCAATAACGTTGGAATCTATTGTTTCGTAGGGGCGGTCCCAAGACTCTCCAACGTGAGCCTGTGCCCCAAGATGAAAGATTATCGAATTATCATGACCTTCAAGATGTGACAATGCTTCCTTTACAGAATGTTTATCCCGAAGGTCACCACGGTGAACTGTTATGTCGTCAGTCCGATGTCGAATGTTATGAAGTTCCCCACTGGAGGTAGCACGAACAAATGTATGTACGTTAGCCCCGAATTCACATAATGTATCAACAAGATGTGATCCTACGAATCCATCTGCACCAGTTACGAAGGCAGTTCGATCATGAAGCCGAGACTCCAATTCCATTACCGGATGTCAATCAGACACGCCTAATCAACTTTTCTGTTGTATGTCTCTGCAGGAAATCTGGCTTTGTTTAGTTTAATTCTTTGTGAATATTCTCACCTATGTTGTCTAGCGGACTGGAATGATAACGATCAAGTCGGTAAATATTGGATCGGTACTTAGGCCTTTTGTGGAACACGTGGGAGTATCTTGAACTCTTGGTAACGCCGAGGCAAAAAGGAGTATCGACTCTGATGGTGGCCGTACAAGGAATTCGTTAATATGTTTCGCTGAGTAGCGACAACATTCTCAGTACATCGAGCCGTCGAAAAAGACTGGCATCTTAATATTGACACTACTGGTAGCTCCCGACCAAGCGCGTTCCTTCAGGAGTGGCAACACCTCCATGTCGGCGTCAAACCATCACCGGCAACAACTCTTCTTGGCATGACTCACACGTAACAGTAGTTCGGCAGAACCTGATTAATTCAGATTGAGTGATTTGAATTACAACCGGTGGCTACTCAAGATATCCCATCTCACGGAGTTGTTTTTCAGTTTGTTCGTCAAGCTTATTTTGGCCATCCTGGAGTTCATCAGTTAATTCAACTTTTTTCAGTTTAGATCTCCAAGTCTCCAATTGTTTCCGTAACTCCGTTGCGCGATCGTTAGTTTGAATTGAATTTTCTAGTTCATTTGGGTCATTTTCCAGGTCGTAGAGCCGTTCTGATCTCTCGCCGAAACGTCGGCGAATAAAATATAGTGGGTTCATCAGAACCTGTAACATAAACTCGGGGTCGGCCAGTTTTTCTAAATACGGTTGAATACCGTGGTTTGGCGATTCAGTTTTAATGTATTTCATATACTTTCGTCGAACAGCATAGAACGAATTTTGAACATCTGCATAGTCAGTTTCGGAGTAGACAGCAGAGCGACCTTGTTTTAATGCGGACCGACCCGAGATATCTCTATCTAAATTTATTGGATTGGTTACATTTATATAGTCGAGCGATGTGGGCATCATATCGACTAGACTTATTAGTTCGTTGTTACCGTTCCACTTTGGTTGTTCGTGGGGATACCGAATGATAATTGGAACCCGCATCAGTTCCTCATATGGAACATGTGAGTGCCCCACATTACCGTCGTGGTCACCAAAGGCTTCGCCGTGGTCACCCGCAAAGATCACCATCGTGTCCTTAAATTCGTCATGGCGTTGCAGTTTGTCCAGTAGATTTTGAAAGGCATAGTCAGTGTACCTGATCTCGCTGTCATAAAGGTTGATTAGTCGCTGGAAATCATCTTTAGTCGACGCACGTCGGAGGCTCTCGCGAGTACCATCTATTGGCCCATCATATTCTGGGTCAGTATACTCGTTGAAACTTTCCGGTGGTTGATACGGATCGTGCGGATCAATCGTCCACAAAAACGCAAAAAACGGTTCTTCACCGTTCTGTTCCAGAACTTCCTTCTCAAATCTTTCAATTACTTGTTCAGCTGTTGGGAACACAACACGGCCAGATTCGTGTTCAAGTAGTTCATCTCCCGCCGTCGATTCCGTGCGATAGGAGGTGAGTGTCTCGTCGCGGTAGAGATCAATAAACTGGTCAAAGCCCCGGTCGAATCCAATACCAGAGGAAACATTCCCAATTGCTGATATTCCAACTGTGTTATAGCCGACATCTTTGAGTACCTCAGGCCAGCGTGGAAGGTCCGCAGTAAAGAAGTCATCAAGGGTCTTGACACCATGTATTGATGGGTATGTTCCGGTGAGGATTGACGGAGCGACTGACCGCGTCCACGTTGACGGCGAGAATGCGTTCTCGTATTTCGTATGTTCCGCTGCGAACTCATCGATGTTCGGAGTGGTTTCCCTTTCATATCCGTAACACGAGAGGTGGTCTGCTCGGAGAGCATCGGAAACAAAAACGAGGATATTCATCATTGAGAGTTTTTATTGTTGTTCTGTTTCAAAATTTCGATATATTCCTTGGCTGTCCTTTCAGCGACAGTTTCCCAGGAAAATTTTTCTCTCACACGTCTAAGTGCTGCCTCAGATGCCATCTGTCGTCGTTCCTCATTATAAAGGAACTCATCGATTGCACTGGCAATTGATTCAGTGTCCTTAGGTTCCACCAGAGTCCCGACTTGGTCAGAGATTTGTTCTGGCAGTCCACCCACAGTCGTTGTCACAACTGGTGTTCCTGCAGCCATTGCCTCCAGTGTTACTAGTGGGAATACGTCTGCACGCGTGGGAAACACAAACAGATCTGCGCTTTTGAATAATGCATCCAGTTGCATTTGTTCTGTATATCCAAGATACCTTACGTCTGAGTCTGGGATTTTATTCATTCGGTTGACAAGACTGTCATTCTTCGGTGGGCCCACAACTACCAATGTACAGTCAGCATCAATACGCAAATACGCATCAAGTAAATCTCGTACTCCTTTACTCTCCATAATCTTCCCGACAAATAAGAGAAGGGGGCAGGATTTGTCTAATTGTAGCTTTTCGAGTGCTTTTTCCTGTTTTTGACCATTTATTTCGTTGATTGAGACCCCGTTTGGAATGATACTTACGCTTTGTTGAGGGATATATTTAGATATACCCTGTTTGTCACTCTCAGACAAGGCAAATAGATGAGCAGCGTTCGCTAACGTATTCAAATAGAGCCTGAGATAGAGTTGATTGAAGACTAAAGACTGCCACTTCGACATGTCGGCGTTATTTGGCAAATTCGGTAGTTTGCTGATGCCGTGTGTGGTCATAACGTATGGAACACCCGCAACCCGACATTGAAGAGCGACAGACAACAGTCCGCAAAGAGGGACTGCATTATGAACGTGGACAATGTCGTAGTCATCAAGTGGTTTCGGTGTAGATAATTCTGTCCAGATCACTGTATTCTCAAAGTTCAATGGTGTGTGTATAATTGATCCAGCAATATCGCGGAAAAGTGTTCGCGAAGGAGTTGTCGAAAGACCTTCACTAAGAGACAGTTCCTCGACAAGAGCTTGGTCATATTCACCCTCCATCTTGAGGTTGTCCACATCAACGTAGTCAGCTAATCTTTCTCCGAGTTGAAGACCAGCACGAATAGCTCCACCGCGTGACTTAGGTGTGGATACGACAACGTTCAAAATTTTCAATTGAATGTCTCCCTGGGACTTTACATGGCGATAAGAGGAATTATTTTTTGACATCATATAACTCATATTTTGATGATGATTGGTCCAAACTACTGTTCACATGTACCCCAGATCGTCAAGGCGATTCATCGTTTCTTGATCAATTTCCGTTGAAGAGGCGTCTCTCGTACGCTTATTTATTTCCATTATGAGAGTCTTAGCAGTTTCTTGATCAAAGTTCGGTGTTCCATATGTCTGATGACCGGGAAGGAGCTTTTTTAATGCTTCCAGAAACGCTCTATCACTCCGGATTTGTTTTCCTTTGTAACTTATCAATAAGAGCCCTATATAGAACAAGATGGCGTCTGAGTATGTGCTATCAACGAATACATGTCCTCCGTCCCCATCCCAGCAACTTTTGACTGCTGTTGCAATATCAGTCAATAGGTTACTATTGTAAAACACCATCTCAAAGTGGTTGTATCCGATTCTTTTCTCTTCGCTCCATATCGGCTCACCCGAGGAATCCTCCCCAGGTAGATCAATGTTTAAAATTTCTAACAAAGTTGGAAATAAATCTATATGTCGCATAGTTGTATCGACTTCCTTGCTGTTGAGTGATGGGTGGACAAACGTAGTTGGTACATATACAAGTTCAGGACAGGCAACATGATTATGACCAAGCATCCCGTACTCTCCAAGAAGTTCCCCATGGTCACTAGTATAAATCAAGAGTGTTTCCTCTTCAAGTCCGCGCTCACGTATGCACTTAATTGCGTCCTCGAACCGGTCTAGCGAATTCCTGACCGCCGAATCATAGTCATTCTTAATTCTATTCTTGTCACCGGCAACTTTATTTAGGTAACTCGGACCAGATTCTGAAACTTGTTCATAGGTATCGGGGTCATATCCATCGTAAGGGGCATGTCCACCAGGATCCCTGACGATCCAAATAAAAGGTTCCTCAGCTTCTTGGAGATATGAACTATCATCCATTTGGAATATGCGGTGCATGTCCTCGTGCATTGTTCCTTCTTTGGCGGAAAAATATGTATTCCAGTCGTTCAAGTCGACAAGCGAAGAAATTTCATCGGGGAGTACATTGGAAAATCCTACGACTCCGTGTTCAGGTACATTTAGGCCTGTCAGCATACTCGCAAACGAGGCTGGGGTATGAAGAGAGGAAGCTAATGTTTTAAAAGTGGGACCGAGGTTTGTTAGATCTTTATTACAAGAGTCATATCTAACTGCATCACCGACAAATAGAACGATATTATTTATTTTTGAATTTGCTAGATTCTGTAATTGTTCGGTCATTATTCCGTTTTAGTTGAAGTTTCTATTTAGAAGTAACGGTCAGGCGTTTTCAGCCTAAATAGCGAAAGCATCAAAGCCATATAGCCGATAAATCAGCATTTTACCGTGGTAATACCTGGGTAGACCTCGATAGATTGTTACCTTATCGACGTCGCTCTACGGTCTTGTAAGCGACTCATACAACGAATGATATCCAAATTAATCGAGTTCATGAAAACAAGAAAAATACACTTGGTTCAATTGGCATATGACGTCCGAAAGTTTAAAATACGGTACTTCGACCTGTTAAGATGATTAAATAAGGTACTGTTCAAATAATATCTGAAGAATGGTGCGACACGGTTTATATGTGTGCATGGCCGAAATCAAGCACTTCAGTTGATTTAGAAGTGGTTTCGAATTTGAGTTTTTCAAGCGAGAAGCGACATCCGACCGGTGGTATATATTCACGAACAGAGGTAATTATGGATACTTGATGGTTCTATAGACGCAAGCGAATCGAAGACGGCTTCTCTTAATTCATCAAGCTCTTCGAAGAGTTGGTTACCAAGCCGTTGATTGAGTTTCTGCCAGCACCCTTCCGCGGGGTTCAATTGGTGAACCCCGCGGAAGTTAGCACAGTTCGTTCGGTGTTTCCTCAACGTAGTCGTGGACATCGTTCGCTGCGAAATACGGAGCGTTGTCTATGACGACGCAAATTTTCTTGCCGAATTCGGTTTGGAGCGGGTCCAGTAACCGTGTCGTGATGACAGCGGTAAAGTTGTCTTCACACTTCAGGAAGAGGGTGGCTCCACCGGCGGTGACACCGCCCAGCAGTTTGAGACCCTCCCATGCGGCCGAAACCGGGAGTTTCGGGCGCTCTCCTTCTGGAAACCACGCGTGGACAATATCTGTCGTGATCTCTTGGCGCGTCTGGTCAATCGCTATGATTGTGTATTCTCGTAGTGTTTAGTTTGGAGCATTGTGCCAGCGAGCGAAACTCTACAGCGAATTTTCGGCTGTTTCCGGTTCGACGTGGCTGAAGCAGTTCGAAAACGACGAGGTTCGACGCTTCAGCTCTCAAAAATCCTTCGACAGCATTCCGATTTCCGTGGTGACACATTTGAAATCGGAGTCCTGCTCGTTGCAGTGCAGTTTGGAGGTGTTTCGCGCCATCAACGAGAAACACGGCAGTTTCGACATCGTGTTTTTGCCGAAGTTCGCG